>Ga0209101_1000031_pt1 | contig 105782 bp, 67 predicted proteins | sample ConPoolayeCmetaG_FD_185481 | JGI IMG/M metagenome (GOLD analysis project Ga0209101, IMG submission 185481) | Hot spring microbial mat communities from California, USA to study Microbial Dark Matter (Phase II) - Cone Pool mat layer C metaG... ... | reverse complement strand
CACCCGGCTCGCCGGATACGCCGGGTGTTAACACACCCGGCTCGCCGGACACGCCGGGTGTTAACACACCCGGCTCGCCGGATACGCCCGGCGTGCCGGACCGGTAGCGGAGGGCCACCAGGTTTTTGCTTTTGCGCGATAGCCAGAGCATGCCCAGCAGCGGCACCTCGGCCCCGCACCCGGGACCTTCCAGACGATCGTGCGTGCACAGATGTAAGCCAGCGGGATGTGACCATCGGCATCCGTCGGGTAATACGGGGCCAGCCGCTTTCGGGCCTCTTCCAGGACCCACTTGCCCCATTTTTCCACTGCCTCGGCCAGGCGCCGGCCGTACTTCGGCGAAAAATCGGCGATGAAGTCCAGCAGCGCCCCACGGAGTTCGATCGGGCTGTTCAGGACCGCTGGGTCTTTCTGGACCATCGCCAAGCGTTTGAAGCTCTCGGCCGAGGCGTTGGCGGCATGGGCGGCAGCCCAGCGCTGCATGAGCTGGCGGGCCTCGTTGATGAAAGCCGGCGGGCAGTTTGGATCGGCCGGGTCGGGAAGCATCGTGGCCATGATGACCGCGCGGCAGGAGGCCAACGGCCGAGTGGCCCACCAGACATGGATGGTGTGCAGGTGCCCTTTGCGGATGTTCTGGTCTTTGCGGGCGTGCTCGGAAATCCGGCGGATAGGCAGATCGACTTCGCTCAGGCGTTTGGGTTGGTGTTTCATGTGGCATCCTCCTCTGGCGAGCAGGGCGTGTCGGTCGGCGAGCAGGGCGTGTCAACGCCGTGCGCGGGGTGTTTACACACCCCGCTCGCCGGTGCCGCCGGGCTGGCCGGGCCGGCGGTTTCGCACTTCCAGGTAATTAGCGCGTGCGGCTGATCGAGCACGTAACGGATGGCGGCTTCGACGGCGCGCTGGTCGGGCAGCTTCCGACGCGAGCCGCCATGCGTCCACCAGCGGGCGCCAGTGGGACGCATCCCGGCTTGCTGTAGCCTGCGGGTGCCATAGCTTTTGAAGTCGTGCAACAAGGCGGCCGGATCGGGGTCGCCCGGCACCTTGACTACAAGATGTACATGATTGGCCATAATCGCTCCGGCCAGGATCGTCCAGCCGCGGAAGGCGGCCGTCTGCCGGAACTGCTCGGCAAGCAACGCTGCCTGATGGGCAGCCAGTAACACGGGAGTGCCGACCAGGTTGGCCAAAGCACGCCGGCGCACGCGGGGGTCATCGGCATCGTACGGTGTGCCGGGACGGTTGTGGCGAACTTCTGGGCCCGGGCCGTCGCGGACGTTGCTGACGAACCCACGGGGGTCGCCGGGCAGCCAGGTGCCGTAGGTGGTCCAGGTCAGAAGCCAGACGCGGGTCATGGGTTGGCTCCGGGTTGGTTAACGCCGGGCGTTGACGCGCCCGGGTGACGGCCGGGTGTTGACACACCGGGGTGTGAGCCGGGTGTTGACACACCCGGCTCGCCAGAGGCAACCGGCTCGCCGGGTTGCGGATGATGTGCAATTGCGGCTCGGAGGCGCAATTGTAAACCACATACAGCCAGTAATCATGCAGTAATCATGTCGGAGCCGCTGGGCCGTCTTGTACTCGTTGGAGGACATGGTCACCTCGCCCACACAGGCGCGACCCTTGACCTCGATATGGCGAACTTCGATGGCGTTGGCTGGGTCTTCCGGGTGCGGTCGGCGGGAGATCAGGCCGAAGCCCCGGTCTTGGTTCTCGACGTTTTCAACGTTCCGGCCTTGGGCTTTTTCGCAAGCGATCACAGTTTGGATGGCGATGCGCTGGATTTGTTCATCGCGCACCATTGGGGCCACCGATGGCGCGGTGCGATCGGGGTGGGGAAGCACCCACGCGCAGCCGAGCCATTGGATGTCGCCGATGGCGCACCGACATTCCCGGTCGAGTTCGGCCAGGCGGCGTTCGCGTCGGGCGTTTAGTTCCTCCAGCCTGTCCCCGCACTGTTTCATGCTGGCGGCCAGCCAGGGGGGCGTGGTGGTGAGCTTGGCGGCCTGGTCGTGGCGATTGGCGAACGTCAGTTGCTGGCGGTGGATCTGTTCGTTGAGGCTGATTTCGAGGTGCCGACGGATGTTCTCGGTTTCCTTTTTTCGCTGGGGGGCAATCTCGGCAAGGAAGTCCATCAGACACTGGCCCACCAGTGCCTTTTCGGGGTCGAGCAGGGAAGGAAGCCCTTCGGCACCCGGCACAGGCGTGCCTTTGGGGGCGGCGGTCAGGTCCAGAAAGATTGTCGGCTGGCGGATGGTCAACGGGCCTTTGGTCGAAGCTTGGACTACGAACATGCGGCGGTGCAGTTCATTGCCCAGACCATCCCTGACCGAAGCCGAAAACAGGTCCAGGTGATAGGCATCTGGACTATGCAAATCGTAGAACACCGTGCCGTTGGCAAGGCTTTCGCGGACCTGCTGATAGACGCTTTCACGCACTGTCTCGAACAGCGGGTGGCCTGGTGTGACCCATTCGCAGGTGGGATGTCTGGCCAGCAGGGATTTGTCGAATACGATCTGCTTGTAATCGTGTCCGAGTTTGCCAAATCGTGGTTCGAGCTTGTAGCCCATCGGCCAAAGGTGCCGCGGCACCCGCCCGATGCGAAAGATATGGCTGCCGGAAGGCTACTGTTGGGGAAACAGGCCGACCAGCGGGGCGGCGTGGATGAAGAAGTCCTCGACGACTTCGGGGACCAAGCGGCGTTCGCGGGCTTCGGCCGTTTTGCCGAGGATAACGGACAAGTTGAGTTGTTTCTTCGCCAAGCCTTCAAGAGTGGAATCGGTAATATCGCGGAAACGCTGGGAGTCAATATCGCGGAAACGTTGGGAGTCCACCTGTTGGACGATGCGGGCGGTGATGCATTCCTCGGTTTGATTGCGCAGGTACATCTCGCGAATCAACTTCTCCGGTTGGTTGGCGGGAAACACGTCGCCCAAGACGTTGAACACCTTCCCGGTCCGCTGAGGGTCCAGGCCAACTTCGATCTGTTCGAGTCGTTCGAAGAGCTTCTGAAGCACGCGGCCTTCGCGGGTGTTTGAGGCCACGAAGTTGAAGATCAGGCAATCCTTTTCTTGGCCATAGCGGTGGCTGCGGCCCATGCGCTGTTCTAGCCGCACGGGGTTCCAGGGAATGTCGTAGTTGATCATCAACCCGCAGAACTGGAGGTTGATGTCTTCGCCAGCGGCTTCCGTGGCCACCATGACCTGCGCCGACTCGCGGAACTCGCGCTCGGCCCAGATGCGCGTGCCGGGCGTGTCGCGATCGCCGATCTTAATGCCGCCGTGTATTTGCTTGACGGAAAGCCCCCAGGCGGTGAGCTTCTGAACCAGGTAGTCGAACGTCTCTTTATGCTCGGTAAATATCGACAGTTTCATGGATGGGTCTTTGAAAACGCCTTGCGCGGAAAGCAATTGGCGCAGGCGGCTGAGTTTAATCTCCACCTCGCGCTGCTCCAGTGCGCGGGCCTGGTCGATGAGTTTGCTTAGCTGGATTATCTCTTGCCGCAAGGCAGCGGGATTGGCTGAGAGGACTGCCTCTTCCATTTCGGCCATGATTTTCTGTTGTTCGTCTTCAGGCAAGTCGTCGAAATCCTCGGGGAGTTTCTTGGCAATTTGCTGCTGGCGGTAGCCCTGCGGGTCGTCGAGAACCATCTGCCGTTTCTCGCGCATTCGCTCCAGGGTTCGGCGTGCGGCATAGACACTAAAGGCAAGGCGTCGCTGAAGCATAGCCATGGTGAACCCGACGGCGCGCGGTAACCGCGTCGGCCGCATGGGCTTTGATGGACTGGTCCTCGACGAAACGGGTAAGCGCGTCGTAAAGGTCCCATTCGTCGCTGTCGATCTGGAAAGTTACTGTCTGAACTATTCGTTTGGTGAACAGCTTTGTGACCTGCCCTGTGTCGGGGTCGGGGAAGGTCACCAGTGCTTCCTTCGTGCGCCGCAGGTAGAACGGGGCTGAGTTGCGCTGCACGGCCTCTTCCAGGCTCTTCACGTCGCCGTACACGTCGGCGTCCAGCAGCCGGAGGAACAGGCAAAAGTGGTCCGGGGCGCCTTTATGCGGGGTGGCAGTCATCAGCAGCTAGTGGTCTGTCATGGTTGAGAGTCGCTCGCCGAGTTCATAGGCGAGTGTCTTGCTGTCTGGACTGTACGCGGACATCTTGTGTGCCTCATCGACGACGATCAAATCCCATTGGCTGCGAAACAGACTTTCGCGCGCGTCTTCGATGCGCGAGACCCGCGAAACCGAGGTAATCACCTGATTCTTGTCCTGCCATGGGTTCGTGCCGTAGTTGGCACGCAATACGTCGCCGCGGACGATCTCGAACGTCTCCCGGAACTTGTCCTTTAGCTCCCGCTGCCACTGAAAGGTCAGGTTCGCCGGCGTGACTATTAGTGTACGCTTCACCAAGCCGCGAATTTTCAACTCCTTCAGTAGCAGTCCCGCCATGATGGTTTTTCCTGCTCCGGGGTCGTCGGCCAGAAGGAAGCGGATGCGCGGCAGCCGGAGGAAATAGTGGTAAACGGCTTCCAACTGATGAGGCAGCGGATCAGCCCGAGCAATAGAGAGAAAAGTAGGGATCGTGCTCGTAGGCCAGAGCGAGTCGCAGGGCCTCCACGCCGAGTGGGAAATGCACCGGGTCGGCGTCTTAAGGCGGCTGCTCGGGGCTGATGTCCAGGCCGGCTAATTGACTGGCATCCAGCACCGGCTGGTAAAGTCGGCCAGAGTCGACGCCCTTGCCAACCAGCTTCGCCGTAGCCCCAAGCGGCGTGCAAACAATCGCCTACACTGGCTCGGGAAATAATGGCCCCTTGACGATGGAACCGGGTTTCGGCAGCCGAATATTCACGCTCTGTCTCCTTTGCGCTGTAGCTGTGAGTTGCCCTGGGGTATTGCCCAACCGTTCGTCCGGGGTTTTTCGGCCCAGCTACCGATGGCGTCCGGCTACGCGGCCTGTCAAACTCCACTGATGGACAACCATAACGTTCACTTGGCGCTTGCGTATTAGCAATCGTGTGATGGTACGCTTGCCTTTCGACCGCAGACACGCAGTGGTGTTGGAACTCCGTTTGCGTCCGAGAGGACAGTAGCAGAGTACCCGAAGGCATACCGTCTGTAAAGTATATATGAGGGTGTCCGGGAATTGGTGCCGCGTAATTCCCTCAAACACCAGGGGATTCGGCGACTGGCGGGACGAGCAATTGACATTGGGGCATTGCGGGACGAATCAGGAATGGTAATCTCCTGAGTAAACGTGAGTTGCGACCTGCGAATTCCCGGACACTACCGTGTTAACTGTGTTTCTACATCGGTGCTATTTGGCGGCGGTTCTGGAAGGCAACAGCATAGCATGGAGTATCGCCAGAGTGTTTCGCGAAATAGTGGTGGGATCGGCACAACGGTGTCGCGGTTTTCGGGGGCGATTGAGCCGGAGCGCCACTTTCCGCAAAACACATGCGGCGGCTTGCGTAGGTCGCTGTTTAACATTAATTTCCAGCTTTGCAGCGGGAACAAGACAGTTGGTCGCCAACTACGGGGCAACGACTTACGATTTTTTGGGACAGTACAAGCCAAGGGAGAAAGGCCGTGCGCCGCTTGCTTTTCGCGGGACGTCACAGTTTGACGTGTATGGCGGTTCTGCTGGCCACAACGGGGATGTGGCTCTGGTCAGCCTTCACGGTGGCGGCCGCAGCAGGTGCCTCGTCTGCCAGGCCGAACTTCGTGATAATTGTGGCCGACGACATGGGCTATTCCGACGCCGGCTGCTATGGCGGCGAGATTGATACTCCCAATCTCGACCGACTGGCTGCCAACGGCTTGCGCTATACCCAGATGTACTCGGCGGCCCGATGTTGGCCTTCGCGGGCATGCATACTGACCGGCTATTACGCCCAGCAGGTGCGGATGGATCCCCCGCGGGGCCGTCTGCCGGATTGGGCGCGCGTGTTGCCTGATTATCTTAAGCCGTTGGGGTATCGCAGTTATCATTCTGGAAAGTGGCATTTGCATGGCGCGCCGAAGCGCATCGGCGATGGCGGCTTCGATCGGTCGTATTCGCTAGAGGATCATGACCGATATTTCTCCCCGCGGCGGCACCTGCTGGACGACCGACCGTTGCCGGCCGTCGAGCCGGGAAGCGATTTTTATGTGACCAAGGCGATCGCCGATTACGCAATCGAGTTCCTCAAGCAGCACGCGGCCGAGCACGGCCAGAAGCCGTTCTTTTTGTATTTGGCGTTTACTGCGCCGCACTTTCCGTTGCACGCATTGCAGGCCGATATCGACAAATATCGGCAGCGTTACGAGGTGGGCTGGGATGTGATCCGGCAGCGTCGATGGCAGCGTATGCGAGAAATGGGGCTTATAAACTGCCCGCTGCCGCCGCCCGACTCTGACATCCTTCCGCCATGGAATCTGCCGGCCGCCGAGTTGGCCAAGCGCATCGGGCCTGGGGAGGTCGCGCAGGCGGTCCCCTGGGACAGCCTCAGTCGGCAGCAACAGCAGTTCCAGGCGGTCAAGATGGCCATCCACGCGGCGATGATCGAGGCTATGGATCGAGAGATTGGCCGGGTGTTGGAGCAGCTTCGATCGATGCAGGCCGTGGACAATACGGTGATCATGTTCGTATCCGACAACGGGGCCAGTGCCGAGCAGATCATCCGTGGCGACGGGCACGACCGGGCCGCTCCCCCCGGCTCGGCGGCGAGCTATCTTTGCCTCGGTCCCGGTTGGTCGACTGCCAGCAATACGCCATTTCGGTTGCACAAGCATTGGGTACACGAGGGCGGAATAGCTTCTCCGATGATCGTTCATTGGCCGGCAGGTGTGCGCGACCGGGGAAAACTGCGGCACACGCCGGCGCATTTCATCGACTTGTTGCCAACCGTATTGGAATTGGCCGGGACTGGCTCGCCGGGAAAGTGGAACGATCAAGACCCGCCGCCGTTGCCCGGCCGAAGTCTGGCACCCAGCTTCGATCAGGAGATAGTCATCCAGCGGGAGTATCTGTACTGGCATCACATGACGCATCGGGCGATTCGCGTGGGCAATTGGAAGCTGGTTTCTGCCGGGTCGAAGAGCGGATACGGCCAGTGGGAGCTTTACAATCTGGCCAGCGATCGGGCCGAGATGGTCGATCTGGCCCAAAAACATCCTGATACGCTGAAGCGGCTGGCCGACTTGTGGGAGAAATGTGAAGCGGAGTTCCGCAGACAGGCAGGAACAACCGAACGTTGACTCACGTTATGTGCGGGCTGAATTGAGCGGGCTGAGGTGGGAAGTTCTTGCTCCGAAACACTCCTTTGCTGCCCGCGCGGAGCGTAGCGTCGTTGTTGGCGCGTCATCCAGCTTTGCGGCTGGCACAGCGGAACCAACTTGGCGGTAGTGTCATCCCAAAGTCCGCCCCGGTGGTCTTATCGCCATCCTCCTCCCGGTGGGCAAACCGGCGCAATTCGGTCCTTGAGCGCCGCTTGTTCACATGCCATAATACTAGTCTTTGGTAATATAAGCCGACCGGGGCAGAGAAGCGGTCGAGCCGGAGCGGCAAGTCCGAATTGTTACGTGGTCGCACTAGTTTGCCGGAGACGCTTTTTCGATTAGCGCCCGGAGTTGGCGGTACGCGTTTCGGCGGCTGGCGACAACAGCACGCAGGTTTGGGCAAGGCCGGGGCCTTCGCGCAGCGCCCGAGGCTGCCGGGTCGATTGTGCCATAACCAGTGCTTGCCGAGCCACTGCGGTTGTGCGTCGGCGGTCAGCGAGAAGATAGTTTTTCGACAGGAGAACTGTTGATGTACGATAACATAGCGGTCGTAGGGGCGACTGGCGCAGTAGGTTCGATAATCCGTGAGCTTTTGGAGGAGTGGAACTTTCCGTTTCGGACCATCAAGTTTTTGGCCTCTGCGCGTTCGGCGGGAAAGCAACTGACCTTCAAGGGCCAGCAGTACACGATCGAAGAACTACGGCCCGAAGCATTCGACGGAGTGCAACTGGCGATTTCCTCCACGCCGGATGAAGTGGCGCGCGACTTCATCCCCGAGGCAGTTCGCCGCGGCTGCGTGGTAATCGACGAAAGCGCTTACTGGCGCATGGACCCCAAGGTTCCTTTGATAATCCCGGAAGTGAACCCGGAAGCCATCCGCAATCACCAGGGTATTATTGCCAGTCCCAACTGCTCGACCACTCAGATGGTTCAGGCGCTAAAACCACTGCACGATGCCGCCCGAGTGCGCCGGGTAATAGTGAGCACCTACCAGGCCACCAGTGGTGCAGGAGTGGCGGGCAGCCGCGATCTGGAAAATGGCACGCGGGCATTTTTGGCCGGGCAGGAATATCAGCAGGAGTTGTTTCCCTACCGGATAGCGTTCAACTGCATCCCGCAGATCGGCTCGCCCAAGTACAAGGGCTACACCTCGGAAGAAATGAAAATGGTGTACGAGACGCGGAAGATCCTGGGCGACGAAACGATCCAGGTGTGTGCTACTTGCGTCCGCGTGCCGGTGATGAATTGTCATAGCGAAAGCATCGTGGTAGAGACCGAGCGCAAAGTCAGCGTCGAAGAGGCCCGCGCACTGTTCGAGGCCACGCCGGGCCTGGTGGTGGTCGATGACCTGGACAAGAAGCTTTACCCCATGCCCATTACCTGCGACCGGAAGCACGAGACCTTTATCGGTCGAATCCGGGAAGACATTTCTTCGCCCAACGGGCTGGCGTTCTGGTGCGTCAGCGACAACTTGCGCAAAGGGGCCGCCACCAACGCAGTGCAGATTGCCCAGTTGTTGCTCAAGCAGTGACGGGTCGGGCGACTGGGCAGCGATTGTCCCATATAAACTCCCAACGCCGCAGCCTACGCGCTGGAATTTGCGCGCACAGTGCGACCGCAATCCGCGGCAAGCCCCCAAAGCGGATTATGGCTGCAACCAGATGGTGTTGACGGATCGCCTGCGCTTTGTAGCGGCCGCATTCGCCGCCGGCGATTTGACAGCCGTCCAAAAAACGCAACAGACGCGACCGTAGCGCGGCCGTTCCACACAGTTTCCCTAGTGGTAGCGGACGCGACCGTAGCGCGCCGGTGCCACACTGTGTGCCAAGTGCTAAAGAATGACCCGCCAGTGCCTCCCTCCCGAGAATATCGCACGGCAGACCGGCGAAGCGACTATATACACAGGGAACGTCGTCGCCGAGAACAGCGCCACACAAAACAAGTGCGCATTGAGGCGGGCAACCCCAGAAATCGCATCGGCGGACGTTGCTTGCGGGTTACTGCCGCGTCAGCTCCAGCGTGGCCCAAAGGCTGGGGTCTTCCTGGTATGGCAATGGACTGCCCACCGAAAAGGTCTGCTCGCCTAATTCCCGGTCGAGCACCGCGTAAGTGAAGCCTAGCCGGGGGTGTTCCACCGGATCGTAACCGGTCAGTGCCTTGGCGGGTATGAAGCATTGCAGCACGTACCCGTCGCGGTTCAACTGGCTGCAAACCTCCAGATGACGCGGGTCGACGCGCTTGGGATTCTCACGCGCGCGGTTGATCGCCAGCATTTCGGCGTATGGCGCGCTGAGCAACGTGCCCAGCCCCGATGGCAAGAACACAAACCGATGACAAAACCGGCTGGCCCGGTGGGCGTTGTGGACATCGCGGGTGTCGATCCACAGGTGGAAGCCGTCGCTTTCTTCGGGCTGGCCAGGCCGGCACCACAGCGAACGCCGTTTGCCTGCAACCTCTACCTTGAAGGCCAGTCCTGCTTCGTTCCACCCTGCGTACACCTCGGCGAACGCTTGTCGGCCCTCCAACTCGGCCAGACAGATAAGCCGATGCCGGGCCGACAGCCCAGTTCCCTTGCCGTCCCACAGCCGATCGCACTGGTAGCACGGCACCGCGAATCGGAACAACAGTCGCTGCGGCACGAGCGATTCAGGCATTGGTGCTAAAGTGTCCGACAGGCGTCAGGAAAAAACCTCTGGCAATGGTCTTTGGTGCAAATGGTCAATAGTTAAAATCTAGCCGGCAAACGAGCCTGCTGCAATGTGCCGAACACGTTGCAGAGCCGGTTGCCACGTGCCGAAGGCGTTGCCGGAGGGACGTTTGGCGAGTCGATGGACCGGGCGTTGCTCGCACAAAAAGTTCTTCTTTCCCGGCAGTTTGCCCGCCCAAGGCCCTTTCCGGCGGATTTTTCGACCGCTACCGTGTGTGCGTCAATTTTGTAGGTAGGCGTTGCGCAAACAATGAGATGGAGAAATTGTCAGAACACAGTAAATCGCGGGGTGCCACTGAAAACCAGGACGCCCCTAAGAAGTAAGGAAGGGAAAGCGTCCCGTGGGAGAATGCGCCTTGACTTCTTGCTTCCTATAGGTGCTGGCTTGCCCAGCAGTGCCGCCGATACGCTGGTAACTTCGCTACGCCACTGCACGGTGCGCTTACGCGCCGCTGGCCTTGTATGCTCTAAGTATTGCGATCAGTGCTGAGTTTGCTAACAAGAAAGCGGGCCGCTCCATTGCGCTTCAAGCAAATAGAACCACAGAATTGGAAAAGCAGTGCAATTGTGCGAAATACCCTCTTCTGGATTGCCAGTAGTCCAACCACTTCCGATATTTTGTGGAGCTATTAAGGAACATGGGAGCCGTAGCTGCGGGATTTCAGCGCTGCGGGCTGCTCGGTCAACAGCCGAAGCCTTATTGCTGGCTTGCTTAGAACCTGGTACTGCTGGACAAGCCAGCCAACAGCGGCACCCCGCACGATCGACCCCATCGTCGGTGTCCGCGTACAAGGCTGTTGGGCCGAAAGCTTTTCCATCCTCCCCAGTCCCCGCACTGTTTGCCCAAGACGGTCTGTCAACCCGCAACGCCGGACCTCCCCCACCGCCAACTACCCTGCGCACTTCTATAAGGCAACCGGCTCCTCGTAATATCGCTTCATGAAAAAATAGTGCACCGTATGGTACAATAGTTACCAGTAGCACTTACTCGGCGAGGCCGGCTGAAGGCTGACCGCGGGCATTCATAGCCTGCGCGGGCAGCAATGGGACGTTTCGGGAGCAGATGGGCGCATAAACGTCGCGCTTCAGCCTGCCCGGAGCATAATCGCCGGCGATGCTGTGATAGTCTTGTCCGCTCGATATAAGGAGCACGATATCGTGACTGCTCGCAGAACCTTTTCGCTACGCACGATGTTCCTTTATATGGTGGTGACACTGGTATTGGCGATGGCAGCTTCTGGCCAGCGGCAAGGGCTGTCTGGCCAGTACGATCCGTCGAGCGATCCGATCGGCCTTACCGCCGAGCAAGCACCGGCCGAAAAGCCGGAAGCCGAAAAGCCTCCGCCCGGCGACAAACAGCCCGAAGCAGGGCAGAAACCGGCTGACGAGCAGAAACCGGCTGACGAGCAGAAATCAAAGCAAGAGCAAAAGCCAGCGCAAGACGAGAAGCCGCAACAGCCCGACGACAAGGCTCTCCAGGAAGAAATCAAGCGCATGGTCGAGCAACTCACCGCGGAGCGGTTCTCCGAGCGGCAGGAGGCCAGCCGGCGACTGGCCGAAATCGGCAAGCCGGCCATTCCGGCGCTGACCGAGCGTGCGCTGGGCGATTCGCTGGAGGGGATCATACGCTCGATCGACATTTTGCGCGGGCTGTATCGTTCCGAGGACCAGTCCACACATCAGGCAGCCAAAGAAGCGCTGGAGAGGATCGCCAAAGCCGAGAACCCCTCGGCGGCGCGACGTGCCGAGGAAGCTCTTAGGGCCGGCGCCAAGCCTCCGGTACAACCCATGCCGAAAACCCAACCCAAGCCGACGCCGCAACCGCCCAAGGAACCTGCCGAAGCAAAAGGCGATGCCAATCGCGTACAAACGGCTCGGTTGGCTTTGCAGCACTGGGCTGAAATGTTGCCGCGACTGAGCGGCAGCGACGACCTGAAAGGCGCCTCGAAGCAGTCGCTCGACGAGTTGCGCAAGGCGGCCCAGGCGTTGCAGCGCGAGCTGGCCGAACTGGAAAAGCGGTTGGAAGCGGCCGCGCCGCCAGCACAACCGGAAGCGGCCGAGCAGAAATCGCCCCCCGCAGAACCGCCCGGGAAAAAACCGCAACAGCAGTAGCGCCGGCAGCAAGGCCCCTCGCCGCTGTTGTCGCCTGTAGCGGAGACGGCAGCCCCTGGTATAAACAGTTCTCGTGTAAATACTTCTTCAACGCTTACGGCGCAACTTGTGTGCGCCGTGCGCGCACGTTTCCGTGTAATCTCGATGGTCACGCTCCGTAGCGGCGGTATTCTGCGCTGGTAATTGCTGGTAATTGAACGACCATCGACGGAAGCGCACCGGAGGCAGTCGCAGCACGTCCCTCCAGAAAAGGATTTTGGTTGCGGCGACAGGCCCGGTTAGACATGCGTGTGCGACGCAAGAGGATTGTAGACTTGGTGGCACATATCGGCGTTATTGTCACCTGCGGCCCAGAAGGTAGAATGTGCAAGCGCGGGCTGGTTCGTAGCGCGCCTATGGCGCCCGGAAACCGCAAGCATGATCGGAGAGGAGTTATGAGCTGCTGGGCGGACGCTGTTTTGGGCGCGTGCGCGACGACGATGGCGGCTTTTCTGGCGGCGGTCCAGTTGCAGGCTGCCCCGGCTGCCGCCCCGCCGCACGGCATGGCGCCGCCTGCCCCGCCGTCGGTCGCCGGAGGCGAAAATCGGTTGCCGGAGAACTTGGCCGCCAAGGCCACTGCCACGGCCAGCTCCGAGCACAATCAGCATTACCTGGCAAAGTTCGCCATCGACGGCCGCATACCGCCGGCAGGCAGTCGTACGGCCGACCTTAATGCCGCATGGTGCGTGTTGAAGGCCCGCAGCGGCGACCAGGCCCAGTTCACGCTCCAGTGGTCCCAGCCAGTAGAAGCCGCCGAGGTGGTGTACTACGGGCGCACGTCGTGGTTCATGAACGAATGCTGGAAGGACTACGAGTTGTACCTGGACGATCGCGCAGAACCGGTGGTCAAGGGCACGCTGAAGATGATCCACGGGCCGCAGCGGATCAAGCTGCCGCCGGGCAAAGTGCAGAAGATCACTTTGAAGTTCCTCAACTCTTACGGTGGCTACAATCCCGGCGCTGCGGAGATCATGGTCTTCGCCGTCAGCCCGACCGACGAGCAACTGGCGGCCATCACCGCGGCGGCGACGATGAGGGTGGCAGTGCACGGGGGCTTCCAGGTTCCGCCCGAGCTGATCCCCCCAATCGACCGCCCCGACCGCGAACATTTGCTGGCACTGATCCGGCAGTTGATCGACAAAGCCGGCGCTTGTCAGCCTTCGACCATGTCGGCGATAGAGGCCGAGAAAGATACTCCACACGCCGGTGCCGCTGGAGCCGCAGCAGGCGGAAGCCAGCCCACGCGAAACCCCGTTGCCGAAAGGCTCGCCGCGCTGGCGGCCGAACTGTCCAGCGCCACGCCAGAGCAACTAGTCCACCTTCAGCGCCGGGCGTTGCTGTACGATGTCGATCGCTTGCTGGTCGTCAACGCTACGAGATCGAAGCCTCGCACGTTTACACCTATCACTACGAAGGGCAGCGCGACGGCGGGGGGCTGTACATCTTCGACGCGCACCAACCGCACGCCAAGCCGGTAGAGCTGGTCAGTTCCCCCAGCGGCCAGATTCTCGACGCCGATTTGTCCTACGACGGCCAGCAGGTGGTCTTCAGTTGGCGGCGCGGCAAACAAGGGTATCATATCTTCAAGATCAACATCGACGGCAGCGGACTGGTGCAACTGACCGACGGCCCCTGGCACGACTACAACCCCTGCTGGCTTCCCGATGGCGGCATCGCTTTCCTCAGTACCCGGCAGCCGCAGTTCGCTTACTGTTGGGATGCGCCGGTGGGGATACTGTACCGGATGAACGCCGACGGCAGCGCTCAGCAGCGGCTTTCGGCCAATTACCTCAACGACTTCACTCCTTATGTTCTCGAGGACGGACGTATCATATACACTCGCTGGGAATATGTGGACCGCCCGGCGATCCCCATCCAAAGCTTGTGGACCATCAATCCGGATGGAACAAGGTTGGCTGGGTATTTCGGCAACCGGGTGCTGTCGCCGGGAACGTTCATGGAAGCACGGCCCGTGCCAGGGACTGGCAAGATCATCTGCACCATGACCGGGCACAACGGCCCCACGCGCGGGGCCATCGGACTGATCGACCGCTCCTACGGCGTCAACGGCCAGCAGGCGATCGTCAACCTCACTCCCGATACCCCCGTGTCGCCCGTCGACAAGGGCGACGGGAATACCCATGGCCCTAAACCCTACTGCTGCCCGGTACCCTTGGACGACCTGCGGTTCCTGGTTTCTGCCCGCGGACCAGTGCTGGTGCGCACTATCGACGGCCGCTGCCAATCTACTGCATTGCCGGGCCCGGATGACGGCATGGCCTACTTCTCGGCCCAGCCTGTGCGTCCCCGCCCGCGACCGCCGGTCATTCCCTCGTCTTTGCCTCAGCAGTGTGGCGACGAAACGGCTGTGCTGCTGCTTCAGGACGTTTACAACGGACTGGAACCGTACGTGCGCCGCGGCGAGGTCAAACGCCTTCGCGTAGTGCGCGAACTGCATAAGCCGTTGCGTATCGACCCTGCCAAAAGGGCTTTCGGCTTCCAATTCCCCGTAATATCCTGCGGGGCGACGTACGCGGCCAAGCAGGTTCTGGGAGAGGTACCGGTAGAGCCAGACGGCTCGGCATGCTTCGTGGTCCCGGCAGGGGTGCCGATCTACTTCATGGCCTTGGATGAGGAAGGCCGGGCAGTGCAGCGGATGCGGAGCTTCACGCACTTGATGCCCGGCGAGGTACAAGGCTGCATCGGCTGCCACGAGGAGCGGCTTCAAGCTGCGCGCCCGCAACTTCCCCAGGCTGCCATACGCAATCCCAAAAAGTTGGAACCGATGGAGTGGGGCAGCGACGGCTTCGATTATTCCCGAATCGTCCAGCCGGTGTGGGATAAGTATTGCATCCAGTGCCACAACCCCTTCGATCTGGCCGGCGGACTTGACCTTACCGGCGGGAAGACCGACTTCTTCAATGTGTCCTACGAGATGCTGGCCCGCCAGCGCTGGGGACCGCGGGGAAGTCCCTACATAAGCTGGATTCCTACCTACAACGGCCAGGAACAGAACATTCTTTGGATAACACCCAAGACCTGGGGTTCGCCGGCAAGCAAGCTGGCGGAGGTGATTCGCAGCGGGCATCCGGACCAGAATGGGATGCCGCGCTTCCAGATGGACGACGTTAGCCGCAGGCGAGTGTTCGCCTGGATCGACCTGAATGTGCCCTATTACGGCACCAGCGAGACGGCTTACCCGGACAATGTGGGTTGCCGACAGATTCTTCCCTCCGGTGTGCAGGAAGCGCTTCAGCAGTTAGGCGCACGGCGTTGCTCCGAGTGCCACAATGGAGGAAAGTTTCCGCAGCGGGAGTGGGTTCGCATAACCGAGCCGGAATTGAATCCGTTCCTTTTGGCGCCGCTTGCCCGTAAAGCAGGCGGAACGCAGAAGTGCGGGCGCGCGGTTTTCCAGGACAGGAACGATCCGGACTATCAGGCCATCCTGGGGCTGTTCAAACCCGTGCAGGAGATGCTTGCCCGCCGGCCGCGGATGGACATGCCCGGCGGGCAGCCGGATCAGTCCGTCAGCCGCTTGTGCCAATAAGCGCCGCGCCGAGCACGACGCGGCCTGCTGCCTGCGGCGCTGGGAGCCTGACTTTGTAATGGCAATGTGAGATACGAGGGAAAGCGGCGGTGCAAACCGCCGGGATCTCTCTATGAGCAGGAAGTGCTGCTGAGGGGAGTCGGAGTAGGGAAATATCGGATCGAGGCGGTACAGAACCGTGAGGCGTTTGTGTGCCGTGTTGAAGACTTCTCAAGGAGCTTGCGATGGTTCGTCCGATCAGTAAAGTTGCGCCCGACTGGTGGGATTACACTACGCTCGATGCGGAGCTTCTTGCCGACGCCGCCCGGCTGACCGTGGAGGATATGCAGCGGCTTTCCCGGCCGGGATTCCGGGTGGTGATGTACGACACGCTGGAAGAGTTCTATCTGGCCGAGGCGCTGGAGTACATCAATGCCTGGCGGCAATCGACGGAGGACAATCCGGCGGGCATTTGCGGGCCGATCGGGCCGACTGAGCAATTGCCCCTGGTGGCCCGGATCGTCAACGAATTGCAACTGGACATCCGCAGTGCGCACTTTTGGGGAATGGATGAATGGGTGGACGACCAGGGCCAGCCCGTCCCCATCACCCACCCGCTTAGCTTCGCCCGGGCCGACATGGAACTGTGCTTCAACCGCATCGACCCGAAGTTGCGGATGCCCGATGATCACCTGCACTTTCCCACCGGCGACTTGGAGGCGTACAGCCGCAGTTACGACCAGATACGTTGTGTGGTGATGCAAGGGGGACAGGGAGAAGTGAAGCACTGGGCGTTCAACGACCCGCCGCGACGCATAGCGCCGTGGACCGATGAACCGCCGCCTGCGGAAGAGTATCGCAAGCTGAAAACGCGGGTAACAGACTTGCACCCGATGACCATCATTCAGAACGCCCGCACCTCGGGCGGCGGACAGGTGGCCCTGGTGCCCACCAAAGCCGCTACGGTCGGTCCGGTGGAGACCTGGAAGGCGGAGAAGGTATCGATTTGGCAGGCGGGCAACCACGACAATCCGTTCGGGATGCGGCTGACGGCACTGATGATATCCAAGCGGATCGCCGACAGCTCGGTGCCCATGTCGCTGCTGGCCGACCATCCGAACGTGCAGTTCAACTATTACCGCAAGGGTATCGGCGTGGTGGCCACGGAGATGCACTGACGACGTGCCGAGTTGATCTGCCGCGGCAGGGTCTGTTGGTCAATTGATGCACTGACTCATTTATGCCCATACGTCGCTTGCCGCAGAGCCTGATCAACAAGATCGCCGCCGGCGAGGTGATCGAGCGTCCGGCCAGCGTAGTCAAAGAACTGCTGGAAAATGCGGTGGACGCCGGTGCTCGGCGGATCGACGTGTCGATCACCAGCGGCGGGCTGGAACTGATCCGCGTGGCCGACGACGGCTGCGGCATCCCCGCCGACGAGCTGCCGCTGGCCGTGGCCCCGCACGCCACCAGCAAGCTACAGTCGCCGGAAGATTTGTTTCGGGTTCGCACGCTGGGCTTTCGCGGCGAGGCGCTGGCCTCGATCGCCGAGGTCAGTCGGCTGCTGATCCGCAGTCGCACGGCCGACAGCACCGCCGGCGCACAACTGGAAGTCGAAGGCGGCACGGCAGGCCAGGTCGTGCCGTGCGCTTCGCCGGTGGGCACTGTGGTCGAAGTGCGCGATCTGTTCTTCAACACCCCTGTGCGGCGCCGATTCCTGCGCTCGGCGCAGACCGAGCTGGGACACGTCTGCGAGGCCTTTACCCGCGTGGCCCTGGCTACCCCCGAAGTGCATCTCACCCTGGAACACAATGGCCGGCTGGTTTTCGAGCTTGAGGCCGCCGAAGGACTGCAACACCGAATTGCTCGACTGTTCGGCCACGAGCTGGCCGAGGCGCTCATCGGCATTCGAAGCAGCGATGGGCCGGTAAGCATATCGGGCTATGTAGCGCCGCCAACGCACAGCCGCAGCCACAATCGGATGCAGTACTTCTTCCTCAACGGAAGATACATACGCGATCGAGCATTGCAGCATGCGCTGGGCGAGGCGTATCGCGGATTGCTGACGACCGGCCGATACCCGATCGCCTTCCTGGTGCTGTCGATGCCGCCGGAAATGGTGGACGTTAACGTACATCCCACCAAGCTCGAGGTACGCTTTCAGGACGGCGGTGCACTGTACAGCCAACTGCTTACGGCGCTGCGCAGCAAGTTCCTGACCACCGACATGGCGCCGCGATTGCCCGGCAACTCGCTGCGCCAGCCAGGCGACTCGGCCGCGATAGAAGCAGCCCGGCAGGCCGAACAACTTCGCCTTCGCCAGCAAGTGGTCGATTGGGCCAAGGCGAAAATGGCAAGCTGGCCGACGGCCGCTACAGCCGGCGAGGAAGCTGCTGCCCAGGCGGTCTTCAACGTAGGGCGCGGATTGCGATCTTCTGGGCCGCTGTTGGTACAGCGGATCGACAGGCTCGAAACGGCAGCCTCTCCCGGCGGACCACATACGGGCTTCCCGGCGCGGCAGTCGCCAGAGGCGAGCACGGGAATTACACTGGAGGGTGTAATTTCCCTTGAGGACGCTGCTCGTGGCAACTTGGGAAGGATTGGTGACTTTTCGCCGTCTGACGGCAGGGAGGCACCGTATGTAGGCAGGGAAACAGCGCCTGGCAGCAGGGAAATGGCGTCTAGCAGGGAAACAGCATCAAGCGCCAGGGAAATGGCGTCTAGTGGCGGGGAAGCAGAGTGTAGCGGCAGGGAAGCAGCGGAAGTGGCCGCCGGCTATCCCACTCTGCCGTCAGCGCAGCAGGCAGCACAGCGGGCAGCCGGAGAGTTTGGGGTCGGGCAGTCGGCGGCCGGGCGGTCGCCGGATGGGCAATCGCCGGGGCAGGAATTTGCAAGTTCCGCGGCCGGCGCGCCAGTTCAGCCGCGGCAGCCTGGCCTGTCGGGAAAAGCCCCACTGGCATTGCAAATACACAACAAGTATCTGGTTACCGAGACGGCCGAAGGGGTGATGGTCATCGACCAGCACGCGCTGCACGAGCGCATATTGTACGAACATTTGCGGCGCAAGATACAGTCGGGACCGATCGAGGTGCAGAATCTGCTTCAGCCCGAGCCGGTCGATCTGACGCCCGCCGAGGCCGCCGCTGCGCTGGAGCATCGGGCGTTGCTGGGGGAGTTGGGCATCGGCGTGGAGCCGTTCGGCGGCAGCACGGTGCTGATCACCGGTTTTCCGGCGATGCTGGCCAAATTGGACCCGGTCGAGCTGTTGCGCAGTCTGGTGGCAGAGCTGGTCGAGCGCGACCGGCCGCCGGAGCGGCTGGAGATGCTCGACCGCCTGCTGCACACCATCGCCTGCAAGGCGGCGGTCAAGTCTGGCGATCGGTTGACCGAAGAGGAGATTCACACGCTGCTGGCGCAGCGTCATCTGGTGGCCGAGCATCATCATTGCCCGCACGGACGTCCCACGGCCGTGATATTGACGCGCGAGGAACTGGACCGCCACTTCGGCCGCTGAGCGGGTTCCGCCCGAGGAAGCTCATCGTTGCCACTAGGCAATAAGCTCATCGTTGGCGATGGGGAATCCGAACTGGGCCGGTTATTTTCCCAACTCATCGGCCAGTGCGCCGGCATCGTAGATTTTTCGCAGGGCTTCGACGATTGCCCGACAATCGACCGAGGTCGCCCGCCCTTGCTCGTCGCTGAAAGCGTAGTCCCACACCAGCGACTGGATGTTGCCGTCGAAGATCACGCCCACCACTTCGCCCTTGCGATTTACCACCGGGCTGCCGGAGTTGCCGCCGATGATGTCGGCAGTGGAGACGAAGTTCAGCGGCGTTGTCAGGTCGAGTTTATCTTTGCGGTCCATCCAGCTTCGGGGCAACTGGAAGGGCGGCTTGTGCCCGTGCCGCTCCGCATGGAGGAAGGCATCGCCGATGGTGGTCCAGGGCGGAACTTGCCGTCCGTTTTCGGTGTAGCCTTTGACCACGCCGAACGACAGACGGAGGGTGAAGGTGGCGTCGGGATAGATGTCGGTCCCGTAAACGGCGAAGCGCGCCTGGGCGATCCGCTGGTAGGCCTGACGCTGCGGTTCCTCGACCTGTTCCTCGAAGATTTTGCGCACGGCGCGGGCTTCCTCATCGACCAGCCGAGCCAGAGCCAGCATGGTATCCGAGGACTGTTCGATGGCCTTCAGCCCCGCCTCGGCAAGCTGCTTGCGAACGGCCACATCGGCCAGCTTGGTGCCGGCGACAAGCTCGGCCGCCCGCTGCTGCGGCGAACGACCGGCCAGGATTGTCTGCACTAGCGGATTGCGCCAGCCGGCCATTTCGACCAGCATCGATAGGCTGTCGGCCAGTTTCACGGTTTCCAGGTCGTGGTAGATGGGGGCTTCGGAGAACAACTGTTGCTTCAGCGAGTCGAGGTTCGATTCGCGGTACTCGCGCAGCCGCTCGGCATTGGGTTTTTGCGTTTCCTGCGCCATGCGCAACAGCCCTCGGGCGATGCGGAACAGCTCGCAGTTGAACGCTGCCCCGCGTTCCAGCAGGTCGTAGCGCAGAAAGACCTTGTTCCAGATGGGCAGCGTAGCGGCCACGTCTTGCCACGGATCGCCGCACTGCTGTTTCAGTTTGGGATCGTTTTCCACCGCGGCGCGCAGTGCCTTCTCGGCGGCCGCCTTCTGGTGCATCACGGCCGGATCGTGCAGCCCGGCAAGCCGGCCCAGAAAGGCCTTGCGGGCGTTCTGCACGCCGAACAGATCGTCTTGCGCCCGCCGGGCGTTCTCGTCGCTGCGGTCGCTATAGGTCTTCAGCAGCACTTCCCAGCGCCGCAGCTTGTTCAGCGCGTGGGGCAACTGACGGTCGCGGATGAACTCCAGATGAGCCAGCGTGTTCTGGCGACTGGTCCGCCCCGGGTGGCCGGAGACGAACACCAGCTCGCCGTCGGCCACGCCCTGGTGGCTCCACTGCAAGAAAGCGGGCGGCTTGACCGGTTTGCCGTCCTCGTAAACGCGGAAGAAGCACACGTCCAGGTCGTGCCGGGGATACTCGAAGTTGTCCGGATCGCCGCCGAAGAAGGCTATCGCCAGCTCGGGGGCGAACACCAGCCGCACATCGGTGTACTTCTTGAATCGGTACAGATGGTACAGTCCCCCGTGATACAGGGTGATCACGTCGCTGCGCAGCCCGGTCTGGTCCAGCGACTCCTTTTCGATGGTGTTCATCACTGCCCGGCGGGCTTTCTCCGCCTCGGCCGGGTCCATGCCCGGCTTGACTGCCGCCTGTACCCGTTCGGTCACATCCTCGATGCTCATCAACACGTTCAGTTCCAGGTCCAGGCAGCGCACTTCTTCCTCGCGGGTACGGGCGTAGAAGCCTTCCTTGACGTAGTCCTTGTCTTTGGTGCTGAGCTTTTGCATCGCATCGGCCCCGACGTGATGGTTGGTCATCACCAGCCCCTGCGAGGAAACGAAGCAACCGGAGCCGCCGCTGTTGAACCGCACCGAGGCCCGTTGCAGTCGCTCGTACCACTGCGCGGGCGCCTCGAAACCGTATTTCTCTTTCAGTAGTTTCCGCGGCGGGTTGTTGAACAACCACATCCCTTCGTCGGCCAGGATCGGCAATTCGGACAATGCAAAAATGCTCATATTCATTCCCAGCAGCAAACCCCATAGCCAGTACACGGGCCGCGCGACTGTCATTGTCGGTTCTCCTGTTCAAGGTGCGAAATGTTGGGCTGCGCCGTCAACTCGTGCCGCCGCGTGCCAGCCCAAAGCAGCAACGCCACCAGCACCGCGAAGGCCGCAAGCGCCAGCCAGTTCGACTCGGCATCGATTCCCAAACTGGCCCAGAATCCTTCGCCGATCGCTCCCAGGCGCTTGGGAATCTCATCGCTGAAGTATAGGAAGGCGATCAACACCCCTGCAATCGCTCCGCCGGCGATATAGCCGGTGGACATCAATACGCCGGGACTCATTTCCGACTCGATCTCGGCGGGCTTGTGGCCGGACGGCTGGTTTTGCCTGGCCTGTCGGGCCGCGGTGTAGCGATCGACCACCCAGCGAACAATACCGCCGACGAATACCGGCGTTGATAGCGACAGCGGCAGATACACGCCCACGGCAAACGGCAGCGAAGGAACCCGGCTCAGTTCCAGCACCACTGCGATGAACACGCCCAGCAACACCAGCGTCCAGGGCAGACGTTGCTGCAAGATGCCATCGACGATCAGGGCCATCAGTTGGTTCTGGGGGGCCTCGTACTTGCGGACCGGCGTGCCGTCGTCGCGTGTGGTCAACCGGCCGCACACTCCCGGATCGACCAGATAGCAAATCTTGCCTGTGCGATCGACGAGGTACTTTCCGCGGGGGATGCCTTGACGGAGCGCCTCGGCCTGGTTGACCTGCCAGGCGTAGTAGGTGGCATCGTCGTCAGGGGCGTGTGCTTCGGGGAGCCGCAGGGCTTCCACGTCGGGCGGTTGTTTGGGTACGGGCAGATTCTGGCGGCTGTAGATGGTGCTGGCCTCGTTGAGCACCAAAATCGTGTAACCCATCACCAGCGCGGAACTGATCGCCCCGACGATGATTCCACACTGCTGATACTTGGGCGTGCCGCCTACCAGGAAGCCGGTTTTGAGGTCTTGCGAGGTGGTACCGCCGTTCGAGGCGGCCACGCAGACTACCCCGGCGACGGTCATGGCGATCAGGCGGTCTTCGTCGCTGGTCCAGCCCAGCGCCAGAAAGATCAGGCACGTCAGCAACAGCGTGGCCACGGTCATGCCCGAAATGGGATTCGACGAGGAGCCGATCTCGCCGGTCAGCCGCGACGAGACCGTCACGAACAGGAATCCGAACAGCACGATCAACACAGCCCCCAGCAGACTGGTGCCACTGAAAGGCGTTCCCACCGGTAGCGCCGCCCAGATGGCCACCACCAGCGCCAGCGTGCCCAGCAGCACGAAGCTCATCGGCAAATCGTGGTCGGTGCGGCGGAGAGCGGCGGCCCTGCCGGCGGCCGTAGCGCGCACGTCGCGCAGTCCCACGGCGATGGAACTGACAATCAGCGGCAGTGCTCGGCACAGGTTGATTATTCCCCCGGTGGCCACCGCCCCGGCGCCGATGTAGAGGATGTATGCGGTGCGGATTTCGGCAGGCGACATATCGCGGATTAGCTTTGTGGCCGGAGGAATCGGTTCGTTCAGCCCGTCGCCGAAAAAGCAGATCGCCGGCACAAGCACGAAATACGACAGCAAAGCCCCGGCCAGCATGATGCACGCCACTCGCGTGCCGATGATGTAACCGACGCCCAACAACGTGGGGTTGACTTCCATAGCCGGCATGGCGCCGCGGAAGCCGGCTATGGCCCGGGCAGGCGTTTCCTTCCAGAACTTCAGTCCGAGCATCAGAAACTGGTACACAAAAGCGATGCCGAATCCGGTGAACACCGTCTTGGCCGTGGCGCCGCCTTGCTCGCCGACTATGAGCACATCGGCGCAAGCAGTGCCTTCGGGATACTTGAGGATGCCGTGTTGTTTGACTATGAATGCCCGGCGCAACGGGATCATCATCAGGATTCCCAGCACGCCGCCCAGCACGGCCACCACCATCACCCGCAGCGGCTGCATGTCGAAGCCCAGCAGGATAACTGCCGGCATGGTTACGCCCACGCCGAAGGCGATCGACTCGCCGGCCGACCCGGTGGTCTGCACGATGTTGTTCTCCAGGATCGTGGCCCGGCGCAGTCCGAACAGCTTGGAAAACAATCGAAACAGGGTAATCGACAGCACGGCCACCGGGATCGAGGCCGAGACGGTCATTCCCACCTTCAGCACCAGATACAGCGACGACGCACCGAAGATGATGCCCAGCACCGCTCCCAGCACCAGCGCCGAGAGGGTGAACTCGGGCATAATCACTTCATCGGGCACATAGGGTTTAAAGGTGGTTGGTTTGTCGCTGGTTTGGGTCACGGGCGGCATTTCTCCGATTGACTGACGGCTTGTGCGATTGGCCGGCAATTCAGGCAACAACGCTACGGGGCAACCCTCCAGGATCGAAGTAATATAACTGCTCGAAAGCTTCGGTGGTAGCGCCTTAAGGGGATCCCCCTGTTCGCTCTTTGCGTCGGAAAGAGAACATTTGGGGGCTTCGGTGAATCGCGCCGGGCGACACTCTGGAGTATCAAACAATGAGATTATCAAACAATGCGCTTGGCGCCGCCGCCGATGCGCCCGGTGCGGCCGCTGGCCGCAACCAACTGAAGCCGACGCGCTCTGTGGCGTCGGCTGGCAATGGGCAGACGGCCCTGACGGAGCATGGGCCTCCACATTGCCCAAAGACATTCAGGCGAAACGTTCCAGAGTTAAGCTGTGAGGGACTAAGCGTGTCTGTCCCTAGTCGAACTGGCTACAATTACAGCATCGCATGCCCCGCTGAGAACTGTTCCCGATGATTAACCGGTCGGTTCTTAAGACCGCAAGGAGACGTGGATCATGAAAAGCGTGATACTGGCGTTAGGTTTTGTTGCGACATTGCCTGTTTGTAGCGCTTTTGCCGATGGCGCGCGGACGGTCGTGTCGCTGGATGGCCAATGGGAGATAGCCGAGGGCAGGTTGGATGAGGTGCCCACGAGGTTCGATCGTCGCGTGCCCGTTCCTGGACTTGTGGACCTGGCAACGCCGCCGTTCGAGTCGCCCGGGTCGACAGTTTCGCCGGCGGAGCGTCGTCAGCGGAAGCGTCCCGCCGACCCGCGGCGCGAAGCCTTCTGGTATCGACGCTTTTTCAGGCTGGAAGGGCCGGTGCCGGAGGTGGCTCGGCTGAAGGTCAACAAGGCGTGTTATGGCACCAAGGTGATTCTAAACGGCAAAATGGTGGGCGAGCACGGGCCGAACTGGACGCCTGGCTGGTTTGATGTTCGGCCATTGCTCAAAGGCGGCGGCGAAGCGAACGAGTTGCTCATTCGCGTCGGCGCGTCGCTGGCGCAGGTGCCGCCGCATCTGACGGAAGGCTGGGACTTCGAGAAGAGCCGCTACATTCCGGGCATTTACGATTCCGTGCAACTGATCCTCAGCGGTTTGCCGCACATCGTAAACGTGCAGACCGTGCCCGATGTAGAAAAGCGATGCGTGCGTGCGGTGGTGGAGCTGGACCGCCCGGCCAGCGCAACAGTGAAGGCCATGGTGCGCGAGGCGAAGTCGGGCCGGGTGGTTGGTGAAGGCTCGGCCGAAGCGCGTGCGGCCGGCCGGGTCGAGTTGACCGTCCAGATCCGCGAGGCGCGCCTTTGGTCGCCGGAAGACCCGTTCCTTTACGAGTTGGTTGTAGATACCGGCGGCGACACGTTGCGGACGCGGTTCGGTCTGCGCAGTTTTACCACCGATCCTGTCGGCGGGCGGGCGTTGCTCAACGGTCGGCCCTATTTCCTCCGCGGCTCGAACGTGTGTATTTTCCGGTTTTTCGAGGACGAGGCGCGCGGTCAGTTGCCGTGGGACCGTCAGTGGGTGCGCACTGTCTATCGGCGTTTCAAGCAGATGCACTGGAACGCGCTGCGATATTGCATCGGCTTTCCGCCGGAGCTTTGGTACGAAATTGCCGATGAAGAGGGCTTTCTGATTCAGGATGAATTCCCCATTTGGTATGGCGGCGGAGCGGATGCATGGCCAAAGGAGATCACGCAGGAGCACCTCGTCGTCGAGTTCACCGAGTGGTTGCGCGAACGATGGAATCATCCGTGCGTTGTCATTTGGGATGCACAGAACGAAACCACCGACGACAAAGTGATTGCCGCCGCGTTGATGGCCGTTCGCGACCTCGACCTGTCGAAACGCCCGTGGGACAACGGTTGGGGCGCGCCGCAAAAAACCGGCGACATCTCCGAGTGTCATCCATATCGGGCCAACCGGGAGAACTTTTTTGCCAATTTTGTCAACGAGACTGGCATTCCCGATAACGGGCCAGGCACCGGCAGGCGTCCGTTCGTGGACCTTGGCCGCCCGCCGTACCTTATCAACGAATACGGCTGGCTGTGGATAAACCGCGACGGCACGCTGCCCACGCTGACCGTCGACGTCTACAAGCGGTTGCTGGGCGAACAGGCAACGGTCGCCGAGCGCCGCCATTACTACGCACGGACTCTGGCGGCCAAGACCGAGTTTTGGCGCAGCAAGCGAAAATGCATGGGCGTACTGCACTTTTGCGGCCTGAGCTACTCGCGGCTCGACGGCCAGACAAGCGACAACTTCATCGACGTGAAAAACCTGGTCTTCGAGCCCAACTTCCTCCGTTATGTGGGCGACGCCTTTGCCCCGGTGGGCGTGATGCTCGACTTCTGGGGTTCGGAACTGCCGGCCGGTGAAAAGCGCCGGGTGCCTGTGACCGTCATCAACGACCTGTACGAGGTATGGTCCGGACAGGTCCGCTTCCGTCTGCTTCGCGGCGAAAAGCCCCTGGCCGAACAGACGCAGCCGTGCCAAGTCGCCGCCCTGGGCGACGTGCGGTTGGTGTTTGATTTTGCCGTTCCCGCCGAGCCAGGCCGCTACACCCTGGAAGCCGCACTGGTCAAGGAGGACGCCCCCCAGGTGCGCAGCCTCCGCGACTTCGTCGTACTGACTCCGCAACAGCGCGAAGCCCGCCGCAACCTCGCCGAAGGACGACCCGTCAAGGCATCCTCTGTGCTTTCGCTGGACGCCCAGAGCTACCGCGCCGAGTTCGCGGTGGACGGCAAGCCCGACACGCGATGGTCAAGTCAGTTCGCAGACCCGCAATGGATTGCCGTGGACCTCGGCGCGACCTACGTCATTTCCCGGCTGGAGCTGGTATGGGAGGCCGCCTTTGGCAAAGCGTACTCGATTGAAGTGTCGCTGGACGGTGAAAATTGGAAGACCGTCTACACTACCGCCAAAGGCGCTGGCAAGACCGAGACCATCCGCTTCGCGCCGACGGAGGCACGATGGGTCCGCCTGCACGGCTCGCAACGCGGCACGCCTTTCGGCTATTCACTGTGGGAGCTGCGCGTATTCCGCTAAAGTAAGCGGCCGGATGTTACTGCTGGCTTGTCTGGGCGGGCGCCACTGCTCGGCGGGCGGCGCTGCCGGCTTGTTCGCCGGCGGCACGCACTCAGAGGGTACTTCTGGCGAGCGGCACCGGCCTGCTGTTGTGGTTGCGCTGGGCTGGTTGATCGTAATTGACAGCCGGGTGAGCAATTAGCCCACGGTGGCTTGGCGGAAACCGCCAATCGTTGTAACTTCTTTAGCAGCGTAGGAATCTAGACAATAGTGCCTGACGGCATAACTTGTGCGCGTTTTGCACATGTTTTCAAGGCTCGCAGCGGGAGGTAGAAAACGGTACTGGTGTAACTTGTGCGCGTTTTGCGCGCATGTTGTCGGGTGATGTGGGGGGCAACGCTCCGTAGCGGCGCCTCTGTGCACAGCGTGCCAGCGTTGCACTTGGAGGTTCACGCTACGTCGTGGTAGTGTTCGGCGCCGCCATTTGCACGGCCATTGACGGAAGCGCAACCGACGCCACCGGGGCGCGTCCCTCCGACACTACTTCGTTTTCGTTTCGGGTGAATGCTGCTTTTGGACTCCCAGCAGTGGGGGCAAACGCCGCAGGTTGCGGCCAGCAACGGCCGTCAGTATTGGCGTAGCAGGTACCATCGGCTGCCATGAAGACGAACATTCTCGAAAAGTGGCGCTTAGCGGCACAGGTGTTGCTTTACACAGGTTTTACAGTCGGCGTGGTGTTGATGATGCTGTGGCTGGCCGGCAAGTTTACGCGCAAAGTGCCAAGTGAAGTGGCCGCTCAGACTGCCAGCGGGCAGGTGTCGGCCGCTCAGACTGCTCCTGTGCGGGTGCTGACTATCCCGCGTACCGAATCGGCCGTCGGCCAGGTTCGCGCCGTGTTGGAAACCAGCATCGGTTCCAAGCTGCTTGCCCGGGTGCTGGAGGTCCGGGCCAGTGCCGGTCAGGTCGTCAAGGCCGGCGATGTGTTGGTGCGCCTGGATGACACCGACCTGCGCGCCAAACTGCGTCAGGTAGAAGCGGCACAAAAAGCGGCCGAGGCCGTGCGCAACCAGGCGCTGGCCGACGAACAACGCTACGCCGAACTGCTCCGCCGCAAGGCCGTCAGCACCCAACAGTACGAACAGGCACAAACGGCGCTGCGCTCGGCCGAAGCGGAACTTCGCCGGGCCGAAGAAGCGGCCAACGAAGTCCGGGCCATGCTCGACTGGGCCACCGTCACAGCACCGTTCGACGGCATCGTCATCGACAAGCATGTGGACGCCGGACAGATGGTCATCCCTGGCCAGAAACTGGTGACCATCTACGATCCCAAGCAAATGGAACTGGTAGCCGCCGTGCGCGAATCGCTGGCGCACCGGCTTCAGGTGGGCCAGAGCATCGACGTGATAATCGAAGGACTGCAAAAACAGTGTTCCGGCAACATCCGCGAAATAATTCCCCAATCGCAGGCAGCCACGCGCACCTTTCAGGTGAAGGTCACGGGTCCCTGTCCGCCAGGCATTTACTCGGGAATGTTCGGCCGGATGCTGATTCCCTTGGACGAGGAACAGGTTCTGGTGATTCCCCGTGGTGCAGTCCGACAAGTAGGCCAGGTGGAATTGGTCGACGTGGTGCTCGACGGCCGGGCAGTCCGCCGTGCCGTGCGCACCGGACGGCTCTTTGACGGCGATGTTGAAGTCCTCTCCGGATTGCAGGCAGGAGAAGTAGTGGTAGTGCATGGGCAGCCGTCCTCGGGCAATTAGCGGCCGGCCAGTACGCCCGCAGGCAGCGGCGCAATCGGCCGCCGCAGCCTTTGCCGCACCATGCGTTGCCCGACATCCTGTGCCTGGATTAGTCCCGGTTTTCCTGGTGATGCTGTTGTTTGGCGAGGGACACATCGATGGTGGAACACCATAGCGACATCGGCCACGACCAGCACATCGCCACCCGAATCGTAAAGGCCTTTTTGGAGTCCAACCTCTCGCTGATTCTGGTGGTGCTGGCCACAGTGATCGGCCTGGCTGCACTGGCGGTTACTCCCCGCGAGGAAGACCCGCAGATCGTCGTACCGCTGGCCGATGTGTTCGTGAGTTTTCCCGGACACGGCGCGAAAGAAGTAGAGCAACTAGTATCGGTCCCACTGGAGAAAATCCTCTATCAGATCGACGGCGTGGAATACGTCTATTCCATGAGCCGGGAAAACCAGGCGATCATCACCGTACGCTACTATGTGGGCGAAGACCGCGAACGCAGCCTGGTAAAGCTGTACAAGAAGATCGACGAAAACCTGGACCTGGTGCCGCCGGGTGTTACCGGCTGGCTGGTCAAGCCCGTGGAAATCGACGATGTGCCCATAGTTACGCTGACCCTAACCAGCGCATCGGCCGATTACATGAGCCTGCGCCGCGTGGCCGAGGAAGTCACCCAGCGGTTGGCGAGGCTCAACGACGTATCGCGTGCGTACGTGGTGGGCGGGCGTCCGCGAGTAGTGCAGGTGCTGATGGACCCCGACCGAATGGCGGCATACAACGTCGATCCGCTTGCGCTGCGACGTGCCATTCAGGGCGCCAACGTACGGCACCGGGCCGGACAGTTGCGCAGCGGCGATCGGCTGCTGGAGATCGAGACCGGCGAACCGTTTACCAGCGCCGCACAGTTGCGTGACCTGGTGGTAGGCGTGTTCGACGGCCGGCCGGTGTTCCTCAAGGACGTCGCCACGATAGTCGATGGGCCAGAAGAAGTAGATAACTATGTCCGCCACGGTTGGGGGCCAGCGCGGGGCTTCACCGCCCACGAAGGATTCCCCGGTACTGAAATCGGCGCCGGCCACGATGCTCACCACAGCGCATCGATTAAACAAGTCGCCAACAAACAAGTTGGCAGCCCCTCGGAAGGTACAACCCACGGGGAACTAGCAGGCCAGTCATCGGGCCAAGCACCTGCAACGCAGCCGGCGGTGACCATCGCCATCGCCAAGAAAAAGGGCACCAACGCAGTTCGCGTGGCCAAAGCCGTGTTGCACGAGGCCGAGCAGTTGCGGCAGACCATCGTGCCCTCGGACATGTCGCTGGTTATCACGCGCAATTACGGTCTGACGGCCAACGAGAAGGTCAACGAACTGGTGGAAGCACTAGTGGTGGCCATCATCATCGTAATCGTGTTGCTGACGATAGGGCTGGGCTGGCGCGAGGCGTTGATCGTGGCCGTGGCCGTGCCGGTGGTGTTCGGATTGACGCTGGGCGTGAACCTGATGCTGGGCTTTACCATCAACCGGGTAACATTGTTCGCCTTAATCCTCTCGCTCGGTCTGTTGGTAGACGACCCGATCGTGGATGTGGAGAACATCGCCCGGCACTTCTCGCTCCGCAAGAGAGCCACCAAGCGGATCGTGCTCGAGGCCGTCGCCGAAATCCGCCCCCCGCTGATAACCGCCACCCTGGCCGTAATCGTCAGCTTCCTGCCGATGTTCTTCATCACCGGCATGATGGGGCCGTACATGCGGCCGATGGCCCTGAACGTGCCAGTGGCGATGTTGATGTCGATGGTGGTGGCCTTCACCATCACGCCCTGGCTGGGATATCACGTGTTGCGACGGCATTACACTGCGCACCGCTCGGGCGGAACCGGCACGGCTGGTGGTGATGCAGGCGGCGGCAACGGCGGCGGCGCGCATTCCCACGATGTAGGCGACAGCTTGGCGGACGATCCCCACAACCTCGACGCCGTGCGCCAGACCCGGTTGTACAAACTGTTCTATCCGCTGATGGCGCCGCTGTTGCACTCCCGGGCAGTGGCGTGGGCTTTCCTACTGGCCGTGACTGTGCTGACCGTAGCGGCCATGGGACTGGCCGCCTGGCGCACCGTGCCGCTGAAGATGCTCCCATTCGACAACAAGAACGAGCTGCTGCTGGTGCTGGACTTAGACGAGGGCACCACCCTGGAGCGGACCGACGCCGCAGTGCGCGACTTCGAATCTTATCTGTCCCGGGTGCCGGAGGTGGTCAACTTCGTCAGTTACGTGGGGCTGGCCGCTCCGATGGATTTCAACGGGCTGGTGCGCCACTACTACCTGCGACGCGGCGATCACCTGGCGCAGATCGCCATTAACCTGGCCGGCAAGAAGAACCGTAGTCTGCAAAGCCACGCCATCGGACTGCGGATGCGGCCCGATCTTCAGCGGATTGCCGACCGGCACAACTTGCGGATGAAGATCGTGGAAACTCCGCCCGGTCCGCCGGTGATCTCCACCATCGTCGCCGAAGTATATGGTCGTCCCGATCACACTTACGAGGACTTGCTGCTGGCCGGCGATGTGGTTCGCGCACGCTTGGAGGCCGAGCCGGGCGTGGTCGACGTGGACGACATCCGCGAAAGTCCCGTGGTCAAGCACACCTTTGTGGTCGATAAAGAGAAAGCTGCCCTGAATGGCATTTCTACCGAGCAGGTTGCCGCCAGCTTGCAAGCGGTGCTTCAGGGGGATGTAGTCGGCCTGGTGCGCAGCCCCACCGAGCGCAACCCCCTGGCCATCCAGCTTCGCGTCCCCATCCAGCAGCGGACCAGCCATCACGACCTGTCGCGCATCCATCTGATCGGCAGCAGCGGAGCGCCTGTGCCGCTGGCCGAACTGGGGCGCTGGGAAAGCTCGCGGGTAGATCAGACCATCTACCGCAAGAATCTACAGCCGGTGGCCTATGTGTTCGCCGAAACTGCCGGCCGGCCGCCGGCCGACGTGGTGGTGGATGTCATGGTCGATCGGGCCGACGAGTTCACCTCCGGCGGCCAGATCCGCCGCGTGGGCAACGGCTGGCTGTCCACCGCCGCACCGCGGCCCGTGGAACAGCGCAGCTTCTTCTCCAACGGCAGCGGCATAGCATGGGGGGTGCCGGAAGGCTTCGTGATCGACTTCGCCGGCGAAGGAGAGTGGAAGATCACCCTGGACGTGTTCCGCGACTTGGGACTGGCCTTCGGAGCGGCGATGATCGCCATCTACATCATCCTGGTGGCGCAGACCGCCTCGTTCGTCATTCCCATCGTGGTGATGCTGGCCATCCCGCTGACGATACTGGGCGTGATGCCCGGCTTCTGGCTGCTGAATGTGCTTACGGCCCAAGAGGTGGGCGGATATTGGGACCCGGTGTTCTTCACCGCCACCGGCATGATCGGCATGATTGCCCTGGCGGGCATTGTCACCCGCGATTCGATCATCCTTGTCGATTTCATCCACCTGTCGCTTGCCCGCGGCCGTAGCTTGTTCGATGCGATCATGGAAAGCCGCGTAGTCCGCTTGCGTCCCATCCTGCTAACGGCCAGCGCGGCGATGCTGGGGGCGGTGCCGATCATCATCGACCCGATTTTTTCCGGGCTGGCGTGGTCGCTGATCTTCGGCCTTTTCGCTTCCACGCTGTTTACCTTGTTCGTGATCCCGGTGGCCTACTGGCTGCTTTACGCCAACAAGCCCGGCCACGGCTTGCCAAGCCACGATATCGACTAATCGGACGACGGCCGCTGGGCGAAAACGATTTCCGGCTGAGCGCCTCTTGGATCTTCCCGCCGGTTTTTGCGCAACGAGGCCTGCCGCCGCAAAAAATGGTGTCGTGCGGCAAAGGTGTAATGGACCAAATGGCGTCAGCAAGCAAACGATGTCGCAGACCAAATGGGGTCATGGGCCAAATGGTGTCATGAAGGGAGGCTGCGCGGTCGCGTCGGCTGCCTTATCGTCAATCGGCCCCGATCACCAAAACCGACTGCGGCCACGAGGGAGCGTGGACCTCCGGGTTGCCCTGCAACATGCGCAACGCGCACAGCGCATTACGTAAAACGCGACAAGCATCCGTTTGGCCAAGCCATTGACCGGGCGATGGGCACCAACTAATCTAACTGGCGCGATAGCCTTTGCGGCAGGTGACTGGTGTTTTGGCCTTGCCTGCTCGGCGCGTTGTGCTGCTAAAGTCAAGCATCACTGAATGATTTTACGGAGGACGCTATGGCGACGGTGTTCCGAACAGCCCGGGGAGTCTTTCCGCGCAGCAGCATCTTGTGCGCTTTTGTGTTTGTGGTGGCCTTGCTGGCAGCGATCCGCGGCGAGCTTGCCGCACAGCCGCCAGCCAAGGGGAAGGCCGCCGAAGCTATGGCCGACCGGGTTTATATCGGCGCCAACCGCTGTGCGGTTTGTCATCTGAAAGAGTACAAGTCGTGGCAGACCAGCAAGCACGGCAAAGACGCCTGGGAAAAAGTGCCCGATGGGTACCGCACAGATCCCGAATGCCTGAAATGTCATACGACCGGTTACGGTCAGCCGGGAGGATTCAAGGATGCGGCCAGCACGCCTGGTCTGAAGGGGGTATCGTGCGAGGCCTGCCATGGCCCCGGCAGCAAGCACGAGGAGGTGTGCAAGCCACTGCTCGAGAAGAAGAAACTTTCGCCCGACGAAAAGAAGGCAGTGCGAGAGTCGATCTTTCCCATGTTGCCGCAAAATGTGTGCGTGATGTGCCATCTGGCGCAAAGGCACAAGGAACATCCCGAAGTGAAATAGCAGCCAAGCAGGCAAGTAGGGAATTAACATGAAGGCTGTCGATAGTGGCCGGGGTTTGGTTGCGAAGGATGCAGCCGGATGGCGACGGCCGCAAGGCTGCGGCAATCCGCTGGCAGCGCGCCGTTGCAATCGGCCCTTGCGAAACGGAGCGCTGTTTTCCTGCCGACCCAGTGCGCCAACGGAAAGTGCGCCCAGCAGCAAACGCGAATTATTGTAGATGCGGCGCCCTTTGCCACGTCCGAATATGACCTTCTGCCGACCGCCATGACGGAGCATGGCTCCCTATTGACATTCGCGATGGGTGGTGACACGAAACACTAGGGAAAACCTTATATCAAGCGGTCAACCACGTTTTGCGAAGATCAATAGATGGTCCTACAACTTGCGCGCACAATGCGAATATGATACGCCAGACGACTCTGATGGTCTTGGCACTTCTGTTGATTGCGCTGACGGCTCGATCGCCACAAGCGGCCCAGACAGTTTCGGGCGCCTGGCCGGTTGGTGCTTCTGCGCCATCGCAGGGGGAGCATTGCTCGACCGCGGCCAACAGCGGCCCGGCAAGCTGGATCGGCGCGGCTGCGCAATTCTGTGCCTCAATATGGAGTGACAAAACGCAGGTTGTGATAACGTCAGACGACATCGCCCCAACAGCACCGTTCTTCCCGACAGTCCACATTGCTTCGACAGGGCACATTCGCCTGGCGCGCGACATTCCCGCGGCAGAGCACATTCCCGCAGGAGAATCCATCTATGCAGCGCAACATTTCGCCGCAGCGGAGCAGCCGGATGCCGCCGTAGCGCAGCAAGCATTGCCTCCTCCGCCGGGGGGATCGAAACTGTCGGGCGAGTCTAACAACTGTTTTCAGTGCCATTGCGAAGCGGATTTGTGGCAGGGCCAGCAGCGGCGATTTTACATTCCGCTGGAGATGCTGAAGGCCGATGTCCATTTTCGCGCCGGTGTAAACTGCCACGACTGCCACGGGGGGAATCCCGAAGCCCGCGACCTGCGCGAGGGGCCGCACGACTCGCAGTACGCCTTCCGTACATCTGCCGAACAGGTCGAACAACTGTGCAATCATTGCCATGCCAGGCAAACCGAGGCGATTCGAGCGCCCCAGGGCGCGCATCGCATGGCGGGCCGGAAAGACGCCGCCGGAAATCGCCAGCCGCTGGCTTGCCGTGACTGCCATGGCGAGGTGTCGCATCAGCTTCTGCCGGCTTCGGACGTCCGGTCTCCGCTGTTTCCTGACAACCAGGTGCGCGCCTGCGGCCAGTGCCATCCGGAGCATCTGGCCAGTTATGAAACGAGCGGTCACGGCCGCGGCTTGCACAAGCTGGGACTGGTTGTAACGGCCACTTGTGCCGACTGTCACGGAGCGCACGCTGTCTTCGCCAGTGGCCATCCGCAAAGCAAGCTCAGTCGGCATGGCGCACCGGAAACATGCGGCAAGTGTCATCAGCTTCTGCGCCGGCAGCTCGATCTGAGCGTGCACGGGCGCGATTGGGCTGGTAAGGCCCACGCCGGGGAACCGAGCCTTGAACAATCGCCGTCTTCGAACTGCCTGGCTTGCCACGACGGGCACGCGCCCCACAGTACGTTGGCCGGTCCACTGCGGTTGCACTCGCCCGACCGGTGCGGCCAGTGCCACGCGCAGATGTTGCGGCGGTTTGCGATCGGTCTTCACGGCCAGCTTACTGCACTGGGTTACGCTCCGGCTGCCCGATGCGCCGACTGCCACGGCGCGCACGACGTGCTGCCGATGTCGATGGCCGAGTCGCGGGTTTCGCCGCAGCGAAGGGTGGAGACTTGCCGACAGTGCCACCCGCGGGCAAGCTATAGCTTTGTGCGGTTCGATCCCCATGCCGACCATACCGATTCCCAGCGCGATCCGCTGCTCAGGGCCGTGTACCTGGTGTGCATTGGCTTGCTGATCGGTGTTTTTTCGGTGGCTGGAGCACACTCTGGGTTGTGGTTGATACGGGGATTGGTCGAGGTGGCGCGCAACGGCAGGCCGCCGGTGCTGGCGCCGGGCGGACCGGCCTATCAGCGATTCGCCCTGCGGCACCGTGTGGCACACGCCGTCCTGGCGATTTCCTTCCTCGGCCTGGCACTGACCGGATTGCCGCTGAAGTACAGCGATCAGCCTTGGGCCGGGTACATCGCGCGGAGCCTGGGCGGCTTTCAGGCCACCAGCATCTGGCACCGCATCTTCGCCACTGGCACTTTCGGCTGCCTTGTGGCCTGCCTGGTGGAGATGGGTTGCGCATACCGCCGCGCACGGGCGCGCGGGCAGTCGCCGGGGGCGATAATTTTCGGCCCCGACTCGCCGGCGCCCAACCGCCGCGACCTGGCCGATTTGCTGGGCATGTTGCGCTGGTTCGTCGGCCGCGGTCGTAAGCCCACCTTCGAGCGCTGGACCTACTGGGAAAAGTTCGACTTCTGGGGCGCGGTGGCCGATGTGCTTGTCATAGGCGGCACAGGGCTGGTGCTGTGGTTTCCGGAGCTGTTTTGTTTGTTCTTGCCGGGCACAGCCATCAACGTAGCCAAGGTGATTCACTCGACGCAGGCACTGCTGGCCACGGGGTTTGTCTTTGCAATCCACTTCTTCAACACCCACCTTCGGCCAGAGAAGTTTCCCGCCGACCTGTCAGTGCTGACCGGCCTGGTCAGCCAGAAGACGTTGCAAGAAGAACGCCCCGAACTGCTGGCCCGATGGCAAAGCCAGGGCGTGGCCGAACAGTTGCGTGTAACTGGGCCGTCGAGCAAGTTCATAGCGGCTGCTACCACCGTTGGCGTTGTGGCAATGCTCGTTGGTCTGCTGCTGTTGATTGCGGTAGCTGCGGCCGCTTTGCGGGTTTGAGCCGTCCATCGGTTGAGGACCACATGCCAGCACGCCGCCGCGGCGGTTGCCGTCAGAAGTTCAGCATATCCGGGGCATTCGCAGGAGATCGTCATGGGCACTTCGCTCCTGGCCGCAGCGGGCCGATCGACATGTCGCGGGGCTTGCCCGGCCGGCGGCTCCTGCGGCAGTTACGGTAAAGCTCTCCACGACGGCCGGGGGCAGACACCCATCCTGACGCCCCTTACGCCCACAACCAAATGGTGTTGATGCACGGCTAGGCTCCGTTGCGGCCGGTGGCGCTGAATGCACCGCCGCGAGGGACCCTGGCCCAGCAGATCATTCGAAAACATGCGCGCAATCCATTTCATTTTCATTGGAGAACATGCAAGCACAAGGCGCGCATGTTCCGCCATAAGTCGCACGCGCAGAACGCGGAGGAAGAAGAAAGTGCGAAGGATATTCAATCCACAGAAATGCAAGACAACTGTTATGTGCGTGCTTCGAGAAGTAGAACCAACCGGTTCTTCCAAGCACACGCCCAAGAACTCTTCTCAAACCGTAAACCGCAACGCCTGTTTTTGGCCATAACTTGTCGTAAAATTAGGAGCTATTTGCGTTCTCCCGCTAGATCAATCCCTTGGGTTCCAGAGCGCCGAATCGGGGTTTTTCTGCGTGTTTCAACCGGGTATGGGCAATTTCATTTACAGTTTGAGAACTCTTTACTACGAGGGACAATCTCAGGGCAGCTTTAGCGGACTTTGAAGCGCACAGTCCCACTACATACGAAAGTTTACCGTGTGCCAGATCAATCGCCATAGCCGCTTGCCCAGCGGCATCCAAGAAGTGTAAACGCGGGCCGAGCCGCGCAGCCCCAGCCGCAGCACTCCATCGGGATCATCCAGCGGCGCCTGCGCCTGGTAGCTCCGCCGCAAGGGCCGCTCCACATTCAGCACCGGATCTGGTTTGGTGGGTAGTTCTCCACCGGCCCGTGCGCCCAGCCGGCGCGGCGCAATCTTCAAATCGACGTTCGATACGCTGACCAGTTGCGTGCGAAACGTCCGATCGGGCAAGGCATAGACCTTGATATGGACCTCCGGGTATTGACCGCGGGCAAGCATCGCCCGGATCAGGTCCACGTCCGCCTCGTCGATCACCAGAATCGCCTCGTACTTGGTCGGATCGCCAATCTGGCACAGCAGGGTTCCTTCTTCCAGATACGCGCCGATGTTCTCCGGGTCCAGCGGCGTGCCGGACCAGGAGGGCAACTGGCCCTCGGGGTCGGGATGGGCAGGGGTTTCCGGCGGCGGCAACACCGTGCCGCTGACCGGAGCCGTCAGTTGCAATCGACGCCAATCCTGCAAGCGCTTCTCGAGCTGTTCTTCCACGTTCCGCAGTGCCTTTTCCAGTTGGGCCACTTCGCCTCGGCCTGCCTCGCCCTGGCGGCGGCGGGCGTCCAGCCGCGCCTTGAACCGCTCACGCTCGCCCGAAAGCTGAACAATCTTCAGTTCCAACTCCACGTTGCTGAGCTGGGCCAACAGTTGCCCGGCTTGAACCTCGTCGCCCTGCCGCACGTAACACTCGGCCAGCAGCCCACCGTCGACGTTATCTACGTACACCGGGGTAGCATCACGAGGTTGTATTTCCAGCGTGCAGATAATGCTATGCGGCAAGGGCACCAGCAGCACAGCGGCAAGCAGCAGGCCGATCAAAGCAAGGCTGGCATACATGCGAGGCTTTTTCACTTTTTCCAATCTCCCCGGCACGTAGAAGAACTTCGCCACCTTGTACAGCGGCATGCCAACAAGCCCTATCAGCGAAACGCCGATGATCGTCCAGCCGATCACCTGTAGCCCGTAGGGCTTGAAAAACTGATACAGGAACCACAAGATCGAAGCCAGTACCAGCCAGCGGTATGCTGCCGCAGCGACACTATATAGCACGAAGAACAACTGGCGGCGCTGGGGCAGGAATGGGTCTTCCGGCGGCTCGATGCCCAGCAGCCACTGTGCCATTTTATTGCTCAGCAGGGTAGTTGCCTTCTGGCGGAGGTTGGGGATTTCCACCAGATCGGCCAGCACGTAATAGCCGTCGTAGCGCAGCAGAGGATTGCCATTAAAGACGATGGTGCTCACCGAGCAGACGAACATCACGTTCAGCGCCATGAAGTGCACAAAGCCCGGCTGCGTAAACCACCACACGTAGGTCGCCGCCGCGGCCAGCACAACTTCCACGAAGATGCCCGCCGCGCCGATGGCTGCCCGGTGCCACTTGTTGGGCAGCATCCACGAGTCGGATACATTGCAGTACAGACATGGGGTAAGAACCAGGATCATCACGCCCATTTCGTGGCATTCACCGCCGAAGTGCTTGCAGGCCAGCCCGTGACCAAACTCGTGAATGATCTTGGAGACGGCCAGCACCACGGCCATCCACAAAGCGTTTTGCAGGGTGAAGAAGTCGTGGAATGCTGGCAGTTTACGGCGGAAGGCGTCGAATTCCACCATCACCAGCAGCAGAGCGGAGAGGGCCAGCAGCACCCCGCCGATCAGCACCGGCGCAGAAAAACACCAGCGCAGCTTGGGATAGAGCCAGTTGAGCAGTCGTTCGGGATCAACGCCCCGAAACCGGATGGCCAGCAGGTTGGTCCACTTGTTTATCCACTCCTGGCGACGACGCTCGCTGCGGCGTTTGCGGAGCTGGTATCCCTGCCCTGGGGCTTCGGCCACGATCAGGCCGCTGCGGTGAAGCATCCCCAGGAACTGCTGCAATTCCTCCAGGGAGATTTTCTGCGGGGGGAACATGGCCTCGAAGCGTTCCTTCAGTTCGTCGAGGCTGATGTTCCCGTCGAGCATTTGCAGGATGGCGAACTCCTCCTCTTGAAAGCGGAAGTAGTTCAGCCCCAGCGGTTCCTTGACCACCCAGTATGTCCGCCCCAGATACTGGTGCCGCCGCGCCGACAGGTCTGCCCGTTTTCGCAGCGGCAGCTTGCGGGCCGAACTGGACAGCAGGCTATCGTGCAGCGTGGCCATTTGCTCACCGGGCGGCAAAGGCCGCGTTCCGACTACAGATTGCTGGTCATTTGTTTTGCGTTAGGTGAATGGTCATTTCGGCGGTCATGCCGCGGCCCAGCAGCCAGTGGCCGTTCTGCTGGCGATTTTCCACTTCGGCGCACACGCGAAACTGTCCGCCGGCCGGTACAGTGGGACTGGCAAAATCCACTCGGCCGAAGAAGGTCTCCTCCTGTCCGCGCGCCAGTTTGACGCGCACTGTGACCGGCTTGCCGGCTACTTCGTTGGGGCCTACTTCGGCGCGATTGATAAAGCCTTCGATCCGCAAGCGGTCCAGTCGGATAACGCGCATTACCATGTCGCCGGGCTTGACCCACTCACCCTGTCGCCCGCGAATCTCGTCGACGATCCCATCCAGCGGCGAAAGGATTTGGCGGCGCTGGAGGTTCTCGTAGGCCATGGCCGCTTCGGCCTGCTTGACGTTTACCTTCAGGGCGGCGATGCGGCGGTCGGTTTCCGCCTTCTCGATCTCCAGCATCGTCCGCTCCCAGGTCAGCCGCAGGCGGTTGATCTCGGTTTCCGGCACCGTGCCAGGCACGCGCTGGTTGGCGACTATTGCCGCCTGGTATTCAGCGCGGGCGACGGCTGCGGCTGCCTTGGCGTAGCGGACGCTGACGTCGCTGGCTGCTTCCTCTTTGGCTACTTCCCAATTGAAGCGCGCCACCTTGTAGGCCTCTTGTGCTTCCAGGTCGTCGATGCGGGCCAGCAGATCGCCCGCCTTCACGGCGTCGCCTTCCTTCACCCGCACCTCCACCAGCACACCTGCTTCGCGGGCGGGCACGCGGGCCTCGCCGTTAAGCACAGGCCAAACCAGGCAATTACTGAGTGTAATCGACTCTGGCGGCGGCTTGCTCGGAGCAGCACCGATCAGCAATATCGCCAGAGCTGTTAAAGTCGTCATTGAAGCTGGCATGAAGCTACCTTTATCGCCGGACCGAGGGGCGGTCAGCACAACTGCTTAACAACGATGCGGCAGGGGTCGTCAAAAGTAGCGGAAAATGACCTTCGTCTGGAACCAGGCCACCAGATCGTGGAACCAAACGTACCCGATCGCCCGCCGACCGCAGTAAACCTTCCCCGTTACCGTCGCCCCGGCTTGGAGTTGATTCATTCCCGTGGCTTCCAGGAGCTGGTTTTTGTCGATCTTGACTTTTATCAGCACCGTGTTTCCTTCGTCGCTGCGGACCTCGGCGCTGCGGTGTATTTCGACGACCTCGCCGTGGAAGCGCAGGCCGGGATGGGTGGCCAGTTGATATTCCACGTCCAGGCCGCGTTGCGGCTGGCCCAGCTCTGCCGCCCGCTGCGCGGCCTCGGCCGCCGCCTTCACGACGTGCCCGATCCGATTCTCCGGCATGTGCAACTCAACCTGCCAGTCTTTGTCCAGATCTGCTATTCGCATGAGCACCTGGCCGCGCTGTACCGGCCGATTGATAAGCCGTTTTTCCACGTCCCAGGTGATGACGTGGCCGTCGATTGGGCTGCGCACCAACAGTTCGCTCTTCTTGTTGCTGAGCACGCCGATTTCAGCTTCCAGGCTGGTGAGTCGAGCGCGGTTTTCGGCCAGTTCGCCGGCGATGCGATCGCGGTCTTCGCTGCTGCGGTCGCCGGAATCGACCAGCACGTGCTCCAGCCATTCGATGCGCTTGAGCGTCTCGGCGCGCAGCCCTTCCTTTTCGATCAAGGCCATTTCCAGTTCTGGGTCGCGCAATTGCACCAATATGTCGCCGCGAGCTACCGCATCGCCGTGTTTGACCTTTGTTTGCTCTACCACGCCCTTAACCGTGGCAAAAACGTCCCGCGCGACGACCGGTTCCAGCGTCCCCTGCGACTGGACCCGAAAGTCCTTGGGAAACAGGGTCAAAAACAGCACTGTCACAAGCAACAGGGCCGATATCGAAGCGGTCCACGGCAAGTTGCGCGCCTGTACTACCACGCGCGACTTGCCCAGCAGCTTCCACACGGGCATCAAGAACAAACTGTGATGTTCCAGGGCGTTGCCCAGCGCCGCCGCGCTGTGGCGGCAGACCACCTCGACCCGCTGCAACATGCTGGGCGGCACACGGCGGTCCTCGATCTGCTCGACGACCAGCACGCCCACCGGCGGTTCCGGGGGAGCGGATTTATCCGGCTCCTCCTGATCGCTGGGACGCGGCCGTTTCAGCGGCAGGACGGCAACGGTCTTCGAGTGCGCTTCGTCCACGTACTCTTGCAAGGCCGCCTCCACCTGCGGCGCCATGTCCTGGGTATCGCCGGTGTACCACACCTGGTCGCCTGCGGCGGCCACCACGGTGGCCAGATTCTCCAGCAACCGCACCGAGTTGGAGCGACTGTCGAAGATGTCCTGCCCGCTGATGGCCTCGACCCGATACCTGCTCCCCTTGCGCACGGCCACGGTAAGCCGGTCGCATTCGATCAGCCGGCGGCCTTCGTTGGCGATGGTGAAGGCGGTGTCGCGCGGATCAAGGCTGCGATACACCGCCCGCATAAAATCCTCCAACCGCGACCACAGCGTTTGCCGATGCGAGAGGTGCCGCAACTGGTGGCTTTTTAGAAACTCGCAGGCCAGGTCACACATCTGCACCAGAAAGCGCAGATAGCCTTTCTGGGTGGCCAGCCCCGCTTCGCTTCGCTGGAAGATTTCGACCAGACCGACTGTTTCCAGATCGGTCTTCAGCAGACCAATTACCAGCAGGTATTCGGTGGGGTTGCCCGCTTCCGACTCGTCGCCGAAACCGCTTTGCGGCGGCACCAATGTGGCCTGGCCGTCGGCAAGTACTTTGTACAGCAACCGGGTGTGGCGGCGCTGCTGCTGTTCCGATTTTTCGGCCAGCCGGGTCTCCGGCAGATTCACCTGATACTGCAAGACCAGACGACCTTCTTCGTTGGTCGTCCACACCGCCCCGCCCACGGCAGCCAGGGCAGTCACCACCCGGGGAAGGAACTCGGCGTAGAACTGCTCCGGAGAGATTTCCGCTTTCGCCAGTTGCGCAATCTCCGCCACCAGCGAGCGTATCTGCTGTTTAGTCTGCTCGATCAGCGTGGGATCGACCGATTGCGACTGGCCGTAGCTCATAGTTATCTTATTACCGCCTTAAGGCCCTCTTCACAAGATTAGCTCACAACAAATCTTACAGCCGGGCGGTCTGCTGAACATCCTCAGCCTAGTTGATCCCAGCGTTCCCAGAAGCGTATTATGTTCTGCTGGCCGGGCATGGCGCTATGCGCCCGCCACGCACTTTTCGTGAACGGCAGGAGCGATTTGGCAGTACACTTTCAAAAGAAAACCACCTTCGACACGCTTCTGCCAATCGGCGCTCCGACTAGCAAGCAACCTACAACCATCGCCGGCAGATGCACATTCGAGGATGGCGTGTATGAAAAAGAACTTACCGAAGGATGCGCAGCGATTATACATAGGTGTCGATATCGGCGGCACCAAAGTGCAGGCCTGTCTGGTGGAAGAGTGCGGCACTGTGCTCGAGCGGAAAAAAGCCTCTACACCCCGCACGGACAGCGCCGACGAAGTACTGGCCACACTCGACCAGGTCATCGCCGATGTGCTCGATAGCATCAAGAACAAGAAGAACGCTCGCCGGCGACTGGCGGCCATGGGCGTCGCCGTGCCGGGCGTGGTCGAGCCTGACAGCGGGCGGGTGATCGTCACGCCAAATATGAGTCTCACCGGTGTCGCGCTGGGCGAGCACCTGGAGAAGCAGTTCCATCTGCCGGTAATCATCGGCAACGACTGCAACCTGGGAGCGTTGGGCGAAAAGTGGCTCGGCGCCGCCCGCAAAGCTGGCAGCGTGGTGGCGATACTGATAGGCACCGGAATAGGCGGCGGTTTCGTGCGCAAAGGGAAGCTGTGGCGCGGGGCACGCGAAGCGGCTTGCGAATTGGGACATATGGTGATGCAGATCGGCGGTCCGCCGTGCGGCTGTGGCAACAACGGTTGCCTGGAGGCGCTGGCCAGCCGGTCGGCCATAGAGCGGCAAATTCGCGAGGCGGCGGCCGCCGGTCGGCAGACCGTCTTGACCGACCTATGCCAGGGCGATCTGAGCGTCATCCGCAGCAGCCTGCTGCGCAGCGCGGTGGAGGCCGGCGACGCCCTGACGACCGAAGTGCTCCGCAAGGCCGCCGAGGTACTCGGATATGCGTGTCTCACCGTACGGCACCTGATCGATCCTGAAGTGATCGTCCTCGGCGGCGGCGTAATGGAAGCCTGCGGCGACTTCATCTTCCCCATCGTCGAACAGATCGTAGCGTCCGACCGCTTGCCCGGCGCCCGCGAGGGCGGCCGCGTGCTGCTTTCCGCACTGGGCGACGACGCGGTGGTGCTCGGCGCAGTGGCTATGGCCCGCTGTATCGTGGGCCGCAACCCATTCAAGAAAAAGCTGGCGGTGCTGCCGCAATATCCCAAGCTTCAGTACAAGGAGTTCGGGCAGATCTCCGCAGGCGGAAAACGATACCAGTGCGACATTCATGTGCTTGTTGACGGAAAGGTCAAAAACCGCGACAAGCAACTGGCCAAGAGCCTCCACGGAAGCAGCCACATCGTCGGCCCTAAGGAGCTGGAAGACTTATGCCGCGGAGGGCCTGAAGTGCTGTTCGTCGGCGCCGGCGCAGAAGGCAAGCTCGAACTGACTGAAGAGGCCAGAAAGTTTCTCGATCGCCGGTCGATCGAACTGACTGTGCTGCCCACCGCCGAAGCCGTCGAAGCGTTCAATCGCTCGCCGAGGCGAAAGACCGCCCTGATCCATGTCACCTGCTGATAGCTGGTCCGGCCCCAGGGGTGGCATAATTCGGCCTGGGCGACGGCTCTGTTCTGCTGTCTTGTGTATCTTTTTTTGGTCGTTGCGGAGCAACGCCATGACTGAGACGCACGTTCCGCCTGACGAGGGAGAATTGGGCTATGCCAGCGTCAGGAATTACCTGCTGTATGGTCTATCGCTACCGGAGCGGGCATTGCGCAGTGCGGCGGGGGTGATTTCCGGCGCGGTGCGCGAGTCGGCCGCACTGCTGGTGCCGCAGGCGTTCCAGAACGCCGCCACATACCAGATGCTCATCCGCCGCACTCTGGATTTCCTGGCCGAAGACGTTGGCGGCGTGGCACCGCGGCAAGACCCCAGCAGCCCGGCAAAGATCGAAAACTATGTTGCTCGAAAGGCAGTGGGAAACTTCTTGGAACTGGCCGGTTTGGCCACGTTGCATCTGTCGCCCGCGCTGGTTCTGGCGGTCGTAAGCGACTTGGCTTACGGTTCGAAGGTGTATCTGCGGCAACTGGCCGAGGAACTGAAGCAGCAGGGGGTAATTGCCCAGGACTCGACGATCAACAACATCGAGGACCTGCTTGGCGCATTGGGCGAGTTGGCCAGCACGGCAGCCACGACGCTGGATACGCCGCCGCTGTCGGTGGATGGATTGAAGCAAACCGTCCAGCAGACGCGAAAGGCCGTCGAATCGATCGATGTGACAGAGGTGATTCCCCAGGCCGAGTTGAACCGTATGTGGGAGGAAATACACCGAATAGCCGCCAGTCAAGAGGTGGATCCGCTGGCCGTATCCAGCGCGATGACCTTGTTCGTGCTGGACAAGACCGGCACGGTGGTGCGTGGCGCACTTTCCTCGGTTCGCGCCGCCGGGAGCATTCTGGACCGATGCGTATTCGACCACTATCGCGCCGCGCTGGGGGCCATCGAGCAAAAGGGCATATTCGCGGTGCTGGCACAAACGGCGCAACCTTATGTAGAAGCCGTCTGGCTCAACTTCGCCAGCAGCAAACCGACGATCACCGAAGAGCTGCTCTCAGGCAGGTTGCTGGGGCAAGGCGTCAGCGCACTGAAGCGATGGTTGCTAGGAGGCTAAAATGCGGGCAACCGCCGGATTTCTTATCGCTTGGTAGCGTTGCCCGAGAGACTGGACTTTGTTGTAAGGTCCCACCGGCGCGCGAGGTATAATTATACGTCAGTTAGTAGATAACTTATCATTTTGGCCGGCATTTTGTTTCACCGTTGCGTTGGTGATAGCGACTTATTGACTGCCGCAAGTTGCTACAGGTATTATGTTATGTAACTACGTCAGTATAATTATGATAGGTCTGCTTAGCCGATACAGCACTATGGCCACCTTATTGGCAGGAGAGTAAACATGCCGCATGGGAAAACATACGCCAACATCGTAGAAACAACCTTCAACACCCCGCTGGTCAAACTCAACCGCGTAGTACCGCCCGACTGCGCCACGGTGCTGCTTAAGCTGGAGTTCTTCAATCCCCTTGGCAGTGTGAAGGACCGCATTGGGCGGTCGATGATCGAGGCCGCCGAGCGCGACGGCATTGTAACCCCAGAGACCGAGATCATCGAACCGACCAGCGGCAATACTGGCATCGCTTTGGCATTCGTCGCCGCTGCCCGGGGATACAAGCTAACGCTGACCATGCCGGAGTCGATGAGCCTGGAGCGTCGTGCGCTGCTGCGCGCTCTGGGAGCGAAGCTGGTGCTTACTCCGGCCAAAGAGGGCATGCCCGGCGCTATCGCCAAGGCCAAGGAGCTGGCCGCTTCGACCCCCAACAGTTGGATTCCGCAGCAATTCGACAATCCGGCCAACCCGGAAGTCCACGAGCGCACCACCGGCCCCGAGATTTGGGAAGACACTGACGGTCGGGTGGACATGATCGTCACCGGTGTGGGAACCGGAGGCACGATAACCGGAGTCACCCGATACATTCGCCCCCGCAAGCCCAGCTTCCAGGCCATCGCCGTCGAGCCGGCCGATTCGCCGGTGATCTCCGGCGGCAAACCGGGACCGCACAAGATTCAAGGCATCGGGGCTGGGTTCATTCCTTCGGTTTTGGATACCAGCCTGCTTAATGGTGTAGAAACGGTCAGCAACGAAGATGCGTTCGCCTGGGCAAGGCGGCTGGCCGTGGAGGAAGGCCTGCTGGTGGGAATCAGCACCGGGGCCAACGTCTGCGCCGCCATTCGAGTGGGCATGCGCCGCGAAAACCGCAACAAGGTTATCGTCACCATAGCACCCAGCTCCGGCGAAAGATACCTCTCTACCCCGCTGTTCGAGAACATTGCCGGCTGACCGGCTGGGCCGACAATTTGGCCGCTGCCAGCGCGCTGCCTCGGCCGGAAGCCGATGTCGGCAGGCGGTCTTGGCCCCAGGCGGACGACAGCACGACATATTGGCGGCAAGCCAATAGCATGGGGGCCGATTTGCAGAAGGCAGCGCCGGATGGCAGTGCTGACCGATCTGCCCATGGCAGCAACGTCCGATTTCCCTCCCGCACTGCCAGCCGATTTACCCCTTCGCCGGCTGCGCCCGTACCGCTCACAGCGAGCTTAGCTTGGAGAAGTTCAGCGTGGCGCTAAGCGGCAGCACGCCGTAAATGCCGCGAGTGAAAACCATTTCGATGAACTCGTCGGCTTTGAGTATTGGGCTTTTCGGCACGATAACCACATCGGAGTCGGACAGCCAGATTTCTCCCGGCGGACAGGGTTGCCGCCCGTGCAAAGCAGCGTCCAGATTCACCATGGTGGCCATCAGCCGCCAGTCGTCGCCGCGGCGGAAAACGACGATCTGCCGCAAATGCGCCCCGACTTTCCAACTGCCAGCCATGCTGATGGCCTGAAGAATGGTAGTTGGGCCGGTCATTTCATAGCGGCCAGGGTTGTACACCTCTCCCAGCACGTAAACGTAGCGCGGCGCACGCTTGACCAGTATCGGGATGACCTCTACGCCCTCGACCTGCGCCCGGTAGCGCTGGTTCAGCTCTTCCTGAAGCTCTGGCAGGGTCAATCCCTGAACCATGACCGAGCCGATCACCGGCAAGGCGATGGTGCCTTCGGGCGTAACACGCACGGCTTGGGTTTGCCCGCCCAGGCCATACCGGCGATCCACTGCCGCCATCAGGTCTTCCAACTTCATGTTAACCCGCAAGGGCGTAACCGTGATCGCCGGCACTTTGTAATACTTCTTGTAAGCTTCTTCCAGTTCGTCGCGGAGCTGCGGAACGGTTCTGCCTGCGGCACGCACTTGGCCGAGCAGGCGAAGGGTTATATTACCGTCGGGCTGGACGATGAGGTTGCGGTTCAGATCGGCATCAGCGAACGACTCCACGCGTATCTCATCGCCCACGGCGAGCCGATACGGGGCCGACATTTCCTGGCGGGTAAGCCGGTAGATGACGTCCAACTCGTCGTCCACCCGCAGTCGGTACTCCGGCACGTGCGCACTTCGGGCGTGTCCTACGTATTCTCCCTGAGCGAAAGCCTGCCAGGCCAATGCCCGGGCGTTCTCCCAACCGCGGCGCCGGAGATTGCTGCAATTGGCGCAATCGACTGCGCAGATATTGCAAGGTGCGGCCGGGCCAAGGGCCTGGCACAGGAGTATCTGACCGTGCTCAGTCGAACCAACTCCGGTTGCTAGCATCGCTGTGTGCAACGGCCGCACGTCGTTGTGCCAACCGACCGCCGGATTCTCTTCCGGCCAGACATGCGGTGCAACCGCCTGTATAGCCGTTTGCCGGCCGCAAAGGGAATCAGAGCCGGTGTCCGCCGGGGGAAATTGGACCACGGCAATCTTGTGTGGTTCGCTTCTGGTCAAAGGTACCGGCCGGCACAGCCCGATCAGGATCGCACCGCACAAGGCGATCAATGTCAATCCCGCCAGGACACATTTAGCGACGCCGATAGTTTCCCGTGCCCCGGCGCTAACAGCTAGCGGGTTGCTCGAAACGGAACGCTTAGCGAATTTTTTTTCCAGTGTTGCGTGCATATCGGTATCCGTTTGTTGGCTAGAGCGTGCTAATGCAACAAGCCTGGTTGTGTTGCCGTGCCGATGGCTGCCGCTTGGCAACTGCCGCTGTGTTGGCGGTCGGTTGCGTTACTGTCGCGAGGGTGCAGAGTTTACTGTGTTTTGCTCATTTCGCCGTGCCACGCTCGGCCCCAGCAGGCCCGATAGCGGTGCTGGCAACGCTGGCAGGGCTGGCTTGCTGGTCTTGGCTGCCGAAGCCGGCGGCGGTGCTTGTGCCCGCGGGCCGCCGGGCGGAGTTGCAAAAGCCGCACTTGCAGACGCCGCAGTTGCAGACGGAGCACTTGCAGACGAAGCACTTGCAGGGACCGCAGTTGCGCCAGCCGCAGTTCTGCCTGCCGCGGTTGCACGAGCCGCAGTAGCACGAGCCGGAGTAGCACGAGCCGGAGTCGCATGAGCCGGAATTTCAGGGGGCGGGGTTGCAGGTGGCACGTCGCGGGCGGTTTGTGCAAACGTGACAGGGTCAATCCACTGAACCACTGTTCCGGACGGCAATTGGCTCGATTGCTTTACAAGCTGTCTGCGGCTGATGTTTTCTGCTTGTCGGGCGGCCTGGGCGGCCAAGTCAGCATGGCCCAACTGACGGTACACCACCGCCAAATTGCGCCATCCGGCGGCGTGCTGGTGAATCCTCACGCTATGCTCCAGAGCGGCGCGTGCGGCTGCGTAGTTGCCATGCCGCGCATATAGCACCCCTAGCTCGTTGGCGGCCATGAAGTTGCCCGGATAAACCAGCAAGGCGGACTGATAGAATGTCACCGCCTTTGCTTCCGCCGCCCGGGCAGCCGGATTGCGCTGCATCGCCAGGGTGCCGTACACCTTTCCCAGCGCGCACAGGGCCATCGAACCGGCGATCTCGCGTCCTGCTGCTGCGGCCAATTGCTCTTGAGCGAAACTCAGGTAGCACTGCACGCAAAGCATCGGCGCCAGTTCGGCCTTGTTTGCGTTCTTCAGTACTGGCGTTACGTGGCTGCCAATGAGGCTGGGCAGGTCCAGGTGTGCTTCCAGCCGTGAATTGTCGGGAACGAAGTCTCCGGCTTCTTCCACGGCTGCCAGCCCGGCGGCCAGAGCGCGACTGTGGTTGCTGGTGCGGTACTCGGCGTCAAGCCCCTGCGCCACCAAACGCAGAGCCGTGATGAACTCGGCCCGGGCGGCAAACAGCGCCCCGCGATCGGCCAGCTCGAATCCGTGCCGGGTGTGGCGGTCGGCCTGGCGAGCGATCTGCTCGAGCTGTTCCGACCGATCCTCCCAGTGGACGGAAGGTTCTAGCGGCGAAGCTTCGGGCTGCGGCAACGCAGAAGATGGCAAGTCGCTGTCCGACGGCTCCGAAGTACGCCCGGCGGCGCTTGCCGGTGGCTGTCTTTCCACGGCAGGCCCGGTGTGCCGATCCTCGGGGACGCCAGTACTTTCGCTTCGTTCTGCGTCGCTCGGTTCTGCCTGCTCCGACGTGCTCGGCGGAGCCGCGACGCCTGGCTCGGGAACCAGCGGCCGCGCCTGCTGGTCGGGCAATGGCCGCAGCGGCACAAACCGCATCTGAGTTCTTCCGCCCAAAGGCGGTGGTGATGTTTCGTCGGCTGGCGCAACAAGCACCTCTTGCGGTGCCGGAACCTGAGCCACAGCGCCCGGTTGCTTGAACTGCCACCGCTGTGCGGGGCCGCTTTCAGCGTCGTCGGGTTCCTTCGGCAATGTCATTTCTTCCGGCAATACGGCTTGTTCCGGCAATGTAGGGCCCGCTTCGCCGGGAAGCAATTCTGTGGCCGCCGCAAAAGCCACGCCTGTCTTTGCCGGGCGTCTTTTTGGGGAAACTGAATCGGTGGCAAGCGCCGGCCGGCCGGTCGAATCGGGCGAACGTTCACCGCGCTGTAAGTCGGATGGCGTGCAATCCGACTGGTGCGACTGGGCCGACAGCCGGATGTCGAAGACGTTTGACCTTTCGTGCAAGGGCGACGTTGTACTGTTCGCCCAGAACTTCCCGCAACGCCTCAGGCTGTCGCCGATGATCCTGTCATCTGCGCAACGTCCGGTGGTGCAGAATGCTGATGGCTTTTTTCCGCCTGTGCCCCGTTTGTACCCCGTGGGCAACAACCCCTCGGGCAACAAGAAACACGCCGTGGCTATCAGCGCCAGCAATGCCACTGGGCGGCCCAAACGCGAGAGGGCGATGGGTTGGCGGCCGACCCGGGCAGTGCGATCCTCAGTTCGTCCGTGAGCTGCGTCCATGGGCGTACCTGCACAGAGGACTGGCCAGGTGGGGCATCCTACTTGAGCGATCGGTCGGGTAGCTGCACAGCGCTGAGCAAAACCCGGCTGCGCTGCCGGTGCTCGGCGAAACCCGGTCTGCCAGTCGGTAAACCTGCTAAGCTCTCCGCGACATATCCCCTGCAACCGGCGTAGCCGCACGGACTGTCAAAAGACCTTTCTCCCTCATAACCGGCACGTAGTTGGCTTTTGCCGGGCAGGCTCGGGCGGCGGTTTTTCTGGCGATCGGCCGGACAGTTGCACCATACTGCTGCCGCAAAGGCCGAAACGTCTTGCAGGGCCGATAACGGCCACAGCCTCGTTTGCAAACCGGAAAAGCCCGATTCGGCCGCTTGCAGCCAGCGGCGATTGCCATTAACGTTTATGCCATGCTGTTGTTTAAGAAGAAGTTTCTGGCGGCCATCCGCGCGGGCCAAAAGACGCAGACCATCCGGTTGTGGAAGTACCGGCGCATGCGCCCCGGGCAACGCAGTTACATCCCAGGGGCAGGCTATATCCGCATTCTCGCTGTGGACGAGGTGCGACTGGACGAGCTGACCGACGCCGACGCCTTGCCCGATGGCTTCCAAACCGCCGCCCAGTTGCGGGCGGAAATCGAGCGGTTGTACGCCGGGCAACTGGCCGAGGGATACCGGGCATATCGGGTTGTCTTCCGGCTTGCACCGGAAGAGTCGAAACATCGGCCCCAGCGGCAATCGGAACAGCCTTATTGAACTTCGCAAAACGTGGCGACAAGCAACACTAGGAAAAACCTTACATCAGGCAGTCACTGCGTTTTGCAAAAATCAATAGAAAAAGCCGATTAGCGTGCGCCGCCGGGAAACGATCGGGCGGCGGAGTTGATCAGCTCCAGCAGCGACTGGGCAACCGTTTGCGGATCCCTGGCGATTACAATCACCAGCGCCGAAATCAACAGCAGCCCCGCCGTAATAAGGCTGATCGCCCGCGGATTGCGCGACACTTCCATGCGGGCCAGGGCGGCATCCAGCGCTTGCTCCAGTCGTCGCCAGCCGAGGTAGTTCTGGTTCGGCCCCAGCGCAATCAACGAGACGTTGCGAAAAGCGGCAAATCCGCACACGTGCAATTGCACTCCCAAGTTGGGAAGCCACAGACTATCGCCCGCCCAACGGGCGCTGCCATCCAACTGCTCGATCACGTCGGCCAGCACAGCGCGAAGTTGATCGCTGGTGATGTTATAAATCACCAAGCGAGGGCGCAACAGCAGCAGCACCAGCATCAGCACGCACACGTACAGTCCGGTCATCAATAGCCATGTGCCAGCGCCCCAGTACAGCAGGGCAGCCTCGGGAATCAGTAACTCCAGCGGTCCGACCAGTGCGAAACCCGAAATGGCCAGTCCCAAAGCCGCCGCATCGCGCGTGCCGCTCACCAGCAGCGGTCGCCGCGAGAGGTTGATCGCCCCCAGCAACAACAAGTAAATCGCCGCCGGTCCAAGTGCCAGACACAGGCGCAACGGGTCCATAACCTATCGCTCCGCCGGCAGCCGCGGCACGATGCTGCACGGCCCAATCCCGACAGCGGCTGCCAATCAAAATGGTGATTATACCAGGCGTGGACATTTCGGGCCACAGCCTGCGCCGGCCGGCTGAATTGGTGGCTGTCGGCAACAAAGAAGTGGGCTGCAACGGGCAAAGTCGGCAACGGCGCCGGCGGGCAGTTTTCTGCGCCGCGGCAAACATTTCCCGCCGCAGGCAAGTTATCGGCACAACCAATATCGGATTGTAGAATGTTTATGGTATCCGCGTGCGACAGAACCTTATGGTGTATCATGTGTGCACTGTTGCGCGCATGTTGTCGGGTGATGTGGAGGGCCACGCTCCGTCATGGCCGTGTGCCCAGTGCTAGCGGACGCGACCGCAGGGCGTCCCTCCATGAACCCCGTTTGGTTGCGGCCGCAGGCCGCGTTAGGACTACTGTTTACCGCCTGAAGACAGTTCCGGGAAAGAACTGCCACAGTCTGACCGGCCAAAATGGCCAGCCTATGTTCGGTCGCAAAGCGGCTCTTGCCAAGCTCTAGCCAAGTAGCCATGGAACAGTTCCACCAACAACTCCGGGCGATTTACGATAGCATTCTCGATGCCCTGCTGATAGCCGATGTGGAAACCCGGCGGCTGGTGCAAGTCAATCGGGCGGCCTGCCGGATGTTCGGCTACGAGGAAAGCGAGCTAGTAGGCAGCAGCATCGCGGTCCTGCACCCGGCCGACGAGCTGGACAAGGTCTATCGTTTTTTTGAAGCGATGGCCAACGGACGAGTCGGCAGTGCACAGGACCTGCGCTGCCGCCGCAAAGACGGCAGCGAGTTCCTGGCCGAGGTTCTTGCCAATCGATTGACGCTCGACGGGCGGGCTTGCCTGCTGGGGGTTTTCCGCGATGTGACCCAAGCCCGCGCTGCCGCCGATCTGTTGCGCATTCAGCGCGATCTGGCTGTCTGGCTGGCTGCCGCCGCCGATCTGCACGATGCCTCCGACTACATCGTGAGGGCCCTGCGGCGCGTTCCCGGCGTAGATCAAGCGGCTATATACCAGGTCGATCAAGCCAGCGGCGGTTTGAAGCTGATGTGCATCGACGGGCTGGCTGAACCAGTGGTGGAGGAGGTCCGGTATTTCGGGCCTGAAACAAAGTTCGTCCAGGTCGTCAAACAGGGGATGCCGGTGTATGGGCGGCCGGCGGAGTTCAGCCAGCGGGCCGTTAGCATGTCCAGCCGCACGAAAGTGACCGCGCTAGGAATCATCCCTATCAAGCAAGAGCAAAGGGTAATCGCCGTCTTGGGTGTGGGATCGTGCCGGGAAGACGAGATTCCCATCAACTCCCGGCACGCGCTGGAGACCATAGCCTCGCAGTTGGGCGGCGTAATAGCGCGGCTGGAGGCCGAGCAGGCCGTCCGCGACGCCGAGCATAAGTTCGCAAACCTGGTGGAGCACGCGGCAGCCGGTTACGCCGAACTTGATCCGCAAGGCCGGGTCGTTTACGCCAACCAGAAGGCGCTGGATATCTTCGGCTACACACCCGAAGAAGCGCAAACAATGACTTTCGACGCGCTTGTTGATCCAGAAGAATTGCCGCGGGCCATGAATACGTGGCAGAAGACTCTGCTGGCCCCTGAACCGCAAGCGGAGGAATTCAAAGTTCGAGCGCGCGATGGGACTCTCCGCAATATTCTTCTGACTGCTACGCCTCATTTCAACAGAGGTACGCTAGCATGCGTACAGGTGTCGTTTCTAGATATTACCGCGCGCCGCCAGGCTGAACGCGCCTTGACCGAGCGGGAAAATCGCCTGCGTTTGCTCCTGGAGAACCTGCCGGACTTCGTGTTGATCGTCCAGGAAGATGGCAAAATTACTTACGCCAACCACGGCGGCAGCAGCACTACCAAAGAGCAACTGCTGGGAGTAATCGGGGCCAAGGAGTTCTTGAAGCCGGAAGGACAGCAGATCGCCCTGGGGGCGCTCCGCCAGGCATTGGGCACAGGAGAGATTCAAGTAGTCGAGGTCGAGGACGTTTTCGATCGCTGGTGGCTATCGCGCGTAGTGCCGTTGCCTGCCAGTGGTCCCCGGCGCGAGGCAATAATCATCTGCACCGATGTTACCGAGCAAAAACGGGCGAGCGAGGCTATTGCCAAAGAGCAGCGCCTGCTGCGGCATCTGCTCGACCTGCACGAGCGCGAACGGCGGGTGCTGGCATACGAGATTCACGACGGCTTCGCACAACAGCTTACCGCGGCACTGTACAACCTGGAAAGTTTCCGGCGCCTGGAAGAAAAAGACCCCAAGAAGGCAAACGATGCCTTCAACGCAGCGCTATCGATGTTGCGCACCGCCATCGACGAAACCCGACGGTTGATCAGCGGCTTGCGTCCTCCTGCCCTGGAAGAGTTCGGTCTGGTATCGGCGATCGCTTGTCTGGTGGCCGAGTTTCAGCAGCGGCATGGACTGGAAATTCAGTTCATCCACGACGTGGAAACAGAGCAACTGGCCCAGCCCCTGGAAACCGCCATCTTTCGCGCCGTGCAGGAAGCGGTGACTAACGCCGTCCGCCACAGCCGCTCTCAAAAGGTGCGCATCGAGTTGTTCGAAGGGGTGGATAAGATCACGGTGCTGGTGAAAGACTGGGGAGTCGGTTTCGAGCTGAACAACATCGCCCAGGGACGTTTCGGCCTGCGCGGCATCCGCGAAAGGGTGCGTTTGCTGGGCGGGCAGGTTTCGATTACAACCGCGCCAGGGCAAGGCACCGAATTGTACATCGAACTGCCGCTGATCTTGCGGCAGGCGGAAACAACATAGCACTTGCCAGATTGCGGGGCCGCTGGCGCGACTCGACATTGGTTTGACAAGCGGTCCGCTTGTGCGCTGGCCAAATCGCCGGGTTGTTTTTCTGGCGGAAGCTCAATACCGCCCGTGGTAGGTTTTGGCCTCGCGTGTTCCGGCTGCCGGGTTGCGGCCCGCGTCGCGCGGCTGCCCCTTGCACTCCACTACAACCAGCAGGTCGCTTCGTCCTGGGGTGACTGCGAAGGGCAAAGCTATTCCGCCGGTGCCTTTTCCATCCGGAGAAGGTATTACCCCCATGCTTAGCAGCAGCACCTTGTCGGCCGGCCAGCGAAAGCGCTCGTGGAACCGGAAATGCACTATCTGCGGCACTTCGATTTTCATCCGCTGGCGCGGCGCCGCCGGAGTAGGAACGTCGAGCACCACTGGAACCAGCCGCTCTACCTGACCGACCTCGCAACGGATTATCGCGTCGATCAGTTTGCGATCGACCGACGGCAGCGGAGTCAGCTCCACGACAAAACCTTCGTCGGCGCGCGAAACTACGGTTTCAAAGCCGCCGGCCAGCTCCTGCCGCCAGACCACATCTCGCGTATATGGAATGTTTCGGCTGAGCGTAACGGCGGTCGTTTGACCGCCGCTGACAAGCAGGTGCGGCGAGCCGTGCTCGCGATAGTCGGAACGACGCTGCAAATCAGCCAGCAGCAGCGCTGCGTCTTCTTTCTCCAGCAGCCAGGCGTTCACCCCGGCCGTCTGTACCGCGATCGGGCGCAGCGCACGATGTGCCTTGGCGCGCCAGTTGGGATGATCGAGCGATACCACTCGCAGGCTGAAGGCCATCGGCTCGGCCTGACTGGCGAGGAAGCGATCCACCACATCGGCCACCAGCGCCTGCACGGCCGGGGTGTGATAAACGCGCAATACCTGCCGATTGGCGCTGAGCACCGCCGCCGCCTCGCCGTGCCACGTCTCGTAACCGGTTTCCCGCAAAATCCAGTCGACGATGGTTTGTTCTGGGCGTGGGGTGGTGGTAACGCGGGCGGTGTAGGGACTGATGTCGTATTCGCGCCACACCTGGCCGTGTTCGCTGGGCAGTGTTCCGCTGCCGGACGTCACGCGTGCTACGGCCCGCCCGGACTGCTCAACTCGCACACCGCTTTGCGTTGTGCCCACTTGAGTACCGGAAGGCAAGGCAGCGCCGCCCGAGACGGCACCACCAATGCCGCCCGAAGCTGCGCTAGCCGTACCAGTGCCGGGCGTCCCGGGAGAATTGACCGACCCGGAAGCCGGTAGTCCTTCCGGCCGCACGGCAGGCACCTCTGCGGCTTGCTCGGCTGGGGTTGCCGGCCGCCATGCCGGATTGCCGCCTGGCTGCTCGGCGCCGTGCGCTTTTCCCGGGCGGCAGGTCATGCTGTGCAGCAAAGCCGCCGTGACCAGAAGTACTAGTGGTACGATTCTTTGTGGAGACATGCTTCGCGCCTCCGTGCGCGGGCCGGGTCGGGAAATCTGACGACCGGCCAATCTTTGACTTTTGATTTGTCATACCGCGGGTGGGCACGAGTGGCGGATTTTCGCACCGGAAAAAACCGTCAGTTCACCCCGCGCGAGCCATCCGTTTACGCCTTTTTGTGCCTCGTGCGCGGAGTGAAACAATTGCCGCCCGAGCGATGCTTGGGCGAAGTCCGCTGCGGGGTTGCTTTTCGCAGGCTGAAATGAAACGTTTTTTCTCTATGAAACTTTTTTCTCTTGCCTGCCAAAACGCGCCACTGTTGCCCGTGCCAACCGGTAAATCGGCGGGAGTATACGTGGCCGTGACGTATCGGGCAACGCCGATCGGCACACTCATCGGCGAGACTGGGAAAACTAGGAAAGGCAGTCAAAAACAGCAAAACCTTGCTGGATGCCTCACGATGGACCGATGTGCTGTGCAGCTATTGGCAGGGCTGAGTTAGCCGGTCCGGCTGCTGCTTGTCTGTTTGCGTGCAGGCGAACTCCAGTCGGGCGGCAACCTGCCCGTCGACCTTCACTTGGCCAAGCAGATAAAACGCATCGGCCAGCCGTTCGTTGAGTTCTACTTCGACGCGGATGGTCTGTCCCGGCCGAACCATGCGGCGGAAACGCACATCGTAGATGCGGGTGACCACGGGAATTTTCTGGCCGTCGCCGGGCAGGTGCCGCGAAAGCAGAATGGCACCAGCCTGCAAAGCCGCTTCGCACAGCATTACGCCCGGCACTACTGGGTAGTCCGGATAATGCCCTGCGAAGAATAACTCCTCGCCGGTAAAAGTCTTTTCGCACACAACGTAGCTGTCGCCCAGCGACACCAACCGGTCGAGCAGCAGGAACGGTTCGCGGTGGGGAATAGCCTTGAGTATCTGCTCGCGACTCATACCAACTCCTGGTCTTCAGGTGCGCCGCGGGCCGACGAGTTGTTGTTCATCACAAAAGCATCGACATCGTTGGCTACGATCACGCCGTAGTTGACTGCCCCAAGCCAGCCCGACATGATAATTCCTACACTGCCAGCGTGGTACAGTCCAGCGATTTGCTCCGGCAGCGCACGGCTGACGGCCAGCCCCTCGAACTTCGTACCGAAGCTGGCGCCTTGAAGATGCCCGGTGTATCGGGCGAACGTCAGCGGGGTGGAGCATTCCACCCAGTCCAGCTTGGTGCGCAGATCGGGCACGTACTGTTCCAGCCGGTCAATGGTCTGGCTGACAAGCTCCTGCTTGGCCAGCCGATACTCTTCGCCCGACAGGCAGGCCCAGTCCTCGTACCGAGCGTTGGCGCTGGCCACCACCAGGCAGCGGTCGCTGCCCGGCCGAAACGAGGGATAGTAAAAGGTGAACGTCCGACTGGTAACCTGCGGACTGAGCAGCGCGCTGGTAGAAAACTCTGGGGCGGTGGAGCTGAAAAGCAGGTCGCCGCAGCTGGGGTCGATCATCTCGCCCGGCCGCAAGGCCAAGTACACCTGTGTGCTGGAGTTGTTCAAGCGGACCTGTCGCGCCTGCTCCAGGAAACCGGCGTCGAAGTGTTCCTCGCCCACCAAATGGAAAATCGTCCCCAGCAGATTGGCGTTCGATATTACCGCCCGGGCCTTGATCGTCCGTCCATACACCTCCACGGCTTGCACGCAACGTCGGTGCACGCTTATCCGGCGGACCGGGCAGCACACGCGGACATCAACGCCGTTGCGAGCAAGCTCCTGGCCGATGAGGCTCATCAGACTGTCCGTGCCTCCCAGGAACGTGTAAACCCCCTTCGACATGAAATTGGAAAAGACGATTCCGTACGCTATGGCCGGGTCCTCCAGCGTGGAGCCGTTGGCGAAGGTGATCGGTTCCATCAGCAACCGCACCACGTCGGCACGACCGGGGAAAAAACGCTCGAACATCTCCCCGGTAGTAAGGCTCTGGTCGTCGTAGAAGTTCATCGCCCGCACGGTGTCGAAAAAGCTCTCCACCGTCTCCGGCGCAACGCCGAACCGGCCGGTCAGCAAGCGCGTGAAGTCTTGCCGGTCGAAGGTGGTCGACAGCGTGAACATCGGGTTGTCGAAGCGGATGTTCTTCAGTTGCACGATCCGCTCGGCGATCTGGTCGTTCCAGTAGCGGCGGCAGCTTTTGATCATTCCCACCGGAAAGCCGTGCAGCGCTACGTCGAAGATGTGTCCACCGCGGCGGCGGAACCAGCTAGCCAGTCCGCCCAGCTTGTAGTGCTGCTCGAGCAGCAGCACCGAATGACCGGCGCGAGCCAGGGTGTTGGCGGCGGTCAAACCGGCCAGCCCGCCGCCGACGACTATCACATCGTACTGCTGTCGCACACCAGCAAGAAAGTCTTTGGGCATAGCGTTTGCGTGGGAAGATCAACCCGTCCAGCTCAGCCCCAAAATTATGCACAGCGGCCTGCAGTCGCCAACGGGGACTGTTTACGGTTCGTAGCGCCCAATATCCTGCCGGCAGGCTACGGCGCGTGAGTGGCCGCCTGCGACGCTTTTTGCTGCGATTGCTGCTGTGGCTTGGCTTGCTGGTGTTTGTCTTCGATCTGGCGGCGGATTTCATCGTACATCTGCTGGCGACGCCGCAGCGTCAAACGTATCAGGGCCATAACCGCCAGATAGCCGGCCACGACCAACAGCGCTAAATCCCACCCGGTCATGCCCTGAATCCTCGCGTCATTGCCTTGCGGGTCGGGGTACCAGCCGCAATCTCCAATGGGAAAACCGCCGAGCGGTCTTAGCAAGCAAATCTCTAGATTTCTCGCAGCGCTCTGGATTGTAGCTCGGGATTCTACCACCAAAAGTGCCTTGACCAAAATAGCAACATGGTTTCAGGTTTGACAGCGGCCTGGGGCGCTGGCAGGAGTCTTCCGGGCCGACGCCAGCGGCAATTCTGCACCAGTTGCGCCAGGGCGGCGTATTGCGTAACTGCTCGCTTCCCTTAGAATTGTGCAAGCTGAAGGGAACTACTTTGTGCCGATTGAGGTGACAAATGTCGGACAAGGCAGTGCTGATCATCGACGGCAAGCGTTACGAACTACCGGTCATCCAGGGGACTGAAGGGCCACGGGCGATCGACATAACTCGGCTGTACGAGACGGCCGGTGTTATCGCTTTCGATCCTTCGCTGGCCAATACGGCGGTCTGCCGCAGCGAGATCACGTATATCGACGGCGAGCAAGGCATTCTGCGGTATCGAGGCATTCCGATCGAGCAGTTCATCGAGAAACCCAATTTTGTCGAGGTGGCGTGGCTGTTGATATTCGGCCGTCTGCCGAACCGCGAGGAGCTGACCCGCTTCAGCGACTTGCTGACTGCCAACGAGCTGTTGCACGAGGGGTTGACGGCGCAATTCCAGCAGATTCCCGTTGACGCCCCACCGATGGCCATCCTTTCGGCCACATTGAACAACCTGGCCTGCTATCACCAGCAATTGCTTTCGATCGAAGACGAGGAGTCGTTCGAGGCCGCTGCCGCCCGATTGATAAGCAAAGTGAGAACCATTGCGGCGTTTTCTTATCGTCGGTTTTGCGGGTTGCCGTTCATCTATCCCGACCCCAAGTTGCGCTACTGTGCAAACTTCCTGCACATGATGTTTTCCATTCCGTATCAACAATACGTGGTCACGCCTGAAGTGGAGGACGCCCTGAACCTGGTTTTCATCCTACATGCCGACCATGAGCAGAATTGCAGCACCACGACTGCGCGGATAGTCGGCTCTGCCCGGGCCAATTTATTCGCCTCCTGCGCGGCGGCGGTGTGTGCCTTGTGGGGTCCTTTGCACGGGGGGGCGAACGTCGAGGTGGTGGAAATGCTCGAGCGCATTCACAGCGGCGGCATGGCTCCCGAGCAGTGCATCCAGATGGCCAAAGACAAGACCAACCCGTTCCGGTTGTACGGTTTCGGGCATCGGATATATCGCAACTACGATCCGCGGGCGAAGATACTCAAGCAGGTATGCGATCGGGTTTTCGCCAAGTTGCAGCGGCGCGATCCGCTGCTGGATATCGCCCGGAAACTGGAGGAGCTGGCGCTGAGCGACCCGTATTTCATCGAGCGACGATTGTATCCGAACGTCGATTTTTACAGCGGTATTCTGCTGCGCGCCATCGGCTTTCCTACCAACATGTTCACGGTGTGCTTCGCTATTGGTCGATTGCCGGGCTGGATTGCCCAATGGCGAGAGCAACACATCGATCCCAACAGCAGGATAGTCCGTCCCCGGCAGATTTACGTAGGTCTGCCAAAGACCGACTACGTGCCAATAGACCAGCGGTGAGATTGGTTTTGCCGGGACGGCATGCCGCCGGGCCGGTGCTGCCATGGTCAGAGGAACATGAGTTTCGACATCCAAGTGCGCAAGATTGTTACTCAGCGGCTGGAAAGCCTTCAGCAGGCCGGGGTTACGCATTTGCCCGTGTTGCCTTTACCAAGCCGACTGGGCACAAGTGGGGCAAAAGACCGCCCGGCAGCGGACCAACCTGATGCGGACCGCCCTATTGCGGATCGTCTTACTGTAGGCCAGCCTACTGCGGATCAGCTTGTTGGGGGCCGGGCTGGCGTGGACCGGGCCGCTGCGGACCGGGCGGCCGCTCGGCTGGCGGCACCAATCGGGCCTAAGAGTGTGGCCTCTGCCCAAGGGGTTGCAATGGTTGTGCGCCCCCGGGTTTCCCCTCATGAGGGCATGACTGTCCAGTTGCCGCAGGGGGAAGTCGGAGCGCCAGCAAGGGGCAGTGTCCAGCCGAATGCACAGTCGCCCGCCCCCAGTGTTAGCCTGGCGAAAGACGATCCGCGAGTATTGGCCCTGGGCGAGCTTGCGCGCCGGGTGGCCGATTGCACCCGATGTGCCGAGCTTGTCGGCTACCGTACCCAGACTGTCTTCGGCGTGGGCAATCCTTATGCCCGCCTGGTCTTCGTCGGCGAAGCGCCAGGCGAAGACGAAGACCGGCAAGGCGAGCCATTCGTAGGGGCGGCCGGACAGTTGCTCAACCGGATACTTGCCGCTTGCGGACTGCGCCGGGAAGAAGTGTACATCATGAACATTCTGCGTTGCCGTCCGCCGGGCAACCGTACGCCTTCGCCTGAGGAGGCGGAGAATTGCCGCGAGTTCCTCGAAGGCCAGTTGGAAATCATTCGCCCCGAGTTCATCTGCTGCCTCGGCGCGTGCGCGGCTCAGAATCTGCTCGAAACCCGCTCTCCCATCGGCAAGCTGCGCGGCAAGGTGCATAAGTACCGGGGAGCGAAGGTGGTCTGTACATATCACCCTGCTTACTTGCTTCGCAACCCTGCCGCCAAGAAAGACTGTTGGCAAGACATGCAACTACTGATGGCAGAAATGGGTATTCAATTGTCGGAAAGGTGAACCGGTTTTCGCCGGCACGGTATGTTCGTCTGTCCCAACCGTACTATGAGGACGAATCCTATGAGCAATTACAACCGGCGAGAGTTCATCGAAGCAACTTTGGGTACGGCGGCGGTGCTGAGCGCCTCGGGCATGGCCTCGCCTGCCTCGGCCAACGAGAAGATCGTTGTAGGAGTAATGGGCATCGGCGGACGGGGCGCCGGCCTGGCGGCGATGTTCGCCGCTAGGGCGGATGTTCACGTGGCTTGGCTGTGCGATCCCGACTCGCGCCGTGCCGCCTATGCCACCAAGTTGGTCGAGCAAGCGCAAGGCCGTCCAGCGCAGTTCCACCAGGACTTTCGGCGGATGCTCGACGACCGCAGCGTCGATGCAATCATCAACGCCACGCCCGATCACTGGCACGCGCTGGGTAGTATCCTGGCCTGCCAGGCTGGAAAGCACGTGTACGTGGAAAAGCCGATGTCTTACGACATCTGGGAAGGGCGGAAGATGATCGAGGCCGCGCGCAAATACAACCGCGTGGTCACCGTAGGCATGCAAACCCGCAGCTCGCCATACGCCGCCGCCGCGCGGGAGTTTGTGCGGTCGGGCAAATTGGGCGAGATTCGTCTGGTGCGCGTGTACAACCTAATGAAGCACTCCAGGCAGAAGCTGGGCAGCCCACAGCCACCGCCCGATGGTTTCGATTACGATCTGTGGTGCGGCCCGGCCGCTAAACTGCCGTATATCCCTGGTCGCCACTGGCTGAATACGGCGGAGTTCAGTTGCGGCCCGATTCCTGGAGACGCTGTGCATCAACTCGATTTGGCGCGATTCGTCCTGGGCGATCCGCCGGCGCCGAAAAGCGTGAATCACACCGGGGGAATTTATGTCCTACAAGATGGCCGCGACACACCCGACACCCAGTATGCAACCTATGAGTACGACAACTTCACCTTGCTGTTCCAGGGGGCGTTGTGGATGCCCTATATGAAAAAAATCGCCACCAAAATCCGCGAGGAAGACCTGTTTCCCGATTGGCAGTTCTGCGCCACGAAGATCGAACTGCTGGGCACCGAAGGCTTCATGTACCTTGGCCGGCACGGCGGCGGCTGGCAGGCGTTCGACGCCGATGGCAAGCTTATCGAGCAATGCTACGGCCGCCCGGGCGACAAGTTGCACATCGAGAACTTCATCCAATGCATACGCTCCGGGGAGCGTCCCAACGCCGATGTGGAACAGGGGCACCAGTCGGTGCTGCTGTGCCATCTGGCGAACATCGCCTGGCGGATGGGCAACGTCAGACTGAAGTTCGACCGGGCAAGCGAGAGTTTTCCGGACTCTCCCGACGCCAACCGGTTGCTCAAACGTTCCCAGTACCGCGCGCCGTGGATCGTGCCCGAGAGGGTTTGAATCGCTTTCACCGGGATTGCCTGCTGTTGCCTGTAGCGTTCTATCCTTACACGACCGCCGAAGCCCGAATACCTGTACCGCATGGCGGTAGGCTTGGTGCTGGCAACTGTTGGGAAACAATGTTTGTTCGCCGCAGCCTCGGCAGTGTGCCGCGCTGCAATGTACTGGAGTGATTTAATAACGGAAAGGGGACTCATGCATCAGTGTCTGCGAAGTGTTGCTATACCGACAGCAATGTTGGCGGTGGGGTTCGTCATAGCTTGTTTTGCGCACTCGGGAAGCGAACCGGCCGAGTATCGCCAGTTCACCGACACTCAGGGTCGGACTATAGAAGCCCGGGTATTGGATGTCCAGGGCGATCGGGTGACCATCCAGCGCAGCCACGGCGAGCGCTCCACGGTGGCGATATCGGTCTTTTCCGAGGCCGATCAGCAGTACATCCGCAGTCTGGCTGCCGGCAAAGCCACGGTGGAAGGCAAGGCGCCAAGAAGCGGAAAAACGGCGCCCGGCGGTAAAGCGTCGCCGGGCGGCGGGGGCCATTGGGCCCGGTTCCGCGGCCCGACCGGCATGGGCGTATCCGATGCCACCGGTTTGCCGGTGGAGTGGAGCGATACGAAGAACATTGTTTGGCGCACGGCCTTGCCGGGGCCTGGGGCTTCCAGTCCCATCGTTTACGGCGATCGTGTGTACCTAACTTGTTACACCGGTTACTTCATCCCCGGACAGCCTGGCGGCAGCCTGGAACAGCTCCGACGGCACCTGATCGCCGTGCGGCTGAGCGATGGCCAGATACTCTGGGACAAATCGGTGCCGGCCAAATTGCCGGAAGAAAAGACCATCCGCGACCATGGTTACGCCGCCAGCACACCGGTCGCTGACGACCAGCGGGTGTACGTGTTTTTCGGCAAGACCGGAGTGTTCGCCTTCGACCACGACGGCAACCAGCTCTGGCATGCCGATGTCGGCTCGAAGACCCACGGCTGGGGCAGCGCTGCGTCGCCGGTGCTGTACAAAGACTTGCTGCTGGTCAACGCCAGTGTGGAAAGCGAGTCGCTTGTGGCGCTGGACTGTCGCACCGGCAAACAGGTGTGGAGCGCCGGCGGGATCAAGGAATCGTGGAATACTCCGCTGGTGGTCACCGCCCCGTCCGGAAGGCAAGAGCTGATTGTGGCCATCTTGCGCAATGTGTTGGCCTTCGATCCCGATTCCGGCAATCCACTGTGGTCTTGCCAGACCGACATCGGCTGGTACATGGTGCCCAGCGTCATCGCCGCCCAGGGCGTGGTGTATTGCTTCGGCGGGCGCAGCGGCACTGCGGCGCTTGCGGTTCGCACCGGCGGCAGCGGAGATGTCACCAATACCCACCGGCTGTGGACAAGCCGGAAAGGGACAAATGTTCCCTCGCCCATCTACCTGGACGGGCATTTGTATTGGGCCCACGAAAACCTGGGAATCGTGTACTGTGCCAAAGCTGGCACCGGCGAAATCGTGTACGAACGACGCTTGGAACGTGCCGGACAGATTTACGCTTCGCCGTTGCTAGCCGACGGACGCCTTTACTATCTGACCCGGGATGGAAAAACCTTTGTACTGGCCGCCAAACCGCAGTTCGAGCTGCTGGCCGTCAATGACCTTAAAGACCGGAGCATCTTCAACGCCAGCCCTGCCGTGGCAGGCAACCGCCTGCTGCTGCGATCGGACAAGTATCTGTACTGCATCGGAGAATGAGGTTTTTGACAACCACAGCAAGGACTGCCGCAGCGCGAATCGATTTCCGCCTGGATATTTCCTTCGAAAACGAGGCTTTTGCCAAGCGCAGACTATCGCAGGACGCCTGGCCTAGTGCGGGGCAGCTTGTGCGCTTTTTGGGCGCGTGTTTTCGGGCGATATACAGCGACTGTGCGGGATGTCAAGTGAAGGGCCAGGCTTTGTCGTGGCCGCATTTCGAGTTGCCGAGCTGGCCAGCATCGACAAAAACACAACGGACGCGACCGCAGCGCATCACTCCGTAACACCATTTGGTTGCGGTTGTCGGCTGCATCAGGTAGTGGCGTAGGCGAGAGTCTGTATTGCCATGAGGTAAAAGTTCCTTCCGCCGCGGTGTCGAGCTGTTGTGGCCTCACACGATACCCGGAGTAGGTCTCGGAGCACAGGATGCCGGCGGCGAGGACTCGAAGCCGAAGGCCTCGACTGCTCTGGGCTTGACCGGATCAGTGAACTTCAGCCCGGCGATGCTCTCATACGGCAGCACCGCAGCGCGGCCTCCGATCGAGTCGGGCGTGGTCCGCTCGATAAAGAGGAACCCTTTGCTGACCAAAAAGCCCGAGAACGGAATCTGCTCGCCGAAGGTAGTCACCAGCACTCCGCGCCGCGGCATTTCCTTCGGCCAGGCCAGAAACAATTCTTGCCAGTGCGTTTCCGAGTGTTCCATCGGTTGTTTGCTCCGTTGCTATGATTCGCGCGGGCGGAACTGAGACGTCTTTGCTCCCGAAGACGTGTCGTTGCCGGCCGTGCTGACTTTGACCGCTCGCCGAAGTTGCCCACGGTGATTATTGGGCATCGCGCAAGGTAGTCACCGGGCGATTTAACGTTTTTCTGGTGCTCCGTATCACCAATTATTGCGACTATCGATAGTACACCTGCGGTTGAATCGGCTCTTATCAAACATAGCTTGTGCTACGAAGCCAAGGTGCTATCGGATTCAAGACGGCCGGAAGCCGTGTTACCCGGTCTTTTTTGAGGATGGGCCGGCCATGTATCGACGTGGCCGGACGCTGTATCAGCGTGACGGATGCCGTATGAGACTGGCGGACGCTGTATCTGCTTCGCGGACGCTGTATCAACGTGAGGGACGCTGTATCAGCGTGAGGCACGCTGTATCAACATGACGGTATGCTGTACCGACGTGGCCGGCTGCTGCCGCAGTGCACCAGGATGCTGTGGCGCGCGCCCGGATGCTGTAGCGCGTGTCCGGATGCTGCAAGGCTTACGGCAATCGGATGTTGCTTACGGTAGGACTTTCGGCTTGCCTTGTACGATGGCGTCGATAAGCAAGAACTCCAGGTTGAAGACCTGCATCAGGGCGTCGTCGGGAATCACGTCGCCGAGGAAGCCCATGTTGACGTCGCAGAAGCGGTTGCCGAAGCCGACCGCCCAAACTTCCCCCTGGCCGTGCCTGGCTTTGGTTCCAACCGGGATGCCGCCCAGCCGTGCAAATGGCTCGCCGCCCGATACTTCCCGCGCGTGCGAAACCGGCACGCGCGGCCAGTTCCAATCCGGCTCAAGCACTCCTGCCGGTTGTGCCATTTCGTGCAGTTGGATGCCGAAAGGTTCCAGCAGCGCATTGGCGGTGGAGTTGGCATTGTCGGCCGAGTCGATCACCAGCACCTTGCCGCCTTCGTTTACGTACTGCCGTAGCCCTTCTAAATACTGCGGCGAAGGCTGCTGGCTTGGATAGATGATCACCACCACATCAGGCCGCGAAGATGCTTGCCGTGGATCGCCGAAGACTGCCAGTCCCTTGCGCCGTGCAGTAAAGTAGCCCAACCGCAGAATCCACCGTTCGAAAATGCCGAACCCTTGTTCCTGGCCCGCAATGAAACCGTTTTTGGGCAGGATCGCACTGCTGACGGTTCGGTCCATGACCACGCGCACCAGTGGGCTGTGCGGCTGCGGGGGCGGCATTGCCCGGTGGTACCACCATAGTATGGCCGGCCCGGAGAGTCCAAACCCGCACAACGCGGCGCCCAGCAGCGTGAACCACGAGTCGGCCCATCTGGCGGCCAGTACGATTGCCGCCGTCAGTGCCAGCAGGCCAAGGGCAAACCATGCCCAGCGCGGCACGACCCAATCGTTGCGGCGATGGAGCCACTCGATCATGTTGATCCACAGTTCGGCCTTGCCCGGCTCGAATGTGCAAAAGTTCGAGAATATCGTCGAATCGCTGAAGGCCAGCACCCGGCCTTTGCCGTATCGGGCAGCCCAAAGCTGGACGAACGCTCCGTAGCGCATTTCGGGGCTGTCGATCGCCTGGGGGTAGAAGTTGCGCACATGGTAATCGGCCATGCGGTTTTTCAGCCCGGTGCCCAATATCGCCGCCCGACCGGCGCCAAACGGCTCGATGGTGGCCGAGGTGGCGAAATCCAGCTGGTCCACGTGCAGCACTGCAAGGTGCGGCAACAGGGTGCGACGGTAAAGCTGATCGAAGAACGAGTCGATGCCAAAGGCGCAATCGTAGCGGAAGCGAAAGCCGAAGCGTTCGGCGATCGGATTCAAATAGGTGCTGGTGCCGTACACGTCGGTGTGTTCGCCCACCAGCAACAATCCGCCGCCGCGCTCCACGAAGGCGACGATGCTATCGATCTCTTCCTGCGAAAAAGGCCGGGTGGGCACCTTGATGATCAGCACCGCACAACCCAGCAGCATCTTGTCGTTCAGCGGCGTTGCCACGCGCTTGAAGTCGTAGAACTTGGCGCTGTAGTTGGCGATGCAATAGTAGTTGTAGTTCGCATCGTGCCCGTACCAGGTGATGTCGTAAGGCTTGTCGACTGGCTCCCAGATTTTGCTGGGGTCGGGATTGTACTCTTCTACCAGCACCTCGCCGACCACCCGGTAGCCCGGCGGATCGTAGCAAACGGCGATCGTCAGCAGCGCTCCGGCCAGCACCGCGCAGTGCACAGACGCCAGCGGATTGAACCACGGCGGCAGTCGATCGAAAAGCCTTGCTTGCGCCGCCTGCCGCTGCCGGTCTTCGATCACCAGTCGGGCAGGCAGGGCTTGCGGGCTTATTAGCTGGTCGGTTGTGGTTGCACGCGGCGCGGCGAAGCGCCAGGCCATCAGTGCCGGCGGCAGGAGCATCAGTAGATGCCGCCAGTGGCTCCAGAAGATGCGCATGGCTTGCAGTGGAGCGTCGTAATCGGTGCGCAGCACATCGTGCAGATATAGTGAAACCATCAACCCGGCCCGCACAGGCAGCCATAAACCTGTCAGCACCGTCACCGCCGCCACCGACGCCAGCCACTGTCGCAGCCAACGGTGCGTTTGAGCGGCCGAGCGCGCCTCCCATGCCAGGTACACAGCGGCCCCCACCAAAAAGCACACCGTTACCGGATCGACCAACAATTCCCAGGTGGGCGCCAGTCGGTGGTTCTCGCGCATCGAAAAAACCGTCACCATCGGGCCGTACAGCCACGAGCTGCTAGCGCAGGCTTCCACCCCCAACAGTTGCACCATTGCAGCCAACAGGTTCGGAAGCAGCCAGGGCAGATCGTGCGATCGGGCCGTGAGCGTCTGATACGCCCACAGAGCGGGCCATTGGGCGAGCAGAATCGCACCGCCGAGGATCATTGCTCCACCGATACGCCGCCCGATGCTGGCCAACCAACGACGCGAAAGCGGCGCTTGCAAAGCCGCCGCGCCCAGCGCCATCAGCACCATCGCCGCCGGATAAGGGAGCAACTCGGCCGGTTCCTTTCGCACCCATGCTTTCCAGTATGGCCAAAGCGAAAATGCCAACGCCGGAACGGTCAACGCCGCGCCGAAAATGGCTTGGCGCCGGGTGGGCAACCGGCCATCTACGCCGACCAGCAGCACCACCCCCAGTACAACCAGCAAAGCCCAGACTGGCCAGCTCGAATCGGGATAGGCCTTCAGACTAAGCAGTTCACTGATCTGCGTGACCAGTACATCCCATTGCTGCGGCCAATTGGTCTGGTGATAGTGGCTAACGCCCCACAGCCACGAGGCCGACAGCAAAGCCACGCCAATCCAGGCCAGCAGTCTCACGGTTGCCGCTCCTTGTCATTCCGTACCGGTTGCCCTTGGAGATTGTCGGAAGACACGGATTGCTCTCCGGCGGAGCTGTCCGGCGGCACCAGCAGCGGGCCAGAAGGCTGCCGCTCCGGCTGCGGTTTTGGGATCGTTGGCGCCTTGGGCGGTTCGGGCGGCGCATCGGGAGGCGACTGTTCGGGCAACAGCAGCTCTGGCGGCAACTGCTCGCCTGTTGGTTGGTCGATCGGTTTGGGAACCGGTGGAACCCACTGCGGCGCGTCTTCCAGCCAGGCAAGGAACCATCGCCAAAAGTCGGCGTTCTCGTACATCATGTCGAACGGACGACCATCCTCGCGCTCAAGATTCTTGTTCAAAGCGAAACCGGAATCCCCAATCACCACTGCACGGCCCCGGCCGTAGTTGCGCACTACTATCATCGGGCCGTCTTCCGGATGGGCAGCAACGACCGACATGCGATGTTTTGGGCAATCGCACTCCACCGGCCAGCCGCTGTGGAAGCGCACAAAATTGCGGGCGCGCCCGTCGGGGTAATACAAATATGGCAACTTGAAGTATCGCCACATGGGCGGCGGCCCGAGTGTGCCTTCATAGCGCTCCAATTCTCCTACGCGAAAGCCCAGCTCGTCGAGCATTTCCCGGCTGGGGCCGACATCTTCATAGCCCACGGTCCAGATCAACAGCCCCCCGCAACGCACAAAGCGTTTTACGATTTCTCTTTCCTGCCGGGTGAAACGACGGTCGGGGGCAATGACCACGTACAGTTGCGCCTTGATGCGCCAGCGTTTCAGTTCCTGGCGGGCCAGCGAGATGTCTTCATCCTCCGGTTCGTCGGGCCGAGGGGGTTTGATGTCGTGCGGTGCCTGCTCGGGCGTGATACGCTCCAGCAGCCGCTCCTCGGTCAGACGGCCCAGGCTGAGTGTCAGGTAGCCGTTCCGCATCAATGTAAGATACAGCCCCGCAGTGCCCTCCTCGCGCCACGACTCGAAACTGTATCGGTTCAGGTGGGCGGCATCGACGTAGGCAAGCTTGGCAGGCGGATTCGGCCCAGGCCGCTTGCCTACCCACGACTCGCCCTGGTCGGCAACCGATTTCCGGTCCGCAGGCGGTCGATTCTCCGGTGCATCGCGGCTCAGATCGGCCAGCGTCTTGCAGTCGGGCGTGATTTCCCAGTTGCGCCAGCTCAGCTCAGTGCATAGGGCCAGCGCCACCGACAGCGCCAGCACAGCGGCCAGCGCAGGCCAGATTGTCGGACGCCAAAGCAACAGGGCAGCCAATAATGTTGCCGCCACGACGCTGCAAATCTGCCGCCAGGTTGTCTGGGTACAGCCGCCGGGGTCCACCAGATAAGCAAACAGGCGCGATACGTACTCGTGGCAGTTGATTGTCAGCCCGTTGCTCAGCAGCGATGTGTCGCCGAACACCACTATTCGTCCTTTGCCCAGCGGCGCTTCGGCCGCCAGCACCAGATCGCCCAGTCGCTCGCCGGGATCGTAAAGATGGTTGCCCATCTTGCTGGCCCCGGCTGCCGGATCGCCCGGATCGGCCCAGCCCCATCGGCCCACGATAAGCGGTCGGGCCGGCCAGCGCAGCGTGCCGAGCTGTGCGGCGGCCGGCTCGACGGGGCAATCTATGCCCGGCTCGCAGCCGAAATCGGACTGGGCCGTACTGGCTTCTGCCCGGGCTTGGGCGGCCGAAGGCGCCGCGGCCGTCCCGGGGCGATCGGTGTTGCCATCGGGCTCGAGATCTGTTTTGCTCGGCGACTGCCCATCGTTCCCCACCGCTGCGCTGCGCTCGGGGCAGCCGAGGCTAGCGCCTATCACCACGCCGAACTCGTTTTGCTGATCGCCCACGCCTGCCGTCGTCGGATGCGAAATCGCTTCGTAGCTGTGCAGCCATCCGCCTACGGCAAAGGTGGCCGAATCGAAGGCCACTCGTACGCTGATCGGCCGGAGCACGTCGTTGAAGCGCGCGCCGCCGCCTTGCTCAGGCACTTCCTCGACCGTGTGCTCGCCCAGCACCAGCAGCGCGCCGCCCTCGTGCACAAAACGCCACAGCCTGCTGAGCTGCCCTTTTCTCCACGGCTTGTTCGGATATATGAGCACTACGGCCTGGGCATCGGACAGGTCTTCTTCCGAAAGGTTGTCGGATACCAGCACCTGCATCCCGTAGCTGCGCAGCAACGACGGCAACATGCCGTACATGCCGATCGACAGACGACCATACTCGCCATGCTGCGGGCGCAGCCAGTTGAGGAATCCTTCCTGATAAATGACCACTTTCTTGCCGTGTACATCAGGCCGATGCCACCACAGATTGCCGACAGCCGCAAACAGCACCGCCAATGTTACCATTGCGGCGGCCAGCCAGCGGGCGGGGATGTTCTGTTCGCCGCTAGGCTCAACGTCGGACGAATGGTCTGCCAGTCGCTCCAAGGCAAGCGATACCGCAGGCGAGTCGATGCGGTCGCCGTCCGTGCTGGCCAGCGGCGGGCGTGCTGCCGGATGCTCAATCGCCCTTACGACGGTGGGCGCCCCGCTCTTGCCCGGGCGCATTGCCAGCCACAACAACAACCCGGCCAGCGCGCAGTGCATCGCTGCCGCTATCAGCGGAAAGTTCCAGACCAGCACATCCCGCAGCCATTTCTCCAGCGGCGAGAGCTTTTCGAGTACATCCGGGGGCAGACTGCCCGGCCTGAGCTGCGGATAGCGATCCAGAACCGCCCCCGTGCCGGATAGCAACACCAGGTACAGCAGATGACACAGCAACACCAGCAGCACAACGCCCAAGACTTGCAGCACTGCGGGCAGGCGCTGACCGAGCGGTCGGCCGATCCGCAGCGGCAGCAGCAGCCCCAGCAGCAACATCGGTATCAGGAAGTCCAGCCCGGCCATCGTCGCGCCGATGCACAGCGGCCAGCCGGTTATCGCCGCAGCCAGATTGCCCAGCCACTGTGCGGCATGGTTGGCGGCGATCCAAACCACACCTGCCGATGCGTACGCACTGCGGTAAATCGTAAACACGGCCACCACTGCGGCAATTGTGGCCAGCGCCCGCCGGGGTGCATCGGACAGTCCCACAGCCAGCGCAAGCAGTAACACCGCCGGGGCCATAGCGCTCAGCGGCGGAAGCTGCGAAGCGGCCAGCCACAAGGCGACGATTATTCCCAACACCGCAGCGGCCCACGGCATCCATTTGCGACGAAGTTGTGGGGGCAGTTGTTTCGGATGTCCCAGGGCTGAGTTGCTCAGCGGCGACCTTGCCAGCGGGCCGGCGGCCAGCAGTACGCAGCCCAGCGTTACCCAAAGCAAAGACTTGCGCAGCGGATGGGCCATCAACCCCACAGACCCGGCCGCGATCCACGCCCCAAGCAGCGCCGCTGTGCAGGCCAGCACTTGACCGCCGATCGCTGCACGCGCGTGGGAAGCAACCCCGTGGCCTGAAGTAGGGCGATCCGACCCCGCTGTGACTGGCGGCTGCCCCGCAGAAAGCGATTTTGACGCCGGCTCGTTCACCGCCCCTTCAGCTCCGTCAAAAAGACATCTGTATTAAAGCAGATGGATTAAAGCAGCGGGATAGCGCAGGTGGAACACCAGCGCGTGGGCGACATTCGACGATGCGCGGCCAAGTCGCCGCACCAACTGCCGTGCAAGAACAAAACGAGGGTGGCCTTCCGCTGAAAGCCACCCTCATTTGTACACGACCGAGTGAAGGTCCGCACCAGCGCCGCTGATCGGACTATTACAGATCGCGCGCCGGCAACTTCGGCGCTAGCACACCGGCCAGCTCATCGACTGCCGCAGGAACCCCGGCCTGAATCGGCGGAACAACCGGAAGAATCGATGGCTGGCAGTTCCCGGTCGGATCGGTCGTACACTTGGTGTCCTCCACCGGGCACTGGGTGTCGACTGCCGGACACTTGGTGGCAATCTTCGGGCAGCGCGTCTCGACGACCGGGCAACGAGTCTGCAAAGCATCGGGACACGCGGTAACCTGGATCGGGCACTGCGTTTGCGACTCGGGACACTTGGTCTTGATCTGCGGGCACTTTGTCACCTCGACCGGGCAGCGCGTGTCCACCACCGGGCACTTCGTCGCATACGGCGGGCAGGTGGTGTCGGTCGTCGGGCAGATGGTCCTGCGCGTCGGGCAAACCGTGGGGGCTACCGCTGCCGGGCATTGAGTGTCAACCGACGGGCAGCGAGTCTTCGCCGCAGGGCACGTGGTGATCTGCACCGGGCAACGCGTCTCGCCCGACGGACACTTGGTTGCCGCCGGCGGGCACTTGGTCTCCGCCGACTGGCACCACGTATCAACGGTCTTGCAGGCCGTCACCGCAGGCGGACACTTCGTTTGCACCGCCGGGCAGTATGTGTCCACCGGCGCGCACTTCGTCGGCGCGCGCACCAACGAGCACTGCGTTTCAGCCACAGGACACCACGTGGCCGCTGGCGGGCACTGCGTCAGCTTCGCAGGGCAGCGCGTTTCCACTGCCAGGCAAAAAGTCTCCACCGGAGCACACGCCGTGGCCTTCACCGGGCAACGTGTCTCAACGGCAGGACACCACGAGACCACCGCCGGCATAATCGTCGGCGGCGTAACCCCAGGTCTATCACCATTGCCGCTGCCATTGGTCTGCGCCAACGCCCCTGTACACACCAGGCCAACTACGGCAAGTACACCGACTACACGTAACATGGCCACACCTCCTTTAAGCGACAACCTAATAAAGGTGCCCAGAATCCGGCCCCCGATAGTTCACCATTACCAATTGTGCGAGATTCCGTCAATAATATTGCAAATGTTTTTTGGGAAAAAATGCCCTTTTTGCTTTCGGCATCACGACGCTAAAATGCACGCCGCCGGTAACCACTAAGTGTCGTCTCGATACCCTACTTCGGTTGCATTGCCGGATGGCGCTATACTTTTCAGCGCATTATCGTGCCCTCTGCCAAGTACTTAGGGCGACCATAACCTGGGCAAGGGGGCACCTGGTGTGGATCGCTCTGGTAGCGGGGTTGATCCTCTGGGGTTGGCTTGATGTTCGCCAGCGGGGTTTCATTCGTCCCGATGCGCCCGACGAACACAAGACCGATCTGACCGTCTATACCGAAGCCGGCGCAGCGCTGCTGGACGGCCGCCCGCCGTACGAAGTAGCCAACCCCAGGGGCTGGACATACCTGTACCCGCCGCTTTTCGCCTTGCTGCTGGCGCCGCTTTCGCATTTGCAGCCTCAAGACCAGGTTTTCGTATGGTACTTGATTTCATTGGGATTCTGTTTCGGGTGCTACCTCGAGGCGCGGCGGTTGTTTCGGGCGGTCATCGAGCAATCCACACCTCCAGCCGACGACTCGCACTGTTCGGTGTTGCCGTACGTTGACAAAGCCAGCGGCAAGCCGCCAGCGGTCATTCCAGATGATCCTGCCGGCAATCCCCCAATGCGACATTTCCGCGACCTGACGCCGATGCTGGGCTGGTCTGCCCTGGCGGCAGCGGCTCTGCCGACGCTGAATTGCTTGCAGCGCGGGCAAGTCGGCGTGCTCAAGCTCTACTTGCTGCTGCTAGGAGTGCGGCTGGTATTGACCGGCCGCAGCCGCTGGATGTGTCTGGCAGGCGGGCTGATTCTGGCTCTTCCGGCGGTGATGAAGATTATTCCCGCCGTTCCGGCCGGTGTCTTCCTGCTGGCACTGGTCGGCAGTGCCTGGGCGGCACGCACACGGGGCTCAATCGCTGTACGGGTCAATCGATCCGCAAGCCCGATGCAGGACAGCATCACAGCTCCGGTTCAGCGCGCCGGTGTGGCCCTTGGCGGCGCTGCGGCCGGCGTGCTGCTATTCGCCTTGTTGCTGCCCGGTGCAGTACTTGGCTGGAAGAACAATCTCGACCATCTGGAGACTTGGGCAGGGATGATGCTCAGCAAGGCCGCCGATGGTGGGCTGGACCCGCGGTCGGGCAACTCGCGTTCGGCTCGAAATCAAAGCATGCAAAACGCCGTCGTCCGACTGGGAAACTTCGCCATGTACCTGGCCGGAGCGGGGCCTGACGATCAGGATGTGCCTTTGACTGCTCACCAGCCGCTGCCGCCAATGCCCATGGACCACCCGATAGTCCAGAAGGGTTTGGTCGCGCTCCGGGCGGTGTTATTCGCAGCAGTGCTGATCGTCGCCTGGCGGCTGGGAACGGCCGGCAGCCGGCTGGACCTGGCAGCCGCTTTCGGCCTGGGTTGCGTGGCGATGCTGGTGATTTCGCCAATCGCCCGCGGTCATTACTTCATGCTGTATGTGCCAGCGGTGATTTTCGTGCCATTGTGGCTGGAGCGTCATGGTGACTTAAAGCTTTTTGAAAAACCGCTATCCCATGTTCTCGCCGTCGGCCCGGCGGTGCTGGTCATCGCGCACTACACCATGCTGTCTGTGACCGGGCGCATGGGGCTTTTGGGGCTGGGGACTACCGGCTGGCTGATGGCGGCGCTGGCAGCTTGCGACCGGTTGATGGCACGCCCCCACAGCAGAACTGCGGCGCCCTCGGCAAGCGAAGATCGTGGCTTTCCCCAAAATCTGGCTGTACCGGATGTTGCCCCACGACGTCAGGCAGCCGCTTGATAAGCTTTGACAAACAACCGGCGGCAAATAAAGCGACCGGTGGCAAGCCATGAATATAGCCACCGCTGGCAAGCGACAAGCGCCCCGACCGGTAGAAAGCGGGCGAGTTGTTGGCCGACGGGCCGTTCGCATTGCCCTTTGCGACACCGCCGGTCGTCCGGTTCAGTTCAATTTGTCAATTTGTTCTCACTGCCGGTTGGAGCATGGCTGGCCGTACGCACTAGCTCGACTTTTTCTCGCCGCCGTCGGCAAGCCCGAGCCGTGCCAGCCATCGGCCGCGAGCGGGTTTGTCCGCTTCGCTGGTCTTGCCGGGGCCGGCCGTTTCCAGCTCGCGGAGCTTTTCTTCCAGTTGCAAGCGCTCGCGGGCAATTTTCGCCCGTTCCAGCGAAAGCTCGATTTCGGCCTGGCGCAGTTTTTCGCGCCACTCCTCTTGTAGCTTTCGCAGGTTCTCGCGTTCTTCGCGAATGATGGCGTCCTGGTCGAGAATCTCGCCCAGGGCCGCCGCGCCGACGGCAACCGCGCCGAGGTTGCTGGCCTGGGCGTCCAAAAGCTGCCTGAGTTCTGCGATTTCCCGATCTTTTTCGGCGATTATGGCATCGGTGCGCTGGATTATCTCCTCGATCTTCAAACGTTCCTCGTGAGAGGTCTCCGAGTCGCCTTCCTCGGCCGACTCCAGCATTGCCAAGATACGGCGTTTCTCTGCCTCCCAATCAAGCTTGCCACCGGCGCCGGAACCGGCCGATGTCTGCGCAGCGCTGGAAAGTCGGGCAAGCTGCTGCTGCAACTCGGCATTGCGCGCCTTAAGCTCGCGGAGATCGTCCAGCGCCAGTTCGTACAGCCGGCGGAAGTCTTCCTCTGGCTGTTCGGTCTGAGCAATCGGGCCGTCGGCGGCAACCGAGGCCCGGCGGGCCAACTCCTCCTGGGCCTCGCGCAGTTGCTGGTTCAACAGCTCGAGTTGTTTGCGGCTTTCGGCAAGTGCGGCCTCAGTGGCTGCCGCTTTCGCCTCGGATTGCTCGAGCCGCTCGGCGGCCTGGGCCAGCCGTTCCTCGGCGGCTAACACGCGCTTCTCCGACTGGCCCAGTTGCCGGGCGACATCCGCCACTTGCTCGGCGGTTTCCGCCAGTCGGGCTTCGGTGGCCTGGAGCCGCTGGAGCAGCTCGTCGCGTTCCGCTTGGAGTTGCTCCAGTTGGGCATGGTCTTGGACAGGAGCGGCAACCGCCGGCGGCCGGCTGGCAAGCTGTTTCAGAAGCTCGTCGTGACGCGCCCGCAGAACCTCCAACTCGGCCGTTTGCTGGGCGTACGACTGTCTGGTCAATTCCAGTTGCTGCTGAAGCTCGCGCAATGCCGACTGGTCGCGGTTGTCTAGTTCCGCCTGCAAGCGCCGCAACTGCTTCAACTGGGCGGCATGCTGGCTCTTGAGCGCCTCGGCGATGCGCCGCCGTTGCAACTCGGTTTCCTGCCGGCGCTGAAGCAACTCCTGATGAGCGGCCTGGAGCCGGCTTTGCTCCTCGGCAAGCTGTTTTTCCCTGGCAGAAAGCTGTTCGCGCAGAGCTTCCAGTTCGGCACGCAGTACAGCCAGTTGCTGTACTTGCGCCTGATGCTGTGTACGCGCCAGCTCCAGCTCGCGCCGTTGCTGGTGCAGTTGGGCTTCCTGGGCGACCAGCGCCTCGCGGCTGGCCCGCAGTTCTTCCCGGCGGCGGTCCAACTCATCCTGTTGCTGGCGGATCTGGGCCAGCAGCGCTTCCTGCTGCTGGGCGCTGCGCTGCTGAAGTTGTTCCCACTGTAGTTGCCGGGCGTCGTACTCTTTGCGAAGCTCCTCCAGCGCGGTGATTTGCCGGCTGAGCTGTTCGCTGCGGCGCTGGATTTCCTCTCGGGCCTGCTGGGTTTCGGCGCGGTTGCGGGCCAGTTCGTCGCGGTTGCGGGCCAGTTCGTCGGCGAGCAACTGAAGTTGGGCGGTAAGTTGGGCCTGGGCGCGTTTGAGCCGTTCCTGTTGTGCGGCCAGAAACTCGCGCACGCGGTCCCGTTGCTGGTGCAGAGCGGCAGCGAAATGCTCTCCCCAGTTGTCCTGTTCGGCAGAAAAAACTGGTGCTGCCATGGCCGCTTTGAAACCTTGCCCTGTATTTACACCCTCGGCTGCCCAGCGCCGGGCAGAAACCGCCGCCGGGACGTCCACCTGGCCGGCGGCGCGCCAAGCCCGACCGTCATCCAATACGACGCCTATTGTCATATACGCCACGCACTTGGACCGGTCAAAAGCAAGGCGACGGTCGTAATGATTGCGCCGAATATCCGGCAGCAGAACGCCAATTACGCTGGGATCGGTTCCGTTGCCGACCAGGAGAACACCTATCAGCAGCGCCCAGAGTCTTATCGACCCTTTATGGTGAATCGCGCGCCGCCCGATGTTTCAGACGGCCACGGCCTGCACCGTCACCGAAGCTCCGCGATGAACCGCAGCAGTCGTGCTTCGAGCATCGGCCATTGGTCGCCGAAAATGGCAGTAAAGTCGGCAGTGCGCTGCTGCGGCGGATAGTCGGCAAAGGCAGGCCGCGCGGCAGTGCGCGCCAGATACCGGGCGAACCGATCGGGTTGCGTCTCAGTCAAATAGAAGCACAACGCCCAGGCCGCAGCGTATGCCTCCACAGGCTTCCTGACAAACAGATCGTCCGAGCCGATCAGCGCCGCAAGCAAATCGCCGCGGCAGTTGTTCGCGACGATTTCGCGGAAATCGGCCAGACGCTGTTGGTTGACGCGATCGGTCAGCAACGGGCGGCGCCGGCTATCGTACACTCCCGGCGCCTCGAACATGGTGGCCAGCCCTTCGGCAAGCCAGGCCGGCGTCGGAGCGAAACGGTTGTGTATCCCCACGTTGAACGCCGTCTGGTGTGCAGCCTCGTGCAGTATTACCGCGTCGAGCTGGTTTTCCGCGGCAGGCTGCCCGGCCATGTCGTACACCACGATGCGATTGCTCTCCACCGAGTACCAGCCATGAACATTCGCCATTGCCGCGGCGCTTGATTTGGGCGCCATGCGCTCGAACTGTTGCCGATCGCGGCAAACGACTGCCAGAAGCGGAAACGGGGGCTGCTGCACGCGGAAGCCCCGCACCGTGAAATAGTGGACGAAGCACCGGTACATTTCCTCGAACTGCTGGGACCAGCGGTCGGGCTGTCCGGCAGGATATGCCACCAAATAATGGCTGGTACTGGCCACATCGTAGCCCGGCCCTAGCTCGCGCAACAGCGCGGCACGCAACTGAGAAACAGAGTAAGGCCGAAATCCCCCGGCAGAAACGCGGAAATCGCGGACCTCCTCGATTCGAAAGGTCCACAACCGACCGTCGCGACCGAGCAGCCGCAGATAAGTCTGGTCCCATGCCAGCGGCATCCCTTCGAGCTTCTGGCTGGCGACGGTCAGCTCCAGCGTCATCTCGGCCGCTGGCGCGTCGCCGGCCAACCAAGCCGCAGACAGCGCAATCGGTCCGAGGGCACACAACAGCACAGTGCGGGCTAGATTCCGCCGGGCAATAACATCGACTGTAAAGCGGCAAGACTTCATGCATCAGCCTGGCGGCAAAGCCGAAAAGCTAAACAGCGTTAACAAAAGCTAAACAGCGCCATCAAACAGGCGAATTCCGCCTGTCTGTCAGCAGAGCCACACTGCCTGCGCGCAGAGCCGACCGCGCTCCGGAGCGTAGGAATCAGCCAGCTTTCCGCCCATTACAAGTGTAGCTTGCGCCGCGTCTGGACGGGGGCGATACAATCCGAACCGACAGAATGGGGCTTACTCGATGCTGGATCGCAAAGTGCCGGCGGAAGCAATCAATGTAGCTCAGCGGCCCGCGCCACCCTACAATTGCGGTAGAAATACCCAGGCGCGGACGATGGACGATCGTGCGAAGCTTTGCGCCGCGGCAGCGAAGTGGAACGGATGGCGGGATGCTGGCCAGCCAAAGGCTGCTTTGCGGGGCGAAAGGAGATGTCATAAATCGGGATTTACGGTCGGCGGGCGGCGGGAGAAGATGCTCTCTCGGAGTAGATAGGTTACAGTCTGTATCGGTTTGTTGAGGGCTGGACCTCGGAAAGGAGCAGTCGATGTTGGCATCTGTGGTTTTGGGCGCCTGGTTGGCGTGCGCTTCGATCGAGCCTGCCGCGCAGCAGCCAGCGGCGAGCCAGCAGGAGCTTGCCCTCGAGGTACGTCGGCTAGTGCGCCAGTTGAGCAGCCCGCAACTGGCACAGCGCGAAGCGGCCGAAGAAGCCCTGCTCAAGCTGGGTCCGGGCGTGCTGGAACTGCTGCCGGCCAGCCAGGACCCGGAGGTCAAAGTTCGCCTGGAGCGCGTCCGCCAGCGATTGCTCAAAGCGGTTGCCGAAGCTGTCTTGCAGCCAAGCCGCGTGAGCATCAGCGGCGAGTCGGTTCCCTTGGGTAAAGTGCTGGAAGCGATTGCCCAGCAGACCGGCAACAAACTGGTTGACTGGCGCGAGCGTTTCGGGCAGCAGGTTACCGATCCGGCGCTGAAGCTGCGATTGGAAGACGTTCCTTTCTGGCCGGCGCTGGATGAAGTACTGGATCAGGCCGGTCTGGCGATCTATCCGTTCGGAACCATCGATGCGATCCACCTGGTGGCTCGCGGCCAGAGGCAATTGCCGCGCCGGGGAAGGGCCGATTATTGCGGGCCGTTTCGCGTCGAGGCAGTGGCGGTGACCGCGCAGCGCGACCTGCGCGACCCCAGCGGAGATCTTCTGCGGCTGACGCTCGAAGTGGCTTGGGAACCGCGGCTGCGTCCCATTGTGGTCAAACAGCGCATGAGCGATCTGAAGGCCGCCGACGACAGCGGCCAGCCGCTTGCCCTGCAAGACCCGCTGGCGGAACTGGAAGTGCCCATTCCGCCGCAAGGCAGTGCCGCCAATCTGCTGGTGTCGTTCCGCTTGCCGCCGCGAAGCACTGGCAGCATCGCGCGGCTGGAGGGCAAGTTGTGGGCGTTGGTTCCCGGGCAAGCGGAAGCGTTTCGTTTCGGCGATCTGGCAAACGTCCGCGGCGCACAGCAAAGAATCGCCGGGGCTACAGTCACCCTGGATCGGGTTCAAAAAAGCGACCAGCTTTGGCAAGTGCTGATCCGCTTGCGGTTGGACGAGCCGGGCCAGGCCTTCGAGTCGCATCGTGGCTGGGTGTTCGCCAACGAAGCTTTCCTGGAAGGGCCAGACGGCCAGCGACTCTTGCCCCAGAGTTTCGAAATGACCTCCCGACAGCCAAACGAAGTCGGATTCGTTTACAACTTCGCCCCGGAGCTGCCGCTGGAAAAGTACGTCTTCGTTTACCGCTCGCCGACGCGCGTCTTGCCCTTGACGGTGCAGTACACGCTGAAGGACATCCGGTTGCCATGAACGACATCCGGCGGCCATGAACGACATCCGGCGGCAACCGCTGCCGAAGCGTCTTGGCGGGGAAAACATCCAACGCCGGCCTTGACCGTTGGATCCCGACTTCGCCCGTTGTAATCGCCCTCAGTGCACTTCCAGCATTCGTTGCAGGGCTTCCAGCGCCCAGCGGGCGGTTTCTGGTTCTACTTCGATCACATTGACCGGATGGCCGGCAGCAAGGTTCTCCAGCGCCCAGCACAGGTGCGCCAGGTCGATGCGATACATCGTCGCGCACATGCACACTCCCGGCGAAAGGAAATGTATCTCCAGCTCGGGATGTTCATGTTTCAGGCGGTTGACCAGGTGCAACTCGGTGCCGATGGCCCATCGCGTCCCCGGCGGCGCCTGCTCGATGGTTTGTATGATCTTGCTGGTGCTGCCGACGACGTCGGCCTTATCGACGACTTCCATCATGCATTCGGGATGGACCACGATTTTGATGTCGGGGTATTTCGAGCGGAAGCGATCGACGTGCTGGGGCTGGAACACCTGGTGTACGCTGCAATAGCCACGCCACAAGATCACTCGGCTGCGGCGGATTTCCTCCGGTGAGTTTCCCCCCAGCGGCTCTTTGCGCGGATGCCATACCGGCATCTCCTCCAGCGGAATGCCCAAAGTGCGTGCCGTGTTGCGTCCCAGGTGCTGGTCGGGAAAGAACAGCACTCGGCTCCGTCGGGCAAAGGCCCATTGCAGTGCGGCCCGGGCGTTGGAAGAGGTGCACACGATGCCCCCGTGACGCCCGCAAAAAGCCTTCAGCGCTGCCGAGGAGTTGACGTAAGTGATGGGCATCAAGTCGCTGGTGTCGATCACCTCGCCAAGCTGCTGCCAGCACCGTTCCACTTGCTCGATGTTGGCCATATCGGCCAGCGAGCAGCCGGCTGCCAGATCGGGCAGCACAACTGTTACCCGGCGCCCGTCACGCTGGGCCAGCCGTTCCGGTCGGTTTGCCAGTATATCGGCCGTTTCGGCCATGAAGTGCACGCCGCAAAATACGATCGCCTCGCAATCCGTTCTGGCAGCCGCTTGCGCGCTGAGCTGATAGCTGTCGCCGCGCAGATCTGACAAGGCGATGACCTCGTCGCGCTGGTAATGATGCCCCAGGATCAGCAACCGTTTACCCATTTGCTTGCGCACCGCCTGGACGCGGGCGACCAATTCCTCCGCTTCCAGCACACGGTACGGGGCGAATTGCAAACCGGGTTCCGCTGTATGTTGAACTGCCGCCGACATATCGAATCTCCACCGCAGCACTGGAGTTTTTTCGGCGCCGTAACCGACACGGACTGACCGCACCACTGGAATTGTAGCCGCGGTTATCGCGGTGACAACGTTTGCCCTACGATTCCTAGTCGGCTGCGCCAATGGGCACTTTGGTGTTTTGCATCGTAGCATGTGCGCGCAGCGCGCGCACGTTTTCTGGCGTCCTGGAGGGCCACGCTCTGTCGTGGCTGCATTTGAAGCTAGCTAGCCGGGCAACGTCCGAAGCAGTTCAGGCAGATATCGTCGCTCTGGCGCACTCCGCCCGAGAAGTCCTTCAAGTCCTGCAACAAGCGGCGTCCCAGCGACTTGATCGACTCGCAGGGCAGTTGCAACTGGGCGATCAACCGCTGCTGGCCGTATAGCTCTTCGGCAGCGCTGGTGCACTCGGTGATCCCATCGGTGTACAGCACCAGGCAATCGCCAGGGGCGAACTGGACGATGCACTCCGGATAATCTACGTGCTGCTCCACACCCAGCGGCAAGCGCGATTCGGCCTCGGCCACCTCTTCCACCACCCCGGCGTGGCGGCGAAACAGCGGCGGCCAATGCCCGGCATTCACCACGGATGCCCGATGGCTTTGCGGATCGAGCACCACCAGCACCAAAGTCACAAAGCGGTCGTCCCAGCCGCCTTCGAAAAACACCCGATTGAGCCTTTCGACTGCCTTGGACGGGCTGGGTTCGCACGCCAGGCAGAAGCGGGTTTCGGCCGACAGCCGCGCCATCAGCAGAGCCGCCGAGACGCCTTTGCCGGCCACGTCGGCCACCACGATCGCCAGCCGACCGTCGGGCAGGGGGACGTAATCGTAGTAATCGCCGCCCAGTTCGCGGGCCGGCTCGTAGTACTCGAAGAACTCGTAACCGGGGATGTTCGGCGACCGCGGCGGCAGCAGGCTTCTTTGCACTTCGTGGGCTACGGCCAGTTCGTGGTCCAGAAGGCGTTTTTGCAGCGCCGCCTCCTGCAACTGAGCGTTCTCTACTGCGAACGCCGTATGGCAGGCAACCGCCGCCAGCACGTCCAGGTCGTCGCGGCTGAACCGGCTCCGCGGATTGACCGTGTCGATCTGAATGGCCCCCAGCGCGTTTCCCTCGCTGCCGATGAGCGGAACGCACATCAACGAGCGAAGCTGGAAGCCGACAATGCTCTCGGACAGTTCGAAGCGGGCGTCGCTGGCCGCGTCGGCCGAGAGAATGGCTTCCTTGGCCGCCATCACGCTGTTGACCACCGTGCGGCTGATGCGCACCGGAGAGTCGCCTTGAGTCTGACGGTATTTGACGGCCCTGGGCGACAGCCGACCGGTCTCGGGGTCGCGGAGGATGATAAAACCGCGATCGGCCTGCGGAAACACTTTGAACAGGCCATCCAGCAGCCGGGCCAGCACGTCGTCCAGTTCCAGCGCCTTGCCCAGACTCTGCCCGATCTCCACCAACGCTTTGAGCTTCGCCTCGGCATTGATGTGCAATTGCAACGCCGAAGCCCCGGAGGAAATATCCAACTTGGACATCACGCTGGAGCCGCCCGGCGGTCGCTCGTCGTCGACCACCAGCGCCTCGCCGGGGATTTCGGCGGTTTCGTCGGCTTTGGGGACGCGCAGCCGGGGCGGGTCCGTGTGGAAGATGAATCCAACGTCGCACACGCCGATGCGATCGCCTTCTTTGAGCAGTCGGGGCTGCGTTACCTGCTGGCCGTTGACGAACGTGCCGTTGCGGCTGTGGAGGTCTTCGATGTAGTATCGGCCTTCGATGCACACGATCCGCGCATGCTGCCGGCTGACGGCAAGCGAGTCGAGCACGATGTGGCAATCGCGGTGCCGGCCAAGTATGGTAGCGTCCCTCTGCAAGAGGAAAACCTGGCCGGGCGCCACTCCGTAAGTTCGCAAAGGCACAGCCATTGAGTGTACTTCGCTGAAAGCCCTGACTGCTATCGGTGTTGGCCAACGTCACTGACCGCGTTGACCGCTTATGTGCCAGCAATTTAGTGCCCTATGGCGTTACTGCTCCGTAGGGCGTAACTGGTGTCCATTTTGCGTGCATTTTTGGGTGACCTGGAAGGCCGCGCTCCCACGTGGCGGTGCAAAACTAACTAACCAATCTTGCCGCAGCGCATCCCTCCAGTAACACAGTTTGGTTCCGGCTGAAAAGCCAGTTAGGTTGTTTACGACCAGTTTGCGTGACGGTTTATCGGTTGTGTCGATAGAGCTTCTGTCGATAAAGCTTCCCTACGGAGGCATTCGGTCGAAATCCGCGATTTGGCCGACGCTGGCGAATCACGACCGGGTGTATGTATCCGATTCTAGGGGGACGAGCTGATCTTAGCAACCGCCCGGCGACAAACCTTTATAGCCCCCACAGCACCCCCCAAGCAAAATTGCCAATAAAAGCAGCAGCACTCTCGCTTACTGCAATAGGTTGCCGGACGTGCCATCCGTCTGCCGTAATACATCAGCCTGGCAGGCAAAGGACGAGCAAAAACTGGACACGCGCAGCGGGCAATCAACCCAAATCCCGGTCCTCGAAAAGCAGCAGGGCCAGCAGCATCGCAAGCAGCGTGTACACTACACAATACACCGCTGCAACTGCTACATATTCCAGTGGGACTTCCTTGCCCATCGACACGGCGGTGGAAATGTTGAAGTTCTCCAGCGACGGCAAAATGGTGGCCAGAAGTTGCGCGATAAAGTAGGGAATAGCGAACTGTTTGGCTGCTGCGGCGACCAGGGTGGGCATCAGGTGCCCGAGCACATAAACGGCCGCGCATATCACCAGATTCGGAGCCAAGGGCAGCCGCGTCGAAAGGGCCACACCGATCGAACTGAGCACCACCGCTTCCATGAACGACAGCGCCAGCCCCGGGGCGATCTGTATTACCTCGTCACGACATGCTTCCCAGGTGGGATCGGGCAGGGCCATTTCCCGCGCGTCGTACACAACCTTGAACGACACACTGCCGAGAAACAACGGGCCTAACACCAAAAACATCAGCGCAACAGGCCCGAGAATCCCCAGAAACTTCCCCACGATGAACTGGCGGCGACCGATGGGCTTGGACAAGAGCGTCAAGGCGATCTGCCCTTCGATTTCCTCGGCTACCGAGACGCTGGCAGTCCAAACGGCCATAATGATCGACAGCACCATCATCAACTGAAGTCCGCATTCCTTGACGAACTTGATGTCCTCGCCCAGCGTGAAATACGGCACGAAGGGAAACAACACGATCAGACCAGCTCCCAGGCACAGCAGCACCCAGAACAGCGGCTGCGAGAGTGCTTCTTTGGTCGTGGTACGGGCCACGGCGTGGACCTTGGGAAACGCCAGGCGCAGCAACTGGCTGGTCATCGCCAGCAAAGCCAGCACCACCAGCGCACCGGCCAGTACCAACCACAGCGGCTTCAGCCACGTGGTAACCGTTACTGCAAGCGGAACAGAAACTGCAAGCGGAACAGATATTTCAAGCGGAACAGAAACAGCGGCCAATGTTTGCACGGATGTCGGTTCCTCGGTTACTGTTTGTTGACAACGTTATTGTTTGTTGAAAAAGCCAAATAGCGGCACCAGAAACGCAAAAAACAACCGGGCGCGTAAAGGACCTCCCGTCAAAATCGTATCTCGAAGCCCTTGAACGCCCCGGTGGCCGGCGAAACGCTCTGCTGGACATGGCGGACGTAATGTCCCATCTGCTTGTCGATCGCCGCCAGAAAACGGTCTATTTCCTCCGCTGTCCCCTCCACGACAAGCTGTACGCGGCCGTCGGCAAGGTTGCGCACGTATCCGGAGACGCCAAACGCCTTGGCCACTGCTCGGGCGGTGTAGCGGAATCCCACCCCTTGCACTCTGCCGGAGTAATAAACTTCACGCCGCTCCATCGCCGGTCGACTCGCCGGTGACAGCCCTGCCTGACAAGACCGAGCAGCTTTCCGCTAAGAGGAATAGCCCCGGGGCATTGTTGCCGTTGGCTGCCGCAAAACGTACACCCCAGGCCGCCGCACGACAACCTGCTCCTTGCCCAGCACCAGCATCACAAGTATACGGCTTTGGGAGGTTGCTTGCCATACCCGCCGCCGGGCGGTCAGCTACTCCACAGCCATAGCACCGAGTCGCTCTTGGCGCCGGAGGCCAGTTTGCGTTTCGCCCCGCCCGCGACCGCGCCGCCCTCGCGCTGTGTGCCGGTGACCGGATCGATCCAAACCACACTCAAATTGCCCTCCACCGCCGACAAATCGACCTCCACTTCGCCGCCGCCGGGAAGGAACACCACAAGGCAAGCGGCGGCTTTGTTGCCGGAAGCCGCCGGCACGGCCGCCAGACAATAGCCGCTGCTGGCCAGGTGGGTCTGCGGCGTAATTCTGGCCAGATCGAGCTGCCGGGCCAGACGCAACGTGACACCCATCGCACGCCGGATCGGGTCCCAACGCTTGTCGTCCTGCGGCCCTAGCACAGTGCCATCGTAGGGGTCCATGAAAATTGGGTTAATCCCCCGCAGGAAGCTCTTCCACACCCAAGTGGAATTCCCGCCGATGCCCCACAGATGGTCGGTGTCGTTGAGGATCACCTTTTTGCCGTCGGCGGCGGGCGGGTCGTCGCGGTAGCCGCCTTCGGGGTTCGGCGAAATCCAGTCGGCCGGACTATCAAAGAGTGTTCGGTTGCTGCCCCCTTTGTACTGGAAGGTCATGCCCACCGGATGCTGCTTGGCCTTGCCGCGCTCGAGCTTGTGGATCAAATCGATGAAGTGGTACTGCCACTTGGTCGAGGGAGGATGGTTCTCGTTGGAAATTTCGTACAGCACGTTGTCCAAATCGTTGAGCGTATCGATCACCTTGCGCACGTAACGTTCCTGGATAGCGGTAACGGCCGGACTGGCCAGCGCGTGGACCTCGACCCCGGAACCATCGCCGTTGACGTCGCCATTGATGCCGTTGACGTTATTTTGAGGATGGAAGGGGTGGAAATTGAAAGCGTCCGGAACGAATTGCAATCCCCAGCCCTCGAAGAGCATCACCGACACGTACAAACCGTGCCGCTGTGCCGCCTGGCAGCGGTCACGCAGCCGCTGGAAGTACTCCGGATCGAACCGCTCCAGGTCGAACTTTGGCTTGCCGTCCAGGGCGTTGCCGGGTCCGGTTCGGGCAAACGGGTGCGGACGCACCGTATGCCGGGCCTTCTGCCGGTTGGCCGTTGTGTCCCAACTGGTCAGTTCCCATGCCCATAGGCGCGTGAAGTTGTGGCCATAGCGGCAAAGGAAATCCAAATAGGCGGCGAAGTCGAATCGCGGCGGAGGATCGCCAGGCCCCATATCCACCACATTGTTCCACGTGTGCGAGCCGGTCAGATACACTACTTGCCCACGCTGGTCGGAAAAGTAACGCGGGTTTTCGGGATGTCTGCGTAGCGGGCCGGAAGCAGGCTCCGACTTGTCTGCCGTGGCACTGGTATCCGCCGCAGCGTGCGCCCTGCCGAACTTCAGCCCGTGCAGCGCTGTGCCTGCGATCGCGCAGCCGCCAACCGCCAAGAATGTGCGTCTTTTCACCCCGACGCTCCCGAATTGAATCGTTGTGGGTCGATAGGTCAATCGCCGCGGCGATTGACACAACAGCGTTAATCCCCCAAGATGCGCTAATTATCCTTGGCCATACCCCCTGGAACAAGCGGTTAGTCCCTATCGCCAACCAGCTTGACTGTTCACAGTTGGTCGTACTGCGTAACATGTGCGCGTTTTGCGCGCGTGGTTTCAAGTGACTTGGGGCGGCCCGTTTTCTTCTTACCAAACTCAGTGTTGATCGCAATGCTGATAACACACAAGGCCGACGCTCATTCGTGGCCGCCTTTGGTGCTAATGTTTGACTGGACATTTACCACATCCGACGAACGCGACCGCAGCGCGTACCTCCAGTACACCGGTTGGTTGCGGGCGCGGCTTGGGTTGGGACGAAAATGGCAGCCCCACCGCCCTGGCTGACCGTGCCGGCGTGCTGCCAGGCGGAGCTTGCAATCCGCAAGAAGCATTCGTGGGTATTCAGCCGCAGAAGGCTGTAGAGCGGATCAAGGCGGAGTTTCGCTTACAGTGTGGCAGCCGAGCGTCGCAGAATGAAACGTTCCAGTGAGCAGGGAACTCACTGCCGATGCATGCAGACGCGCCAAAAAGTTTTCCCAAAGCCGGAAGAACTCACGCCTCGTAAGGCGGTGGGGTTGCCGGCGGAGTGTTATCGAAGTTGGTTGTAGTCTTGTATGGTTCGCCCTTGCTGGAGACTCCGAACTGGCGGCTTCGAGCCAGTAGGGCTTCTTTGTCGGCTTGCGTCATGGGCTGGAAGCCTCGGGCCACGCGGAGTGCTTGTTCCAACCGTTCCATCGTTTCGCAACCGGTCAGGGTTACCCCCACCGGCAGGCTCATGGCGTAGCGCAGGCATTCTTCCGCCGAGGCAACCTTTAGCGCATTCTGGAAAGCCAGCGGCTTCATCCCGATGATTCCCAGTTTCTTTTGTTGGGCCACGGGCAAAACCCGATGCTGGAAACTGCGGAAGTGGGCATCGAGGATGTTTAGCGGCATCTGAATGGTATCCCAGGAGTAGTCCTTTTTCAGCATGGCCAGATGATAGTCGGGATGTTTGTGGCCGGTGAAGCCGACGAAGCGGACTTTTCCCTGCCGCTTGGCTATATCCACTGCTTCGATAGCCCCATTTGGTGAAAAGATCCAGTCTGGGTCTTCCGCTCTTTCGATGGAGTGAAACTGCCAGATATCCAGATAATCGGTTTGCAAACGACGGAGGCTTTCTTCAAGTTCCTTCAGCGCGCCGCGTTTGTCCCGGGCGTTGAACTTTGTCATCAGCACCACTTTATCGCGGCGGCCTTTGATAGCCTGGCCCATGCGGATCTCGCTTTGGCCCTTATTGTAGTCGTTGGAGTTATCCAGGAAGTTTATCCCGGCATCGATTGCCGCCTGGATAATTCGGATGCTTTCGGCAGGGTCTTTTTGGGTTCCGATGTGCCAGCCGCCCAGCCCCAAAATCGACACGCTCAGTTCCGTCCGTCCCAGAGTTCGTCGCGGAATCTCTTTGGTTTGGTCTGGTTGGGGACTTTGGTCTGACGGGAACGCCAGCAAGCCCGATCCACATAAATAACCGCCTGCTGCAAGCCCAGTGCTTAGCCGCAGGAAATCGCGTCGGCAAGTACATCTCATAAGGATGCTTCCCTCCAGGAAGATATACACTAGGTGCACAAAATACCGGAAGTGGTCGCACTACTGGCAACCTCGAAAATGAAGGTATTTAGCGCACTTGCACCACATTCGCAATTTTGTGGTTCTATTTAATACTGCACTTCGGACGAGATCGACACCGCAACTGCTGTGGGGTTTGACAAGCAAGCTTAAGTTACCTCTCAGCGCAGTAAGTGTACCAGGCGCGTCAAGGCATCCCGGGGCTTTAACCGTTGATGAGTAAATGACTGATGATTGCCCGCCACGATTTGCGCGCTAGTATGCACTTTTCGCGCAAGGCATGCCACCTAAATCTCCCCGTTAAAGTGTGTTACGACGGTCGCATTTACAGACACCATTAACACCAGCAACATAGCGTTTGCTGGACACAAACACATGCTGTCGATTTTGTTAATTGTCGCAAAGTTTTTTGTGACAAGAGTAATCACCCAATCAGTACGACAGCGCTAAGGTACAAGAAAACCACAATATCTTGGGGTGAAAGTCCCAACAGCAGCACAACTGGTAGTTGCGAAACGGCAACTTAGCGCTGTCGGATTAGCTCCTGGCCCACAAGTTGTCAGTCGCGGGCAGGTCCGACATGGCTGCAAATTGGCCTGCTTCGTTAAATCTTTATAAGCCCAATCGGACTTATTCCACTTTTTTCCATTCTGCGCGGCCAAACGCCTCGATGGTCTGGACCAACGACTCGATCCAGTAACAGTCGCCAATTCCCACGGGCGTGGAGCGCATGAACTTTGCCAGTTGGGCGGGCTCGGTCTGGGCTACCCAGCGCTCTACGGGGAAGACCATTCCTATCAGTTCCGGCGTAACACCCACCGACTCATCGCCTGTCCAGCGGGTAAAGTACGGCGCCTGATGCAGCCACCAAAGAGGATAACGTGCTTTCATTTGCTCGGTGCGGCGGAGCACTTCTCCCTTTTGCGTGTCGTGGAGAAATCGCAGTATCTCTGGGCACGCATCGAGGAAGACCCAGCAATCGCCGGGGAAAAACGGGCGGCGGCGAGCATCGTAGAAATGGGCGAAACGGGTCCGCTCCAGACGCTTGACAATTCGCGTGATGTCATTTCCTTGGTCTAAATCGGCGCTTAGCGCCTTTTCGGCCCTGGCCCGCAGTTCCTCATCTCGAAACCGCCTGGCTAGCCGTGCCATTGCTATGTGCGCTCCCATTTGCCCGTACAGTATCGGCTCGCTCTCGATACGCTGAACGTACCGCGTCTTAATTTTGCTCCAATAGGGCTTCAATGCCTCCCAATCGCCGGTGCGGTCGCCATATAGCCACAAGCCGTACAGGACATGAAGCGTAGGACAGCGGCCGTACTGGTGGATGTACCGGCCTTCGGATATTAACCGACCGTGCAAAGCACGACTTACGCCGTCGGTAGGCCCGAGGATTTCTTCGGCATAGGGGGCATGCTTCGGATGCGCCAACATCCGGTGTACGTATCCACGGATGCCCTCCTGCTGCTGGTGGGTAACGTGAGGATAGGCATACGACAACGTAGTAATGATCCGGCCTGGTTCGTAGTACAGCCAATAGGTATCCTCGGGTACATCACCATAACTTAGTCGCAGCGGCGCCAGAAAGGGCTGCCTGAGGACTCTGGCCACTTCGCGCTGCAACTGAGCCACAAGTTCGGCAGTCGCCGCGCCGTCGATATTGGTTACGCGGGGCGTTTCCCAAAGGTACTTGGCATACGACTCCCCAGCGGCCAGGGGCGGCGCGCAAAAAAGCAGCATTACCAGGCCAATAAGGAAAATGCGGCGCGCAAGATTCATTTGGCGGTCTCCACGCAGGTTACACAGAAGTTTTCGGTGAAGTACAGTCTTCCCTCGGCGATGATCGGCGCTACGCGACCAGCGGGGGCAGGCGGGGTGCGCGGCACACGGACGTTGCTGCCATCGCCTTGCGCATAATTGATTGGTGATTGCCACCCCCCGCCGTCCCAGCGCCGATAAATGGCACTAATACGATTGTGCTGTGACGTTTCCAGATTGATAGTGCTGGTGCCGCGGAAGTTCTGCCGCAAATACAAGTACCTGCCGCCGGTGCTCATCGCGTAAAGGTTGTCGGTCTCGGTGGTCTGGTCTGCGTAGCGGCCGTTGTCGATTAGAATCCGATCGCCAGTTTGCAGATCGAAGCTGCTAATGTCGGTGGTGAAATTGGTGCCGAAACCGCACTTGCGGATCATCGTACCGTGTCCGGAGGCCCACCACAGCAAAGGCCGACCTTTGTGTTCCACCGCTGGCGGGTTGGGCGGCGTGCCGCACCCTTCGGTTACGCCCGTGGCGATGATGTAATCCTGCTTCAGGTCGTCTGCCCGAAGAGCATAGTGAACCTGCCAGAACTTTCCTTCCCCACTCAGCCAGCGGCGCATGGCTGCCTGTTCGCTCTTGACATCGGGATAAGCCGGCTTGAGCTTCGGGTCCCAGCCCACGGTGCCCGATTTGGGATCCCTGCCGGCAATCACCGGATCGTTAACGTATTCGCTGCCCACACAGATGATCGGGACAGTGGTGAATATGACGCGGTCGGCGACGGCCACGGGCCAGACCAGCCGAAAGCTCTGGCCCATAAGTTTTTCGCTGCGTGCCAGAACTTCGCCGGTGTTGGCATCCAGCGCCAACGCCTCCATCGCCTCGGTGCCCACATATACTCTTCCGTTGGCGACGCACAAGCCGCCTTGAATTGGAGCGCCCAGGTCTTCGCTGCGCCAAAGCTCCTTGCCGTCCGAAAGCCGTAGAGCGTACACCCGGCCCGACTGACTGGCCACGTAGATCGTATCGCCTACCAAAGCCGGTGCGCTTGTGATCGACTTGCCTGTATCGTACTGCCAAAGTTGTCGGCCGCTGCCTGCGCTCCAGGCGGTCACGTAACCGAGGACCGACGCGAAGGCCACGATGTTCTCGGTGGCCACCCCTGGCCAGAGCGAACCGCCAGGATTGTCGGCCGTCCAGAGCGTTTGTCCGTCGTCGCTGCGCAGTGCGTAAACTTTCCCCTGACAATCGGCGACAAAAACCCGACCGGCAACGCAAATCGGCTGCATCGAACCTGCGAAGCAAAACGGCAGTCTATCGGGCATCGGATAGTTCTTGCCCTCCTCGCTCCGCAGGTCGGCATCCCAACCGGCGGCACGTTCCGACTCGCGGTTGCGGAGTATGTGTTCCGGGCCAAACCAAATCCACCTTGCCCGATAGGGCGGAGGCACTTCGACCTCCACTCGCCCGTGCCGCTGGGCATTCTGTTGTAACTGGGGCCACTGGGCCTGCGCGGCCGGCGCGCAATCTCCGGCGTTCCACGTTGAAGTGAACGCCGCCAACACAACCATTGTTGAAAGAAGGCGAAAAAGCGGCCGCGGTACGGTGGTAACGATTGTCTGGACCTTCATTGGCTGCCCTTGACAGATATTGTATAAACAACAACCGGTTTAACCACACGCGCCAAGCGCTTGCGCGAAAATACTCGTTTGCGATTGCAACTCCAAGCAAATTTAGTCGTCTGCAATTGCAACTGCAAGACAACAGGTTGTGCTACCTTGTGTCTCGTCGATGGCGTTGGCCAGCCGACTGCACTGCCGGTGCAATAGCCCTGAATATACCAATGCCGGTCGGCCGAACTTGGTTCGTCTTCTGGGCATCCAACGGCAAATTCTGGGCATCCGTCGGCAAAAAAGGGCAGATTGGTGTGCATCTGGCTGTACTGCGTGCCAGGCCGAATCGACGGATCTGCTCCCAAGGGCGTTTCGGGCGATGCAAATCGGCGCCGCCGTACTTTTCCGCCGCGACAACCTCACACTAAAATGGTTTGTTTGTGAGTTTTGACCCATAAAGGGAATACGACGATGCGATCAGACGCCATAAAGCTGGGCGAGGCCCGCGCCCCGCACCGCAGTTTGTTGCGAGCCGTCGGGCTGAAAGACGAAGACTTCCGGCGGCCCTTCATAGCGATATGCAACAGCCACGTGGACATCGTGCCTGGTCACGTACACCTGGACAAAGTCGGCCAGTTGGTAAAGCAGTTTGTGCGCGAGGCGGGAGGCACGCCCTTCGTGTTCAACACAATTGGCGTCGACGACGGCATTGCCATGGGCCACGAGGGAATGAAGTTCTCCCTGCCCAGCCGGGAACTGATCGCCGATTCGGTCGAAACGATGATCCAGGCCCATTGTTTCGACGGCATGATCTGCATCCCCAATTGCGACAAGATTATCCCTGGAATGTTGATGGGCGCGGTGCGCTGCAACATTCCCACGGTCTTCGTCAGTGGCGGCCCGATGGAAGCCGGTCGTACCCCGGACGGAAGAATCATCGATCTTGTCGACGTCTTCGCCGGCGCGGCGGCCAGGCAGCGCGGGATGCTATCGGCCGACGAACTTCTGACGCTGGAAAAGTACGGCTGCCCCACGTGCGGCTCGTGCGCGGGTATGTTTACGGCCAACAGTATGAATTGCCTGTGCGAAGCACTGGGGATGGCGCTACCGAACAACGGCACACTGCTGGCCACCAGCGCACAGCGGAAGCGGTTGTTCCGCTGGGCTGCGCAGCGAATTGTGGAGATGGTGCTGCAACTGGAGAAGCTCGGTCCGGGTCATGGGTTATTGCCGCGCGAGATCGTTACCGAAAAATCGATCGACAACGCCATGATCCTCGACATGGCCATGGGCGGCAGCACCAACACCGTGTTGCACATGCTGGCCGTGGCCCACGAGGCCGGCGTGCGATACAGCCTCCAGCGCATCAACGAGCTTAGCCGACAAACGCCAAACGTTTGCAAAGTGGCGCCCAGCAGCAAGTATCACATCGAAGACGTACATAACTCCGGCGGCGTTCACACCATACTTGGGGTGGTCAATCGCTGCCGGCCGGGACTGCTGCATCTGGACGTTCCCACCGTGACGGGAAAAACGCTGGGCGAGAACATCGCGCAATGGGACGTCCGGGCCGAAACTGCTGCTCAAGAGGCGCTCGAGCTGGCCAGCGTGCGTCCCGGCAAAAAGCCCGGCGCAGCGGCCCTGAGCGTGCGGCGTCGGCTGGTGTCCATCCGCAAGCTGACGCCCCAGCGACTGGGATTCGACCCCTACGATTGCATCCGCGAGCCGGAAAACGTGTACAGCCAGGAAGGCGGCCTGGTGATCTTGTACGGCAACCTGGCGCCGGACGGCGCTGTGGTGAAATCGGCTGGCGTGCGTCCGGAGATGCTTCGCCACGTCGGTCCCGCGGTGATCTTCGATGCCGAAACCAAGGCCTACGAGGGGATAGTCAACGGACAGGTCAAAGCCGGCGATGTGGTGGTGATCCGTTACGAAGGCCCGCGCGGCGGCCCCGGTATGCAAGAGATGCTGGCCCCGACCAGCGCTCTGAAGGGCGTCGGCCTGGACGACAAAGTGGCCCTGATAACCGATGGCCGGTTCTCCGGCGGCACCGCCGGGGCGTGTATCGGGCATATCAGCCCCGAGGCCGCCGCTGGCGGTCCGATCGCCTTGCTGGAGCCGGGCGACATCATCGAGATCGACATCCCCGCCAAAACGATCAACGTGCGCCTCAGCGAAGAGGAACTGGCCGAGCGACGCAAGCGGTGGACCCCGCCGCCGCCTCGCTACCGCAGCGGTTGCCTGGGCAAATACGCCTCGATGGCCACCAGCGCCGACCGCGGGGCAGTGCTCCAGTGGTCGTGAGCCGGTCGAACTGGTAACAGTAGCGCCGGCTGCGCATCTGGCGGACGATGCTCGGGCCGTGTCTTTGTGCTAGACCAACGGCCGCGTTATAATCGCATGCCGACGCCGGAAGCATAGCGCTTGTGGCCCGGGGCACTTTTGCTATAGTCCGCACGGGTTGAAATGAGATGTTTGTCCCAGCGCCAATGATGTGTTGTTGCCCGCGCGAAGTATAACATGGGCGCTGGGCCAATGGCGCCGCGCAACCCTGTTGGCTGGCGGATTGCGCCAAGCTGCGCGGCGGGTTGCCTTCCAACCATAACCGTTCATCACTACCGAAAGGAAAACTTATGCACAGTAAGAAACACTGCGGGGTGTTGTGGCTACGAATAGTCTGCCTAGCAAGCATGATGCTTTTGGCGTGCGCAGCGGGCCTTGCCGGTGGGGAACCCAACGACCAAGAGCTTTGGGAGGGCGCCGAGCAGCGCATCGAAAAACATCGCAAGGCCGATGCTGTAGTCACGGTGCTCGACGCTCAGGGCAAGCCCGTCCCCGGCGCAAAGATCGACGTAGAGCAAACTCGGCACGCTTTCCTCTTCGGCTGCAACATATTCGCATGGGACGGAGTGCCCGACGAAAAATTGCAATCCGCTTACCGCCAGCGGTTTGCTGCTTTGCTGAACTACGCCACGTTGCCGTACTACTGGCCCGCGTACGAGCCAGAGCGCGGCAAGCCGCAGCACGATCGCAGCGAGCGTATCGCCCGCTGGTGCCAGGAACATGGCATCCTTACCAAAGGGCATCCACTGGCGTGGAACTTCGCCGATCCGCACTGGCTGCCTGATGATCTGGACGAAATCTTCCGCCTCCAAATCGCGCGGATCGAAGATTGTGTGATGCGATTTACGGGGCTTATCGACCGCTGGGATGTGGTCAACGAGGCCACACACTTCGATCGCGACGAGTTTCTCAAGCGGGCGCCGAAGATGACGGCAATGTGGAAGAAGTATGGCCAGAGCGAGTTTACCCGGCAGTGCTTCATCGCTGCCCGCAAGGCCAACCCCAAGGCCACTCTGCTGATAAACGACTATCGCACCGATCCGGCCTACGAGAAGCTCATCGAGCAGCTTGTAGACGACAAGGGCAACCGGCTTTACGACGTGATCGGCATCCAAAGCCACATGCACGGCGGCGTATGGAATAACCGCCGCATCTGGGATGTCTGCCAGCGCTTCGCCCGCTTCGGCGTGCCGCTACACTTTACCGAAACCACCATACTCTCCGGCGAGCGGGGTTATGAACGGCCGCAGCCTTGGCCCTCCACGCCCGAGGGCGAACAGTATCAGGCACGCGAAACCGTGCGCTTCTACACGATGCTGTTTTCCCATCCGGCAGTAGAGGCTATCACCTGGTGGGATTTTTCCGACTTTCGCGCATGGCAGCAGGCGCCGGCCGGCTTCCTGCGCCGCGACATGACGCCAAAGCCGGTTTACGATGAGCTGATGAAGCTCATCAAGGGCAAATGGTGGACCAAAGTTTCCGGCACGGCCGACGGCCAAGGCAAGCTTGCCTTCCGCGGCTTTCTCGGGAACTACAAGATAACCGTCAGCGCTGCCGGAAAGCAGGCCGTTGTCCAGAATATCAGCATCGAGAAGGACGGACCCAACGCGTTCACGGTGCGACTGGAGTAAGCGCTAGTCGCGTGGGCGATATAGGATTTGGTTCTTGCTGGGCTTTGCCGTCCACGCGGAGCGAAGCCGCTGTGTTCCGGCATTCCGGCGCCGAAGCACTGCACCGCGTTGCCAGCGTCTGGTTCGGCCGGAAAAGGACTGTTTAGCGTAAGATGGCTGTTGCGGACCAGCAAACCAATCTGGGCCACTTTTCCTGCTGGATGCAACTAGCAGAGCGAGTCGCTGCCGGCGGCCGGCTAAGCCAGTCGGAAGGTCTGGCGATTCTACACGCCCCCGACGACCAGTTGCTGTCGTTGTTGGCTGCCGCGTATTGGCTGCGTTATCGCTGGCACGGCAACCGGGTACACCTGAACGTGCTGCTCAACGCCAAGAGCGGCTTGTGCGGCGAGGACTGCGGCTACTGCTCGCAGTCGAGTGTGGCGCAGACCGAAATACCACGCTACCGCATCGTTGATCCGCAGCAGATCATTGCTGGGGCACGGCGGGCGGCTCAGAATCGGGCGCGCACTTACTGCATTGTCGTCTCGGGACGCAGTCCCACCGACCGCGAATTGCACACCGTCGCCGAAGCCGTCCGCCGCATCAAAGCAGAGTTGCCTCTGAGAGTTTGCCTATCGCCGGGATTGCTTACGCCCGAGCAAGCCGAATTGCTGGCGCGCAGCGGCGTAGATCGCATCAACCATAACCTCAACACCAGCCAGCGATATTACCCGCAAGTCTGCACCACACACACCTACCAGCAGCGGTTGGACACGCTGGCGGCTGTCCGTCAGGCGGGAATGGAAATCTGTTGCGGCGGAATCGTGGGCATGGGAGAGTCGGACGAAGATGTAGTCGAGATGGCCTTGCGCATCGGCCAGCTCGAAGCCGAAGCCGTACCGGTGAACTTCTATCAGCCGATTCCGGGAACTCCGCTTGCCCGACCGACAACGCTTACCCCTCAATATTGCCTCAAAGTGCTGTGCCTGTTCCGGATGGCCAACCCCAAGTGCGAGCTGCGGATCGCCGCCGGGCGCGAAATGCACCTGCGCAGCTTGCAACCGCTGGGACTGTTCGTGGCCGATTCGATCTTCGTGGGCGACTATCTGACCACCAAGGGCCAGCCGGCCGAGGACGACTTCCGCATGATCGCCGACCTGGGCTTCCAGCCGGTCGTCGAATCGTGACGTGAGCCGAAGCAACGGCTAGCTCGGGGTGAGTTTGTTCATACCGGGTGATGAGACGCCAGCGCCCCAACCCACCAAACATCAGCGGCAGCAGAACTGCTGTGAATCTGGGAATCCAGCGCAATCTGGAAAGGCCCGGAGAAGGTTAGCGGCTTTTCGCCGCAAACTGGATATACCGCCTGCGTCGGTTCGATTAACTTTTCTGATCGCGCAATCGCGTGCGCTATCTCCAGGCCGATTGCCGCCGCTTCGTCGGGTTATCGTCCAATCTGGCGGACGCCCGCCGCAGGCGGCGCACGAGAGACTACGGGAGCTTTGCAAGATGGACACCAGGCGCAAGTTCTTGGCCACTGCGGTGCGGGCAGTGGCAGTCGCGGCAGTGATTCTGGCAGGCATGACTTCGGCGGCACAGCCGAACTGGGCCCCGCAACGGCCGGGGCTGTTGCCTTTCGGAAAGGTTTTCGCCAAGAGCGATCTGCCTGGCGGGCCGGCACTTACGGCTGCCGCTGAAGCTGTCCCCGGCCAATCATCCCAGGCGGCGCCCGTCCCGCCGGAGAAACCAAACGAGCCGTCACCGTTCAAGGAGGAGCCGGCCCGGCCGCCGCTGCCCGATGAAGCTTACGAGAAACCGCCCGCTCCGCTTCCAGCCGGCCCAGCGGCTACGCCAGAGGCGTGCTGCCCTGCCGAACCTTGCTGTCCGCCAGCCGATTGCGATGCGTGCAAAGCCTGCGATCCCGGATTGTTTCCCAAACCGACCATACTGGGCTTTACTCCCGGCGGATGGTTGCAACAGGGAATCACGGGCAATGCCCGCACCTCCACCGATCGCTTCAACGGCCCGCTGACGTTCAACGACCGCGAAAGCGAATATCAGCTCAACCAGCTTTATCTATATGCGGATCGTCCGGCCGATAACGAGGGCTACGGTCTGGCCATTGGCGGTCGGGTCGACTTGCTCTACGGCACCGACTGGCGGTTCATCCAGTCGCAAGCGCTGGAAGACCGCTGGAACCAGAGCGAGCGGTTCTATGGCATTGCCATGCCGCAGTTGTATGCCGACGTGGCGCTGAACGACTGGCTGTTCCGCTTCGGCAAGTTTTACAGCGTCTTGGGCTACGAAACTGCTCCTGCCGTGGACAACTTCTTCTATTCGCACTCCTACAGCTATCAGTACGGCGAGCCGAAAACCCATACCGGTTTTCTGGCCAAATACAAGCTCAGCGACCGCTGGACGCTGGGCGCAGGCTTCGACCGCGGCTGGGATAAATGGGAAGACAACAATGGCAATCTGGAACTGATCGCCTTGGCCGCCTGGACCAGTGCGGACGAGCGGGCAACTTTCGGCTTCGGACTTACCAGCGGCAACTGGGACGACGCCGGGGCGTACAACCGTACCGCATATGCGCTGGTGCTCTCGTATCGGTTCACCGATCGGGTCAAATATGTCATCCAGCACGATCTGGGCGTCGATCAGGAGGCCGGACTGGCCGACCAATTCGGCCTCCGCCGCGACGGCCTGTGGTACAGTATCAACCAGTATCTGCTTTACGAAATCGACGAGTGCTGGAGCCTGGGACTGCGCTTCGAATGGTTCCGCGATGCCGCCGGTACCCGCGTCGGCGGCATCGGTTCGCCGCACGGCTGGGAGCTTGGGCCCAATCCCGGCAGCGGTATTCCGCTGGCCAACGCTGCCGATTCTGGTTGGGCCGGGCACTTCTATCAAATAACCGCCGGGTTGAACTGGAAGCCCAGGACGTGGATCATCCTGCGCCCCGAGCTACGCTGGGATTGGTACGCCGGCCCGGTCAACGGCCGCGGCTTGCTGCCCTACAGCACCGGCACGCGCAGCGACCAGTTCACCTTCGGCACCGATCTGATCATCCGCTTCTGAGATTCGACGCCGCCTATGGCTGACGCGCCGACGACGCCAACACGCAGTGGCAACGATACCACCAAAGGCTAGCGGTCGTCTAAATGCTTGCCGAGTGGCTTATCCGCCCTTGAGCATCGCCTCGAACTGCTGCTGGTCGATTATGGGCACGCCGAGTTGTCGGGCCTTTTCCAGCTTGCTGCCGGGACTGTCGCCGGCAAGCACGAAGTCGGTGTTCTTCGACACGCTCGATGCCGCACGGCCGCCATGCCGGGCGATCAGCTCCTCGATCTGCTGCCTGCTGTAGCCTTCCAGCGTGCCGGTGAATTTCGGGACGGCAAGCCGCACTCCTCTCCGTTAGCCAAGCCACTACCGCCACCGTCCGAATGGTGTATAGTTATTGCCCTTTAGCAGGGTGCGCGGTATATTTACAATTGGCAAGTCCATGTGCACAGTTTCGAGAAGACCTCGATACAGAGTTCTTAGCTTGCGGGAAGGCAGCACTGCCCCAGCGGGTGCGTGGCATACACTACTCGGCCAGGTGGTAGCTCGCTAACGAGACCGTCGGGAGACCAAGGCCATGGATTTTACCGCTCTCGATTTCGAGACGGCAAACTACCAGCCGTCAAGTGCTTGTGCGGTAGGCGCCGCAGTGGTGCGCGGCGGGCGCGTGGTCCATGTCACGCAAACACTGATCCGACCGCCCACGTTGGAGTTTTATGAGAGTTTAACCGCTATTCACGGCATCACCGCTGAGAAGGTAATGAACGCACCCACGTTCGCCCAAATCTGGCCGGAACTGGAACGGCTGATTGGGGATGGCCCTATTGCCATGCACAATGCGTCTTTCGATCTTCGGGTGTTGGTCGCTAGCTTGGAACTTTCAAACATAGCGCTGCCGGAGCTACGCTATTTCTGCACGCTAGAAATGGCGCGCACGTTACTACCAGGTCTTCCGAATCATAGACTTTCCACATTGTCAAAGGTATTCGGTATCCCTCTAGAGCACCACGACGCTGCTTCTGATGCTATCGCGTGCGCCGAGCTGGGCATTATCCTGATTCGTCTTTCAAACTGTCGTGGATTGCACGACTATCTTCATAACGTCGCCACCGATTACCTTGCGCAGCGAGCTGAGTGTACATGCCGCAGCGTTATTGATGGCACTGTGAGCGTTGAAGATTGGGAAACGGAAGAATACAAAGGGGCTAAGTATGAGGATTTCGTGCAATTGGCCCACGCTCCTGACCGACGATTTGAAGGAATGTGTTTTGTTTTCACTGGCGAACTGAGCTTTCTTACGCGATCCGAGGCGATTCGCATTGTCGAGCTTCGGGGCGCAAAGGCGACAAACTCAGTGTCTAAGAACACCACCTACGTCGTCGTTGGTGACGATGCTTGGATGGCATATAAGCGCAATGGCAAGCCGACGGGAAAATTAGCCAAAGCATTGGAATTGCAACAGGCAGGTGCGCAACTGAAGATCATTCGTGAGGAGGAATTCTTGGTACTCTGCGCGCGTCGATTATGAACCGGCGGAACTTGCCAGTTTAGTGCCTTACGAAGTAGCTTGCGCGTTTTGCGCGCATGTTTTTAGGTGAACTGGAGGGCCACGCTCCGTCGTGGCCGTGTGCCCATTGCTAGCGGACGCGACGGAGCGCGTCCCTCCAACACCATTTGGTTGCGGCCGCAGGCCGCTTTGGGTATCTTGTCGAATGCCAGCAACGATAGCGGCACCGTTTCAAATGGGTCTGACTGGGCGGCAGCCGGCTATGGGAACGGAGAAGCTAATTCCCCGGCCCGACCGGAGGTGTGGTGCCATTTAAGTCTCCAGTAGTTTTTCAAATTCGTCCTCTGAGAGGATCCGCACGCCAAGTTCTCGGGCTTTGGCCAGTTTGCTCCCCGGATTATCGCCCGCGATGAGGTAATCCGTTTTAGCAGATACATTTGATGCCGGTCGGCCGCCATGTTCGGCGATTACGGCGTGTATCTGTTCGCGACTATAACGCTTCAATGTCCCGGTCACGACGAACGTCTTTCCTGCCAGAGGTCCGGCCGCTGCGGAAGGCCCACCTACCGATTCCATTTTCACACCAACTTCCCGCAAATCCTCCACCACTTTGCGACCAAACGGGCTGTGCAAATAATCGTAAACGCTTTGGGCGATCACAGGGCCAATATCAGGGATATTGGTCAACTCTTCAACACTGGCTTCGCAAAGCGCCCGCATCGAGCCGTAGCGCGAGGCAAGAGTCGTTGCCACACTGGCGCCCACGTGAGGGATCGATAGCCCAACAAGCAGTCGTGCCAATCCCCGATTTTTGCTCGCCGCAATCTGCTCTAGTAATTTTCTCGCCTCTTTGTCGCTCATCTGCACGCACCGTTCGAGGCATGCCAGACGCTCTACGGTCAACCGGTAAAGGTCCGCATAGTCGCGCACAAGTCCTTCGTCGACGAGTTGGGCAATTCGTGTCTGCCCGAGCGATGCAATACCTACTTTCTTCGAGGTGACTTTTCCATCGTTAGCACACTCGATGTCTATTACCCCGTCAGCGTAGTAGGTAAGTCGCCGTTTGAACTCCTCTGCTCCCAGGCGGTCTACCGCGCACGTTCCCGCGTCGCTCGCTAGCTCAATAGGGCCACGCCCGCCAGCTTTACTGGGGCGCAATTCCGTAATCACGCCAGCTCGTTCTAAGTCCAGAATTCTCTTCCATCCGATCTCCTCGTGCAGCCAACGGTACGTGATCTCTGCGATTAACGGAGGAACGCCGGGAACACTGGCTATCTCCTGCCAGTTTGCCTGCATAAAAGCCTTGATGCCACCAAAATGGTTTATAAGGAGTTCTGCGTACTGTTTGTTAATTGCGTACCGGTTGCGCACTTTCGCGATTACCAAAGCACGTAATAGCCAGACCGGGCCATGCGTCTTGCTGCGCTCAATCCCTTGGATGATTTCTTCTGCAAGTGGTCGCCCCCATTCCAATATCCATTTGAGACCAGTCAGTTGTTCAACGGTAAGCCGATAAAGATCAGCGTAATTCCGCACTATTCCTTCGCTCACAAGCTTATCCACCAGCTTTTCGCCCAGTCCCTCGATGTCCATCGCGCTGCGGCTGGCGAAAAAGAGGATGCGTTCTTTCAGTTGTGCCGGGCACTGGAGGTTGGGGCAGCGGATGTACACTCCGCCCTCGTCTTTGACTAGCTTGGTGCGGCACTCCGGGCACTCGCTGGGGAACACGAACTTGCGCAGCGGTTTGTCGCGCAGGTGTTTTTCCACGCGGACCACATGGGGAATGATCTTGCCGGCCTTTTCTACCACCACAACATCGCCGATGCGCACGTCCTTGCGCTCGATTTCGTCGGCGTTGTGCAGGCTGGCCCGGCTGACCACCGTGCCGGCGATTTCCACCGGTTCCAGATCGGCCACCGGCGTAATAGTGCCCGTCTTGCCCACCTGCACGCGGATGTCCTTGACAGTGGTGGTGGCCTCGTATTTCTCGAACTTGTAGGCGATCAGCCAGCGCGGCGCTTTGGCGGTGCTGCCCAGTTGCTCGCGTTGCCGCAGGTCGTTGACCTTCAGCACCAGGCCGTCGATTTCGAAGTCCAGCTCGTGCAGCCGCTCGACGAACGACTGGCAGTGTTCTACGGCACGCTCGAACGAGTCGAAGCACTTCACGTGCGGCGTAACCGGCAGCCCGTACGATTGCATCCGCTGGAGGAACTCCATGTGGGTGTTGAAGGTTATGCCTTCGGCCGCTCCTATGCTGTGGCAGAAGAACCGCAGCTTGCGCTTGGCGCACTCGCGGGGGTCCAGCAGGCGGATGCTGCCTGCGGCTGCGTTGCGGGTATTGGCGAACAGGCGTTTTTTCTCCTGGCCTTCCCGGTTAAGCTCCTGATTGAGCAGCACCAGGTCCGAGTTGGTCATGTACACTTCGCCGCGTACTTCCAGCAAAGGCGGCAGGCTGTCGCCCTGTAGCCGCAGCGGGATGCCGCGAACCGTGCGGACGTTGTGCGTTACGTCGTCGCCGGTCAGCCCGTCGCCGCGCGTCACCCCGCACACCAATAGGCCATTCTCGTACACCAGCGAAATGGCCACGCCGTCAACTTTCAGTTCCACGACCCACTCTATCCGTTGCCCGGGCAGCAGCCTGGCGATCCGCTCGCCGTAGGAGCGCAGCTCGTCCAGACTGTATGTGTTCTCGATCGACAGCATCGGCACGCGGTGCCGCACTTGCTGGAGGCCTTCGACCGGGCGATCGCCGATGCGCTGCGTGGGGCTGTCGGGCGTGACCAGTTCCGGATGTTCGGCCTCCAGCTTCTTGAGGCGCTCCATCAACCGGTCGTACTCCAGGTCGGAAATCTCGGGAGCCGCCTCGACGTAATACTTGCGGTCGTGGTAGCGGATCAGCTCGCGCAGACGTGCTATTTCAGCGGCGACATCAGACATAACGATTGTTCTCCGCACTGGCCTGTGGTTTCAGATGGTATCACAAGTCAACCCGGCAAGGCCGGCGCTGCTGCTGGCACCTCGTCCGGTGTGGCCCGGCCATCTTTTCCGGCCGCTGAGGCCCCGGACTTCGCAGCAGTGTCTGTCCGGTTCAGCCGTCGCATCCGCAGGCCGCGGCACATGGCTGGCTCATATCGCGCAGCGGATGGGGGATCAGGCACAGCATCTTCAGCGGCACTTCGCCGGTATTGCGGAACTGATGCGTCTGGCCGGGCGGCACATAGACCACCGTGCCGGGACGCAGCGGATGCTCGACCTTGTCCTCCAGCACCGTGCCGGTACCTTCCAGCACAAACACCTCGTGTTCGTAACCGTGTGCGTGGTGCGGCGTGTTGCCGCCGGGCGCCACCTCGAACAGCCGCATGGTGAAGCTCGGCGCGCCGTCGTCCGGGCCGATCAGGCAGCGAATCAGACATCCGACCGCACCGGGCATATCGACCGGCTCTGCCGGCACTTGCTGGTAGTGAACAACTTTCATCGTTTGCGTCCTCCGGCGGGTTTGAGGCAAGCCTCTCGGCTGCGAGGCGCATCGTCGCAGCCTGGCACAAGGATAGACCGCGGCGTGCGCTCCAACATGATGCAACAGCGGGCCGAAGCTGGCTAGCAGCCCGCCTTGTTTTTTACTTGATTAGCTCAATCCGGCGGCCTGTCCGGCCGAGTGTCGGTGGCAACGGCTGCCGGGTGGAAAGTGCCTGTTGAAATTGGGAAATTGGCAAAAGGTAGTTGCCGACCGGTATATCGTTTTGTGGCCCCTGTCACCACGTATTGCGAACGTAAAGAGAAATCTGGCCGCCGCGTGCCGGAGATGCAATGTGGTGCTGAAGCAGGCGGCCGCTACGCTCCGTCTTCTGCGGTTGGTTCTTTGGCGCGATCGCCTCCGCACATTTCCGGCGCCTGCAACAGGCGTGGCGTCACATCGACATCGAGCGCCGAGGCGATTTCCTTATCTTTGCCCGTCGGCACGCCCAGTTCTGCAAACCGCCGTGCACTAACCAGCACGCGCGTCTCAAGCGTGCCGACGGCCTTGTTGTACGCTTCGGTGGCTTTCCGCAGCGCATCGCCCAGTTTCGTCCAGTGTTCGGCCATGTCGGCGATGCGTTTGTGCAGTTCCTGTCCGAGCTGCTGGATGGCGGCGGCGTTTTCGGCCAGTTGCTGTTGTTGCCAGCCGTATGCCACGGCCTTCAACAGCGCTATCAGCGTAGTAGGCGAGGCCGGTATCACCCGCCGCTCTGTGGCCCATTCGATCAGGCCGGGGTCTTGGGCCACGGCAGCGCTGAAGAAGACCTCGCCGGGCAGGAACAGCACCACAAACTCTGGCGAGGGATCGAACTGGTCGAAGTACGACTTTCGCCCCAGCGCGTCGATGTGATTGCGAACCTGCTGTGCATGTTGGCGGAGGTGCTCGGCGCGCTGCAGCTCGTCGTCGGCTTCCACCGCCTCCAGATAGGCCGTCAGGGGAACTTTGGCATCCACCACAATGGTCTTGCCGCCCGGCAGACGCACCAGCAGATCGGGCCGCAAGCGACCATCTTCGCTGTCGGTCGATTGCTGCTGGAAGAAGTCGCAGTGCTCCTGCATTCCGGCCAGTTCCACTACCCGCTGCAACTGGATCTCCCCCCAGCGCCCCCGCACCTGTGGCTTGCGTAGTGCTTGCACCAGGCGAGCGGTTTCGGCTTGGAGCATCCGCTGCGACTCCAGCAGCTCCCCGACCTGCTGGCGGAGGGCCTCGTAAGCGCCGACGCGAGCCTTCTCCAGTTCTTGTATCTTGGCGTCGACTTTATCGAGGCTTTCCTTGACCGGCTTGACCAACTCGCCGATGGCCTGCTGGCGCTTCTCCAAATCCCCCTTGGCCGCCTCCTGAAACTTCTCCAGGGTGGCCTTGGCCAGTTCCAGAAACGAGCGACTGCTGCTTTGCAGGGCGTCGCTGGCCAGGGCTTTGAAGG
>Ga0209101_1000030_pt1 | contig 106223 bp, 105 predicted proteins | sample ConPoolayeCmetaG_FD_185481 | JGI IMG/M metagenome (GOLD analysis project Ga0209101, IMG submission 185481) | Hot spring microbial mat communities from California, USA to study Microbial Dark Matter (Phase II) - Cone Pool mat layer C metaG... ... | reverse complement strand
CAGCCTGGGGCGCGTCGAGCATTCGACATGCCTCGCGCGCCCGCTCGCCCATGCGCCGCGCCGGTCTGCCGCGTCGCGATGATGGGAAGACCCACGGCCATCGCCTCGGGGATCACCATCCCCCAGCCGTCGTGACGCGATGGGAACACGAGCACGTTCCCCCGGGCGTACTCTCGAGGCAGCTCGTCCCATTGCCGGTGACCACGAAAGTCCACGCGGCCTCGGATCGCTGGCGGGATGCTCGCCTCGAGTCTCGATCGGAGCGGCCCGTCACCGACCAGCACGAGCTCTGCCGACGGGTGACGCTCGGCGATTCTGGCGAATGCGCGTACCAGGAGCTCGACGCCCTTCGCCTCCACCAGCCGCCCGGCGTACAAAAACCGTGGGCCTTGCGGTTGCGTTGCCGGCGCCTCGCGAGTGAACCGCGCGAGGTCCGAGCCGTAGGGGAAGTTGTGAACCGGTTTGGCCTCGCCAGTGAGTGCGGTGAAGTACGCTACCGCACGCTGCCCGATCCCCAGCACCGCTGTACAGCGTTCGAGAGCGGAGAACAGCAAGCGCTTTCGCACGGCCGTCCGCCACCGCGCAGGGCGCTCGGGCAGCGGATGGAATTCCTCCCAGAAGAGCCATGGGACCCCGTGCGTGGAGAGCACGGCCATCGCCCGGTGCAGCCCCGGTATCGCGTGCCCACCCACGATGGCGACGTCCGGCCGAAAATCCAGAATCCGCCGAGCCATGCCTCGCGTGAACACCAGCCCCGGGACTGTCTCTTCGAACGACACGTGGGGCAGCACCTCGAAGCCAGAGGGCAGCTCGGGTCGCGACCAGGCGCGCCCCGGCGCAGACCACGCGCAAAATAGCGCCCGGAGACTCACGCCTGGCACCCCCGCAACGGCCCGGAAGAGCTCGAGCTGATGCGGTGCGGGCATGTTGCTGACGAAGAGGAGCCGCATGGTCGGCGCGTCGGCACAGCCTATAGATCCCAGGACTTCTGGGACGCAAGAACACCGAAGTGACGCGGGACGCCAGCCCCGGGAGAGGTCGCCGCCCCTAGCGGGTCTGGATGGTCGCGCGGTAGCCGTGGATCCCGGTGTAGCGGTAGCAGGTCGCATCCACGGGATCACACGTGCCGGCAGGGTAGGCCGAGGGATCGCCGAGCGAAGGCGGGTTGCCGCCGATGACGATACTGTACCGGCCGGCCGCCAGTCGCGCCTTGTAGCTGACGCGACTCCTGCCCTTCGCGTTGGACGCGCTACCGATGTAGACGATCGTCGACCAGAAGTTGCCCACGTTGTTGAAGGTGTGATCCTCGAACTCGGTGGTCGAGTCCCAGCCGCTGTAGAGCGACAGCGCCGGGACGAGGGCGAACCGGGCCGCGGCAGCTGTCGATCCCGAGGTCACGACCACGCCCTGCTGCCGTGCGACGGTGATCTTCACCAGGGCAGGCTCTTCGAGCTCGAGGGCGATCCAGTTCGAGGTATGGGTCCAGCCCTTCAGCCCCTCGGGATTCGACGGCTCGTTCCAGCTCTTCGCCCCCACCGCGTACACCACCTCGGCGGTCTGCCGCCGATGCATGCGAATGGTCCACTCGTACCCGATGCCCCGGGGCTCGGGATCGGCGAAGCTCACGTTGCCGGTGATGGTGCCCAGCGGATCGCCCCCATGAGCCGCTGCCAGTCGGGCGGTTCCACCGACGACCACCGCGAGAGCGAGCACGGCTCGCGACAGTGAACAAGCACAGCTCCGCATCGCGCGAGACGCTAGCGGGCGACAGGGCAGGAGACGATGCGGCATTTGGTCGCAGGCGCCAGTACAGCGATCGCCGCCCGTTCCCGATCTGTCGGCTGCCGGCTATCGTGATTGCCGATGAGGTTCGTCTGCGCGGCATGCCTCGTCATCCTGAGCTCGGTGGGAGCCGTCCCGGCGTGGGGTGGCGATTTCGTGACCTTCGAGAGCGGAGCGGTTCGTCCGCTGGCCGTGTCGCCGGATGGTACCCGCCTCTTCGCCGTCAACACGCCCGACGCCCGGCTGGAGATCTTCGACATCGAAGCGGCAGGGCTACGGCATACGGCTTCGGTTCCGGTAGGCCTCGAGCCAGTGGCCGTCGCGGCCCGAAGCGATCGCGAGGTCTGGGTGGTAAACCACCTCTCGGACAGCGTGAGCGTCGTGCGCCTCGATCCCTCGCCGCCGCGAGTCGTCCGCACGCTCCTGGTCGGCGACGAGCCCAGTGACCTCGTCTTCGCCGGGCCGGGACGCTCGCGGGCCTTCATCACGGCTGCCGCGCGCGGCCAGCAGCGACCCGCCGGCGCACCGCTGGCGACCCCCGGCCTCGGCCGTGCCGACGTCTGGGTGTTCGATGCCCTCGACCCGGGTCCGGGACCCAGCGGGACGCCGATCGCGATTGTCACCCTCTTCGGCGATACCCCGCGAGCACTGGCCGTCTCGCCTGACAGCTCGCAGGTCTATGCCGCCATCTTTCGTTCGGGGAACCAGACCACGATCGTTCCCGAGAGCGCCGTGTGCGACGGCGGGCCGGCCGCGCCCCCCTGCGAGCTCGGCGGCAGATGGATGCCAGGGGGCTTGCCACCGCCGGCCACCAACGTCGAAGGCGTCCCCGGACCGGAAACGGGCTTGATCGTTCGTTTCGACCGGGCGACGGGACACTGGCACGATCCTCTCGGCCGCATCTGGGACGCGGCGATCGGCATCGCCCTGCCGGATCTCGACGTGTTTCGCATCGACGCGGCGACGCTCGAGGTCACGGCCGAGTACGGCCACGTGGGAACCATTCTCTACAGCATGGCGGTCCACCCGCAGACCGGCACCGTCTACGTGGCGAACACCGAGGCGCGGAACGACACCCGTTTCGAGGGTCCGGGTGTCTTCGGCGGCAGCACCGTCCGTGGTCATCTCCACGAGGCCCGGATCACGCTGCTGCGTGACGACGGCGAGGTCGTTCCGCGGCATCTCAACCCCCACATCGACTACGGCGTCGTGCCGAGTCCCGCCGGCGTGAAAGAACGCAGCCTCGCCCTGCCGGTCGGAATCGCCCTGAGCGGTGACGGCACCACGGCCTGGCTTGCGGCTTTCGGGTCGGGAGTGGTCGCGGGCATCGACCTTGTCGCCCTCGAAGCCGGCACCTTCGCACCGGACCCGGCCGATCACGTCCCGGTCAGCGGCGGCGGCCCTGCCTGCGGGGCTTGTCCTCGACGAGCCCCGAAAACGACTCTACGTGCTCACCCGCTTCGACAATGGCATTGCCGTGGTGGATACGGCGTCCCGACGCGAGATCGCGCACTATCGCCTGCACAATCCCGAGCCGGAGCCAGTGCAGGCCGGCCGTCGCTTTCTCTACGATGCGCGGCTCACCTCCAGCAACGGCGAGGCCGCCTGCGGGAGCTGTCACGTGTTCGGCGATCTCGACGGTCTCGCGTGGGACCTCGGCAACCCCGATGCGCCGGTGATACCGAACCCTAACCCCGTGCACTTCGGCGACCCACAGCCGTTTCACCCGCTCAAAGGCCCGATGACCACCCAAAGCCTCCGTGGCATGGCCGGTGCCGGTCCGATGCACTGGCGCGGCGACCGCACGGGCGGTGCACTCCCCGACGGCGACCCGCTGGCCGAGCACGACGCGTTCGCCCAGTTCCTCGTCGCCTTCGAGGGCCTGCTCGGACGCGAGGCTCCGCTCGACCTTGCGGACATGCAGCGCTTCGCGGACTTCGTGCTCGAGATCACCTACCCGCCGAATCCGCTGCGGCCCCTCGATGGATCCCTGAACGCCGAGCAGCAGGCCGGACGCGATCTCTTCTTCGGCCGCGTCACCGACGAGGCGTTCAACTGCGCTGGCTGTCATACGCTGGCGCCGCGCCGCGGGCACTTTGGCACCGACGGCCAGAGCGCCGTGCAAGGCGGCCCGCAGCTCTTCAAGATCCCGCATCTCCGCAACCTCTACCAAAAGGTCGGGATGTTCGAAGGCGACCCTGCCGCGCCAGCGCCGCAGATCCGCGGCTTTGGCTTCTCCCACGACGGCAGCGCCGGCTCGGTCGCGGCCTTTCTCCGTCGCCGCCCCTTCACGCTCTCCGAGAACGAGCGCAGCGCCATCGAGCAATATCTGCTGGCCTTCGACACGAACCTGGCGCCAGCCGTTGGCCAACAAGTCACCCTGAGCAGCGACGCCGCTACCGCGCAACGGCTCGACCTGCTCCGCGCGCGAGCGATAGCGGGGGACTGCGACCTCGTGGCCCACGGGGTCGTCGACGGCACCTTGCGGGGTTGGCTGCTCGTTCCCGGGGAGCTCTTCGTGTCCGACCGGGCGAGCGAGGCACCGGTCAGCGAGGCCGCGCTTCGCAGCCAGGCGCAAGACACGAGCGGAGCGCTCACCTACACCTGCGTGCCTCCGGGATCCGGCGTGCGCATCGCGCTCGACCGTGACCGCGACGGGTTCTTGAGCGGTGACGAGCTCGTCGAGGGCACCGACCCGGCGAGCCCTGCCAGCCGCCCCTCGGGCTCCCCGCTGCCGCTGCAGCGGGTGTCTGTACGCACGGAGGCGCTCGTGATGCGGACGCGACGAAAGCAACCCAGCCTCGCCACGGTGCGTTTTTCGGCGCGAACGCGAGGGGAACCCGAGGCGCACCGCATAGTTCCCCCGCCCGGCGCAACCGCCTTCGATCCCACGCGCTACGGGGCGACGCTGCGTGTGTACAATGCGGGCTTCACCGCCGATTCCGCGGTCGTCTCGCTCCCCGCGCGTCACTGGCGCGCCATCGGCACGGCCCGCCGCCGCAAGGGTTTCCGTTTCCGCAGCGGCGACGACACGGCCCTCCGCGTGCTCCTCGCCCGCGACCGCCTCGAGATCCGCGGCCGCATCCCCTACACGCTCGACGAGCCCGCGCAGGGGCGTATCGCAGTCCGGCTGGCGCCGGGCCTGTTCCCCGAGGGCGGGTGGTGCGCGAGCGCACGCGCACGGGGACGCGGGCCGCAGCGCTCGACCGCGGCTAGCGATCGACCGGGACGCTTCATCGCGGCCGCGGCCACACCACCACCCGCATCGTGTCCCCCACTGCCCTGAGACCGGATCTCGTCCGGTGGGCGCCCCGGCCACCTGCCCGACGTATCGCCGGCGAACCGACCGGGCGCGGCATCCGGCTGCTCACCGACCGAGGAGCCGGCGCGCTCCCTGCCCCTCGAGCATGCGCGCCACCTCCGTCCCGAGGATCGCGCTGTCGGCTCGCGGCGCGCTCGCCGACGCTTCGAGGCAGGCACTGCCATCCGGCGCCAGCACTTGGGCCTGCAGCCTGAGCGTCGTTCCCATCACAGTGGCGTGCGCTGCGAGAGGCGTGTTGCAGTCGCCGCCGATGGCCTGCAGGAAGCTGCGCTCGGCCGTCACCGTCGCCTCGGCGTCGGGATCGGCAATCGCGCGCAGTCGCTCTCGCGTCGCAGCGTCGTCCGCGCGGCATTCCAGCGCCAGCGCGCCCTGCCCCACGGCCGGCAGCAGCTCCTCCACGGCGATCGGCTCGGCGGCTGGCTCGTGCACGCCGAGCCGTTGGAGCCCAGCCGCGGCCAGGAGCAGCGCGTCGACCTCCCCGTCGCGCCACCGCCTGAGACGGGTGTCGACATTCCCGCGCAGGAACACCGACGTGACATCCGGACGGCGCCAGTGGAGCTGTGCCCGCCGGCGCAGGCTCGCCGTCCCGATGCGGGCTCCTGCAGGGAGGCCAGCCAGCCCCCCCGACCCGCCTCCCACGAGGACATCCCGGGCATCGGCCCGCCGTGGCACGGCCCCGATCACCAGGCCCGGGGGCAGCGCCCCTGGCATGTCCTTCATCGAGTGCACGGCGAGCTCGATGGTCCGCGAGAAGAGCGCGTCCTCCAGCTCTTTCACGAAGAGCCCCTTGCCGCCGGGCAGAGGCCCCTCGCTCAGCCGGTCGCCCGTCGTACGCACGATCAGCAGCTCGATGGTCAACCCCGGGTGCACACGCTCGAGCGCGTCCCGGACCTGCGCGGCCTGTGCTCGCGCGAGCGCACTCCCCCGCGTCCCGCAGCGAAGCACGGGCATGCCTCAGTCCTCGTCTTCCTCGACCTCGCCGTCCCGGGGACGTGCATCGAGGGCGAAGAGCATACGCACGGCGGCGAGCGCATCGGCGCTCGCCGTCTCCGGGTGCTGGCGGAGCACGGTCAGGGGGGCATGCAGGATCTTGTTGCAGATGCCTCGCGTGAGGCGTTCGAGCAGCTCGCGTTGAGCCGGATCCCAGCTGCCGCCCGCGAGCACGCGCGCCAGCTCCTGCTGGCGAATCGCCTCCACCTTCTCGCGTAGCGCCACGACCGTAGGCACCACCTCGAGCCCCTCCAGCCAGCGCCAGAAGGACTCGACCTCGCTGTTGACGATGGCCTCGGCACGCGCCGCTTCCGCGGCCCGCGCGTCGCGGTGCTCGGCAATCACGCTCTCCAGATCGTCGATGTCGTAGACGTAGGCTCCGTCGAGCTGATGGACTGCGGGATCGATCGAACGCGGCACGGCCAGGTCGATCAAGAAGATGGGTTTCCCGCGCCGCTCGCGCAGCGCGTCGCGGACTGCCGCCGGGCCGATCACGTAGCTTGGGCCGCCGACGGCGCCGATCACGAGGTCCGCCAGCGGCAGATACCGCACCAAGCGGTCGAAGGGCACGGGCAGACCGCCGAGCGTCCCGGCCACGTCGAGGGCTCGCTCCCAGGTCCGGTTGGCCACCAGCAGCGACCCGACCCCCTGCGCCAGCAGTTGCCGTGCCGTGACCTCGCCCATGGCCCCGGCCCCGATCAGGAGGGCGGTCTTGTCGCCGAGCACGTCGAAGATCCCCTGGGCGAGCTCTACAGCGACCGAGCCGATCGATACGGCTTTTTCGGCGATGGCCGTTTCGGTCCGGATCCGCTTCGCGACCGCAAACGAGCGGTGAAAGCAACGATGCAGGATACGGCCAGAGGCCCCGACCGCTGCGGCCGCCGCATACTGGCTCTTCACCTGACCGAGGATCTGCGGCTCGCCCACCACCATCGAGTCGAGGCTGGCCGCGACCCGGAAGACATGCCGGACCGCATCGCGCCCGCGGTAGGTGTACAGACGCCCCGCCAGCAGCGCGGGATCCACCCCATGCTCGTGCGCGAGGAAGCGCGGCAGCTCGACAGCCAGCAGGGCCGGATCATTGCCGCAGGCGACCACCTCGACGCGATTGCAGGTGGACAGGATGACTCCTTCGGCCACGCCCGGCCAGCCGACCAGGGTGCGCAGGGCAGGCTCGAGGCGGCCATTGGCAAAGGCGAGTCGTTCGCGGACCTCGACCGGCGCCGTCCGATGATTCATGCCTACCAGCAAGATATCCTGCGACACGTCAGTACGCTCGCCCGTGCAGGCCGAGGCCGAGAAGGTTCACGCCGAGTAGCGAGGCCAGAATCACCACGAAGCCCACGATCGTCAGCTGCGCCGCCCGCCGACCGCGCCAGCCGGCCGTCATGCGCCCCTGCAGCAGCACCATGTACAGGCCCCACACCAGCAGCGAGAACACCAGCTTCGGATCGCCCACCCAGAACCGGCCCCAGGCCTCGTGGGCCCAGACGATCCCCGTCACGATCCCGATCGTGAGCAGCACGAGCCCCCAGCGCAGACAGCTGGCCGAAATCCGATCGAGCGTCTCGAGCGAGGGCAAACGCCCGAGCACGCCACGCCCCCGGTGCGTCTTGAGGCGGTGTTCCTGCACCAGGTACAGCACGCTGGCACTGCAGGCCAGCGCGAACACCGCATCGCCCAGAAAGGCGAACAGCACGTGGACGGGGAGCCAGACGCTGTGCAGCACCGGCGGGAGGGGCTGGGCACCGCCCTTGAGCACGCTCGCCGCGAGGGTGAGGCCGAAAGCGCTTGGCACCACCACTGCCCCGAGGGCCAGCAGCGACGCCCGGATCTGGATGGCGAGGAAGAGCGCGACCACCAGCGCCGCGAGCAACGACAAGGCCTCGGGCAGCGTCGCCACGGGGATGCTGCCGACGAGCAGGCCGCGGAGCGCAATCGATGTCGTGTGCAGGAGCAGGGTGCTCGCAAGCATCCAGACCACGATCCGTTTCGGCAGCTCGCGACGCATCACGAGGCTCGCCAACACGGCGACCGTGGCCACGAGGTAGCCAGCAGCGGCGACCCGCAGCAGGACGATCTCCACGGCGCTAGACCCTCACGGCCCTGATCGACGACTTATGGTTCTTCCCGCACCCCGAGCCTTCATGCAACACCGCCCCGACCCCTCGGCGGGCGCCGGCCCCGTCTGCGGGCCAGGCGCCAGGGGTCGAGGCGGTGCGCAGGCGGGTCGCTGCCGGCCTCGGAGGCCAGGCACCAACCCTCGACTGCCCCGGGGCATGCGCGGCGGCGCCGCGCATGCCATTCCGAGCGCTCAACGCGTGAGCGTCAACATCATCCGCATGGGGTTGCGCAGCATGTGTGCGATCCCGTTTTGCGGGTTCGAGTCGTCCGTGCAGGCCGCGGGGTCGCCCGGCGCCAGCGATGCGCTCTCCTTGAAATCGCCAACGATCTTCGACGGGCTCACCATCTTGAGCGTGAGCTCCGCTCGGCGGGTCACGTGGCACACCTGCGGCGGCCCTGGCGGCGCGTCCGGCATCGGCGGCAAGCCGAGAATCTCGGTGGCGAACTTGTGCACGACCGATGCCGCGTCGTCACAGGTGTAGTTGAGGCGCGCGAGGAAGAAGCGACCGATCGGGTTGCCGGTTCGTCGGATGAACGAGGGATGGTCGGGCGGCACGGACATGTCCAGCATCGCCTCCTCGGCGCAGAGGCTGGCCGCCGACAGCGCCCCAGCGATTTCGGGGCTCCCCCGCCCCATCCCGTACAGATTCATCGCGTAGCAGATCGCCTGGCACTCGGCGTCGGTGAAGAAGCGGAAGGTAGGCGGCGAGGTGCTCGGGTCCGGCCGACCCCAACACGGCGGCACCGTGCCCGGTACCGGCTCTCCACACGGGGCCCCGTCGCCGTTGCGCACCTCGCCACAGTGCGTCGCAGTCGATTGGCAGACTCCGGGCGGGGGCGGCACACCGGGCGGCGCGGGCGGCACCACCCGGGTCACGCTGTCGATGGCGGGAAAGAGCTCCGCCGGGGTAGCGAACGCAAACGGGCCGTCAGGCACGCCGAGCCGCTCGCCCTGCCGCGTCGTCATGCCTCCTGGCGTCTCCGCGAGCCCTTCCACCTGGCCACATCGCAAGAATGCCTCGACGTCATTCCAGACGCCGAGCCAGTACCGTGGCGTCCCGTCGGCTGCCGTGCCGGGGATGCGGTGGAGATACACCTGGGAGGGGGGAGACATGGGACACCCGTAGCCCGAGCCGGGCGGACCCGGGGTGCAGGCGAAATGCCACTGGCCCGTGAAATCGACGGGATTGGTCACGCCGGCGTCGCAGACGGTGGCCTCGCCCAGTCCGCTCGCATCGACCACGGCCTCCCCGGTCCCGAGGTCGAGCGAGACGGTTCCCAGGGACAGCGTGCCCGCAGCGGTCTGAATCTGCGTCGAATCGCCGTCGCGCCCGCGCAAGACGAGCGTAGCGACCTGCTCTCCCGTCGTTTCGTCGACGACGAAGCAGCCGAAGGGCACGCCAGCCGCGGCGAGCGTCAGTCGGAAGGCGCCATCCGCACCCACCTCCGAGCTCCCGCTCTCGGGAGGATCGGCGAAGGTCACACAGTAGAGCCGGAGATCGCTGAGCGCGATCGGCGCCGTGCTCACGGCGCGGTAGCGCACGAGTTGCGCCGGCGGCAGCAGGGTCGCCGTCGCCTGCGTCATGGTCCCCGTGAGCGTGACCTCGGTTTCCGAGCGGGTGAGACCGAACTCGTCGTACAGCAGGGACTCGACCGCGGCGCCATGTCCCTCGGCGAGACAGTCCGTCAAACCCGACACCGTGCCCGTGCGGGCAGCGCAGCTCCCGCTCCCGAGGGCGTCCAGCGCGACGCCGTTGCACTTTCGCAGCACCTTGGCGAGCTTCGCCCGGTTCGAGGTCGTCTTCCCGGTGGGATCGCAGGTCCTGCCTGCGGCACTGACCACCTTGCAGCGGCCACGACTTTTGAGCTCGGCCATGACAAAGTTCCGGCCAGCCTTGGCAATGGCCTGCTGGCATGCGGACTCCGGCCTCCCGGCATGCACCGGGCCGGCAGCGGTCACCGCGGCGAACATCACGGCCGAGGCCAGAGCAGTGTACATAGGAACTGTGCCTCCTTGCGAGTGCTGCGCGGGGCTTCCCCGCGCTCATGGCCGGGAGCGATGCACTCCGCATGCCGTCCCCCCCAGGACTCGCCGGCCCGTGGCAGCGCACCGGTATCGCCTGGGCAGCGTCACCGGAACAGCAAGGTGTCAATCTCGTCACGAGCCGGTGCTGCTCGAAACGCCGCCGCGTGCTCGTGCGTCAGCGTTGGCAGTTCGGACACCAGAAGGTCGAGCGGCCGGCGAGGGTCGTCACACGGATACGGGCCCCGCACGCACGGCAGGGCAGCCCCCCACGCGCGTAGACGGTGTGCTGCTCCTGGTACCAGCCGAAGCGGTCGAACCCGTCGCGGTAATCCGAGATTGTCGAGCCGCCGCTGGCAATGGCCGCGGTAAGGACGCTGCGCGTCGCTTCCACGACACGGCCGCAGGCGCGTCGCGAGAGGCGCCGCGCCAGCCGGTGCGGCCGCACACCGGCGTGGAACAGAATCTCGTTCGCGTAGATGTTCCCCACGCCCGCGACGACCCGCTGGTCCATGAGCAGGATCTTGACGCTGGTCCGCCGCGCGCGCGCGCTCTGCCACAAGTGGTCGCCCGTGAAGGCCGCAGACAGCGCGTCGACACCCGGCGCCAGGGCGGCCTCGAGTGTCGCCCCCGCCACCACAGCCACGGATCCGAAGCGCCGGATGTCGTTGTAGGCGAGGATGCCGCCTCCCTCGATCTCCACGATGAGCCGATCGTGCGGATGGCCCGACCCGTTCCGCGATCGCAAGGTGAGCCGACCCGTCATGCCGAGATGCAGCAGCCACACGGTGGCATCGTCGAGGAAAACGAGGATGTGCTTGCCGTGGCGGGTCATGTCGACGATGCGTCTCGAGCACAGCTGGCGTTCCAGATCGGGCGGCACCGGCGTCCGCAGGCGTCGCTCCCGCACCTCGACCGCCGCAATCCGCCGGCCCAGGACGGCCGGCCGCAGGCCTCGGACGATGGTCTCGACCTCGGGGAGCTCGGGCATGGCGCTCAGGCAACGACAGCGGCAGAGCCCCCAGCGCTCCCGATCGCGCGCGCGATCCGGGCGAAGTCCTCCAGCGTCAGGACTTCGGCCCGGGCGCGCGGATCGATGCGGGCCGCGTCGAGCACGGCCTCGATCGCGACACCGCGCCCCGCGGCGAGCGCTCCGAGCGCGTTCCGCAGTGTCTTGCGCCGCTGCCCGAAGGCCGCCCGGACCACCGCACGAAAGAGCAGCGGATCCTCGAGGGAGACGCACGGCTCGCGGCGCCAGGCGATGGTCACCACCGCGGAATCGACGCGTGGCCGGGGCAGAAAACTGTGGCGCGACACCGCGAGCGCGAACTGTACGTCGCCCCAGGTCTGGATCAGCACCGGAAGCACACCCCAGGTGCGGCTCCCGGGTCGGGCGGTGAGGCGCAGTGCGACCTCTCGCTGGAGCATCAGCACGGCCCGCGGGAATCGCGCGCGCTGCTCGAGCAGGCGGAAGAGAATCGGCGTCGAGATGTTGTAGGGGAGGTTGGCGACTACCACCGCGTCCGGCTCGGGCACGATCTCGCCGAGCGGCAGGGCGAGCACGTCGCCCTCGTGCACCGTCACCCATGGCTGTGCGGCGAAACGCTCGCGCAGCCGGGCTGCCAGATCCCGATCGATCTCGATCGCGTGCACCCGTGCGGCGCAGGCGGCGAGCGCCTCCGTCAGCGCACCCAGCCCCGGTCCGATCTCGAGCACCGTTGTCCCCTGCCCCAAGGCTGCTGTCCGGACGATGCGCTCGACCACCGCACGATCGCAGAGAAAATGCTGGCCGAATCGCCGACGCGGCCGTAGCCCGGCGTCCGCCAGCACCCGTCGCGCTTCGCTTCGCGCGCCCACGGCCGCCTGTTCCTGCCCTGTCCCGTCGGGTGGGGCTTTCAGCCCCTCCAGGGTGTTCCGAGCGGGCACGAGGCTTCGGCCTCGATGGCCATGCCGTCGTCCTCTCCGCGCAGCAGCCGCGGCCAGCCCGCGAGGGCAATCATCGCCGCATTGTCCGTACAGAGGGCCGGGCGCGCCACGATCACCTCGACCCCGCGCGCCGCGCCCAGCGCACGCAGCCGGGCGCGCAGCCGTCCGTTGGCCGCGACACCACCGCAGACGACCAGACGCCCCACGCCCGTCGCATCGAGCGCCTCGCTGGTCGCGTGTTCGAGCATGTCGACGAGGGCCTCCTGCACGCTCGCGCAGAGATCCGCAACGGCTTCGCCCGCGCAGGGGTGATCCCGCAGGTACTGCCAGACTGCCGTCTTGAACCCGCTGAAGCTCAGATCGAACCGCCCGCGCTTCAGCCGGGCCCGCGGGAAGCGGACGGCCGTGGGGTCGCCTCGCTGCGCCATCCGCTCGATCACCGGTCCACCGGGGTATCCGAGACCCAGCAGCTTCGCCACCTTGTCGAACGCCTCGCCGACGGCATCGTCGCGAGTCTTGCCGAGGCAGAAGTATTCGCCTGGGGCGCGAGCCAGGTACAGCCCGGAATGCCCGCCCGAGACGATTAGCCCGAGGAACGGATACGGGACGGGCGCGCCCGGAGGACGGTCGAGGTTGACCGCCAGCATGTGCCCTTCGAGATGGTGCACGCCGACCAGCGGGAGGCGACGACGCAGCGCCAGGCCTTTGGCCACGGATACGCCGACCAGCAACGACCCGATGAGGCCAGGAGCACGCGTTACGGCGATCCCGTCGAGGGCCGAGACCGCCACCCCAGCCCGCGCGAGCGCCGCATCGATCACCGGCAGCAGGTTCCGCAGGTGATGTCGCGACGCGAGCTCGGGGACGACCCCACCGAAGGGCCCGTGCACGGCGTCCTGCGAGGACACGACGGAGGAGAGCAGGCGGCCGTCCCGCAGGACGGCCGCCGCCGAGTCATCGCACGAGCTCTCGATCCCGAGAACGAGCATCAACTCGCGGGAGGCTTGACCGCGAGGAAGATCGTGTTGTCGCCGCGCCGAACGAGGAAGAGCAGGCTCTTGCCCTTCGCGGCCTCGCGGACGACCTTATTGTAGGTCGCCACGTCCTTCACCGCCGTCCGGTTCACCTCCAGGATCACGTCGCCACGGCGCAACCCCGCCTCTGCGGCCGGCCCACCGGGCTCGACCCGCGTAACGACGACGCCCTTCACACCGCGCTCCAGACCGAGGTTTTCGGCGAGGTCGGGGGTCAGCGTCTGCAAGGTCAGACCGAGGTCGCCACCGCCTTCTGCACGCCCTTCCGCCGGACCCTCGTCATCCTTGAGCTCGGCGATCGTGACGGTGAAGTGCTTCCGTGCCTTGTCGCGGATGACCGTGAGCTCCACCTCCTTGCCGACCGGGGTCCGGGCCACCATCATCGGCAGCTCGGCCGAATCGGCAACGGGTTTGCCGTCGAACTCGACGATCACGTCGCCTTGCTGAATCCCGGCTGCGGCCGCTGGACCGTCCGCCACGACGTCGGCCACGAGCGCCCCTTCGGCCTCCTCGAGCCCGAGCGACTCGGCGATATCCGGCGTGACCTTCTGGATCATCACGCCGAGCCAGCCGCGCGTCACCCGCCCTTTCTCGCGCAGCTGCGGCATGATCTCGCGCGCCAGATCGATCGGAATGGCGAAGCCGATGCCGATGTTTCCCCCCCCGCGGCTGAAGATCGCCGTGTTGATCCCGACGACCTCCCCCCGCGTGTTGAGCAGCGGCCCGCCCGAGTTGCCGGGGTTGATGGCGGCATCGGTCTGGATGAAGTTGTCGTACGGCCCCTGGTTGATGTGCCGGCCGAGCGCGCTCACGATCCCCGCGGTCACGGTGTTCTCGAGACCGAAGGGATTGCCGATCGCGACCACCCACTCGCCGACGTTGAGGCTGCTCGAATCCCCGAGCTTGATGGTCGGCAGATCGCTCGGTCCGTTTTCGATCGCGATCAGGGCAATGTCGGTCTTGGCGTCCCGCCCGACGACTTTCGCCTTGTACTCCTTGCCGGTGTTGAGCTTGACGACGATCTCGTCAGCATTCTCGACCACGTGGTTGTTCGTGAGGATGAAGCCTTTGGGATCGATGATGAAGCCCGACCCGAGGCTCTTCGCTCTGAAGGGGCGGCGGGGCTGGCCAAAGAACCGCTCGAACGGGTTGCCAAAAAACTCCCCGAACGGGTCGTCTTCGCCACCGGGCCCGAAGAACGGCACCGGACCGCCTCCACGCTTCACTTCCTGGGTCGTCGAGATGTTCACCACCGACGGCGAGACGGCCTTGGTCAACTCGGTGAAATCGGGCAACTGCACCTGCGGGGGATTGCTCGACTGCACCGCGGGCTCTCCCCCGCCGAAGAGACTGAGCGCCTCGCTGCGGTCGAAGAACTCGCCGCGCATCGTCACCGAGAGCCCGATCAGGAATCCCGCAAGGGCAGTCACCACGAGTGCCCAGCGGTTACCTCGCTGCGTCATGTATCCTCCTTGGGGGTCCCGGCGCGGACGAGTCGCACGAAGGCCATGCGCAGATCGTGAAGCACCGAGTCGAGCAACGCTTCTTCGGCCTGCTCGAGGTTGTTGACCGTTTTCTGTTTCAGCACGCCGAGGATGTCGATCACCTGGCGAGCGGCCGTAAGGTCGCGATTGGTGGCGCCGGTCTGCGGATCGGGGATCTCACCGAGATGGAGCAAGGCCTGGGTGCTCAGGCCGAGCACAAAGGTCGAGAAGCTCACCTCGACCGAGCGCGTCCCGTGCTGCGGTCCCGCATCGGCGCGCCGGGCAGCGCTTGCATCCCGGGTCCGCGGGTCTTCGCTAGCGGGCTCATCCTTCGAAGGGGCCGAGGCCTCGTCTGCGGGTCGTGTCTCGCCCTCGTGCGTGAACCGTCGCCGGTCGCTGATACGAAACCCTCTGGCCTCCTCGTTTTCGTGATTCATTCCCGATCCCCCACGGCCCGTCTGGATCCATGCGACGATCGTCCCGCGTGCACAGGATCAGCGGGAACCGGACGTTCCGTGTTCCAGCGCTTGGACGTGCAGGACGCCGCGGAATTCTGCTTCCCGAGCGTCTGCGGCGGCGCAGCTCGGAAACCTCGTTATGCTCGGTCGATAGTGTCGCCTCTTCGGGTTGTCAAGGTCGGCACCCGGGCGAGGGCAGCGAGCACAGCCTCGACCCGAACCGCGGCAGCACCCACCTCCGGCGCGAGCGCCGCGAGCGATGGTGCGAGCGGTCGCCAGCGCTGGGGCGAGGTCGGACCGAAGACCACCACCCCGCGGCTCCCAACCGCCCCGGCAAGATGACTGACGCCGCTGTCGCAGCCCACGTACGCATCGGCAGCAGCCAGGAGCGCTGCCACGTCGGGAAGGGGCCAATCCCTCACCGCTACCGCTCCGGGGAGCAATGTCTCGTCGTGCTCCGCCGGTCCGAGGAGGTCCAGCACCGCTCCGCCTCGCTTCTGCCAAGCGTGCGCAACCGCCATGAAGCCCTCGCGGAGCCAGCGCTTGGACGCTGCCCCTGCCCCACGATGGAGGACGAGCCAGGGGGCGTTGGCGGCCCGGCGCATGCTCTCGAGCCGCCGGGACGGCGGCACGCTCAGGCGGGCGGCCGCGACCAGCTCCCCTGGATGCCGGATCTCGACGCCGACAGCTCGTGCATAGACGACCGCGGCATGCTCGGGCCCATCGTCGCGCACGACGGCGTGCAGCTCCACCGCGGAGGCCACGGTAGCGAGCCGCTGCGCGACCTCAGGATCGCGCGAGCCGATCCAGGCGTAGACCGCAGGCCAGTCCGCGAGCCACGCTGGCCTGGATGTCGCACCGAAGAGCCAGGCCGTCGCCGCACCGTCCAGACTGGCGACCTCTGCTGCCAGGGCAGCCAGACCGGCCAGTGCGCGCAGCCCTTCGTGCACGACGAGCGTCCACCGAGCCTCCGGATGCCGCGCGCGCAGGGCACGCAGCGCGGGCAGGGCCAGCAACAAATCTCCGAGCGCGCCGGGGAACACGATGACCGCTCGCTGCGTTGACCCTGCGTGCACCGGCTCGGTATGCTGATGCCCTCTGCCTCCACGCAAGCCCGATGCCGCTTCCCTGCCAACGCGCCGGCTCGATGCTCGACCTTGTCGGCGGGACACCCCTGGTCAGGCTATCCCGGCTGCGGCAACTCGAGGGTGTGCGCGCAACGATCTGGGCCAAGATGGAGAGCGCGAACCCCGCGGGCAGCGTGAAGGATCGCATCTGTCACGCCATGATCGCGGACGCCGAGCGCCAGGGTCGGCTGCGGCCGGGCGGGACGATCGTCGAGCCCACGAGCGGCAACACGGGCATCGGGCTTGCGCTCGTGGCCGCCGTCAAAGGCTACCGGCTCGTGCTCACGATGCCGGATACGATGAGCGAGGAACGTCGGGCTCTCCTGCTGGGCTACGGGGCGCGGCTGGAGCTCACGCCCGACACGGGCGGGATGCAGGCTGCGATCGCGCGGGCCGAAGCGCTCCTCGCCGAGCACCCCGATTGGTTCATGCCCCAGCAGTTTCGCAATCCCGCCAATCCTGCGGCACACCGCGAAACCACAGGCCCCGAAATCCTGGCACAGCTCCCGGCGATCGATGCCTTCGTGGCCGGCGTCGGCACCGGGGGCACCATCACGGGCGTGGGACAGGTCCTGCGAGACGCCCGGCCGCGAGTCCACATCGTAGCGGTCGAGCCAGCGGCCTCGCCCGTCCTCTCCGGGGGCGCCCCCGGCATCCACCACCTCCAGGGCCTCGGCGCAGGCTTCATCCCCGAGGTGCTCGATACCACGATCTACGACGAGGTGATCCCGATCTCGGACGGGGAAGCCGCCGCGTACGCGCGGGCGCTGGCGCGGGACGAGGGCTTGCTCGTGGGGATCTCCTCCGGGGCGAACTGCGCAGCGGCGATCCGCGTCGCTCGCAAGCTCGGTGCGGGGGCGACGATCTGTACGGTCTTTTGCGATACGGGCGAACGCTATCTCACGACAGGCCTGTTCCGGGCCGACGGGATTTGAAGACCATGGCAGCCACGACGAGCCCACCCGACCCACGATCGTTGACGTCGCGCATCGAGCATCTTCGGCGGCTGCTTGCCGAGGTCGACTCGGCCCTGATCGCCTTCTCGGGCGGCGTCGATTCGGCGTTCCTGCTACGCATCGCCGCCGAGGTGCTCGACGCCAGGTGCCTCGCGCTCACGACCGTCTCGCCGACGACACCGGAGCAGGATCTCGACACTGCCAGAGCGCTCGCGGCGGCTTTCGGCGTCACGCACCTGATCGTCGAGACCGACGAGCTCGCAATTCCCGGGTACGCGGCGAACCCGACCGATCGCTGCTATCTCTGTAAACACAACCTCTACTCCATCTGCCTCGCGGAGGCCCGCCGGCGCGGCCTCGCCGCGGTCTTCGATGGTGCGAACGTCGACGACCTCGGCGATTACCGACCAGGGCTCACCGCCGCGACCGAGCAGGGCGTGCGACACCCGCTGGTCGAAGCGGGCTTCAGCAAAGCGGACGTGCGGGCGGCGAGTCGTGCCCTCGGGCTCCCGACCTGGGACCGACCCGCGAGCCCGTGTCTCTCCTCGCGCTTCCCCTACGGCACACGGATCACGCGCGAGCGGCTCGCTCAGGTGGCCGCGGCGGAACGGGCGTTGCGCGCGGAGGGGATCCCCGAGCTGCGAGTCCGCTGGCACAAGGGGGGTATCGCACGGATCGAGGTGGCCCCAGCCGACATGCCTCGCGTGCTCGCGCGGCGCGAGGCCATTCTCGCCGCCGTGCAGGCGACTGGCTTCGCCCGGGTCACGCTCGACCTCGCCGGCTTCCGCAGCGGCAGTCTCAATGAGGATATCGCCCGCCAAGAACACGAAGGGCCGGCGGATGCGCCGCCAGCCCTTCGCCTCCGCTAGGCACGCGGAAGCCCTTCTCGCTGCCCTGCCGATCGTCAGTTCGCGAAGATCGTGCGCAGCTCCTCCATGATCTTGTCCTCGGTGAAGGACTTGGCGATCGCCAGCTCCTTCACCAGGAGGTTCCGCGCCGTATCGAGCATCTTCCGTTCCCCGAAGGAGAGCTCCTTGTCGCCTTTCAGGACGAAGAGGTCGCGCAGCACCTTGGCGATCTCGAGGACGCTGCCGGTCTTGATCTTCTCGGTGTACTCCCGGTACCGCCGGTTCCAGGTCTGCTGATCGATTTCGACCTTCTTGTCACGCAGGATCCGATAGACCTTGGCGACCATGTCCTTTCCGATGATGCGCCGCAGGCCAACGGCGTTGACATTCTCGGTCGGGATCATGATCGTCATGTCGCTGTCGAGGATGCGCAGCATGTAGAATTTGCGCTCGGACCCCGAGACGACCCGCGTCTGAATGCCCTCGATGACGCCCACCCCATGCGCTGGGTACACCACTTTTTCACCGACCTTGAACGTCATCGTCATGCAGAACTCGCCTCCAGTGCGCGCGATCGCGGCGAAACGGAATTGTAAGCGATTCCGCTCGGCCGCGTCAACGACCGCTGCGCTCCCCGGCGCCCCGCACCCGGCCACGACCAGCCGCGCGATACCTCGCTAAGTTCTCGAACTTCCATCGTTTATGGCCGCGCCAGCCGGCCAGCTCGCGAGACCTCGAGCTGGAGGTCGGCGAGAGCTTCGGCCCTCTGTTCGCCTGGCATCTGCGCAAGGGCTCAGGTTGCCAGGCGCTACGCTTTGTGTCACAAGGCGCCGACGTGCAGATCACTGCCCCGGCATCGGGGCCAGCAGGAGGTCGAGGATGAAGGTACGGACGTTCCCCGCGATTGCAGTCGGGCTGGTGCTCGCGAGCTCGCTGGCCGTGGGCTGCGGAGACGGCAAGGCGGCGGCCACACGCGCCGAGCAGGCTGCGACCCGTTCGGAGGACGCCGCCCGAAGGGCCGAGGCAGCCGCTAGCCGTGTCGAGGCAGCCGCCCAGCGCGCCGAGGCCGCGGCCGATCGGGCCGAGCGCATGTTCTCGAAGGGCATGCGGAAGTAAGTTCGATCGAACGCAGACGCGCACGGACTGCGCAAGTGCGAGGGCGATGGGCGGGCGGCCGTCGCCCTCGCGCGTTTTTGGCGCCGTCCGCGATCTCAGGCGAGCGCGGCCAGCGCGCGGGCGATGCGCCCGATCCCCTCCTCGATGAGCGCAGGCGCTGTCGCGTACGAGAGGCGGAGGTGTCGCGGAGCGCCGAAGCTCTCGCCCGGGACGGTCGCCACGCCGGCATGCCGGAGCAGGTAGGTTGCAAGGTCCTGTGCCGTGGCGATCGGGCCGTCGGGTCCCTGCCGGCCGAAATACGCCGACACGTCCGGAAAGACATAGAAGGCTCCGCCCGGACGGACCGTCTCGAGGCGGGGAATCGCCGCGAGGCAGGTCATCACCAGATCGCGCCGCGCCAGGAATTCGCGCGCCATCGCCGCGACACAATCCTGCGGGCCGGTCAGCGCGGCCACAGCGGCCGCCTGAGCGATCGACGTCGGATTCGACGTACTCTGACTCTGCAAGGCCGTCATGGCGGCAACCGCCGCCGCCGGTCCGGCGGCCCAGCCGATCCGCCAGCCGGTCATCGCGTAGGTCTTCGAAACGGCGTTGAGGAGCACCGTCTGCGGCCGCAGGGCCGGGACCAGCGTGACGATATTCGGCACGCGGGTCTCGACGATGTGCTCGTAGATATCGTCGCTGAACACCACCAAGCCCCGTCGAAGGGCGACCTCGCCGAGCGCGCGGAGGGTCTCGACATCGTACACCGCGCCTGTCGGGTTGCTCGGGCTATTGAGGATCACCCCGACGGTCTTCGGCCCACACGCCGCCTCGAGCCGATCCGGGCGAAGGGCAAACCCGTCCTCGGGCAAGGTGTGCACCACTCTGGGCGTCGCGCCGGCGAGCAGCAGCATATCGTAGTAGCTCACCCAGTATGGCGCGGGCACCACGACCTCGTCGCCCTCCTCGAGCAGGACCTGGAAGGCGTTGTACAGGGCATGCTTGCCTCCGCAGCTGGCGACGATCTCGTTCCGCGAGTATTCGAGACCGTCGTCACGGCGCAGCTTCTCCCGGATCGCGTCCTTGAGCGCCGTCGTCCCGCCGACCGGCGTGTACTTCGTTTCCCCGCGCTCCATCGCCTGGCGTGCTGCCTCGCAGACGTGCGCGGGCGTCGCGAAGTCGGGCTCTCCCGCGGACAAATCCACGATATCCTGGCCGGCGGCCTTCATCGCGGCCGCCTCGGCCGCCATGCCGAGCGTCGGCGAGGGCTTGATCCTGCGGGCGCGCGCGGAGAGCCGCAAGTTCATCGGCCGGCTCGCTCGCGCGCACGGGCCAGCAGGCGCGGCAGGACCAGGTCGGGCACCAGACCCGTGACGTTGCCACCGAGAGACGCCACCTCTTTGACCAGTCGAGAGCTGGTGTAGAAGTGCGTCTCGCCCGTCATCATGAAAATGGTCTCGACAGCAGGCTGCAAGTGCCGGTTCATCATCGTCATCTGGAACTCGTACTCGAAATCGGCCACAGCACGCAGGCCACGGACGATGGCCGTGGCTCCCTTGCGTACGGCGTAGTCGACGAGCAAGCCCGTGAAAGCGTCCGCCTGCACGCGCCCTCCTTCGTGAGCAAAACTCTCCTGGATCATCCGCACGCGTTCTTCGGGGGAGAACCACGCCAGATCCTTGTGCGGGTTGAATGCCACGGCCATGATGACCGTGTCGAAAACGGCCAGGCTCCGCCGGACGATGTCCACGTGCCCGTTGGTGATGGGGTCGAAGGACCCCGGATAGACGGCTGTCCGTTTCACGCCGGCTCCTCGACACGACAGAACAATGCGATGGCGGTCCGACCGTGGCGCCGGGCAGCGGCACGCTCGAAGCCCTCGGGCGGCGACACGACCTCGTCGGCCGCATGCTCCAGCGCTACCCAGCCGTGCGCCGCGAGAATGCCGCTCGTTGCCACGGCCGCAAGGATCCGCTGCGCCCACCCGCTGTGGTAGGGCGGATCCGCGAGCACGCCGTCCACTAGCGTCCCCTCGCGGGCGAGGAGGGGCAGTGCGCGCCGGACGTCGAGCGGCACCACCCGCGCACGCTCGCCGACACCGCTCGCATGGAGGTTTGCGCGAAGCCTGCGCGCGGCCGCGGGCGCTGCCTCCACGAAGATCACCTCGCGCGCCCCACGGGACAGGGCCTCGATGCCCAGGGCTCCGCTCCCGGCGAAGCAGTCGAGGATCCGGGCCCCTTCGAGGAAGCCCCGGGCCACGAGCATGTTGCACAGGGCGCCACGCACGAGCCCGGAGGTCGGACGCACGGTCTGCCCCTTGGGGACCGCCAGCCTACGCCCGCGCGCCTCGCCCGCAATCACTCTGACCGCCATGCGCCTCCCGGCTCGCCTCGCTCTAGCAGCTCGGGCGAGCTCGCACCAAGAGTCCGCCGGGCCCTCATTTTTTCTGCATCTCCTGACCGCAGCATTTGAGCGTCCCGGCGCCGCCCTTGGTCACGATGACCTGCGCCCCGCACGCGCTGCAGACGTAGATTTTCCCGATCTGTGCTGCCATGGCTGCATTCCTCTCCGAGTCTCACTGACCAGTAAAGCGCGGCTCACGCCTCGCGAGAAAGGCCGCCACGCCTTCCCGACGGTCGGCCGTCGTCTGCAGCAGCACATAGCAGTCGTGCTCCAGGCGGCAACCATCGTCGAGCGGCAGATCGAGGGCGCGTGTCACCGTCTCCTTGGCCAGCTCGAGCGCACGCGGCGCCTTGCGGGCGAGGATACCAGCCAGCCGGGCCGCCTCCCCTCGCAGGCGTGCGACCGGGACGACGGAGGAGACGAGCCCCCACGCGAGCGCTGTCCGCGCATCGACAGCGCGCTCCAGCAAGACGAGCTCTGCGGTCCGCCCGGGCCCGATAAGCCGCGTCAGCCTCGCGATCGTCCCCCCGGAGCCGAACGTTCCCCTCGACAGACCGGGGAGCTGGAAGATCGCCGTCGTCGCAGCCACGCGCAGGTCTGCCGCGAGCGCCAGCCCCAGCCCCCACCCAGTCGCGTCGCCGGCGACCGCCGCGATCACCGGCCGAGCGAGGCCGGCCACCGCCGCGATGGCATCCGGCCAGCCAGGCGGGAGCCCCGACATGCCTCGCGGCAAACCGGCGCAGAAGTGCGGACCCTGGCCGAGGAGCACGGTCACCCGCACCTCCGGGTCGTCGTCGATCGTCTCGCAGGCGCGCACCACCCCGGCCAGCAGGTCCGGGTCGAGCCGATTGCGCGTCGTTGGCCGCTCGAGCGTCAACGTCGCGACGCCGCCTGCGATGCAGAGTCCGACCCCGCCCGGGAGCGCCCCGCGCACCGTCACGAGGCCTCGAGGCGGCTCCGCAGCTCGCCGCGCAGGATCTTCCCCATGGCGTTTTTCGGCAGCTCGGCACAGAAGCGAATGACCTCGGGCTTCTTGAAGCTCGCCAGCCGCTCGCGGCACCACTCGCCGAGCTCGGCGGCTGTCGTAGACGCCCCGGGGCGCAGCACCACGCAGGCCCCGACCCGCTGTCCCCATTCGACGTCCGCCAGACCGACGACCGCGACCTCGTCGACCGCGGGGTGCGCCCCGAGGACGGCTTCGACCTCGGCAGGGGCGATGTTCTCGCCACCCCGGATGATCATGTCGTCCTTGCGGCCAGCGAGGTAGAGATACCCGTCCTCGTCGATCCATCCGAGGTCGCGCGTCGGGAGCCAGCCGTCCGCGAGAAAGGGCGAGGGGGTCCCCGCATAGCCTTTCATGGCGCGTGGCGTGCGGACCTGAATCTCCCCGACGGCGTTCGGTGGCAGCGCCTCGCCCTCCTCGCCCACGATGCGCACCTCGACGTCGGGCAAGGGCTTCCCGATCGAGCGGAGCCGCTTGAGGGTGCGGGCGTCCTCGTCCGGGGAGCCACCGAGGCGGTGATCCTCGGGCCCGAGAACGGTCAGGGTCGAGGTCGTCTCCGTCTGACCGAAGGCGTTGACGAAGCCGACATGCCGCGGGAAGACCTCGATGGCTCGGCGAATCACGGTGAAGGGCATCGGCGCGCCGCCGTACGAGAGCAGCTCGAGTGACGAGAGATCCGTACGGCCCAGGGCCGGGTGGTCGAGGAGCTGCTTTAACATCGTCGGCACGACGAAGGCGTGGGTGATGCGCTCGCGCGCCACCGTCTCGAGCCACTGCCCCGCCTCGAACTGGGGCAGCACGACGAGACGCCGCCCGGTCCACAGTGTGGTCATCATATTCGTGGCGCCTGCGATGTGATAGAGGGGCGCGCACAGGAGCGCCGCGCCGCGCGGAGTCCCATCGGCCAGCTCCACGTTCGCCGTGACGTAGGCGCTGAAATCCCCGTAGCGCAGCATCACGCCCTTTGGCAGCGACGTCGTGCCACTGGTGAACATGAGAATCGACACGTCGTCGTCGTCGACCTCGGCTTCCTCGATGTCTTCCGAGGCTGCGGCGACGAGCGCCTCGTAGTCATGCACGCCGGGATGCTCCGGGGTGCCATCCAGCACGATCGTCTCGCGCAGTGCCGGCACGGCCTGGCGCAGCCCCTCGACCTGGGGGAGGTAGCGCTGGCCGACGAAGAGGATCGTGGCCTCGCTCGCCCGCAGCATGTGCTCGAGCTCGGCCTGCCGCGCCCGGTAGTTGATGGGCACGAACACGCCGCCGAGCATGGCGGTCGCGTAGTAGGCCTCGACGTAGCGATGCGAGTTCGTCGCGAGCACCGCGACGCGAGCCCTGCGCCCGACCCCCAACTCCGCAAGCGCACACGCGAGCCGCCGCACCCGGGCGTGCGTCTCGGCGTAGCGCAAGCGGATGTCCCCACAGACGAGCGCTTCCTGCTCGGGGGCGATCCCGGCCGGGATCGAGAGGAAGCCCACGGTGTTCATGCCGCGGTTTGTAGACCGGGGCCGCACGCCGGCTCAAGGCCGAGCGAGGTCGTGCGCCAGTCGCCGTTCGAGCGCCATGGCCTGATCGAGTGTCTGGTCCTGCGCAGCCCGGATGCAGCGCCGGACGGCCTGGGTGAGCGCGGGGTCGAGACGGGCAAGCCGGCGGCTCGTCGCGAGAGCCGTGGCCAGGAGGCGCTGGCGCGGGACGACCGCGTTGACGATGCCCATCGCCAGTGCCTCGCGAGCGTCGAGCGTCCGGCCTGTGAGCACGAGCTCCAGCGCACGCCCCATGCCAGCGCGTCGCGGCAGCGTCTGGGTTCCACCGACGCCAGGAATCATCCCCAGGCCAGTCTCGGGAAGGGCGAGGCGTGTGTCGTTCGCCGCGATCACCAGGTCGCAGAGCATCGCCATCTCCATTCCGCCACCGACAGTCCAGCCATGCACGGCAGCCACGGTAGCGGCGCGCAGGCCGAGCAGGCGTCCCCACACGTCACGTCGCCAGCGCACCCGGCGCGCGACGAGCGGCGATGGCGACTGGCCGAACTCGGTCAGATCCCCTCCGGTGCAGAAGGCAGACCCGCTCCCGTGGAGCAGCAGGACGCGGACCTCGGGATCGTCGTGCGCGGCGCCGAGCACCTCGAAGAGCTCGTCGCGCATGCGCAGGGAGTACGCGTTGAGCCGCTCGGGTCGATCGAGGGTCAGGACGGCCACCGCACCGCGCCTCGCGTAGCGGAGCGTGGCGAAGGGCCTCACGCGGCCCACACCACCCGCCCTCCGACCATCGCGAGACGAACCCGCGTCTCGACGATCTCGTCAGCCGGCGCGCGCAAGGGGTCCGGCTCGACCACGATCAGATCTGCCGGCCCGCCCGGCTCGAGCCGGCCGAGGGTGTCGGCATACAAGGCGAACGCGGCGCCGGTGGTGAAGAGCGCCAGGGCCGCGCGGGCCGACAGACGTTCACCGGACCCGAGCGGGGCACCGCTGCGTGTGCGCCGCGTCCGCGCGGCCGCGATGCCGAGCCAGGGCGAAAAGGAACCGACGGGGGCATCGGAAGCGCCCGCGAGCCTCACGCCGGCGGCCGCCAGCGAGCGTGCGCGGTAGAGCCAGCTCCAGGCGGCGGGCGTCGTTTCCGCCCGGTAGACATCGCCGCGCTCTCGCACGAAGACCGGATTGGTCACCACGACCAGTTCCAGGTCGGCAATCGCGGCAACCAGCGACGGTGGGCACTCCCCGAGGTGCTCGAGGCGGTGCCGGCGACCCGCGCGGAGGGGCCGTGGCAAGCTCGCGAACGCCGCGAGCGCTGCCACCAGCATGGCGCCGCTCGTGCAGTGCACTGCCACCTGCGCCCCGGCAGCAGCCGCTCCGCGCACAGCACGCGCCAGCGCCAGGGGCGAGGGTCGAAGTCCGCGGGGACCCTCCTCGAGGAGCATCTTGACCGGTCCCGGCCGGAGCGGCTCGTCCTCTCCCAGGCGGACCGCGGCGGTCCGGCGCATCGCGTACACCCGCTGCGGGACCCAGCCTTTCTCCACCGCGGTCCGAAGCGGCTTCAGGCCCGAGCGCGTTCGCGGGGTGGCATCCGCCACCGTCGTGATGCCGCACGCCGCAAGCTCGCGACCCGTCCGTGCGAGCCCACGAGCGAGAACGATCTCCGGAAGCGGGCCGATCCGGCGGCCGATCTCGGCCTCGCGGCCGCTCACCAGAGCGCCTGTCCGCGAGCCGTCTCGCGCGCGACCACCCGCGAAGCCGAGGCGCCGCAGCGCCTCGCCCCCGAGCAACGAGGCATGGCGACTGCGGTGACGAAGCCGCACCGGGCGTCCGCCAGCGGCGCGATCGAGCTCGTCCGGGGTGGGCCACCGCCCGAGGGGTCGGTCATCGAGTCCTTCGCCGCGTACCCAGGCCCCGGCGGGCAGGGAAGCCGCGTGCGCATGGATCCCAGCGAGGAGCGCGTCCACGCCTGCGTACTGGCTGCAATCGAGGTGGGCCTCGCGGGCGGCCAGGGCGAGGAGGTGCAGGTGCGGATCGAGGAGACCGGGAAGAATCGTCCCGCTGCCGCAATCGAGGTACTCTGCCCCCGCCCCGACCGCCCGCCGGACCTCCTGGCGGCGGCCCACGAGCGCCACCTGCTCGTCGCGGATCGCGACCGCGTCGCTCCCCGGCGCACAGCCCGGGGCACATACGCGTCGACCCGCGACAACGAGCGTCCGGCCTGCGCTCAATCGGACGACGGCAAGGGCTTGGCTTCCTTCAGCTTCATCTCGCGATCGCAGCACGTGAGCAAACCGCTCCCGCCCTTGTTGCACAACACCTCGGTCCCGCACGACTCGCACAGGTACCGCTTGCCGAGCTGGGTCGCCATACGGTCCGCTGCTAGCAGAGAGGCGTGCCTGGCCTCAAGCCAGCGGCCAGATCGCTACCCGCGCCCGGGTCGAGGTCTCGCCCTCGGCGATGCGCAGCTCCCGTCCGGGCTCGGCCACCTCGCGGCGGACCAGGGCCAGGGCAACCGGCTGTCCGCCGAGACCGAAGGCGCGGGCCACCGAGGTCACGCGCCCGACCTCCTTGCCGTTCTCGAGCACCGGCGCGCCGGGCGAAGGGGCAGGATCGTCGAGCAGCAACGGCACGAGCGTGCGGCGTACCTGGCCGCGAGCCGTGCCGCGAGCCACGACCTCCTGCCCGAGATAGCACCCCTTCCTGTCGCTCACGGCGTGCGTCAGCGGCAGCTCGAGCGAGAGCGTGCCCGCTCCCATGTCGAGGCCGATGCGCGGGACGCCGACCTCGACGCGCCGCCCCTCGAGGGCCTCGAGCCCGCACGGCCGTGCACCCGCCCTCACGAGCGCGTCCCACAGCCGGGACGCCCGGGCTGCCGGCACGTGCGCAATGGCGCCTGGCCCCTTCACCTCGCTGGCGCGGACGATGCGCGCCGGCACGCCGGCAATACTGGCGACCGCATGCGCGTAGGGCGGCAGTTCCTGGATCTCGCTCGGCAGGAGCGCCATGGCCTGGGGCCCCTCCAGGGCGATGAGCGCCGTCGCCTCGCGGGGATCCGCCAGGGTCACGTCGTCGGCGATGATGAGCGCCTCCAGCGCGGCCTGGAGGTCGGCCCGGGCGCGCACATCGACATCGAGCAGGATCTCCTCGGGCAGCACAGCCACGCGGAGGTCTGCCGTCACGCGTCCCTGGATGGTGAGCAACAGGGCGGGACACCCCTCGCCGGGCCGGAGCCCCGCAATGTCGTTCGTCAGCATCCCGTGCAGAAACGAGACGCGGTCGGCGCCGGAGGCCACGACGAGCACGCGATACCCCAGGTCGACCAGCGCTGCCCCGTCGACAAGGGCCGCGTATTCCCCTTGGGGATCCCCGAAGTGGCTCGGCAGCAGGACGCCGCGGTCGGGGGCGTGCACCGCGCCGCCAGCGGCGAGGTGATCGTGCAGCGCCGTCCTGAGCATGACAGCTTCGACCGTGCCGCCTCTCCACTGGCTTGACAAGCGCCCCGGAGCCATCGAGACGCCGCGCGTGCTCCCCTCGCGCTTCGAGGACATCCGCCACGAGGCCGACAGCGGCATCGGCCTCGACATGCACGGCCTGCATGCCGCGATTCGCGGCATCCCGAAGCCGGTCATCGCCATGGTCAACGGCTACGCAATCGGCGGCGGGCACGTGCTCCACGTGCTGTGCGACCTGACGATTGCGGCCGAGCACGCGCGATTCGGACAGGTCGGCCCCCGGGTGGGATCGGTGGATCCGGGCTTCGGGACAGCCTATCTCGCCCGCCTCGTAGGCGAGAAGAAGGCGCGCGAGATGTGGTACCTCTGCCGGCAGTACTCGGCCCAGGAGGCCTTAGCTATGGGCCTCGTGAACGCGGTCGTTCCGTCAGCGGAGCTGCGGGCCGAAACCGAGCGGTGGTGCCAGGATCTCCTCGCGCGGAGCCCGACGGCCCTCGCCCTGGCCAAGCAGTCGTTCAATGCCGACACGGCGCACCTGGCCGGTGTCGCCGACCTGGGCTTCACGGCGCTCGAGCTGTTCTACGAGACGCCCGAGGCGATGGAGGGAGTGACGGCCTTTCGCGAGAAGCGAGCGCCAGATTTCCGGCGCTTCACCCGCCGCTGAGCATCGGGTTTGCCCGGCGGCGTCTTTTCCTCACACCTCGACGAAGAGGTCTGCCCCCTCCTCCTTGACCGCGTACGTCGTCACGCGGCTGTCGTCGGTGAGACTCTCGCCCGTCTTGAGATCGAACTGCCAGGCGTGCCAGGGACAGGTGAGGACGCACCCCTCGAGGTCGCCCTCGCCCAGCGGCCCGCCACGATGTGGGCACTCGTTGTCGATCGCGTAGAAGGTGCCGTCCACGTTGAAGACGGCAATCTCCTTGCCGCCGACGGCGAGCGTTTTGCCACTCCCCGGGGGAATCTCCGCAGCCGGGCAGGCCTTGACGAACGTGGGCATGGGCGCGGCATTGCCACGCGGCCTGCAGTCGGTCAAGGCAAGAAACGATGTCGAGTCCGCTCCTGCTCGCCCTCCCGGGCAACGAGTGCTGGGCGACCGTCCTGGCCAGACACACCGGTGGGGAGCTCGGCCTTCTGGAGGTCCGCTGCTTCCCCGATGGCGAGCGCTACGTGCGCATCGACAGCCCAGTCAGCGGGCGCTCAGTCGCGGTCGCGTGCACCCTGCGGAATCCCGATGAGCAGATACTTGCCCTCTGTTTCACCGCAGCGGCCGCCCGCGAGCTGGGAGCCCGCCGCGTAGGGTTGGTCGCGCCGTACCTCGCCTACATGCGACAGGATACCCGCTTCCGTGCGGGAGAGGCGATCACGTCGGTCACCTTCGGGACGCTGGTGTCGACAGTGATCGACTGGCTCGTCACCGTCGATCCGCACCTGCACCGGCACCACTCGCTGGCGGACGTCTACCGGGTGCCGGCGCTTGCCGTGACGGCGGCTCCGGCCATCGGCGCCTGGGTGCGCCGCGAGCATCCCGATGCGGTGATCGTGGGACCTGACGAGGAGAGCAGGCAATGGGTCACCGCGGTGGCCGAGGCGGCGGGCGTCCCCTGGGTCACGATGATCAAGGCACGGCAGGGTGACCATGACGTGACCGTCACCGCGCCCGAGCTCGATCCGTGGCGGGACCGGGTGCCGATCGTGCTGGACGACATCGTGTCGACCGCAAGCACGATGGTCGCAGCTGTCGAACGGCTGCGGGCCAGCGGCTTCCGCGCGCCGGTCTGCGTGGGCGTTCACGCGGTGTTCGCCCCCGGCGCCACCGAAGCCCTCGCAGCCGCTGGCGCGGCTCGCATCGTGACCTGCGACACGATTCCCCATCCCACCAATGCCATCGCGGTGATTCCCCTCCTCGCCAGCGCGGTCCTGGCTCAGGTCTGACCGGCTGCGGCCCGCGGTGACCCTGGCGGACTGTCGCCACGTCGACCCGCTGCCCGATCCGTTGCCGCCGCACGGGACCGTGGCTACAAGCGGTCTCGTGCGCCTCGTCTGCTTCGGCGACATTCACATGGCGTTTTCCGCCATCGAGCGACTCGGACCGATTCTACGCGAAGCCGACTACGCGATCCTCACCGGCGACCTCACGACCTTCGGGGACCCCGCCGATGCGTTTCGCGTCGTGGGCGCGGTCAGAGCGTTCTGCCCGCGGGTGCTCGCCGTAACCGGGAACCTCGACATGCCCTGGACGATCGACGCCCTGCGGGAGCAGGGCATCTCGCTGCACGGCGAGGGACGGTCCCTGGGCCACATCGGGGTGTTCGGCTGCGGGGGATCGAACATCACACCGATGGATACGCCGACGGAGTTCTCCGACGAGGATCTGGGGCGTTTCCTCGCGGCGGGCCATGCGACGATCCAGGGCATGGCGCGACGGATCATGATCTGCCACGCGCCGCCCTTCGCTACGCGTGTCGATCGGCTGATGAACGGGACGCCCGTCGGCAGTCCCGCGGTCCGCAGCTTCATCGAGGCGCACCAGCCCGACGTGGCCGTGGTCGGGCACATCCACGAGGGGCGGGGCACCGACCGGATCGGCCACACGCTCGTGTTGAATGCCGGGGCCCTGCGTGACGGGGGATACGTGCTCGTCGACGACGATGGCGCGGCCCTGCGGGCCACGCTTCACGTGCTTCCGCGGGCGCACTGACTCCGGCAGGACCGTCGTGCCGCGTCCTGCACGCTGGACCGCCGTGACCTTCGACGCGGTCGGAACCCTCCTCGCGCTGCGGGAGCCAGTGGGCACGACCTATGCCCGGATCGCGGCGGCGCACGGGATCCACGCCGAGCCCCGTGCCGTGGAGCAGCGCTTTCGCCGGGCCTTCGCAGCGGCTCGACCGCCTGCCCTCGCCACCGTGGCGCGGGAGGCGCGGGAAACCCTGGAGCGGCAGTGGTGGTCGCAGCTCGTGAGCGCGGCTCTCGACATACCCGCCCCGAGCGCGGTCCTCGAGGCCATCGCCGCTGCCTGCTGGTCGCACTACGCGGAGCCCAGCGCCTGGGCAGTCTATCCCGAGGTGTCGCGCGTGCTGGCACGCCTGCGCGATCGCGGGCTCCGGCTTGCCATCGTCTCGAACGCCGACCGCCGCCTCGCGCAGGTGCTGACAGCGACCGGCCTGGCGGCTGCCGTGGACACGGTCGTCCTCTCGAGCCGCGTCGGGGCGACGAAGCCGGACCCGGCCATCTTTCGCGTCGCACTTGCGGAGCTACGTGCCACGGCTCGAGACACCGTGCACGTTGGCGACAGCCTCGATACCGACGTCGCCGGCGCCGGGGCAGCCGGGCTCGCCGTCGTGTGGCTCGATCGCCGCGGGCCGTCGTCGATGACGGCGCCCCGGGACGTCCCGCGCATCACCTCGCTGTCGGCGCTCCCCGATCTCCTCGACCTGCTGCGCTAGCGGTCGGCGGCGCTCAGCCATACACGTCGATGAGAAGACCCGTCGGCGTGGGCCCGAGCTCGGCGTAGGCGGGCCACGCCGCCCGCGACGAGGGCGGAGCGCTCCAGGGCTCCTTGCTCCAAGGAGACGGGGCCCACTCCCGCGGGCAGGGCTCCATCCCCACTACGGCCGGGACGAGGGCGCGCCCCCGGTCTGCGATGAGCGGCAGGCGCGGCACCTCCATGCCGCAGTCGCCTCGCATGCATCGTGCCGCCCGCCATTCCCGCGGCTGGGCGGGGCCGCCTCCCGAACGCTGCGCACGCTGCTGCACGGCAGCGAGGGCCAGCGCCCAGCGAAGTCGAGATATTTCGGGCGCTTCACCGGTGGTGCGCCGCCCTGCACAGTGCAGCGCCTGCTGCGCACGCCCCTGCGCACCAAGCCCACGCGGCGGTCGTGCACGACTGCCCCGTCCCGCAAGGGTGCACGCGTTAGCGGGACCGCGGCGAGAGCCCGTAGCGCTTGAGCTTGTACAGCAGGGTCCGGCGGCCAATCCCCAGCAGGCGGGCCGCCTGCGTCCGGTTCTGCCCGCACTGCGCGAGCGCACGCTCGAGCAGCGCACGCTCGGTTTCCCCTACCGCAGCACGGACGGCAGCTCGCCATCGGCCTGCCTGCTCCTCGGACGAGCGGGCTTCGAGGCCGACATCGGCCGGTGCGAGCGTCGGCCCCGGCGCCATCACGACGGCCTGCTCGATCACGTTCTCGAGCTCGCGAACGTTCCCGGGCCAGGGTCGCTCGGCCAGCGCCACGAGCGTCGCGGGCTCGAAGCGCAGACCTGGGCGGCCATGGCGCTCGGCCAGCCGTGCCAGGAAGTAGTGCGCCAGGACAGGGATGTCCTCCTGGCGCTCGGCCAGCGAGGGCACCCGCAAGGTCGCCACCTTGAGGCGGAAGTACAGGTCGTGACGAAACCGCCCCGCCCGAACGGCAGCCTCCAGGTCCCGATGCGTGGCCGCGATCACGCGCACGTCGACCGGCAGCGCGCGTCCGCCGCCGACGCGCGTGACCTCGCGTTCCTGCAGCACGCGCAGGACCTTCGCCTGCACCGCGAGGCTCATATCCCCGATCTCGTCGAGCAGGAGGGTGCCCCCGCCAGCGCGCTCGAACAGGCCGGGGCGGCGGTCCACGCCCGTCGCCACGCCCCGCTCGATCCCGAAGAGCTCGCTCTCGAGCAGCGAGTCGGGGAGCGCAGCGCAGTTGACGGCGATGAACGGCCCCTCGCGGCGTCGCCCGCTCCAGTGGAGGGCGCGCGCCACGACTTCCTTGCCGCTGCCGCTCTCCCCGAGGAGGAGGACCGTCACGTCCGTCTCGGCGAGCCGGTCGAGCAGCGCCAGCATGCGGCGAAACGCCGGGCTCAGGCCGATCAGCGCATGGCGGCCGAAACGCTCCCCCAACTCAGCACGCAAGCTCTGATTCTCGCATGCCAGCTTTTCGTAGAGCATGGCGTTTTCAAGCGCGATGGCGATGGCCGGGGCGATCAGGCCGAGCAATCGCCCGCGTGCCGGGTCGGGCGACGCGGGCTCGGCGTTCCCGACGACCAACACGCCCACGGTCCGTCCCCGGGCACCGAGCGGCTGCAGGGCGAGGCGCGCCAGGCCGGCAGTCGCGAGCGGCAGGGGCTCCCCGTCCTCCGGACCGCCATCGCAGGGCGTCCCGGTCGCCGCCAGCGCCAGCCGCCCGGCACGGGCGAGGGGCACGAAGGGCGCGTTGCCCGAAGCCTGGTAGACGACCGCCGCTTCGTCCGCGCGGGCCTCTGCCACCAGCCGGAGCCCCCCCTCGACCTCGTCGACCAGCCAGAGCGCGGCCAGATCGGCGACCAGCTCGTCCCGCAGGAGCTCGGTCAGCGCCCGGCCGAGCGCGAGGAGGGTCACCTCGCCCGCGAGGGCGTCGCCGACGAGGCGCACGAGCGAGAGATCCTCGATGCGCCGCAGGAGCTCGGCGTTGGTCTCGCGGAGCGCCCGCTCCAGCCGCTGGTCGGGCATGCCGGTCACGCCTCCGCCGCCATCGTGGCGTGTGCTGCAGCGATATCCCGTTCGAAGGCATCGAGCACGGCATGGATGTCCCGGCGTTCGAGGCCGAGCCGTGCCCACGCCGTAGCCGTCGGCGAAGGCACGAGATCGTCGCCGCCGTAGCCGTAGCCGTAGCCGCGGACCAGCGAGTTCGCCACATGGACGACCGCCGTCTCCAGGGGAGCCGCCCGGCTCCGCTCCGGTTCGTGATGATAGACCACCGCGTCGTGGAGTCGCGGCGGGAGCCGCCATCGCCCGACGAGCCACGAGGCAATCTCGGCGTGGTCGGTTCCGAGGAGCGCCCGCTCGCTCTCGCGGAAGGCGCGGCGCTGCTGGCGGGCGTCGTCGAGCACTGCCTCGAACAGCTCCGGGGCCTGGCGAAACAGCACGACCTTTCCCAGATCGTGCAGCAGCCCCGCGGCCGAGATCTCTTCTGGCCGATCGAGCCGCCGCCAGCGCGCCAGAGCGCCGGCCATCACCGCGGTCCCCACGGCATGCTCCCAGAACCCACGTCGGCCGATGCGCAGGTCGAGCATCGAGGTGGCGTAGACGAGGCTCCGACTGACCGTCGTCCCGAGCACCGTCAGCGCCTGCTCCACGCTCGCGATCCGGCCCGAGAGGCCGTAGAAGGCCGAGTTCGCCACGCGCAGCACCTGAGCGGCGAGGACCTGGTCGGTCTCGATCAGCGCTGCCGCCTCCGCGAGATCGGCATCCTCGCGTTCGAGCACCGCCACGATGCGTGCCGCGAGGCCGGGCAATGCCGGCAGATCGCGCACCTGCGCCACCAGCCGCCGTAGCTGCGCGAGATCGCCGGGGGCAGGACGCGCCGCGGACCTCATCGAGCGCCATCGCGCCGAGCGGCATGGGCCAGGAGCCGCTCACGCAGGCAGGCATACAGCTGCCCCAGCGTCGGCTCGGCGGCCGAGGCGCCGAATCGTGCCTCCAGAGCGCGCAGTGCCTCGTCGAGCTCCGGGTCGCGCTCCCACGGAGCAACGCCGTCGGGCGCGTCGACCCAGACACTCGCCACCCCGTGCGCTTCGAGCAGACGGCCAAGCGCCGGGCCGAGTGCGCTCCCGACCCCGACGATGACCGCCCCGTCGGGTCCGGTCACGGCCCGGGCCACTTTCATGCCCGGCCGCACGAACCGCAGGTGCACACGCTCCATGCTCTCGGCGCCGCCGTCTCCGACGCTAGCGAGGCGCCCCCCGACTCTCAACCCGTGCGCGATCCTTGACACTCGCGGGTCCCTCTGCGATCCGGAATACTCGGAGCGGCATCCAAGGCCGCTGTTGGGCCAGAGGAGGAGAACGCGTGAGACGAGGTCGATGGGCAATGTTGGGGATCGGGGTGAGTGTCGCTGCCGGGCTGCTCGCGGCCAGCATCTCCGGAGCCAGCCCCTGTACGAAAGACTGTGCGCAGGCGAAGAAGGCCTGCCTCAGCGCCGCTGTGGCGGCGAGGAAGAACTGCATGGCCAGCAAGGCCGAATGCAAGGCAGCGTTCAAGACTGCGCGAAAAGCCTGCCTGGCGGAGTTCAAGGCGAAGAAGCAAGCCTGCAAGGCGTCCCCCGCAGCCACGGACGTCTGTTCTCCGTCGGGCGCGTTCCTGCTCGACTGACGGTCGGCCCAGGCGGGGCGAGCCCGCGCGGGCGGGCTCCCCCGCCTCGACGCGTCACGGCCGCGAGGTGGCTCGCGCGGAGTGACGATTCCACAACCAGGCGAGCCACCCGTCGGCGGGAACGTCGCCGTCCGCCACGACCGGGACGCGCCCCATCTCGTGGTCGCCGCGACGCACGACGACCTCGCCGAGCGGCTGCCGTTGGTGAACCGGCGCCCGGAGCAACCGCGGGATCCGGGCCTCGACCTGCAGTCCGCGGTCCTCCGCGCGCCTGAGGAGCAGCCGGAGGTCGGCTGCGGGAATCGCGCGCACGTGCGGCACGCGTCCTCCGGAGACCGGAATGCGGCCGATGGGGACACCCTGGCGTGCCGCGACGACCGTCTTCCAGGTCGCGAACGCCTCGGTCATCAGACGCGCCGCATGATCGAAACAGCCCTGCTTCGAGGGCATGCCGAGCACGACCGCCAGCACCTCCATCTCGCCTCGCCGTGCCGTGGCCGTCACCGAGAATCCAGCAGCCGTATAGTACCCCGTCTTCAGTCCGGTCGCGCCCGGGAAGGTGCGTAGCAGATGGTTGGTGTTGCGCATGACCAGTGTCCCGTTACGAAAGGTCCCCTGGGCAGTCGCCGCCCAGCGAACGGCCTCGGGATGCTTGCGCAGCTCGCGCCCCAGCGTCGCCAGATCCCGGGCGGTGGTGAGGTCGGGAGGCTGGCCGGCCTCTGGCGGCAGCCCGTGCACGCTCCGATAGCGCGTCCCGGTCATCCCCAGCTCCTGGGCGCGCCGATTCATGAGCTCGACGAAGGCCTCGGTCGAACCCGCAATGTGCTCGGCGACCGCGACCGACGCATCGTTCGCCGAAGGGATCATCACGGCTTCGAGAAGCTGCCCCAGGCTGAAAATCTCGCCCGCGGCGAGATAGACCTGCGACCCGCCCATGCGGCTGGCCTTCTCCGAGACGCGCACCCGATCGTCGAGCGACACCTGCCCGGCACGCACGCGCTCGAGCGCAACGAGGACGGTCATCATCTTTGCCATGGAGGCCGGCGGCCACTGCCGGTCCGCCTCGTGCTCGGCCAGCACGGTTCCGCTGTCGGCATCGACCACGATCATGGCGACCGGTGCCCCCGAGCCAGGCCGCGCAGCGTCTCCAACCCCGACCACCCCGAGGACAAGCCCGACCGCCGTCACCCATGCCCTCACCGCCCTGCATCCCATCCCCACATCCTCCCTGGAGCGTTTCCGTGCTCGCGACGCGCCGGCCGGGCGCGTCTGGCCGTTCACGCGCCGAGCGCGGCCAGCGCCTCCTCCCGCCCGACGAGCTGGTCGGGCTCGGCACGAATCACGTCGCCATCGCCCTCGAGCTCGCCGTCGAGGAGCAGCCCCCGGATATCCTCGGCGCTCGCGAGAAAGCTTGCGAACGCCCGCCGATCCAGGCGCTGCGGAACGTAGCCGCGCGCCTCCACCAGCCGCGACCAGGCCGCACCGACGCTGGCCTCGTTGGTCCACACGAACAGCGTCCACCCCCACTCCCACCGTCCGCCAAGGTATTCCGCCGCCGCCTTGCCAGCCGGTGGCCGCCAGAACAACAACAGATCGCGCACATCGCGGAGCGCGCCGTGCCCGACATCGTGCGGCCCGGGCGATGCCCATGCCTCGGCCGCGGGCTTCACGCGCCTGCGCGCACGAAAATCGACTTCGATGACCCTGCCCCGCGTGGCGCGCCCCCTCGTTCGAGAGCTAGCAGCGGGCCAGACCGAGGTCAACGCGCGCCTGGCTCTCGTCTCCTAGTTGCCCCAGCGGGTATCCGCCTGGCTTGCGAGATGCTCGAGCATGCGCTGCTCGGCCCGCGCGCGGGCAATGCGGCGCACGATGGCTTGCGTTTGCTGTGCAATCGGGATGGACGCCATGACCCCGGCCAGCGCGGCCGGCGAGAGCTGGGCCAGGGCGCTGCGCATCTCGGCAAGTGCCGCCTGCGGGACCTCGGGCACTTCGATCGTCGCGCCGAGGTCGAGGACCGCACGGAAATGCTCCTGGAACCGTGCCCGGGCTTCGGAGCGCTCCTCCGGCGTGCAGGTGGCATGCAGGCGTGCCAGCGCGGCCTCGAAGAGGTCATCGAAGGCGAGCAGCAAAGCCTCCCGTCCTGTCATGGCCCCCACGTAAGCATCGCTCGAGCCCCTGCCAACCCCTCCATCAATCGACGCGAACGAAGGGCCAGCGGGCGCGCATCGCCCGATCGATCACGCCGAGACCGGCCTGCTCCCCGAGCGTTTCCACGGCGAGGATGCGATCGGCATCGCGAAAGGCCACCCGCGGCTTCTCTCCCGTGGCCTCCAGCGCGCGCCAGACGACAGCGCCCAGCGTTCGCTCCAGCTCGGCCGTATTGAGAGTCCCCTTGAGCCCGCGACGCTCGACCCGCACGTGAAAGGTGCCGCCAGCGAACCGCGACGCCAGCTGGCGCACCGCGGGCTCCAAGGTCGCCAGGGGATCGAGCGGATCGAGAGGAATCCACCGGTCGATCGGGACCACGCGGGCGAGGACCTCCTGCAAGGCCGGCTCGGTTTCCAGCTGCGCTTTCAGGGCATCGAGGAACTCCGCGACGTCGGCGACAGAGCCAACTGCCACGTTCCGATACCCCGATCCGCGAAACGTGCCACGCCCACGGAGCGCTGCGAAGAGCTCCGGCCGCCGGCCTTCGTGCGCCGTGAGTAGCACATTCCAGATCTCCACTGCGTTCGCAGTATCGATCGGCGACGATTCCCGCACAATGGCCGACGGTTCCTCGCTCGCGGGAGGCGTGCTACAACCCGCCGCCTATGCGTCTGCCCCTGTCGTGCGCGGTGGCCGCCCTCGCGATCGTCGTGGGGGTCCCGCCCGCCACGGGGGGAACCCTGCTGTACGTCACGGCGGCCGCCGCTGGGCGCATCTACGGGTTCTGCACCCGTCCAGACGGCACCCTGGCGAGCACGCCCCAGGTCGAGGTGGAGACGCGAGGACGCTATCCGTCCCGCCTGCGGGTCTCCCCGGCCACAGGAACGCTGTACGTCGCCGAAGACGATCGCGTCGAGGTGTTCCGCATCGGCCCTCGCGGCGGGTTGTCCCGCCCGCAGCCGGATCACGTGCCGGTACCCGCACGCCGAGGCGTCGCGTCGCGAGACATCGCGACCGACTGCCCCCCGGACGATGCCGGCTGCCGTCCCACCATGCTCTACGTCCCCGAGCGGCGCTTCGGCCGGCTCAGTGCCTTCCCCCTCGATCCCGTCACCGGCATTCCGCGCTCCGACACCGCCACGAGCTGCGTCAGCGCCGACATCGGCGTCGACTTCGAACAGGTGCTCTACAATGGCGCGGTCACGCCGCGCCTGCTCTACGCCACGCAGCTCGTGGGGGCCGGCGGCGCCATCGTGGCCTACGCGCTTGACGACAGTGGGCAGCTCGTCGGCGAGTGCCTGGCCGACGACCCGCGCAGCGGCGACGACCCGGACGACTGCGACGTGGGCCAGAATCCCAAGGACCATCCCGAGGACCTCGACGGCGTCTGCGACGATGACCCGGCCTCGAACGACGACGACGATGGCGTGCTCACCGAGTGCGTGGGCCGCGTGGCCTGCGGTCTGGGGCCCATCGGTGAGGCACCGGCGTGTCCTGCCCTCGGCGGGCCGGTCACCTGTCCCACGGGCAGCGTCCCCTGCCCGAGCAGTGCTGGCGGGCCGTGCCTGTGCTGTCGGCCTAGCCGACGAGGGTCCCCCGGCGTATCGCGACGGGTACGCGTTCCCGGAGCTGGCGCGATGGCGCTGCGGGACAATCCCGATGGGGTGGTCTCGGAATGCAATCCTGCGCCGAGCCCGCTGCGGCTCTATGTCGCGGCGCGCTTCAGTCGGCAGCTGCTGGCATTCAACCTCGACGCGGCGGGTCGGTTCGACGTGCGCCGTCGCAAGCTGCGCGAAGGGGATCCGCGCTCCTGCGAGCCGGTCACGCGCTCCGATGGCAGCCCCGTATTGCGCCAGCGTGCCTCGAGCTTCACCCGCAGCGGGGCCCGCTACCAGGACATCGTGGTGGCCGGAACCGCCCCGGAGGTCACCGTGCTCGCGAGCCAGTTCGTGAACGGACAGGTGGACGCCTACCGCGTGACCGCATCGCGGGGACTCCCGGAGCGCCCTACATCGACGACACGCAAGGACGTCCGGACGACCCCAGTGCGCTTGCTCGTCCGCGACCTGCCCTCGACCGCGGGCGACGCTCGGCGCCAGGTCCTCTACGTGGCGACCGGCCAGTACGACCGGGTCCAGGCCTATCGCCTGCGCTCGAACGGCCTCCCCGCACGTCCCACGCCTTTCAGTGAGACCGCGCCCATTCCTGGCTCGTTCCCGAGCGATATCGCGCTCGTGGAGGTGCAAGGGGCCTGCGGCCCGTGAGGCGAGGCGCCGTGCGGCCCGGTGTCGCATCTGGCGTACGAATTCCCCGTTGCCAACACGTCGGCGGTTGCCGTATCGTCCACATCGCATGCTGCGGACGTCCCTGGTGACGATCGTCGCTCTCGCCCTCGGTGCAGCCGTTGGACATGCCGAACGCCGTCCCTCGGCAGAGGGCTTGTTGCAGATCGTGAAGCCCGCGGCGCGCGGCGAGGCGCTCGCGCACCCGCACGTGAACGTGCTGGCCCGCTTCGGGGTCACCGAGGACCGTCTCGCCGCAGATCCCGCGACCTTCCGGGCTCGCCTCGGCGGTGCCGACATCACGGCGGAGTTCGTCGATGTCGTCGAAAACGGGGTGATCGTAGGGAAGCGAGCGCAGATCGGCAGAGAGCGGCTCAAGCTCGGGCGCGGTCGCGTGAACCGCATTCGCTGTTCGGTGTCGGCCGCACGACCGAGCGGTCGCAGCCGGGGTCGAGCGATTCGCGATGTCGACCGCGTCCGCTTTCGCGTGGTCGACGGCCCGAACACGCCACCAGTGGCGAAGCTGGCCGAAGGGTCGCGCAGCTTCCGGCCTGGCGTCCCTTTCGTCGTCGACGGGTCGAAGAGCTTCGACCCCGATGGCGACCCCGTGACGATCCAGTGGGACTTCGGCGACGGCACCCGCGTCGAAGGGCCGACCGCGACACATGTGTATCGCGAGTTCACGGATCGCCGTGTCCGGCTGATCGTCCGCGACGGGGGCACGAACCCGGACGGCACCCTGAGCGAGGCCACCGTCGAGGCGATGTTCCTCGCCGAGCCCGTCCTGCCCGACGGTGTGGAACCGGGCGCCGTGTTCGTGGACTCCGACACCGGCCTGGAGTTCGGCGTCGTCGCCCCGGGGGCGACCGCAGAACGCGTGCTGACCGTCCAGAACGTGGACGACACCGAGGGGCACCGCATCGTCGCCCGGGTCGTGAGCGACAGTGGGGCGTTCGTTCCCGAGCCCAGTCTCCTCGAGCTGGGCCCGGGCGAGCGCGCCGCGGTCACGGTGCGCTTCGCTCCGACCGCTGAGGGACACCAGCACGCGCAGATCGCACTGGTCCTGGCCGCCGCGAACCGCCAAATCCTGCGCCTGCTGGCGCGAGGGTACGGCGGAAGCGGTGGGGGAACGGGGCCCACGCTCGCCGCGGCCCCCGCCTTCTACACGGAGTTCTCACGCACCGCGATGGGCATGACCCTTGTCGGCGTTCAACCAGACGGCACGCGCTTCCCGCTGGACAACACCGTCTACACCTGCCAGGGGCCGAGTGGATCCTTCGCCGGGGGTGATGTCTGTGTGAGCGACGCGGATTGCGCTCCGAATGGCGGCACGTGCCAACGCAGCGGGGTGTGCTACGGGGGCGTGCGCGATCGCCAGCCCTGTGCTGCCGTGGAGGACTGTCCAGGGGGGATCTGCTCGGCGGCGCAGACCTTCGAGTCCGTCGACCTGTGCAGCGACGGTGTCGGGGGCATCTACCTGCTCAGCGACGAGGGCACCTTCACCGATCCCAATCCCAATGCGGACAACGAGCTCTCTGCGACCTTGCTGCGGGTCGACGTCGATACGGGCGCACGCCGGACCACCGGGAAGCGCATCCTCCAGCGCATCGGCGCCGACACCACGAAGATCGCCTGCGACGGCTTCAGACCCGATGACGGCGGGCGCGTCTTTGTCGCCGAGTACCGGACCGACACCGAGCCGCCAGCGAATTGCCAGCGAACCGACCGGGAGCTGCTCGTCGCCGTGAACAAACGCACGGGGACGCGGCAGACGATCATGCCGCGGGTCGATGCGGCCACGGGCCTGCGCGAGTGTCAGGATGACTTCGACCAGGTGACTCACCTCGAAGCCGCTCGCGAGCTGCGCCCGGGCTCGGCGCAGGCGATCTTCGCCAACTTCGACAGCCGCGGTCTCTGGCGCATCTTTCCCGTGCCCCTGCAGTTCCTGCTCCCCGAGCGGTACGCTCCGGGGAACCCGCCGTCGGTGTTCCCCTTCGAACAGTTCCGGGTGCACCCCGACGGCAGTGTGGTGCTCGTCGGCACCGGCGGGGGAAGTGTCGGGGGTGTCGTCAACGTGTACCGCCTGCGAGACCGGCAGGTCATCGGCAATCCCGTCCAGCTGTCAGCGCTCGTGCCGTGCGCTGCCGTGACGCTGCCGACGAATGCCATTCCCACCGTGACTCAGGGCTTCACGAGCGTCTTCGGGTTCGCCGTCGGGCCTGCGGATCGCACCAGCCGGGATGCGACGCTGCTCCTCTCCGCTGCGGCGGGGTCGCAGCGGCTGGGCGAAGCGCTGGGCTCGAGGCTGAACACCCGCGCGACGGTGGCCCTGCGCCTGCCCGCCGACAGCGACGAGTGTCGCGTCCTGGGGATCGTGGCGCTGGAAGCCTTCGAACAGCTCACGTTCTGAGCGCGCGCAGCAGCGGGACAGTCCCGGCACCGGACATTCCGGTCGACGGCACGCACGTCCTCTTGCTCGTGTGCTGCGGATCGCACAGGGTGCGACCGTGTCGAGTGCAGAGGGGTCCCTGCCCGCCGGGGCTCGCGGCGGCGTGACGAGCCGGCTCGCGCGCGTGCTGGCCATGCGCGGGATCTCGTGGGCGGAGCTGGCACGACGCACGCTGCTGAGCCCCGCGACGATCGGCCGCCTGCGGCGAGCTGACGCGGACCCCCCGCTTCCGGTGGCGGAACGGGTGGCCGCTGCCCTGGATCTCCCGATCGAGCGCCTCTGGCAACTCCGCGTGGACGGCCGAGACAGGGCCGCATCGCCGCGGCGGCCATGAAGCGCAACGCCCTGCTCGGGCTCCTCGGCAGCCGCGGGTGGACCGACGAGACGCTGGCGCAGCGGGCCGGCATCGCCCGCACCCACCTCAACGAGATCAAGAACGGGCGCATCGTTCCGCGCGTCTCGACCGCGCTGCGCATCGCACGCGCTCTCGGCGTCCCGGTGGCGACCGCCTTCCCGCCTGGCGCGAGCGACGGCAGACGGCGCCGCCGTCGGCCTCACAGCATGTCGCCATTCATGAGGACGTAATTCGGAGGGGGCGCGGTACCACCACCCCACGCCATCAGCTGACAGGCCTTCGCCACCCGAAAGCCCAGCGTGAGCACTCCGTCGACGAGCGCGCGATCGGTCGCGGAGCAAAGCATGCGTACCGCAAGGCCCCGGCCAGCGAGGCGCGAGCTCACGGTGGAGAGCAGCGCCAGCAGCACCTCGCCGTCGTCCGCAGCGGCGGAGCCCACGTAGCCGCGACGGCGGAACCCGATCGCGAAGGCGAAGCCGGCGAGCGCGCCCGCGCGCTCGGCGACCAGGGCCTCGCCCCGCTCGAGGTACACGGCGACGTTCTGCGGGCGCGGCGCGCCGAACATGCGCGCATCGGCGTCGATCAGCTGCCGCCGATCGCGAGGCTCCGAGGCCCGGATCGCCACGGGGGGCGGCGGCTCCAGGAGCCCCACCGTGCTCCCGGCAGGAAGCTCCACCTCGAGGAGGGGACACACCACGCGGAATCCCAGGCGCAGGTACAAGCCAAGCGAGGCCGCATTGAAGCTCTCCTGGACCAGCCGAACCTGCGCCACGCGCGGGCGGACGAGCGCCAGACATCGCTCGACGAGGCGCCGGCCGACGCCCCGATGCTGGAAGGGCGGATCCACGGCCACCGGGCCGATCGTCGCCACCGGCCCGCGGCAGTGCACCCACGCCATCCCGACCACCTCCCCTCCGGTCTCGGCGACGAGGCCCCCCGTCGGATCGAGGGCGAGCAGATGACGAACGTAACTCCGGCAGTCCGCCGGGGTCGTGACGGACGAAGCCGCGCCGTGACGCAGGGCGACTTCCTGGAAGGCGACGAAGTCGACGTCTCCGGCGCGATCCACGTCTCGCTCGGCCAGGGGACGCACGAGGAGATCGGGAAGCTGCACGCTCACGAGCCTTCGTCGGCGATCGGCGCGACAAAGAGGACTCCGTGCGGTCGCGCCGCTCCGGTCTGGCCATGAGGCCACGTGCTGCGGCCGAAATCGACACCGATGCCCCCCGTGAGCTCGTCGCGAAAGGTCGAGTCCACCCGCAGCCCTCCCGTCACACGATCGAGACGGAGCATGTAGACTCGGCGGCTCCCATCGAGCCGGTATGTCGGAACGTCCATGGTGTAGGTCGCCACGGCGACCCGCCGCCCGTCGAGACTCATCGCCAGCGCGCTCGGACCAGAGCCATCGCCCGGCAGGCGCGCCAGGTCGACTTCCGAGACCAGTCGCGGCTTCCACGGATCGTGCACGTCCAGGACCACGACGCGGTTCGCCCCGGCGAGCGCGGTCACATAGAAGCGATCGTCCGGGGTGATGGCGGCGCCGACCGGTCTGGATCCGGCACCGAAGTCGCGCACCAGCCGGAAGACCGGGTTGGGCAGGGTCAACGAATCGGAAACGTACAACGCCCCCCCCTCGTGCGTGTTGACGAGGAGGAACGGTCGATCGCGGAACCACCGCGCCGTGCGCGGCCCGAGGTTCTCGTCGCCTCGCGGTCCTGCCTCGAGTACGGGCGTGCTCTTGAGGGCGAGCTCGGGCAACGACCAGACCTGGACCGTGATCCCCGGCATGAGCGGTCCCTGCGTGGTGGAGACATAGCCATGCGCCTGATTGGTCGTGACCAGCAGACCCAGATCGGCGCGCACGGCGCCCCCTGCCGGCGCGACGATGAAGCTGCGAGGCCCGGGCGCCACGATGTCCTTCACGTGGCGACCGTCCGGGGCGAAGAGACGGAGCCCACCGGCTGCCGCCAGCACCTCTCGAGCCTCCCCCCGGTACCCTGAACGATCAGGGCAGAGCACGACGACCCGACCGTCTGGCAGGCTCACCACACCGCGCGGAGCAGCGAGCGGCCGGCTCTGCCGCGGATCGTCCGTCGCCACGAGCCTCCCTTTCAGCGGGTCCCGCAGGTCGAACACGAAGGTTCGGCCCGAGAGGATCCCGGTGGCGAACACCAGGCCATCGCCCCGCATCTCCGCGTTGAGCTCTTGGGGCTCGTTCCCCGCCGAGCGGACCGGGATCGTCCGCAGGACAGTGCCGTAGCTGCGGGATTCCCAGTTGGCGTCGATCACCGCGAGAAAATCGTTGTGGCGGCGGTCCGCATCGCCCGCCCACACGAGCAGGTAGCGCTCGCCACCCGGCTCGAAGCGCTCCTCCGGCGGCCGGCCGAGCCCGCAGGCCGCGAGCACCCCTCCGAGCACGCCCAAGAGCGCGACACCCTGCCACCCCATCCACCGCATCGGGGGTCTCTCTACGCAAGCCACGCCGCCGCGTCCAGCGGCCAGACGCTGCGGTTGGACGCTAGTGATACATCTCCATGAGCTCGAGAATGCCCATGCTTTTCATGCCGTCGAAGAGGTAGCCCTTGACCTCCTTGACCGTGGCAAGCCCCAGCAGGTCCCGCGTGAGCGCTCGCACCTGACTGTAGGACACCGAGCGAATGATGCGCTTGACCACGGGAATGAAGAAGGGCCCCATCGAGAGGTCGTCGAGCCCGAGGCCGACGAGAACGACCGTGCAGAGGGGATCGGACGCCATCTCGCCGCAGACCCCGACCCACTTGCCGGCCCCTTTAGCCGCCTGGACCGTGTCGTGGATCGCCGACAGCACGGCGGGGTGCAGTGGCTCGTAGAGCGGCGCCACCTTGTGATTGTTCCGGTCGACGGCCAGGAGGTACTGAATCAGGTCGTTGGTGCCGATCGAAAAGAAGTCGACCTCCCGGATCAGGTGCGGTGCCAGCGAGACCGCCGAGGGAACTTCCACCATCATCCCGACCGGGATTTGCGGGTCGAAGTCCTGGCCACGCTCGCGGAGCTCGTCCTTCGCTTCCTCGATGAGCTCCTTGGCACGGCGTATCTCCTCCATGCCGGAGATCATGGGGAGAAGCAGCCGCACGCGGCCGAGCGTGCCAACGCGCAAGATGGCTCGGACCTGCGTCTTGAAGTGCTCCGGCATCTCCAGCGAGATCCGGATCGAGCGCCAGCCCAGAAAGGGATTCGCTTCTGGCGCCATGTGCAGGTAGTTCGGGTACTTGTCCGCCCCGACATCGAGGGTCCGGATCGTGACGGGCTTGCCCTCCATCGCGCGGACGACGCGCGTGTAGAGCTGGACCTGCTCGTCCTCGTGGGGGAACTCCCGATAGGTCAGAAAGGGGAATTCGGTCCGGTAGAGACCGATGCCATCGGCGCCGTGACGGTGCACGAAATGCAGGTCCGCGATCAGCCCGATGTTCGCGTAGAGATTCACTCGACGGCCGTCGGTGGTCTCCGCGGGCAGATGCTTGAGCGCATCGAGCTCGCGGTTGAACGCGCGGTATTCGCGCTCGAGGCGATCGTACTCCCGGACGACATCGATCGGGGGATTCACGTAGACGACCCCGGAGTTCCCGTCCACGATCAGCTCGTCGCCTTCGTGAATCTCCTCGCCCGGCGCGGCCTGAGCGCCCACCACGGTCGGGATCTCGAAGGACTTCGCCAGGATCGACGCATGGGACGTCGGCCCACCTCGGTAGAGCACGATCCCCCGCAAGTGCTCGTGCTCGATCAGCGACAGGTCGGACAGCGTGATTTCCTCGGCGACGAGCACGGAATCCTTCTCGAGCGCCCGTTCAGGCTCGGGGATCCCGAGGAGATTGCGGAGGATCCGCACCCCGACGTCTTTCACGTCCATCGCCCGCTCGGCGAGGTAGTCGTTTTTCATCCCCTCGAAGTGCCGCACATATTCGTCCACGACCCGCTTGAGGGCCGCCTCGGCCGTGAGCCCGCTGCGGATGTGCGTCTCGACCTTCGCCGTGAACCCGTGGTCTTCGAGCATCAGGCGATGCGCCTCGATGATCCCCTGATCGAACTCGGGCAGCCGCCGCGCGAGCCGCGTTCTCAGGGTTTCGAGCTCCTGCAGCGACTCGGCCACCGCTCGCGAAAAGCGCAACCGCTCCACGGTGACGTCGTCGGCCTGGCGTTCCTCGACCATCGCGAAGCTCGCCGGCGGCAGGAGGAGATGGGCCCGCCCCCGTCCGAAGCCGGGGGCTGCCGAGAGGCCATTCAACCGGCCCTGGCGCATCCGCCGGCGCGGGGCCGCTGCTGGCGCTTCGCGCGTCTTCTCGTAGGCCTCCAGGCGCTTGAGCGCCGCGTGCAGGCGTCGGCGGTATTCCCGGCGTTCCTGCTCCTTCGAGGCCAGATCCTCGAGCAAACGGGCCTGCACGATAATGGGAACGACTTGCAGGGCGATGGCGCGCAGCAAACGGATCTCGTTCGCGGAAAACTTGCGGCGGCGGAGCGTCTGCACGACCAGCACCCCGAGGGGCGTGTTGCGGTCGACGAGCGGGACGCCGACGAAGGAATGGTAGCGTTCTTCTCCGGTCTCGGGAAAATACTTGTAGCGGGGGTGCGAGATCGCATCGACCACGGCGACCGGTTCGTTCTTCTCGAGCACCATGCCGGTGAGCCCTTCGCCGACGCTCATGGCCACCTTGTCGACGGCGCTCCGATCGAGCCCCGTGGTGGCCCGCAAGGTCAGGCGCTGGATGCGCGGCTCGAGCAAGTAGATCGAGCACACGTCGGTTCGCGTGCGTCGCGCGACGACCTCCACGATGCGTTGCAGGTTTTCCTGGAGATCGGTCCCATGCTCGCCGATGGCGCTGACGTCCTCGAGGACCCCCATGTGGTGGCGTCGACGACGCCGCGGCTCGGGCGATTCCGTGCGCTCCTTTCCCCGTTCCGATCGGCGCGTCTCGGCCCCCATGACCGCCGAGATCTTAGCGGGGGGCTGGTTCAGCGACAATCTGCGGTCCGCCGCGCATAGAAGCGGGCGATCGCCTCGACCACACGCTCGACCTGGGTCTGCGCCAGCTGAGGATACATCGGCAGCGCCAGCACCTCGTCGGCTGCGCGGACGCTCTCGGGCACGCCGCAGGGGACGGCGACGCGACCGGCCAGCGCCGGCTGGCAGTGGAGGGGCGTGCGATAATAGACCTGCGTGCCGATGCCTTCGGCGGCGAGATGCGCCTGCAGCGCGTCGCGGGCCCGCGCGCGGATGCAGTACACGTGGAAGACATGCGCCTCGCCGGCCGGTCGGGGAAGGCGGAGCGGCGCTTCGTCCCAACCCGCCAGCCCGTGCGCCGTGAGCCGCTCGGTGTACCAGGCCGCGACCTCCCGGCGACGGCGGTTCCACTCGTCGAGCCAGCGGAGCTTCACCCCCAACACCGCCGCCTGCACGGCGTCGAGCCGCGAACAGAGCCCCAGGCTTTCGTGGACGTAGGGCGCGACCAGCCCCTGGTTTCGGTCGCGACGAACCGCGGCCGCCAGACCGTTGTCCGCCGTCAGCACCATGCCGCCGTCGCCGATGCCCCCGAGGTTCTTCGTCGGATAGAAGGATAGCGCTCCCGCGCGCCCGAACCCTCCAGCCGCGATGCCGTCGAGCCGTGCGCCGGCGGCCTGAGCCGCGTCCTCGAGCAGCCAGCAGCCGTGGGCGGCGGCAAGCCGCTGGAGCTCGCGGATGTGCGCCAGGCGACCGAACAGATGAACGACGACGATGCCCGCAATCGCGGGCTCGCGCCCCAACACCTCGGCGGCCGCGGCAGGGTCGAGGGTCAAGGTCTCCGGCTCGACATCGGCGAAGACGGGCGTCGCACCGAGCCGGGCGATCGTGCTCGCCGTGGCGAAGAAGCTGAACGGGGTCGTCAGCACACGGGTGCCGGGACCGACACCGAGTGCCGCGAGCGCGAGGGCCAGCGCATCGGTTCCCGACCCGACGCCCACCGCGTACGGCACGCGGCAAAAGGCAGCCATCGCCGCCTCGAACCGCGCCAGATGGGGCCCGAGCACGCACTGCTGGTCCTCGAGAACGGCCTCGACGGCGGCACGCACCGCCGCTCCGACTTCGGCGTGCTGCGCGCGCAGATCGAGGAACGGGATGTTCACGGATCGCCCTCGGCTCTTAACGCCTCCCGCGGGCGAAACCAAGGCCGCTGGCCGCCTGCGTGCAGGCTAGCTTGCCGCACCGACCTCGAGCCGGTACCTTCGCGGCATTGGCGATGGACCGACGGTCGGGTCGGCTGCGCGTGCTGCGACGGGTGATGCGGTGGATGGCGCTCGCCGGAGCGCTGAGCCTCGTCCTGGTCGGCGTGGTGCTGTGGCGCGAGCTGACGGCGGACCTCCCCCCCGTCGATCAGCTCCTGAGCTACCGTCCCCCGGTTGCCACGCGCATCTTCGCCGAGGACGGGACGCTGATCGGCGAGTTCTACGTCGAGCGACGCTACGTGGTACCGCTCGAGGCCGTCCCCGCCCACGTTCGCCTCGCCTTTCTGGCGGCGGAAGATGCGGATTTCTACAGTCACCCCGGTATCGATCCCGTCGGCATCGGCCGCGCGGTCTTGACCAATCTGCTGGCGAAGCAGGTCGTCCAGGGCGGCAGCACCATCACCCAGCAGGTGGTGAAGACGCTGCTGCTCACCCCGGAGCGCAGTTTCGAGCGCAAGGTGAAGGAAATGATCCTGGCCTTCCGCCTCGAGACCAAGCTGAGCAAGGACGACATTCTCTATCTCTACCTCAATCAGATCTATTTCGGCGCAGGGGCCTATGGCATCGAGGCCGCCGCGCGAACCTTCTTCGACAAGGGCGTGGAGGAGCTCACGCTGGCGGAAGCCGCTTTGCTCGCCGGTCTGCCCCAGCGCCCCAGCGCCTACGATCCGCAGCGCTATCCCAAGCGCAGCCATGCCCGAAAGGCCTACGTGCTGGAACGCATGCGGGCGGAGCGCTTCATCAGCGAGGAGGAGTACGCGGCGGCGAGCCGCGAGGAGCTCGTGATTCGACCGCGGCGCCCGGCGACCTCCATCGCGGCCCCCTGGTACGTCGAGCATGTCCGCAGGCTGCTCGAAGAGCGCTACGGCGGGACCGCCGCCGCCCAGCTCGGCCTGCGTGTATACGCTGCGGTCGACCTCGAGATGCAGCGAATCGCAGAGGAGGCGCTCCGCAATGGCCTGCGCGCACTCGATCGTCGGCAGGGCTACCGCGGTCCGCAGCGGAAGCTCGACCCCCGCAAGATCGACGCCTTCCTGGCTCGCGAGGCGGCGACCCGGTCCCCGGCAGATCCCCTCCTCCACGCCGTGGTGGTGGGCGTACGAGCGACAGGCCTCGAGGTCCGTACGGCGTGGGAGCGGGGCTTCGTCCCGGCAGCGGCGCTCAGCTGGGGCCAATCGCGGCTCGCCCCGACCCAGTTCGCCATCGGCGACGTGATCGCGGTCCGACGAGAAACGATCCCAGCCGACGGGGTGCCACGCTTCGCGCTGGATCAGGAGCCGCAGGTGCAGGGCGCGCTGGTCGCCATCGACCCGTACACGGGCCAGGTGAAGGCCATGGTCGGGGGCTACGACTTCGGCCGTAGTCAGTTCAATCGCGTCGTCCAAGCCCGACGCCAGCCGGGCTCCGCGATCAAGCCGTTCATCTTCGCAGCCGCCATCGACCATGGCTTCACGCCGACGTCGGTCGTCCTCGACGCACCGATTTCGTTTCCTGGCGGAGCACGAGGGCGGCTGTGGACCCCGCGGAACTTCGGCAACCGCTACTATGGGCCGGTCCAGCTCCGTACCGCGCTGGCGCGCTCGCTCAACACCGTGACGGTGCGTCTGGTCGACCAGATCGGTCTGGATACCACCCGCGACTACCTGCAGCGGCTCGGCTTCTCGCGGCCGCTGCCGCGCAATCTCTCGCTCGCGTTGGGGAGTGCGGAGGTCTCTCCCCTCGAGCTGACCGCGGCGTATGGGGTGTTCGCGACCCTGGGAAAGCGCTTCGAGCCGCTGTTCATCACGGCGGTGACCGATCGCGACGGCACCCCCCTAGAGTTCGGGCATACCCGGCCCAGATTCGAGCGGGTGATGAGCGCGGCGACAGCCTACGTGCTCACAAGCATGCTGCAGTCCGTCGTCGAACGCGGCACCGGCCAGCGGGCCGCCGCCGTCGATCGGCCAGCTGCCGGCAAGACTGGCACGACGAACGACATGCACGATGCGTGGTTCGTGGGCTTCACGCCGGACCTGATCGCCGGCGTCTGGGTCGGGTTCGATGCCGACCGCTCGCTCGGCGACAACGAGACGGGCGGACGGGCGGCGGCACCGATCTGGGCCGATTTCATGAAGCGTGCGCTCGAGGGACGCCCGGTGGTCGACTTCCCCGTCCCGGCCGGTGTCACCTTCGCCCAGGTCGACCCCCGCTCGGGCCTGCGCGCCGTCCCGGGGGGCGATGCGCGCCTCGAAGTCTTCGTGCGAGGATCGGAGCCGACTCACTACGCCCGGGCAGCCGAGGAGGCGGACGAGCGGGAGCGCGAAGAAGCACGCCCAGACGACGAGAGCCCCCCGATCGGCGACAGCGACGTCGGCGGGGAAGGATTCTGAGCAGCCGCGCTACAGGTGCCAGTAGGGCGAGTGCACGACGCGCACGCGGGTCGCCAGCCGATCGAGGCTGCGCGCGTCGCCGGTCTGGAGCGGCGGCAGCGACTCGCGGCCGCGAAAGACCTCGAGCACCGCCTCGACGCCTTCGGTGATCGCCGTCAGGTCGTAGCCGCCTTCGAGCACGGCCGCCAGGCGCCCGCCAGCCGTGTCCTGCGCGGCATGCAGGCACGCCCGGGCCATCCGGGCGAAGCCCGCCGGCGTGACCTGCAGCAGGCCCAGCGGGTCGCGGGCGTCGCAATCGAAGCCGGCCGAGACCAGCACGAACTCCGGGCGAAACTGTCGGAGGAGTGGCACGACGAGCTCGTCGAACGCCCGTCCGAACTCCGCATCGCCGAAGCCGGGGGGAAAGGGGAGATTGAAGGTGTACCCGGCGCCCGGCCCCTCGCCCACCTCCTCGACGGCTCCGGTGCCAGGATAGAATGGGTACTGGTGGGTCGAGATGTAGAGCACCGTCGGATCGCGAGCGAAGAGATGCTGCGTGCCGTTGCCGTGGTGGAGGTCCCAGTCGACGATGGCGATCCGTGCCACGCCGCGGGCACGGAGATGCGCTGCTGCGATGGCGACATTGTTGAAGAGGCAGAAGCCCATGGCGCGGTCGTACTCGGCGTGATGTCCGGGCGGGCGCACCATCGCCATCCCGTTGTCGACCTGCCCATCGAGGACCGCGTCGCACAGCTCGAGCAAGGCGCCCGCCGCCAGTCGGGCGGCGTCCCACGAACCCGCCGAGGCCCGCGTGTCGGGATCGAAGACCGCGTAGGGACACTGCGCCGTGGCGGCGACTCGCTCGATGAGCGCTGGCGCATGCACACGCGCGATCTCGTCCTCGCGCGCCGGGCGCGCCGGCAGGCGCACCAGATCCCCCCCGCTCGCAAACCGGTCAATCAGCACCCGCAACCGTTCCGGACGCTCGGGATGCCCCATCCCGGGCTGGTGCTCGAGCATGCGCGTGTCGATCACGACTCCCGTACCGCCGGCCATGGGGCTGGCATAGCAGAGGACACTGCCGTCCGGTACCACGCACGCCAGAACGCAAATTGACTCCCGAGACCCTTTCTCCTACCGTCGCCTGCAATGTTCGGCGTCGGGCTGCCCGAGCTCGTCGTGATCCTCGTCATCGCGCTCGTCGTCCTCGGTCCGAAGCGGCTGCCCGAGGTCGCCCGAACGCTCGGCAAGGCCATCGGAGAGTTCCGGCGTCAGTCTGCCGAGATCCTCGAGGAGTTCCAGCACGAGGTGAGCCTCGAAGACCGCGAGCGGTCGCGCCGTCGCCCGGCGCCCGCCGCAGCGCCAGCACCCGTGCACGGCGCCGTGGCCAAACGCTCCGGCGGTCGGCCCGAGGAACTGGCGAGCAGGGCCGCAAGCACCAGTCACGCGATGCCGGCCGACGACCAGCCGCGTGAGGCCACCGCGAGCGCCCCCTCTGATCGCGGGTAAGGGGCCGGAGGAGAACACGCGCGATGGATGGCCCCGAGCACGACGTGCGGATGCCGCTCACGGCGCATCTGGAGGAGCTCCGCACCCGCATCATCCGCATGCTCATCGCCGCGGGGATCGGCCTTGTCGCCTGCTATGGCCTGGCCGAGCCGATCGTCGCGCTCCTGCTAGCCCCGCTCACGCACATCGAAGGCGCGCACGTCATCGGCACGGGGGTCACGGACGCCTTCTTCACGAAGCTCAAGGTAGCCTTCGTGGCCGGGCTGTTCGTCGCCGGCCCCGTGATCTTCTACCAGGCATGGGCGTTCGTCGCGCCGGGGCTCTACGAGACCGAGAAGCGCCTTGCCCTCCCCTTCTCGATCGCTGCATCCGTGTTCTTCGTGGCCGGTGCCGTCTTCTGCTACGTTGTCGTGTTCCCGATCGCGTTCCAGTTCTTCCTGGCGGAGTTCGGGACGATCGGCATCGCGCCCGAGATCCGCGTGAGCGAGTATCTCACGTTCACGTCGCGCATGTTGCTGGCCTTCGGCGTCACCTTCGAGCTTCCCGTGGCGACCTTCTTCCTGGCCCGCATCGGCGTGCTCACCCACCGCAGCATGATCGCCGGCGCTCGCTACGCGGTAGTCGCGATCTTCGTCGTCGCTGCCGTGCTGACGCCGGGCCCTGACGTCGCCTCCCAGCTCCTCATGGCTGGCCCACTGTTGCTGCTGTACGCCGTGTCGATCGGCGTCGCCTGGCTCGTCGCCCGGCCGGCAGCGGATGTCGCCGCCGCGTCCGCCGCGGAGTGACCGCGCTGCCGCTACGCCGACGCGGGACGGGGCTCCTGGGCGTCCTGCGGCAGGGCAATCCCCGCCAGGAACTGGGCGACAGCGGGCGGCATAGTGACGCGCTCGTCCTGCGTCGAGTCCGGGAGATCCTCGAAGTGCAGGACGCCGATGCGCTCGAAGGCCGCGCGCACCCGAGGCGTGAGCAGCCCGAGTCGCTTCAGATTCGGCACGATCTTCGAGAACAGCAGCTGACGGAAGCCGGTCATGAACGGCGTCTCGAGCGACCAGGCCACCCAGGCCTTGACGTCGAAGCCGAGCCGCTCCCAGACCTCGGCCATGAGCAGCCGGTCGCGCATGAGCATCGCCGCCTCGATGACCATCTCCTCGCGCTCGCGGAGCTCGGATGCCGTCATGGTGCGGTAGAGGTCTTCCAGGGAGAGCACCCCGAAGGCCACGTGGCGCGCCTCGTCCCGGATCACGTAGCTCGTGATCTGGTTGAGCAGTCTCTCGTGCGGATTGGTGAGATGGATCATGCCGAAGGCGGCGAGCGCCAGGCCCTCGACCATGATCTGCATGCCTAGATAGGTCATGTCCCAACGCGACTCCCGGACGATCTGCTCGAGCAGCGTGCGGAGATGCGGATTGACCGGATAGGCGTAGGGCAGTTTTTCCGTGAGATAGCGGCGGTAGACCTCGACGTGACGCGCCTCGTCGGCCACCTGACTCGCGGCGTACCACTTGGCCTCGGTCCAGGGCACGGTCTCGACGATCTGTGCCGTGGCGAGGAGCGCCCCCTGTTCGCCGTGCAGAAACTGCGACAACATCCAGCCCAGCTGCTGAACGCGCATGGCCTTGAGCTCTCGCAGCTCGAGCTTCCGCGGCGGATTCAGCGTCGCGTTGAACGCCTCGGGCGGGAAGAACTCGGGGAACTCCTCGGGATCCACCGCGATCGACCAGTCGATGTCGGTCGAGGCGTTCCACTGCAGGGCCTTGCCCTTTTCGTACAGGGCCACCAGGCTCTGCCGATCGAGGCGGTACGACCAGTCGAAGACCACGTCGCCAGCGGCGGGGATGAGCTCGCGAGCGCCCCCAAGCGGAAGCGGGAGCGGGTGGACCGTGGGTTCCGTCATAACCTCGAGCTTGCCGTCAATCGCCCGGCTGCCGCAAGTCATGGCCTTCTGCGGGCGGCGCGGTCAGCACGGTACAGGCGCCTTCGGCAGCCAGGGCGTCCGCCACGACCCGTGCCTGGTCCGCAAAATCCGGGGCGGCCAGGACCACGACAACAGCACGGTCTGGATCGACCGTACGGCAGACCGCCACATGCTCGTAGGACTCGAACACGAACTTGACGTAGGCGATCTCTGCCCGCGGCACGTGCAACCACAACGGCACCACATCCCGCGCAGGGTCCATGCGCGCTAGAAGCTCCATCGGGCCTGCAGGATGACGCTGTCGTTCGCCTTGTACTGGCCGTAGACCGAGCGCTTCGGTCCGCCGATGGCGAGGTACCCCAGGCGAAGCCGCAGATCGTCGGAGATCAACCACGACGCCCGCGGGAACGCCACCCAGGCCCCGTTCTCGATCGCCCACAGCGCCCTGAGCTCGAGCTCGAGCCGGTCGGCCAGGAGCCGCTTGCGGACCAGCCCCGTCAATCGGGTCTCCGGACTCGCGATGAGCAGGCCTCGCGTCTCCTCCAGGGGCACGATCTGGTTGAGCTGAAGCAACGGTTGCCAGCCCTGCCAGACCGTGTCCACACCGGCTCCCCACTCGACGAGATCGAGTTGCGGAAACACCGGCTCGAGCGGCACCGGTGCCGGCTGGCCGCGGGCGAGCTGTCGCAGGATCCGCGGCAGCGGGAGCTTGGTCAGGGCCTCGGGGGCGATCACGGCGCTGGCCGAGCGAATCACCGGTTGATCAACGAGCCAGGCCACCTCCGCGCGCAGGGTGAGCTCACCGAGCGGAGCGGCGACATCGGCGCCGGTCATGTGGACGCGCCCACTCTCTTGGCGCAGCCGGGCGAGCGCTTCCAGATCGGATGCCTCGACCGGCCCGCGATTCACGAGCACGGCATCGAGGGTGACGAAGGGCGCCGTCACAGGGCCCGTGTAATGGTACACATCCCAGTCGGCACGGGCGAGCGTGCCGCCGAGACGCACGCCGCCCCCGCTGCGGCCGAAGGTGCGGGGTGGGGCATCGTTCGCGGTCCCGAAGTCGACGCGGATCGTCCGGTCCGGCAGGGGCACCCCGCCGATCGTCGCTGGCAGGCGCAGGCTGTCCGGGACACGCGTGGCGGCGGGAAACCAGCGCTCGGCAAGCAGGGGGAGCCTGGGCGGGACGCCGAAGGGGACCCAGAGCAGCTGGAGCCGCAGCTCGCGCGCGTCGAGGCGGGGCAGCTCGGGGAGATAAAACGTTGCGCTCACGGCCCCGACGCCAATCTTCCGGTCTTCTGCGTCGTCGACCAGCGGGTCGTGATAATCGCGCGGATTGATCAGGTCGGAGGGCGGCACGCCGTCGAGCCGCCCCCACGCGACATGCTGCAGCCCGCCTCGCAGGTCGAGCCGTGCCGTGCGCCACTCGAGCCATGCTTCGACCGCCTCGAAGGCCGGGGAGCAGTTCTGGAAGGTGTGCGAGCCGTCGTAGACGCATGCGCCCGCCCCCCCCTCGAACGGCCCGCCGATGCGCGCCCGAAGCGCGGTGCGCGCGTGCAACGCGCGCGTGGCTGTCACGTCGAACGCGACCCTCCCGACCAGTTGCGGCCGCTGGCGCGGCCCGCCGCCCGTGTCGATCACCGCACGGCCCTCGAGCCATCCACTCGCCGTCACGGTTCGGAGCCGCGTCCCGGCGACGCAGGGAGCCACCACCAGGCTCAGGTACGCCGCGATGCCCCCGACCGCCACCTCCCACAGCCGGCGCGCGTTGCCCCGGCGAAGCCGGCTGGCTATGCTCCCGTCATGAGTCAGCGCGCGCCAGTCTCGGACGTTGACCGTCTGATCGTGGCCACCCACAAGCGCTTCGTGAAGGCGATGGATGGACGTCTGGCGTCGATGACCCCCGACGTCAAGGAGACGTACTTTGCGCTGCTCTCGAAGCTCGTGGGCAAGCTCGAGAGCGACGAAAAAGCGCTGCGCGATATCGCGCAGGAAATGCTCACCGAGTCGCTGCACGAGGTCCTGCAGATGGTGCAGGGCTGAGGCCGTCGGCATTCGTCGTTGCGTCCTACCAACTCTTCTCGTCCGCGGCCAGAAATGGCCGTCCCTGTCGAGCCGCTCTTCTCCTTCCGATGAAGTCGTCCCTGCGGGCACGTCTGCTCAACGGCCAGACCGGCGATCCGGCGCTCCTGGTGTCGCTGCGCTGGCAGGGCCGCGCGCTGCTCATCGATCTCGGTCGAATCGACCGGACCCCGGCGCACGTCCTGTTGCCCGTGGAGGCCGTGTTCGTCTCGCACGCCCACATGGATCATTTCATGGGCTTCGACCAGCTCCTGCGTCTCTTCCTCGCCCGGGACGCCACGCTCCGCCTCTACGGTCCCGAAGGCATCGCCGATCACGTGCAGGGGAAGCTCGCCGGCTACACCTGGAACCTCACGGACGACTACGCTTTCGTCCTCGACGTGATCGAGATCGGGGCGCGGGAGATGACGCGCTGGCGCTTCGCCGCCCGGCGACGCTTCGCGCGCGAGCTGGTCGGGCGAGCAGCGTTCGACGGGGTGTGTTTCGCAGACTCCGTGCTCGAGGTCGAGGCGGTGCCCCTCGATCACAAGATCGTGTCCATGGCCTACGCGGTCCGAGAGCGCACCCACCTCAACGTGCGCCCCGAGGCCCTGGCGGCGCTCGGTCTGCGTCCGGGGCCATGGCTGAACCGGCTCAAGGCAGCGGTGCGCGACGGGCTGCCGGACGACACCCCCATCGAGGTGAGCTCTGCGGACTGCCGACCTCTGGGCGAATTGCGCGACCGACTGCTCATCGTGACCCCCGGCCAGAAGATCGTGTACGTCGTGGATACGCTGTTCTCGCCGGCCAACGCAGCGCGGATCGTACGGCTCGCCCGAGGCGCTGACGTCTTCTACTGCGAGTCGCCGTTTCTCGACGAAGACCTCGAGCAGGCGAGCCGTCGGTACCATCTGACGGCCGGCCAGGCCGGCGCGCTCGCGCGCGCCGCACGGGTCCGCCGGCTGCAGGTCTTCCATTTCTCGCCGCGCTACGAGGGACGCTACGGCGAGCTCGTCGCCGAGGCCCAGGCCGAGTACAGCGGCCAGCACGTGCGTTATGGCGAGTTGGACGGCGAGCATCCGGGCATTTCTGGAAGCGCATAGGGTCGGGCATCTGGCCACCGCGGGGGCCGACGGTGCGCCCCACGTGATCCCGGTCTGCTACGCGCTGCACGACAGCGGCCTCTACTTCGTCGCGGACGCCAAACCGAAACGCGGGCCGGCGCGGGAGCTCCTGCGCCTGCGCAACCTGCGCGCGAACCCCCGTGCGGCCTTCCTCGTGGACACCTGGGACGAAGATTGGCGCCGCCTGGCCTGGGTGCTGGTCCGGGGTCCTGCCCGTCTGGTGGACACGGATGCGGAACATGCGGAAGCGCTGCGGAGGTTGCGGGCGCGCTATCCCCAGTACCGCGTCATGGCGCTCGACGACCTCGCCGCGCACCCCGTCGTCAGCCTGGAAGCCGAGCGGATCCGCCACTGGCGAGCCACCCTGCCGTTGGGAGGCTGAGCGCGAGTCGTGCGTGCGTGCGTGACAGCCGTGCGCCACGGCAGACTTGCACGACACAACGGGTGCCCCCCCGTGCCGGTCATCGGGCCACCGCGAGCCGTGGCGACCCTCCCAACGCGGGTCGCTTCAATGCCATAACCCATGGATTTCACGATTGAAGAGAGCTCTCGCTGGCGACGCTCGAGGGGACCGAGCGCTCTCCGGGCCCAACGCATGCGGCCATGGCATTGTTCTCGCACATCGGGCTTCTCACGAAAGGGCTCCCACCAGCATGATCATCGACCGCGAGACGTTCACCGAACTGGCCGTTCACCTCAAGCTCGCTTCCGATGCTGTTCTGACCACGGCACGACATCTTGCCGTGCTGTCGAACGGGAACACGGGACCCGAGGAACACTGGGCCGGTACCCTCGACAGTCTCATGAGCATGAACACCGAGATCACGGTGATGGAGCGCATTCTGCGGGCGCTGATGGAGGCGAATCGCGAAGAAGAAGCCACCGCAGTCGCCGTCGGCCCCAAGAAGTCCGAGCCGCTGCCATCCTGACGCGAGGGGGGCGACTTCCACCGCGCCAGAGGGACCTTCTCAGGTCTCCTGCGGTGGCGCCGGGTTGACGAGGTCTAGGCCCAGGGTGCGCGGGAAGACCATCGCGATCTCCTCGGGCGTCCAGCGGCCCTCCTTGGTCAGGGTGCGGACGGGCGCAGGGTCGTCGAGAAGGGCGATGAGCCCGCCCATCACGAAGAAGAGCTTGCCGTTGACGTGACTGGCGCCATCCGTGGCCAGCCACGTCACCCACGGCGCAACGTTCTCGGGGCCGGTGTGCGGGAGCGGCAGCACCGCCTGCCCGGCGGGCGACTGCACACCACTCTGCGCGCGCTTTCGCCGAGCCTCGGCCGGGACGGTGGCCGTCATCCGCGTGGCCGCCCCGGGGCAGACCGCATTCACCGTGATGCCGTAACGGCCAAGATCGCGCGCTGCGACGCGCGTGAGACCGGCAATGCCGTCCTTCGCCGCACCGTAATTGGCCTGGCCAGGGTTGCCGATCACCCCCGAGGTCGACGACATGGAGATGATCCGTCCGCGGCGTTGCTCGCGCATGCGGACCGCCGCGTGCCGCAGGCAGTTGAAGCTCCCCGTGAGATGCACCGCGATCACGGCGTCCCACTCGGCCTCGCTCATGTTGAAGATCATCCGGTCGCGCAGGATCCCTGCGTTGTTCACCAGCACGTCGATGGCGCCGAACTCGCGAACCGCCGTCTCGATCAGATGTTCGGCAGCCGCGAAGTCGGCCACGTCATCGTAGCTGGCGATGGCGCGACCGCCATGCTGCCGGATGGTCGCCACGACCTCGTCGGCGGGTACTGTCGAGGCGCTGGTGCCATCGACCTGCGCTCCGACGTCGTTCACAACCACCGCCGCACCCTCGGAGGCCATCAGCTCCGCGATCGCACGACCGATGCCGCGGCCTGCGCCGGTCACCACCGCGACCTTGCCCTGCAAGCGGGTCCCCATGGGTTCCTTAGGCGTCCCGGGGAGGCGCAGGATTGACGAGGCCATGGACGAGATGCTGGGGCGCGAGTCGGTCGAGGTCGTCCAGCGTCCAGACCCCATCGGGTTTGAAGAGCGTCCGCTCGGGCCGCGGCTGCGAGACGAGCGCGATATTGCCCCCCCAGCACAGGAAGAACTGCCCGTTCACCAGGGCCGCGGCATCGGTGGTCAGAAAGACGACCATGGGGGCGATGTCGTCCGGGTCAAGATGCTCGATCTCCCCTGTGCCCCGGTCCTCGCGCTGGATGCCCTGCTGCCGCCGCAACTCGCGTGCGCGCAGGTACGCCTCCGTGATAGTCATCCGCGTCCCGGCGATCGGAGAAATGGCATTGACGGTGATCCCGTACCGCCCGAGGTCGCGGGCGGCGACCTTCGTGAGCCCTCCGATCGCACACTTGGCAGCACCGTAATTCGCCTGGCCCGGGTTGCCGAACAGCCCCGCTCCCGAGGTGAAAGTGACGATTCGCCCCCAGCGCTGCTCGCGCATCGGCACGCAGGCGTGCCGCACGCAGTTGAAGGTCCCTTTGAGATGCACGGCGAGCACGGCGTCCCACTCGGCTCTGGTCATGTTGAAGATCATCCGGTCGCGGAGAATCCCCGCGCAGGTCACCAGGATATCGAGTCGGCCCCAGTGCGCGAGCGCTGTATCGATGATGCGCTGGGCGGCGGAGAATTCGGCCACCGATTCGATGCTGGCGACGGCCTCGCCGCCCGCCGCCTCGATTTCGCGCACGACGTCGAAGGCCGGCCCCTCCGACGGCGCCGTGCCGTCGATGGCGACACCGACGTCGTTCACGACCACCTTCGCGCCCGCCGCGGCCAGGGCCCGTGCCACCCCCCGCCCGATACCTCGTCCGGCGCCGGTCACCACGGCCACGCGTCCTTCGAGAAGTTCTCGTCCCATCCTTACGCCGTGCCTCGGGGGCGGAGGTATAGCCGAGACCTTCCGCGAAGCTCAACCGCCATCGTCCGACACGTCCCCCGAGCGAGACCCGGAGAGGAGTCAGCGCGTTGCCGCTGCGCGGCTCCTGTGTTAGCCCCAATGCAGGGATGCTCGCGCCGAAGGTCGATCTTGATCTCGAGGCGGTTCAGCGACAACTCGAGACAGCCACGCCGCAGGCCATCCTCGCCTGGACGTGGGACACCTTTCGACCTGACGTCATTCTGACCTGTTCCTTCCAGCACGACGGGGTGGCCCTCGCCCACATGCTGCGCGAGATCGCTCCTGCCGTCCCCGTGGTGTTCGTGAACACCGGCTTTCACTTCCCCGAAACCCTGGCCTACCGCGACGAGATCGCGCGGCGCTTCGGGATCGAGATCACCGAGCTGCGCCCCATCATGCCACGGGAGGAGTTCGCCGAGCGCCATGGGCTCGACCTCTACGCTCGCGACCCCGACCTGTGCTGCCACATCAACAAGGTGGAACCCCTCAAGCGATTCCTCCCCGGCGTCCGGGCGTGGGTAAATGGCCGAAGACGCGACCAGAGCACGACCCGAGCCGGGATCCGGATCGTCGAGGCCTTCGCCGGAGGACTGTACAAGGTCAACCCGCTCGCCGGCTGGACGGCCAAAGACACCTTCGCCTACATGGAGCGACACGGGATTCCCCACCACCCGCTCTTCGAGCGGGGGTACGCAAGCATCGGCTGCGCCCCGTGTACCCGACCCATTCTGCCGGGCGAGGCAGAGCGCGACGGCCGCTGGGCAGGCACGGGCAAGACGGAGTGCGGGCTCCACACCTTCCTGACGCCGAAGTCCTAAGCGCCTTCCCGAGCGCTCCCGCAGCTGCGGATCTCCGATCGAGGCTCAGGCCGGATCCTCCTCCTCGGCATCCCGTGCGGCCATCGCCTCGGCATGGAGCTCGAGCAGCGGCTCCCCCAGGCGGCGGACGAGCCAGCGATGGACCACCGCTGCCGTCTCCTCGGCGGCCGTCCCGACCAGGGGCCAGTGCCCCTGCGCCCTGAGGCCGAACCACTCCGCGCCCAGACGCTGCGCGAGCCCCGAGGGATCCGGCAGCAAGGGGTCGGCTGCGCCGCTGATCATGGCAGCCGGCACGGGTGCAGCCTCGAGTGGCAGGCGGTTGCAGACCACGTCCAGCACCGCCCGCGGGTGTTCGGGAACGAGCCCTGCCGGGATTCGCTCCGCGACCGGCCCATAGCAGCGCGTTGCGACGCTCCCCGCTGGCGGTCGCAGGAGGCTCCCCCGCAGGAGCCCGACGACAACGTCCCAGCGGCGGGTGAGTCCGCGCACGGCGGCGCACGCCGGGTCGAGGGGCGCGACCAGGACCACCGCCGCGACCATGCGCGTACGTCCCGCCACGTGCGACGCGACGACGGCAGCCGCATCGTGGGCGACGAGGACGATGGCTCGGTCGCGATCCGCAAGCGATGCGGTCACCGCGGCCACGCGCCCTGCGAGCCCACCGGGAACCCCGGCGAGATGCAGAACCGTCCCCTGCCATCCCCGGTGCGCAAGAGACGACGCCACGGGCTGCCAGAGGGCCGGAGAGGCCCACAAGCCCGGGAGAAAGACCAGGTCGGCGCGGTAGCGCGCGCTCTCCGCAGGGACCGCCGTGACAGCGAGCATGGCGCCTCAACGAAAAAGGCCCTCGGCAGTTCTGCCGAAGGGCCTCTCTCGGGGCTCCTGCGAGCCCTCGATCTCGCCTGGGTGGGTTAGGATCGCAAAACCGAACGTGCCTAGCTTGATGCGGGACCGCGCAGGTCCCGCGAGCTCACTTCTTCTTCTTCGCGGTCGTCTTTTTCTTCGCCGGAGCCTTCTTCTTCGCCCTGCTGGTGGTCGCCTTCTTCTTTGCCGCCATACCAATCCCTCCTATGGCCTCCTCAAGACCAGAAGGCCAGTTGTTGGATCTCGTGGAACAGTACCCAGGCGAGTATCCTCATCCTCCCCACAACCCCACGATCCGGCCGCACTATATTGCCGCATCGCTGCAAGAGTCAAGCACGCACCACCGTTTTGGAAAAATATTTTTACTCCGACAGGCTCGGAAACGCGTCACGAACCCGCTCCTAGAATGCCGTTCGTCGCAGTTCGCTCCCGGCCGTAGCAGACCGTTTTAGAACGGCTCGCCCGCAGTCCCGCCCGATTGCACTCGAGGCCCGATTCCGCTACCCAGCGCGGCGACGACATGGGGCGAGTCCTCGAGCGGTGCCTTACTCTCCTGCTGGTCGCGAGCATCGTGGCCGCAGCGGCCCTTGCCATCTTCGGCACGGACGGCCTCGGCCGGCTGCTGCAGCTTCAGGCCCAGCAGCGTGAGCTCACGGCCCGGGTGGTAGCGCGGATGGAGGAGAACCGGCGACTGCAGGAAGCGATCGAGCACCTCAAGCACGACCCCGTCCACCTCGAAACGGTCGCCCGGCGGGAACTCGGCCTCGTTCGTCCCGACGAGATCGTCTACCGGGAAAGGGTGCGACCGCTGGAACCCCGCTGAGCCGCGGCGCTAACTCTCGCCGCCTGCCGCGAACTCCTCGTACTCGTCGAGGTCCATCAGATCTTCGAGCTCGCTCTCGTCAGCCATCTCGATCTCGACCAGCCATCCCTCGTGGAGGGGATCCTCGTTGACGATCCGCGGCTGATCCTCCAGCTCGGTGTTGATCGCTGTGACCGAGCCGCTGAGCGGGGCGATGAGCTCCTGAACCGTCCGCACGGTCTCGATCTCGCCGAACGGCTCGCCCTTCTCGATCTCGTCCCCGACGTCCGGGATTTCGACCGCGATGACCTCGCCGAGCTCGCTCTGACCGTACTCCGATAGCCCGACCTGGGCCCGCGTCCCTTCGACGCGCACCCAGAGGTGATCCTCAGTGAACTTGAGGGTGTCAGCCATGGCAGACCCCTCTCCGACTGCGTACAACCGAGTTCATGATCGCCGAGCTGCGAGCCGATATAGAGGCCCTCGCTATCATGTCAAGCCGTCTCCACCCGATACGGGGTACCTCCAGGCACCCCGTCCGGTATCGGCGGCACCCTCCGAACATCCCTGGAGCGGCCCCCGAGGCCGTGGGCCCGCTCCAGGGCGTCTCCTCAGGAGCAGCCGCTTGTCGCCCCGCAGTTCAGGCACTTGTAGCAGGCGCCATTGCGCACCATCAGCGATCCGCAATCGGGGCAGCTTGGCGCGTCCGCCTGCGGGCTGAAGGCGATCGGGACCTGGCCAGCGTGCGGCCCCGGCGCGGCAAGCGACCGTGCCGGCCGGGGCGCGACGGCCGCGCCTGCGGGCACCACAGGCCGGGCCGCCTCCTCGCCCCGCTCGGCGACGCCGAGCGCCGCCCGCTGCTCCCCGCCGAGGAAGCGCGATCCGAGAAAGCGGAATACGTAGTCGATGAGCGACTTCGCCATCGGGATCTCGGGGTTCTTGGTGAAGCCGGACGGCTCGAAGCGAACGTGGCTGAACTTGCTCACCAGCACTTCGAGCGGCACCCCGTACTGCAGCGCCATCGAGGTCAAGACACCGACGGTATCCATCAGGCCGGAAACCGTGCTGCCTTCCTTGGCCATCTTGATAAAGATCTCCCCGGGTGCCCCATCTTCGAAAAAGCCAACGTGCAGATAGCCCTCGTGGCCCGCCACCTCGAATTTATGACAGATCGCTGGGCGGTCGGCGGGCAGGCGCCGGCGGACCGGTCGTGGCGGCACCCCCTCGGCCGAAGATGGCGCCGGAACGGTCTCCCCGCCGCGACTCGTGTTGAGCGGCTGCACGCGCTTGCAGCCGTCCCGATAGATGGCGACCGCCTTGAGACCGAGTCGCCAGGCCTCCACGTAGGCCTGTTCGATGTCCTCGACCGTCGCCTGCTCCGGCATGTTGATGGTCTTCGAGATGGCCCCCGAGATGAACGGCTGCACCGCGGCCATCATGCGCAGGTGGCCGAGGGGAGCGATCGAGCGCACCCCCCGAGCGGGCTTGAAGGCGCAGTCGAAGACGGCCAGGTGCTCCGGACGGAGATCCGGCGCCCCCTCGATGGTCTCCTGCTCGTCGATATACTCCACGATGGCCTGGATTTCGCGCGCGTCGTACCCGAGTCGCCGCAACGCCCGCGGCACGGTGGTATTGACGAGCTTCAGCATCCCCCCCCCGACGAGCTTCTTGTACTTGACCAGGGCGATGTCGGGCTCGACGCCGGTGGTATCGCAATCCATCATGAAAGCGATCGTCCCGGTGGGTGCGAGCACGGTCACCTGCGAGTTCCGGACCCCCGTTTGCCGGGCACCGGCCAGCGCCAGATCCCACGATTCGCGGGCCGCTGCCAGGAGATCGAGGGGCACGAGGGTGGGATTGAGTCGCTGCGCATGGTCGCGGTGCTTCTCGATGACGTGGATCTGCGGTTCGCGGTTGCGCCCGAAGCCTGCGTAGGGGCCGAGCGCCGCGGCCAGACGCGCGGACTGCAGATACGCCTGCCCGCACATGAGCGCCGTCACTGCCGCGGCGTATTCGCGGCCCGCATCGGAGTCGTAGGGCAGCCCGAGCGACATCAGCAGGGCTCCGAGATTGGCGTATCCGAGGCCAAGCTCCCGGTACGCGTGGGCGTTCGCGGTGATCTCGGGCGTCGGGTAGCTCGAGCGGTCGACGATGATGTCCTGCGCGAGGATCGCGATATCCACCGCGTGCCGGAACGCCGCGACGTCGAAGGTTCCGTGGTCATCGACGAAGCGCATGAGGTTCAAGCTCGCCAGATTGCACGCGCTGTCGTCGAGGTGCATGTACTCCGAACAGGGATTCGACGCGTTGATCCGGCCGCTGTTCGGACAGGTGTGCCACGCGTTGATCGTGGTATCGAACTGCATGCCGGGATCGCCGCATTGATGGGTTGCCTCGGCGATCATGCGCAGCAGCTCGCGCGCCGGGAGGGTCTCGCAAACGTCGCCGGTGGTCACGAAGCGCGTCTGCCACGAGCGTCCGGCCAGGGCGGCCTGCATGAACTCGTCGGTCACGCGGACCGAGTTGTTCGCATTCTGGAAGAATACCGACCCGTAGGCTGGTCCATCGAGCGAGGCATCGTAGCCGGCCGCAACGAGCGCCCACGCCTTGCGCTCCTCGTCGGCCTTGCAGCGGATGAAGTCCACGATGTCCGGATGATCGGCGTTCAGGACCACCATCTTGGCCGCACGACGGGTCTTCCCGCCCGACTTGATGACGCCCGCGGAGGCATCGGCTGCGCGCATGAACGAGACAGGGCCCGAGGCGGTTCCCCCGCCGCCGAGGCGCTCCTTCGAGGAACGCAGCCTCGAGAGATTCACCCCCGAGCCTGATCCCCCCTTGAAGATCAGCCCTTCCTTACGATACCAGTCGAGGATCGAGTCCATCGTGTCCTCGACCGAGAGGATGAAGCACGCGGAACACTGCGGCGCGGGCTCGACGCCGACGTTGAACCACACGGGGCTGTTGAAGGCGAGTTTCTGCTGCAGCAGCAGGTGCGCCAGCTCGTCGGCGAACGCCTGCCGGTCGTCGGGGCTCGCGAAGTACCCCTGTTCCTCTCCCCACTGGGCCAGGGTGGTCACGACGCGGCCCACCAGCTGCCTGACACTGCGCTCTCGCTGGGGCGTCCCGAGAGGGCCCCGGAAGTACTTGGACACGACGACGTTGGTCGCAAGCTGCGACCAGGCCCGCGGCACCTCGACGTCGCGCTGCTCGAACACGGTCTCCCCGTTTTCCCCCTGAATCACGGCGGTACGCAGCTCCCACTCGACAGCCTCGTAGGGGTCCTCACCCGGCGCGACACAGCGGCGCGCCACCTTCACCCCCGTGCGGGCCCCCTCCCGGTCGCCCTGGCGGTCCTTCGCTCCACCTGCTCCCTGCCGTGCCACGTCCCGCGCTGTGTCCCTCGCCATCGATTCGCCGCCTCCTTGCTGCCCAGATCTTGTGTGTCTCGTGGGCAGGCCGGGGCGTATAGCACTACATCTTGTGCTGTCAACCATGGCAGCGAGTCTCGGCGACCGCCGCTTGCCAGCCGCTCGGGATTCCGGCATCGGAGACTGGCGCATGCCCATGCCCACGCGACTCGGCGACGCGCTTCGCGCAGCCCTCGCGCGCCTCCCGGAGACGTCGGAGCTGGCGAGCTTCCAGCTGTGGGCCGACTGGCCGGAGATCGTCGGCCCGTTGATCGCGGAGCACGCGCAGCCGCGCCGGCTGCGGCGCGGGGTCCTGGTCGTCGAGGTCGATGGCCCCGAGTGGCTGCACGAGCTGCGCTACCTCGAGCGCGAGCTGCGCGCCGCGCTCAATGCCCGGCTGCCCCGACCCGTGGTGCGCGAGCTCCTTCTCGTGCTGGGCAGCGCTCCATCGGAGAGCGCGCAGCCTCGCCCACGTCGCTGAGCCCCGCGCTGCCTTTTGGCTCGCGCCAGCGAATGCTAGGGTGATCCCCACGCGATGTTTTCCCACACGATCGCCAGCCTCTTCCGCCGTCTTTCGCCATGCGTGGTGTCCTCCTAGGGCTCGTTCTCGCGCTCGTCGCGGCTGCCTTGTTCACCGTCGCCGAGCCGATCGCACCGCAGGCGACTGTGGCGAACGCCCCGACCGTCGTCGGCCGCGACGTGCCGTTGGAAATCGTGGCACGCGATCGGGGGACCGGGCTCGCCTCGGTCGAGGTCCGGCTCGTGCCCGAGGGCGCGACGGAGGGAATCGTCATCGTCCGCCAGGACTTTCCCAGGACTTCCTGGCTCGGCAGCGGCGTGCACGAGACGACCCTGCTCGCGGGGATCGCCCCGCAGGTGTCGGTTCCCGAGGGCCCGGCACAGCTCGAAGTTCGCGTGCGCGATCATTCCTGGCTCGCCGCGTTCTCGCGCAAGCCTCAGGTGGCGCGACCCGTGACGATCGACCTCACGCCGCCCGGCGCGAGTCTCCTTTCCGAGGGCCATACGGCGCGGCAGGGAGGCAGCCAGTGCGTGGTCTTTCGCGTCGACCCGGATGCGACCGAGGCCACGGTGACCGTCGGCGACCTGGAGTTTTCCGCCGTCGCAGGGTTCTTCGCCGATCCCGCCTTGCGCGTGGCGCTCGTCGCCATCCCCTGGCAGCGCGCCGATGCACCGGTCCACCTCGTCGTACGCGACGCGGCCGGCAACGTCCGACGCGTCGCCGTTCCCGTCGTCATCAAGCCCCGCGCCTGGCCGCAGAAGACCCTCGTCCTCGGCGAGGATTTCCTCCAGCGCAAGGTACCCGAGCTGCTCGCTGAGAACCATCTCGACACCAGTGGAAGCCTGATCGACGGCTATCTGCGCATCAATCGCGAGCTGCGGCGCGCCACCGAAGCGCGGATCGTCGAGCTTACCCGGAGCAGCACGCCGACGGTCCTGTGGGAGGGCGCCTTCGGACGCCTCCCGAACAGCGCGCCGCTCAGCGGGTTCGCTGACCATCGAACGTACGTGCACCAGGGCAAGGTGATCGACGAACAGACGCACCTCGGGTTCGACCTCGCCTCGCTCAAGCGGGCCGTGGTGCCTGCGGCGAACACTGGCCGTGTCGTGTTCACCGGGTCGCTCGGCATCTACGGTCAGACCGTGCTCCTCGATCACGGTCTCGGGTTGTTCTCCCTCTACGGTCACCTCAGCGAGATCGGCGTGTCGCCGGGAGCCATCGTGCGCAAGGGCGACGCCCTCGGGAAGACCGGCGACACCGGTCTCGCCGGCGGTGACCATCTCCACTTCAGCGTGATGATCCATGGCACGCACGTCGACCCGGTCGAGTGGTGGGACGGGCGCTGGATCAAGGACCAGGTCCTCGCACGTCTCTCCGCCTATCCGCGCGCGGCCGTGGCCTCGCCGCTGGCGCCCGAAGGGGAATCGCGACCGATCCCGGATGCCGCGGCCGGTGCGCGCCGGTGAGCCTCCGCCGCGATCGGGCACTGGCGGTCCTGGCGGAATTCGGCATCACGCCGGCGGCACTCGCGGGCGAGGAGCCGTTTCCCGCAAGCCTGGCGGAGCTCCTCGCGCGAGCGGAGGGCGCTGCCCTCGCCCAGGCCCTCGGCGAGGTGGGCACGGCGGCTACGGCCGCGCGGCTGGCAGAGCTCACGACCACGATCGACGTCCCTGCGGCGCGCAAGGCGCTGCGCCGCGCGCTGTTTCGGCTCGGACAGCGGGGGATCGCCGTGCCATCGCCCGGCCCGGCAGCGACCGCACCGCGTCCCGCGCCGAGCGACATTGAGGGATACGTGTCCAGCGTCGACGGTCAGGGCGACCGCATGGTCTGGCTGGTCCGGGCCCTGGCGGGCATCGGGGTCCTCGTGGCGGCCGCAGAGCTGAACGAGCCCGCGGGGCTCCGCAGCATCCGCCTCGTCGAGACCACGCGCAAACAGCTCCGCACGACGCGCGCCCGACTCGAGCGAGACACCGGGCTGATACTGGTGCCTGCCGATTGGCGCGCGCTCGACGCCCTCCTCGTCGAAGGCCAGGACCGCCTCGCCGCAGCCGACCCGGGGCCTCGCGATTGGCGCCGCTTGCGCACGCGATTCACTCGCGAGCCCCCGCTGGCAGCGCTCGAGCTGCGCTCCACGCGCGTCGAGCCGCCGCGGGACGAGGAGCTGCACGCGCTCGCCCGTGCGGCGCCCGCCCTGGTGCAGGAGCCCGAACTCCGGTCGTGGTGGCCCGAGCCTGGCGCGCTGCAGCCGGTCCTCGAGGAGCTGGCGACGATGCGCGCCAGCCCTCTGCTGCTGTCCCGCTCCCAGCAGGAAGAGCGTATCCGTGCCGTGCTCGAGCGGGCGGTGCTCGCCCTCTTTCCGCCTCTCGTGACGGCGCGCCGTCTCGAGGCGACGGCGTTCGTCCTTGCCGAGAGTGGTCGGCCGGCGGCCGCGCGCCAGGCCCTCGCCACGGCACGGCTACTGCGCGAGCGCAGCACGCTCGCCGGCGAGGTCCCCCTGGTGTCGATGCTCGTGCGCGAAGCGATCGCCGCAGCGGAGGCGTCGGCCCGTGCCCGCACCGATGCCCGGGGCGCAGAAGCCCTGGTGGTCACGCCAGAGCAGGCCCTCAGAGCTCGATCACCATTCCATCCCAGGCGCACTCCAGGCTGATCTCGCTCAGCCGGGCCAGGGGCTCGCGCCCGAGATGCGTGAGCACCAGGCGCTTGCAGCCCAAGGTGGATGCCCGTGTCGCGATCTCCGGATAGGCGATGTGTAGATCCAGACGCGTCTCGTAGGTCGAGCACTCGCAGAGGAACAGGTCCGCGTCTCGCACCTGCTCGATCAAGTCGTCGGTCCATCCGGTATCTCCGGAGTAGACGATGACGCGTCCTTCCACCTCGAGACGGTACCCGAAACACTCGAGCTCCGGCGCGTGCCGGACGGGGAAGGCCGTGACCTGGACGTCGCCGGCCACGGGGACGGGAACATGCGCCGGGAGCTGCCGCCAGGCGATCTCGTACGGAGGGGACTCCAGCGACGACGATTCGTACAGCGCGCGGAACAGCAGGCAGACACGACTCTCGGTATCCCTGGGCCCGGCGATGGTCAGCGGGCGACGTCGCAAGCTATCGTACCGGTAATCCATCAACAGAAACGGCACGCCCCCGAAATGGTCCCCGTGGAGATGCGACACGAGCACCACATCCACCCGATCCGGGGGCAGGCGCAACCGCTTGAGCCCCTGCAGCACCGTGGGACCGCAGTCGACTAGGAGAGTCGCACGGCGTGTTTCCACGAGATAGGCGCTGTGACAGCGGCCTCCCGACCCGAAGGCGTCGCCGGAGCCGAGCACGGTTATGCGGACCACGCTGCACCTTCCCGAGCGCAGAGTGCATTTCGGTACGGCCGCGTCACGGCCCTGACGACCCGTGATCTTCCGGGCGGGCAATCGCCGACGACAGTCGAGGGCACTGCCTTTGCAGCGTACGTGGCCAGCGCTTCGTTGACCAGAGGTGTCGCCATGATGCTTGGCCTGGATCCCGACATGATGCAGCAAGTCTGGAGCCTCGCCCAGGTGACCGCCGTCGCCACAGCAGCGGGCTGGACCGCCGATCGCCTTCTCGATCCCGGCATCGAGTCCCGGGGGATTCCCCTCCTTTCGGGTCTCTTCGGTCTGCTCCTCGGCCCGCGCATTGCCGCCGCGACGGGATGCCCCACAGGCCCGGAGATCGGGGGTTATCCCCTGGTCGCGGCCTTCGTCGGTGCGATGGCGGTGTGCTCGTTCCTCAAGCTCGCCCACCTGGCCACGGCCACCGGGCCGCGGCGCTGAGCTCCGGGAGATCCCACCCCCGGTTGCGGCAGGCTCACGGTACGCCCTCCCGGAGCTCGGGAGAGGGGCTAGCCTGCTCGGCTCCCGGGCCCGGCGCTGACGGCTCGACCGGGACGGGGCGAGGCTCCACCGCTCGAGGCGTCGCGGGGCTCGCGTCGCTGCGTTCGGTGAGCCGCTGGAAACGTCGCTCCAGCTCCTCGAAGGCCCGCTCCATGCGCCCCGAGCGCGCGAGCACATCCTCGAGCTGGCGACCGAGCGCATCGCGCTGGAGCTCCATCTCGCGCAAGCGCCGCTCCAGGTCCTGGACGACCTCGGTGCGCCGGATCACCAGATCTCCACTCCCCGACTGCACCAGCCACAGCATCGCCGCGGCGCCACCGAGGAATCCAACGAGAAAGGCAAACAGGTAGCGAATGATCACCATCGATGCGCTCCTTTCTGCACCGTGCATGGTCGGCCGTCGCTGGTGAGCTGTGCGGCGACGACGACCCCCCACCCGCAGCGCCGGTTCCCGAGACTCACGAGGGCTCCTCGAGCGTCTTCATGCGCCCCGCCAGGCCCGAATGCCAGCCCCGCGCCGCGACGGCGTCGAGCAGGGGATCACTGGGCTCGAGCGGCCAAGCCTCGAGCGTCGAGCAGCCGCGGCGACGGGCGCGTTCTTCGGCGAAGGCGAGCAGCGCATCGGCGAGCGCGGCATCGCGCGCGCGCAGCACATCGAGGACGGCACGCCAGCGACCGCAGGCCAGCGAACGCACGTAGACGATCCCGACGACCCCCACCACCGCGCCGGTGCCGTCCTGGGCCAGGTAGGCATCGTGGCCGAGATCCGTCACGAAGCGGCGGTCGAAGCGCTGCTCGCCGGGTCGGGCAGGCCTGCGGAGCAGCGCCCGCAAGGCCGGCAGGTCGGTGCGTCGAGCGCGCCGCAGCCGCACGCCCAGGCCGGGAAGACGTCTGGCTGGCATAGTGTGGCGAAGCGTGTAGCACATAGCGCGACGATCGCCGCACGCCAGCCGCCGGGGGCTCGCGCTCGATCGTCGCGCTGTCGGGGTCATGCGCACGCACCCTCTCTCGATCGAGCGACTGACCTTCGGTCCGGACGCCCTTGCGCGCCTGGACGGCCGCATCGTCTTCGTCGCCGGGGCTGCCCCCGGCGACCGGGTGCTCGCGGAGCTCACACAGGTCCATCGCGGCGTACTTCGCGCGCGCGTCGCCCAGGTCGTGACCCCCGGGCCCAGCCGCGTCGAGCCCCGCTGTCCCTGGATCGATCGCTGTGGCGGTTGTCCCTGGCAGCACATCGCAGCTGCCGCACAGCAGGAGGCCAAACGGGCCGTGGTCGCCGAGCAGCTCGCTCGCCTCGGCGGTCTCCGCGATGTCGCGGTCGCTCCGACCCTGGCCGCGCCGGATCCCTGGCACTACCGCTCGCGGATCACGCTGGCGACGGCCGGCCGCCGGCTCGGCTATCACGGGCGTGGTTCGCACCGCCTGGTCGCCATCGATGACTGTCTGATCGCCGAGCCGATCCTCGTCACGCATCTTCCCGTCGCGCGGCAGTGGCTTGCGGAGCTCCGAACCGTGCCGCGGCGGGTGACGCTCGCGGTTGGCCATCGCGGCGTCGTGATCCATGGCCACGGCGGGCCCGCACCCAGCGACGACGACGACCAGACGAGCGCCCGCTTGCTCGCGCGGAGCCCCACGGTCCAGGGAGTAATCCTCTCTGGCGGCGGGCAGCGCCATGTCGTCGGCGATCCCATGCTCCATGTCCCGCTCGAAGCGGGATGCGAGCTCGTCGTGCCAGCGGACGCCTTCACGCAGGTTCACCCTGCAGCCAACCGCCTCGTGGTGCGGACGGTCCTCGAGCTGAGCGCGCTCGCCGCCGGGGATCGCGCCCTCGACCTGTACTGTGGCGCCGGCAACTTCGCGCTGCCGCTCGCGCGCCGCGGCGTCTCGGTCACCGGCATCGAGCGTTCGGCGATCGCAACCGCTGCGGCATCCGCCAACGCGCGCCGCCTGGGCGTCTCCTTCGCGGTCGTGACCGGCGACGTCGCCACCGTGCTCGCCACGCTGCCTCGTGCTCCGCTCGACTGCGTGGTGCTCGACCCGCCGCGCGGTGGGGCCGCCGACGCCGTGCCGATGCTCGCCGCGCATCGGCCGGCGCGCATCGTCTACGTCTCCTGCGACCCGGCGACCCTCGCCCGGGACGCGCGTCATCTGGTCGCACTGGGCTGGAGACTCGTGCGGGTCCAGCCCATCGATGTGTTCCCGCAGACCCATCACATCGAAACGGTCGCCGAATTCCGTTGTTGACTCGCTGGCAGGCCGTCCCTATGCTCCGGCCGATCGCATGGCCAAGCACAACGAGCGGCCTGCCCGCCCCAAGGTCACGATCATCCCCGGGAAGGGCGTCGCGCAGACGATCAACTACCTCCTCGAAGATCGGGACGATCTCGAGTGGCTCGTGGCTGTCGGGCGCAACAAAAACGGCGAGATCTTCTTCTACGATACCGGCGGCGACATCGTGGAAGACCTTGGCACCCTCGAGTATCTGAAGGAGCGCATCACGCGTGCGCACTTCGGCGACGAGCCCGACTGAACGTCGGCTCGCGATACTAGGGCGGAAGCCACGGGGGGCATTCCGCCACGAGCACCCCGTCGCTGACGGTGATGGGAATCCGGAAGAGCGCCTTGCCGCAGGGTGGGCCCGCGATGCACTCGCCGCTGTCCGGGAGGTATAAGGCGCCGTGCGTCGCGCACTGGATGAACTGGCCGTCCTCGGTCAGGAATTGATTCTCGACCCAGTCGAGCGGGATAGACACGTGACGGCAGCGGTTCACCCACGCGTGAAACACCCCGCCGACATTGAGCACGAACCCTTCGATCCGCTGTCCCGCGCAGTCGAGCTGGAACTTGCGACTCTGTCCGGGAAGCAGCTCCTCCGTCCGCGCCACCGCAATGCCCATCGCGACCCAGGAGAATACGCGATCAGAGCGCGCGTCGCACGGCCGAGGCGAGCGCTGCCAGGTCGAGGCATTCCACGACCGCATCGCACGCCGGCGCATACAGTCCGAGCACGCTATCGCCGGTATTCCAGCGCGGCCGCGGCTCGGGGACGAGCCACACGATTCGCCCGGTGCGCGCCCGGATCGCCTGCCAGAGATCCCGCCGGGGGGGGCGACGGTTGTTGCGCGCGTCCCCCAGGACCAGCAGGAGCGTCCGCGATCCGAGGACGCCCGCAAACGCCGGCCAGAAGTCGGCGAGCACGCGCCCGAAATCGGAGCGTGCGTGCAGGTCGAGCGATCCGGCCGGCACCACGTGGCCATGTTCGACGGAAACAGGACAGAGCCGATCGACGAAGGCGAAGGTCGTGGCCCGGCGGAACCAGTCGTGCGCTGCGGCGAGGAGACAGAGCAGCAACTCGCTCGCAGCAGCCACCGAGCCCGAGAGATCGCACAGCGCCACGAGATCGGGCCGCCCGGGGCAGCGCGCGCGGCGACGCAGTCGCAGCGGGACGCCGCCGGTACCGGTCGCCGCGCGCAGCGTCCGGCGCAGATCCAGGCGGCCGCGGCGGGCTAGCCGTTCGCGGCGTGCCAGACGCCCCCGGAGCCGCGCGCCGAGCGCGGCGGCCACGTCCCGGGCTTCGGCCACGTCGCTCGCCGTCATCCCAGCGAAAGGCATCCCGAGCAATGCAGCCTTGCGCGCACGGGCGCTCGTTACCTGCGTGGCGGCCCCGCCCTGCTCCAGCGCGGTCGCCTGTGGAACCGCCCTGCGGAGATCCCGCACCGCCTCGGACCAGCGCGGTGCGCTGGCTCCGAGCGAGCGCTGCGCGCGTTCCTGCCCCTCCCGCGGTTCCGGCGGCTCTCCCGGCCCTGGCGGCGAGGAGGCTCCGGGCCCGGAGCCACTGTGCTCGCCGCGTCTGCCCTGGCGAGACGGTCCTGGCTCGCCCTGGCTGCTCGAGGTCTGGCCGGGCTGTCCCCGCTTGCGCCGCGCGCCGCGGGACTCGTCGCCCCGTACCAAGGGAAAGACGATCTCGAAGCACGCGTCGAAGAGCGGCCGATCGTGTTCGTCCTTCACGAGCGTGGTCGCGAGGGCCTCGCGCAGCACCTCGCGCTCGACACCCGCGGCTGCCACCGCCGCCAGGGCATCCATGGTTTCCGCCGGCGAGACGGACATCCCCCGTCGACGGAGCAGCCGCACGAAGCGCAGGAGAACGTCGCGCACGATCCCCTCGCGTCTCAGCGCCCGGCACTGCTCCCGAGGAGCGTCGTCACCTTGGCGTCGACGGCGCGCCGGTCGTCCTCGTGCTTGAGGAGCAGCGAGAGCGTCTGGCGCACGGTGGCCGCATCGAGGGTGGCGATCCCGAGCGCGCACAGGCCGCGCGCCCAATCGAGGGTTTCTGCGATGCTCGGGACCTTGCGCAGCTCGAGCTTGCGCAGGCTCGCCATGAAGCGCGCGACCTGCGTCGCCAGCTGCTCGTCGATCCCGGGCACCTTCAGCGCGACGATCTCGGCCTCCTTCTCGGGCCCCGGAAAATCCACCCACAGGTGCAGACATCGGCGCAGGAGCGCCTCACCGAGCTCTCGCGTCCTGTTGGAGGTCAGGACCACGACCGGTCGGTGCGTCGCGGTGAGCGTCCCCAGCTCCGGAATGCTCACCTGGAAATCGCTCAGCACTTCGAGGAGAAACGCTTCGAACTCCGGGTCGGCCTTGTCGATCTCGTCGACCAGCAGCACGACCTTCCGGGGTGCCGTGATGGCCTTCAGGAGCGGGCGTTCCAGGAGGAACTCTCGCGAAAACACGTCGTGGGCCGTCTCGGCCCAGCCATGACCGGCAGCCCGCTCGGCCTGGATGCGCAGCAGCTGCTTCTGGTAGTTCCACTCGAACAGGGCGCGGGACTCGTCGAGGCCCTCGTAGCACTGCAGCCGCAGGAGATCGGTGTGCAGCAGCTCGGCCAAGACCTTGCCCAGCTCGGTCTTCCCAGCCCCGGCAGGCCCTTCTGCGAGCAACGGCTTCTCGAGCACGAGGGTCAGGAACAACGCCGTCTCGACCCGCGGCGTGGTGATGTAGCGTGCGGCACGCAGTCCCTCGCGGACCGTCTCGCGCGTGATCTCCATGGGCGCTGGCCCGGCGTCCTCCGCCTCAGCGGATCTTGGGCACGGGCACGGCATCCCGGAGGCGATGCGGGCCACGCGCGGCGCGCACCGCCTCGTAGTACGCACCCACCTCGTCGCGGAGACGGCCGACGTCCACGCCGTGACGAACGCCCTCGACGTCCTCGAGGGTCGCGAGCGCACGCGCGAGCAGGTGCTCCGCGCCGCGGGTGGCCCCGCGCTCGAGCCGGAGGTGGAGCCCGCCCGCCACTTGGATCAGCGCCTCGAGGAACGGCCGGTCCTCGCTCGCCGCCTCGCGCCAGCTGGCTTCCCAGGTCTCCTGCGCCTCGAGGTAGCGCCCCCGATTGAATAGCCGCACGCCGGCCGTCACCGCCGTTGCCACGGTGCGGTCGCTCATCGCGGGCGATCCACAGCCGGCACGGCAGCAGCCATGTGCTCCGCGAACCACGACGCCGGCCTGGCACTCGCCAGATCGAGGGTGAAGTCCTCGCGGGCCGGGGCCGGGGCGAGCTTGGCTCGCAGCTCGTCGATCTCGCGGCGCGAGAGACCGAGACGACCAAGGTCGGCATCGCTGAGGGATGCCCCACTGGACGCGAGCCCCCCATCGTCGATGCGCACGAGGCGGCGCAGCGCTTCGAGCTCGCCCCGCGAGAGATGGGCGCCGTCGAGCTGATAGTCACGCCAGGCCTCGAAGCTGAGCGGGGCGACACGCTGGACGATCCCCGCGATGATGCGCGCGTAGGCTCGAATCTCCCACTGCGCGTGGACATCGACCCGCAGGGTCAGGAAATGCAGGAGGTTGTGGAGATCGATTTTCCAGTACCACTGCGTATAGGTGCTCAGCGGCAGGTCGATCCGCGCCAGCTCGCGGGCCACGTCATGCTCGACGAGCCAGGCGTAGGTCTCGCCTGCGAGCTGGCGCAGGCGTTCCCACCGGTCGACCGCCTCGCCGTAGGTGCGGGCATCCGCCGGCTCCGGCACCCGCCCCTGGCGGTTCGCGACGCTCTGGGCCGCGAACTCGCTCGCGCGAGGCCGGTAGAAGAGCAGCGGCAGGAGGCTGTAGCGTCCGCTCGTCTCGTTGACCGAAGCCGTGCGATGCCGAATCCACTGGCGCGCCACGAACATCGGCATGCAGCAGTGGAGCTTGAGCTCGACCATCTCGCTCGGTGTGGTGTGGCTGTGTCGCCGGAGGTAGCGAATCAGGCCCCGCGTCTCGCTCGTCCGGCGGGTCCCGTAGCCGTAGGACACGCGCGCCGCCCGCTCTACGTCCTCGTCGGAACCCATGTAGTCGATGAGCGCGACGAACCCGTGGTCGAGCACCGGAAAGTACTGGCCGAGCAGTGCTTCGGCCTCGGGATTGGTCGGGCGACGGGTCTCCACGCCTGCTTCATCCTGCCTAGCACATCCAGGGAGGGCCCACGAGATCGAACACCAGGCCGTCGGCCAGTTTCGGGTAGAAATACGTCGATTTCTCCGGCATTAGCTCCCCCGCGAGGCAGACCGCCCGGATTTGCGCCATCGTCGGCGGGTTGACGAGCAGGGCGGCGGCAGCCCGTCCAGCCACGACTGCGCCGATCGCCTCGGCATCGTCGTGCGTGAACTCGAGATCGGCCGGGCTCGCGCCGAGGATGGGGCCGAGGATGGCGCCGTGGAGCACGGCCACGTCGAGCTCGCGAATGACCGGCGCGCACTCGGTGAGCGTCGCCGTCAGGCCAGGCTTCGGCCGCACGCGGAAACGGTGCTCTGGCAGGATGACATCGATGGCGCCCACCGGCCGGGGCTCGTGGGCCGGCCACGGCGCGACCACGAAGTGCTCGGCCAGCATGCTAACGACCGTCGCTGCCTCCCGCCGCAGCGGCGGCCGCACCAGGCGATGCGTGGGCAACACGACGAGGCCCTCCTCTTCCATGTTGCTCAAACAGGCGAGGATCGTCCCCGCGTCGCGCCCCCCCCCGCGTTCGCGCCAGTACGCGAGCCCGGTCTCGTATCGATGATGGCCGTCGGCGATGTACACGGTCTCCTTGGCCAGCGCTGCCTGGAGCTCCCGGAGAACTCCCGGCTCCACGACCCGCCACAGCTGGTGCACCTCGCCATTCGGCATCGTGACGTCGACCAGCGGCGCTCCCGCGACGCCAGCGAGCGCTCGCAGGCGTTCGTTCGGGCGGGCGTACAGCCCGAAGATGGGGCTGAGATGCGCACCCGTCGCTCGCAAGAGCGCGAGCCGGTCCGCCTTCGGCCCCGGAAAGGTGCGCTCGTGGGGACGCACGATCCCCGAGGAGAATTCCTCGAGCCCGAGGCGACACAGGATGCCGTCACGCACGTGCTCGGTGCCATCGGGCATGCGGAAGCGCTGCGAGTAGAAGTAGATGGCGGGCTCCGGATCGCGCACGAGAATCCCCGCCTCCATCCACTCCCGCAAGGTCCGGGCCGCTGCGGCGCCACGATCCGCTTCGCGGGGCAGGATAAGGCGCACGACGTTGTACGGGCTGCGCGCGTAGAGGGCGGCCTGCTCCTCGCGAGAGATGACGTCGTACGGCGGGGCGAGCACGGCGCTCAGGGACGGCACGCGGGCCGGATCGTAGCGCACGCCGCGAAAGGGCCAGATCTTCGCCATCGCTCAGGTCTACTCCTCGCTCGCGGCCCGCCGCGCGGCTTCCGAGATCGGTCCCGGCCAGAACCGTCCGGCGAGGCGAGCAGCGAGTGGCGGAAGGTCGGTGGCGAGGTCAGCAGCCATCGCGAGATCTCGCACGAGCGCATGGATCACCGTCTCGATGGCGGTCACAGGGAGAGAAGCCCTCTCGGCTCCAGCATGCCTCGCCATACCAGTGCGCCCGAGGGGAAGCCATCGCTCCTCGCACGCAGTCGTCACGAGCACAGGCCGAGAAAGCAGACATCGTCCTCGGGCGGACAGTCGCTCTCCACCTGACAGGTACAGGTCGTGCCGAGGAGGCCCTGCCGACACGCTCGAGGACAGCGCACAGCGTCGCACCCCTGGCACACGCAGGTGCCAAGGAACCCCTCGGCGGAGAGCACGCACTCGCCTTCAGCCGGGCAGTCGCTCCGCACCGTGCACGGTCCGGCCTGACACGCTCCGCCGAGACACTGGTAACCGGATGGGCACGACGCGTCGCTCGCACACGAGGCAGGCGGCTGCCCGACGTAAAGACAGCTCGGGGGTCGCGGCGGCATGCACGTCGTGCCCTCGCACGCGTCGCAGCAGCTCGGTCCCTCGCCGAGGCACGCCGTGCCTCCGGCAGGAGCGCGGCAGCGCGACGGCTCGGGCCGGATCGTACACCGGCTCGACGCCCCGCGAGCCTGGCAGCAGGTGATGGCACCGGGACGGCCGCAGGTGGAGCGACGTGCACAGCGTTTGACGACCGCACGGCACGCTGGTGGCAACGAGCCGTCGAGCACCCGCGCGCGGGCGATCGCCGCCGCACAACGCACGAAGGCCCCATGCGTCGGCGCCCCTGCACAATCGCAGGCCATGACAACGGCGCTGCGCGCCGCCGCCACCGCCGCCGCATCCTCGGCGTTGTCGCCGCAGACGGCCGCTCCGGCCCGCAGGGGGAGGACCAGCGCCAGCGTCACAACGAGGATGCGTCGCAACGGCACGATCGTCCTCACCTGGCAGCCTGCGGGTGTCGCGCCCGCTGGGCAATATCGCGACGGTAGTGCATGCCGGGCCACGACAGCGTCGCCACCGCCCGGTACGCGGCCGCGATGGCGGAGGTCATGTCCTCTCCGAGCGCCGTGACGCCCAGGACGCGGCCCCCGTCCGTCACGAGGCGCCCCTCGGGGGTGCGTCGCGTGCCCGCATGAAAGACCGCTCCGTCGCGCCAGGCCGCGAGCCGTTCGAGACCGCAGATCTCGTCGCCGGTTCGTACGGCCTCCGGATACCCGGCAGCCGCCAGCACGACGCACACCGCAGGGCGGGGGTCCCAGGCGAGCCGTGCCTCGCCGAGCGTTCCCTCGCAGGTCCGCTCGACCAGCTCGGCGAGATCGGATCGCAGCCGCATCATGAGGACCTGACACTCGGGATCGCCGAACCGCACATTGAATTCGAGCACCCTGGGCAGGCCGTCGCGCACCATGAGGCCCGCGTAGAGAACCCCCCGGTACGGAACACCCTCCGCCGCCAGCGCCTGCACCACCGGGATCATCACCTCCCGCATGACCCGCTCCTCAAGCGCTGGCGTGCAGCTTGGCACCGGCGAGTACGCCCCCATGCCTCCGGTGTTCGGACCACAATCCCCGTCACCAACGCGCTTGTAATCCTGGGCCGGCGCCAGGGGGAGGACCGTCGTCCCGTCGCTCAGGGCCATGAACGACAGCTCCTCGCCTTCGAGAAACTCCTCGACCACGACACGAGCTCCGGCCGCACCGAAGGACCGCGCCCGCATCAGCTGGGCAATGGCCTTCTCCGCCTCCGTCACAGTCGAACACACGAACACACCTTTGCCCGCAGCCAGGCCATCCGCCTTGACCACAACCGGGGCGCCGATCGCCTGCACGTGACGACGGGCCGTCTCCGCATCGTCGAACACGCCGAATGCTGCCGTGGGGATCCCCAGACGGCGGAGCAGCGCCTTCGTGAACGCCTTCGAGCCCTCGAGACGGGCCGCCGCCTGCGTCGGTCCGAAGGCGCGGATCCCCTCGGCGGCGAGTCGGTCGACCAGGCCGAGCGTGAGCGGCAGCTCGGGACCGATCACCACCGTGTCGACGCCGCGTTCCCGGGCGAGCGCCACGAGCCCGGAGACGTCCTGGGGCGCGAGCGGGACGCAGCTGGCGATCTCGGCGATCCCGGCATTCCCGGGGGCACAGATCAGGGTGTCGACCCGCGCGCTCTGCCGCAGCTTCCAGGCGAGCGCGTGCTCGCGCCCGCCCCCGCCCACGATCAGGACACGCATCCCGCGTCACCTCGTCAATGGCGAAAATGCCGCACGCCCGTGAAGACCATGGCCAGCCCGAGCCGGTCGGCCGCGGCGATGACCTCGGCGTCCCGGGTGCTCCCTCCGGGCTGGACGATGGCCGTCGCCCCCGCCGTGGCAGCTTCTTCGAGTCCATCGGGGAAGGGGAAAAAGGCGTCGCTCGCAAGCACGGATCCCCGCAGGTCGATGCCCAGACGCGCGGCGCGCGCCCGGGCGTTCCGCACCGGTTCGACCCGCGAGGTCTGGCCTCCGCCCAGCGCGAGCGTGCGCTCGCTCGTGGCGAAGCAGATGGCATTCGATTTGACGTGCTTGACGACCTTCAACGCGAAGCCGAGGGCGCGAAGCTCCTCGTCGCTGGGGTGGCGGCGCGTCACGACCCGGCCGCGAGCCGGATCCTCGATCGTCGTGTCCGGCTCCTGCACGAGGAGCCCCCCGCGGACGCTGCGGAGCACCACCTGCTGCTGCGGCACGGCGTGTGGGTGCCAGCGGATCAGGCGCCGCCCCGGTTTGCGTGTCAACCGGGCCAGCGCCTCGGGTGTGAACTCGGGCGCGATCAGCACCTCGGTGAACACCTCGTCCACGGCCTCGGCGAACGCCAGGTCCACGGCCCCGGTGCAGACCACGATCCCGCCGAAGGGCGATTCGGGGTCGGTGGCATACGCCCGCCGCCAAGCCTCCAGGGGCGTGGACCCGAGCCCCACACCACAGGGCGTGTTGTGTTTGAGGATGGCCAGGGCGATGGCTGGCTCGCCGAGGAACTCCTCCGCGAGCGCGAGCGCCGCATCGACGTCCACGACATTGTTGTACGACAGCGGCTTGCCATGCAGGGGCTCCGCCACGCGCAGGAAATCCCCATAGAGCGCCGCAGCCTGGTGTGGATTCTCCCCGTAGCGCATCGCGAGCGCCCGGGCGCCGCCCCAGTGGAAGGTGGCGCCGAAGCGATGCCCGCCGCCCTCCTGGCCCAGCCAGTCGGCGATCGCCCCGTCGTAGCAGGCGGTGAGATGGAACGCTTTCTGCGCGAGCCGGCGCTTGGTGGCGTCGGAGACCGTGCCGTGCTCGCGCAGCTCCTGGAGCACCGGCGCGTAGTCCTCCGGATCGACGAGGACGGTGACCGCGGCAGCGTTCTTCGCTGCCGAGCGCACCAATGCGGGCCCGCCGATGTCGATCTGCTCGATGACCTCGTCGCGGGTGACCCCCGGCCGGGCCACCGTGTCGAGAAACGGGTACAGATTCACGCAGACCAGATCGATCGGCTGGATACCGTGCGCCTCCATCTCGGCCCGATGCGACGCGAGATCCCGCCGTCCGAGCACACCGCCATGGATGGCGGGATGAAGCGTCTTGACGCGGCCGTCCAGCAATTCGGGCATGCCCGTCACGGCGCTCACCTGGGTAACCGGGACGTCGTGCTGGGCGAGCAGGGTCGCCGTGCCTCCCGTGGAGAGAATCTGCACGCCGAGATCGACAAGCCCGCGGGCGAGCTCGACGACACCACGCTTGTCGCTGACGCTGATCAGGGCCCGGCGGACCTCAGGCATCGGAAAACTCCTCGGCGTAGCTGCGGGGAACCCGTGCGCCCACCGATGTCAGGACCTCGTAGGGGATCGTGTCCATCCACCCGGCCACGAGGTCGGCCCCGAGGGCCGTCGGTCCCTGCGGACCGAACACCGTGACCAGATCGCCTACCCGTGCCTGCGGCACCTCGGTGACGTCGAGCATCAGGTGATCCATGCACACCCGCCCAGCGATGGGCACGCGCCGATGGCACAGCAACATCTCCCCCCGGTTCGATGCCAGCCGATGGTAGCCATCGGCGTAGCCCAGCGGCAGGGTGGCGATCCGCGAGGGACGCTGCGCCCGCCAGCTGCCCCCGTATCCGACCGGGGTCCCGACGGCCACGTCGCGGAGCTGGGCGATCCGCGTCCGCAGTCGCATGGCGGGGCGCAGAGCCGCGTGCGCCGCGAGGTGGGGCGCCGGGGGGTAGCCGTAAAGCATGAGCCCTGGCCGCACCAGGGTAAAACGTGCCTCCGGGAGCGCGAGCGTGGCTGCGCTGTTGGCGAGGTGGATCAGGGGAATGTCGATGCCGACCGCCTGCACGGCGGCGACGCTGGCGCGAAAGCGCGCAAGCTGGGCGCGCACGGCCTCGGTCTCGAGCGCATCGGCGGATGCCAGATGGGAGAAGACGCCGACCAGGCGGAGTCCCTCGAGGCGAAGGAGCGCCTCTGCGAAGGGGCGGGCGTCCTCTGCATCCACGCCCAGGCGGGTCATGCCGGTGTCGACCTTGAGGTGGACGCGAACCGGCGCGTTCGCCTCCTGGCCCCGGCGCGCGAGCTCCGCGGCCCGCTCGAGTGACCACACGGCCACGTCGAGGTCGTGACGCACGACGGCCGCCGCCTCGCCCGGGAAGGCCCCGCCGAGCACGACGATCGGTCCCCCGATCCCCGCCTCCCGCAGCGCTACGGCCTCGGCCACCGCGGACACACCGAGGCCCCAGGCGCCCGCCTCGAGAAAGGCTCGCCCTGCTGCGACCGCCCCGTGGCCATAGCCGTCGGCCTTGACGACCGCGAGCACACCGGTTCCCGCACCGGCGAGCCGCCGCGCCTCGCGGCAGTTGTGTCGCAAGGCGGCGAGGCTGACCTCGGCGATCGTGGGCCGACCTTCCTCGGGCGTCATGAGCAACGATGAAGCGCTGTGCATAGCAACCGATACCGCAGTTGTCACTCGGCCGAGCAGCCGGTACACACTGGCCAGTGCACGTGATCGTGAACGACGAACCGCGCGAGCTGCCCGAGGGGGCGACGGTCGCCGAGCTGATCGCGGCGCTAGGGCTCGGCCCACGGCGCATCGCGGTCGAGCTCAACCGCGAGGTGGTCCCGCGCCTGAGCTACGCCCAGCGGCAGCTCCACGACGGCGATGTCGTCGAGGTGATCCATTTCGTCGGCGGCGGATGAGCGCGTGACGACGCACGACGACCCCTTCGTCCTGGCCGGACGGCCGTACCGTTCGCGCCTCATCATCGGCACGGGCAAGTACCGGTCGTTCGAGGAAACGCGCCAGGCCGCCGAGGCCGCGGGCGCCGAGATCGTGACCGTGGCAGTTCGCCGCGTGAACATCACCGACCCCGGCAAGGAAAACCTGCTCGACTGGCTCTCGCCCGAGCGCTTCACGATCCTGCCGAACACCGCGGGCTGCTACACGGCCGAGGACGCGGTCCGTACCTGCCGTCTGGCCCGGGAGGCCGGCGTCGGCACCCTGGTCAAAGTCGAGGTGATCGGCGACGAGAAGACGCTCTTCCCCGACGTGCCGGCAACCATCGAGGCGTGCCGGATCCTGGTGCGCGAAGGCTTCCAGGTGCTGCCCTACATCACGGACGATCCGGTCGCCTGCAAGCGCCTCGAGGACCTCGGGTGTGCGGCGGTGATGCCCCTGGCTGCCCCGATTGGGTCAGGGCTTGGGATCCGCAATCCCTACAATCTCCGCATCATCGTGGAGCAGAGTCGGGTGCCGGTCATCGTCGATGCGGGAGTCGGCACGGCGTCCCACGCTGCCGAAGCCATGGAGCTCGGGTGCGATGGTGTGCTCATGAATACGGCGATCGCCGGGGCAGGCAACCCCATCCTGATGGCTGAGGCGATGCGGCAGGCGGTCGAGGCGGGACGCAAAGCCTTCCTCGCCGGCCGCATTCCCGCACGCCTGTACGCGACAGCCTCGAGCCCGCTCGAGGGCCTGATCCGCTGACCGCACGTCCGACGAGACCACGACCGCCGCGGCTCGTCCTGGTGACCGACCGGCAGGACGAGACCACGACCGCCGCGGCTCGTCCTGGTGACCGACCGGCAGGCGATGCCACCCGGTCGACTGGTGCCGACCGTCCAGCGAGCGCTGGAAGCGGGGCTTCCCGCGGTCCAGCTCCGGGAAAAGGATCTCGCGGCGCGCGCCCTGCTCGCGCTCGCCGAGGAGCTGCGCGAGCTCACCGCTGCCTATGGCGCCCTGCTCTTCGTCAACGACCGTGTCGACGTCGCCGTCGCTGTCGGGGCGGACGGGGTTCACCTCGGTGGTGACTCGATGCCCGTGGACGACGTCCGTCGACTCCTTCCCCCGGCGGCCCTCGTCGGCGTGTCGACGCACGATCCCGACGAGCTGCGCGGCTGTACCGCGGACTTCGCCTTTTTCGGACCGGTCTTCGACACGCCAGCCAAGCGACCATTCGGTCCCCCGCAGGGGCTCGAACGCCTCCGGGCCGCCGTCCTGGCGGCCTCGATCCCAGTCCTGGCGGTGGGCGGCATCGGGGTCGACACGGCGGCGGCCGCGCGGGCCACCGGAGCGCATGGCATCGCGGTCATTCGCGCGATCCTCGCTGCCGGCGACCCCGGCGCGGCCACTCGCGCGCTGCTCGCGTAGTCGCGCCTGTAGCTCATGGCGAGCGGCCTGCCGAGGGCATCCCATCCTGGCCGCGCGGCTTGGTCGCCCGAATTCGCTCCTCGGTGTTCCGCTCGCGGAGAACGCGCAGGAACTCGGGCAAGCCGAAGAGGAAGGGATGGCGACGCAGGGCCGGCGTGACGTGGATCCGGACGCCAGCCTTGCGTTCGGCCTCGTTGACGGCCAGATCGACGAGGTTGGGTTCCGTGAGCACGATGCGTGGCCAGCGCAGATACCCGCGCCATCGGCTCCGGCGCAGCAGCCACCGCGCCTGCCGCAGCAGTTCCGGCCACATGTGGGGCTGGCTCTTGCGAAATCGACCAGGTCCCTCCGACACCAGCAGCCCGGTGACGGTGGCGAAGGCCTCGAGGAGCACACCATGGAGGACCCGATACCGGTCGGCATGGGCGGCGTAGAGGGCCCGGACACGTTCCCAGCCCTCGAGACGCGGTTCTCCGCGGTAGCTCAGGCCGAGAAACTCCAGAGAGAACTCTTCTTGGCTGAGCTGGTCGGGGAGCAGGGCCAGCGCCACGGGAGCGAGCGTGCAGTGGGCCGCGAGCAGCTGACCCAGCAGCCACTGTCGCGTCGGCTCGTCGCACACCCAGGCGATCCACACGAGCTTCGTGAGGCGGCCCGCGTTGTAAACATCCCGGAGGCGGGGACTGCATTCTCGCTCGAGATCGGCCCTGCTGATCACGTTGTACTTGCCACGGATCTCCCGATGCCCCTCGCCGTCGCTCCAGAGGTAGTACACATTCGGCGGGAGGACGCGGTTGAGCCACAGGTGCAGCGCCTGGTGATGGACTCCCCGGTAGTCATCCACCACGAGGTACACGTCGGCGAAGCTCGCGGGCTTGCGCAGACCGTCGACGTACCACGAGCCGTAGCCGAGCACGGCCCGAGCATGCTCGGGATGGAGGTTGCGCACGGCGGCCGGAAGGTCGTACCAGTCGGGGGCCGCTAGTCGTGCGGTGGCGTCGGCGAGCAGCGCCAGCAGCTGGCCGGCGTGCTCCGCACGTGGCGTCCAGACATACAACCCCATCGCCCCCTCGCTTTCCCGGAGAGACCATACTCCCTTTCCTGGCCAACTCGATATCGCTCAGCCGGATCGCTCTCGCTGTGGCCTTCGCCAGCTGCGCCGCGAGCCCGCCCGTCGCCGTCGCGATCCTCTGTCTTGCGGGAATTTCCGACTGGCTCGATGGTTGGGCGGCACGCCACTTCGGACAGCAAAGCCGCCTCGGCGCCCTGCTCGACCCCGTCTGCGACCGGATCTTCATCCTGACGGTCCTGGTCACGCTCGTCCTCGTGTACGGCCTTGCCCTGTGGCAGCTCGCGATTCTCGTGCTGCGCGACCTGGCCAACAGCGCGGGGGCCCTTGTGGTCTGGGTCCGCTACCGCAATCGGCTCGGAGAGCTGCGCGCGCGCCGTTCGGGCAAGGTCGTCACCTCGCTCCAATTCTGGAGCACCGTGCATCTGGTCCTCGGCCTGCCGTACTTTTCGCTCTCGCTCGCCGCGGTCGGCCTGGCCAGCCTGTGGGCGCTCGTCGACTACGGCGCCGCGTTCCGCCGCCTGGTCGGCACGGAGAAATCGGTCAGCACGCCGTAGTGGTCGCTGGCCCAGAGAACGCCTCCCCGGCGCGCGGGGAACGAGCGATCCAGAACCAGACGACTGTGGCACGGCTCCCAGTGCTCCCCCCCGGCGGGGGCGGAGAAGAGGAAATCGATCCTGCGCGCGGCGGTCGCGGTGGCGGCGGCCAGCGCCTGGCCCCAGGTGTGGCCCGGGGCATGGGGATTGATGTGGCGGAAGGAATCGAGCCAGCCACCGAGCTCGGTCAGCCAGCGAATCTCGTGCGAGTGCTCCTCCGCATTGAAGTCTCCCCCGACGATCACCGGATGGTCGTGGGGGTTGGCCTCGACTGCCCGAACGAGTGCAGCGATCTGCCGTCTGCGGCCCGCAGGAGACGCGGCGGTGAGATGCACCGAGAACGCGCTAAATGGCCCCGTCGGCCCGGCGAGCACCGCCTCGACGGCGATGCGCCGCTCGAGCAGGTCGACCGGCGAGGACAAGCGATGAACACGATGGCCGAGAATCGGCAGCCGCGTGAGCACAGCGGGTCCCTCCTCGAATGCCAAGCGTCGCGACAGTCGTCCCCCGAGGCTCGCGAGTCGCCAGAGGGGGGCGGGGTTCGCTGGCGCGTAGACATGCGCTAGCCCCAGCCACGCAGCGAGGCGTTCGACGGTGCTGCCGTAGCGTGCGGTCACCGAGGCCTCCTGGAGGAGCACGATGTCGGGCTGTTCCGCAGCCAGCTGCTCGGCGGTCCATTCGAGTCGGGCGTGGACCGAGGCACGGGCGCGACTCCACGGCGGCAGGGGAGCGCCGTGCAGGAGGTTGAGCGTGACAACGCGAAGCCGGCCGACATCGCTCCTGGAAGCTACCGACGGCTCGGACCCACCACTCCACGCAGAGGACGAGGGCATCCCGTTCGGGGAGTCTAACGACGCTCGGCGCCAGGGAGAAGTCTCGGCAGGGGCGTGAGCACCCGTGCCAGGCTGGAAAGGCTGGGTCAGGCCTCGCAGGCGGTGGGATGGTCGTCGTCGACCGCCCCGATCGACGCCGGCTCGGCCCGCAGCGCGACGCGGCTCCCCCGGCGGGCGGCCTCGCGGACCCTGGCCTTATGGGCTCGCAGCCCGCGCCGGAGGTAGTCGGGATCGAGGCCAAGGTGGTCGCAGATGCTCTCGAAGGAGAAGATCCAGCTCCGGTCCTCGGACTCGATCCAGGCTTCGGCATCCGCGAAGAGTGCACGCTGGCGCGGGGTGGTTGCCGCCGCCAGCGTCCGATAGACGTGCACCGCGTCCTCGAGCACAGCCGCCATCAGGCGACGCTCGGGACTCAGTGCCTCCGCCCTGGGTCGCACCCGATCGGCATACTGCGAGGCCAGCAGGAGGTCGGGCGTGAACAGCTCTGGGCTCCGCTCCTCCCACTCGACGGGTCGATTGGCCTTGGAATCTCGGTGCTGCATTGACGGATGCAGAGTAACCACGAAATGGCGCCTGCCTAGAGCGGGTTATGAACAGGTATTGAAACGATACTCTCCCAGTGACGCGGATTACCACACCACGGTGGATCAAACTGGACGAATCGGCCGATTTCTCAAGGGGATTTGAACTGATTTTGAATGGCATGGAGTGTGCGACGTCGAACGTACATGTTCACCGACTCCACATCTCCCGCAGCCGCCGAAGCTGCCGTGCCCGCGGCCCCCGAGCCCTTCCGCCTCGAGCTCGAGCCCGAGTTCATCGTCCCCGCCCAGTTCTTTGCGGGGTTTCGGCACGATGCCTCGCTGCGCCCCGAGAAACGGCTGATGCTCGCGGTCCTCGAGGAGGCCGTCGCCGACTTCCAGAAGTACGTCGTGGCCAGCAGCCGCGAGGGACAGCACCTCTTCCGAGAGCTCGAGCACTGGTTCGCCTCGGACGATCGGGAGTGGCCCTTCGCTTTTGCCAGCATCTGCGACGCCTTGGGTCTCGAAGCGGACTGGCTGCGGCGCGGCCTCGCTCTCTGGCGCGACACGCAGCGGGGCCGGCATGCCCGGGGCGAACCCGTCGTCCGCATGCAGATCCGCCGCGTCGCAGGCTATCGCAGCAAGGCAACAGGCAAGCCCGTCGTCGGTCGAAGCCGTTCTCGCTGGTAGGCCGTCCCGCTCAACCGATGGCCACGGGATTCGTCCGGATTTCTGCCGGCGTTCGCTCCGCTCGAGGCTCGCAAACCTCGAGCGCGATCATTCCGCGCGCGATCGCGCGCGGCAATGTGGGTGCGAGCACCAGTGTCGAGGTGGCATCGACCTCGATACATGGGCCCTCCGGCGTCGTCTCTCCTCCGACCGTGACCGGGAGCAAGACTGCCCCCTCGCTATCGAGGAGACGCGCCTGAAGCGCGACTCGCAGGGGCGGAGCAGTGATCGCATGGAGCGTGACACGGATGGGCTCGCCGGTCCGATAGCGATCGAACTCCGTTCGCGCGAAGACCCGCGCATTCCCCGCGGACAGGTTCTCGTCGACCCGGGAGGTGTGTGCCTCCCAAAACCGCGCAGGCCCCGTGTCGAGGTGGAGAAACCCCTGCTGTTCGTACAACCCAGCTCCACAACACGCGAGCGCGCGGATCGCGTGCCACAGCGGGACGAGTCGATCCCGCGGTACGGCGACATCGACCGCCATGCCTTCGGTGTGCAGCGAGGCGCTGGCCGCGCGTCGCCCACGATTGCGCAATCCCGCGTTGTACGCCGGAGAGCGGTACCCCGAGACCACCCGCAGGGTCGACGCCCCGGCGAGCCCCTGCACGTGGGCGAGCAGCTCCACGAGACGGAGTGATACCGGGCCCACGGCTCCATCGCGAGAGCGCAGGAGCCGGGCCAGCCGGGCGATGGCCTCCGAGTCGTAGGTCCCGTCCGCCCTGCGGTAGCGCAGCCGGGCGCGATCGCCGGTGTGGAGGTTCTCGAGCGCAAGCGTCCCGTCGCCAGCGACAAAGAACCGCGCTTCCCCACCCGCCGCGACCGGCCCGCGCGGTGGCGGCCCGTCGGCCATGGCCCCGGAACCCGTGCTTCGTGCTCCTGCCGCGCAGGCACCGAGGGCCACCGCGAGTCCCAGCGCGGCGCAGCTCCGTCTCCGCCTAGCCGCCCATCCCCGCACTGGGCTCGATGCTAGCATGGAGGAGCCAGACGGCAACCGCCGCGGTGCTGCCCTCCCTACTCCGCCCCGACCCCTGCCAGGGCCCGTTCGGCTGCCCGCGCCGACCGGAGCAGCCCATCGGCCCCGGGCCGCAGTGCCTTCGCGGGACGCAACGTCCTCCGCTCGACCAGGCGGCGCAGGACGGCCAGCGTTCGGGTCGCTCTGCGCAGCAGCCGGCGCCGCCGCCCCGGGAGCTCGTGGGCCAGGGCGCGTTCGACGTGCAGGGCCACCCGATGCAGCAGGCGGCCAGCACGCAGCCTGGGACCGGGCCCGAGCGTGCTCGAGCCGTGGACCTCGAGGGCGCCGCGGAGCTCCTCGAGCCGACATCCGAGAACCGCCCACGGCCCCGGCGGAGCGAACGCGCAGGCAGCCATGGCGCAGCCTGCAAAACGACACGCCTCGCACTCGCCGAGGCTGCACAGATCGCTACCAGGAGGCATGGTCGTGCTCGTGCCGCCGAGACCGCTGGTCGTGGTCGACGTCAGGGGGAGCGTCGAGCCGGTGGCGAGGCTGGAGGTTGTCGTCGTCGCACCGATGGGCAACGACCCTGGCGGCGCATTGTGCACCGTCGTCGTCGTGACGGCGGTGGCAGTCGTGGTCGACGCCGCGCCGGTCGTCGACGACATCCCCCCGATGGTCGTCGTGGTGGTGACCGTCGCCCCCGGGGCCGTCACGAACAGGTGGACTGTGCCAGCTCCAGCCCTCGTCCCGTCGGGGTCGTCGTGCCAGGCGCCGACCGCAATTGCGTCGCCCTCCCTGGTCCCAGCCACGGCATGGCCGAACTGATCGTCGCGATGGGGTGTCGGATTGTCGAGGCGCACACGCGGGGTACACGCGATGTCCAGCACATGGACCGCGCCCGCATTCAACGCGCCCGCGTCCTCCAGCGGGGCACCGACCACGAGCTCGGCCCCCGCGAAGGCCACGGCGCTGCCGAAGGCCGCACCGTTTTCGGGCACCGGGGCCGTACAGCGTCGCAGCAGCGCGCCGCTGTCGAGATCGAAGAGATAAACGCTCCCGGCATCGGTCGCTGTCTCGACGTCGTCGCGCGGCGCGCCCACGAGGACCAGCGAGCCGGCGACCGCGAGCGCACGACCGAACTCGTCGCCCCGAGCTGGTGTGAGCGGGAGGAGGGTGCGCACGACCTGACCCGACACCGCGTCGAGCACGTACACCGCTCCCCCATTCGGCTGCACCGCGCCGTCGGTCGGCGCGCCGACGAGGACCAGACGATCGGTCGCGGCAACGACCGCACCGAAGAGTTCGTATGCCACCGGCACGGGCTTGACGAGCCGTCGCCACGCGCCGCCTGCGCCGCGGAGCCAGACTGCGCCGGCTGGCGGCTCCGCACCGTCGAGCGGCGTTCCTACCACCCACCACGGCCCGGCAGCCGCCAGCGCCGCGCCGAACAGATCGTCGAAACCCGGTTCGGGATTCGGAACTCGCTCGAGACCCTCGCCCGTCCCCAGCCCCACGCGGTACACAGCGCCCGCATGCGGACGGCCACTGTCTTCGTGCGGCGCACCGACGAGCACGCTGCCACCGAGCGCCGCCAGCGCAGACCCGAAGCGCGCTCCCGCCTGCGGCGCGGGCGCCGTGAATACCCCGCGCACGCTGCCCGACCGGCCATCGAAGGCCACGACCGCACCGGCGTCGGGGACCGTCGCCACGTCACGGTAGGGCGCACCGGCGACCACGCTCTCCCCGACGAAGGCGACGGCCGTGCCGCACCGATCCCCGCTCGCCGCCTGGGGAAGCACGCCAGTCCATGCATGCTGGAACGCCGCGCTCGCCGCCGGTCCGCCAGCGAGGAGCACCACGGCGGTCAAGCTCCTGACGGCGGCGCCAGCCGCCCGACGGCGAAGACCTGCCGCGATCGTACCTGCAGCGCGCCCCGAAGCCACCGTCAGCAACGCGCATGCCCGGCGGGCATAGCGGGCACGCCGCCGCACGCGCAGCGCGGCCCCCGCCGCGCATGCGTCATCTGCCTTGGCATATCGGATGTCGCGCACGCACGCGAGAGTATCTGCATCGGGAATAACAAAATACTATCGCCAGCTACTTAGCATTGACAGCGGCCGCGCGAGTGTGCGACACGACGCTCATGGCATCCGAGGCCCTGCAGTACGCGCTCCTCGGTCTGATCTCGAGCTGCCGAGACGGCATCCACGGGTACCGGCTGAAGCAGGAATTCGATACCGTGTACGGCGAGTTCTGGGCGCTGAACTACGGTCAGGTGTACCGGCTCCTCGATCGACTGGAGCGGGCCGGCCTCGTCGAGAGCCGCGACGAAATCCAGACCGGACGCCCGAGCCGCAAGGTCTTCTCGCTCACCAGTGGCGGGCAGAACGATCTCGAGGGCTGGCTCATCCGCCCGCCCGGCAGCAGCAGCATCCCGCTGCGGGACGAGTTGATCATCAAGCTCCAGTTCCTCACCGCGGCGCGCGTCCCCGAAGTCCTCGCCGTGGTCCGCACCCAGCGGGCCGCCTATCTGCAGCATCTCTCGCAGCTCACCAAGCGCCGCAGCAAGCTGGTCGGTCGCAGGGACGAGGGCTTCGTCATCGACCTGCTTCTGCGGCAGATCGAGATGCGCGTCCGCAGCGATCTCCACTGGCTGGACGTCGTGGAGAAGGCCGTCGAGGAGCGCTTCGGCATCCGGGCGGCGGAGCGGCCGCCGTGATCCGCTTCGTCGACGTGTGCAAGCGCTTCGGGGCGGGGGCCACGGCGGTCGAGGTGCTGCGCAAGTTCTGCCTCACCGTCCCCTCCGGGCAATTCTGCACGGTGATGGGCCCGAGCGGCGCGGGCAAGAGCACGGTGCTCCATCTCGCTGCGCGGCTGACCCGGCCAGCCAGCGGCGAGATCTACCTCGCGGATCGTCCCCTCGCGCAGCTCAGCGACAGCGAAGCCGCTCGCATGCGCCGTCGCGAGATCGGCTTCGTCTTCCAGTTCTTCCACCTCGTTCCCTATCTCAGCGCGGAGGAGAACGTGGCGCTGCCGCTGGTGCTCGACGGCTGCCGCGCGAGCACCATTCGTGCACGGGTACAGCACGTCCTGCGCCTCGTCGAGATGCGCGAGCGGGCCCGGCATCGCCCGAGCGAGCTGTCCGGTGGCGAGCTCCAGCGCGTGGCCATCGCGCGCGCGTTGGCCAGCGAACCGCGGCTCCTGCTCGCCGACGAGCCGACCGGCAATCTCGACTCGCAGGCGAGCGCGACCATCATGCACCTCTTGCGCCGCACCCATCTCGAGCTGGGCGTGACGATCCTCATGGTCACGCACGATCCCCTCTGCGCCTCGTACGGGGAACGGATCGTTCGCATGCTCGATGGCCGCATCCTCGAAGACATCGACGTCACCGAGGGCGCCGGAGCGACCGTCCCCGACGGCCACCGCACGCCCTGAGCGAACGCGCTCACGGAGGTCCACATGCCCACGCCCCCCCCCGCTGTCACTGTCGAGTTCGAGCCGCGCTTCTGTGGCAGCCATGTGATCGACCTGACCGCTGGCTGCAGCTTCGGCTGCGTGTACTGCCCCTTCGCCGAGCTTCGGGCCGAGCGATTCGGCGTACAGCGACCGACGCCCGTCGACCTGACGACGCTCTCTGCGCTCCCTCCGCCGCCCAGCGTTTTCTTGAGCCCGGCGAGCGATCCTTTCGCGCCCCAGGCGGCGCCACGAACCGCGGCCCTCCTCGCGCACCTGCTCCCCCGCGGCACGACGGTCGCGATCTCTACCAAGGGGCGTATCCCGGAGCGCACCCTGGACCTCCTCGCCGAGTACCCAGCGCAAGTGGAGGGCGTGTCCATCGGCCTTGCCAGCCTCGATGACCAGCGCAACCAGGCGCTCGAACCCGGCTGCCCTCCCGCTGCCGTGCGGCTCGAGACGCTCGCCCAGGTCGCTCGCCGGCGCCTGCCCGCCGCCTTGCGGCTCGACCCCCTGTTTCCGGACCTCGACGACGATCCGGCAGCGCTCGAGGCGCTCGCCGCCGCCGCGGCCCGCGCCGGAGCCGTGGCGGTCACCGCGACCTATGTCTTCGCCTGGGGGCGGAGCCGCCGGCGCCTCCGCCGCCATCCGCTGACCGCCGCTGCGGCCGCAGCGCTCAGCGAGAAAAGTCCCATGGCGGGCGGCCAGGCCTACAGCGTGCCGTTGGCTCGCAAGCTCGCGACCTACGAGGCCCTCGCGCGCTGTGCACGCCGTCACGGGCTGCACTTCTCGACCTGCGGCTGCAAGGACCTCCGCGTTCGTGAACGCGGGGGCATTCTGACCAGCTGCCGCAACGTGCTCTTTCTCGCGGGTCAGCCGACGCGGCGACCTGCGCCGGCCTGATCGCCCGGAGCGCCGAGGCCATCACTCGGCCCGCAGCGCATCGAGCACCGGCTCGCGCAGGGCCCCACGCACGGCGAGATGCCCGGCCAGCAGCGCGACCCCGCCCGCGAGCGTCACGCTCCAGAACGCCGTGCTCACGGGGTAGTGCAGAGCGATGACGTAGCCGATGAGGATGCGGAAGTTCACCCGCACCCACAGGATGGAGGTGGCGACCGCGACCAGGGCGCCGAGGAGCCCGCCGGCGAGCCCGAGCACGGCCGCCTCGAGCTGCACGGCGGCTCGCACGCGCTCTTCTTCCATGCCGAGCGCACGAAGAATGCCGAGCTCCTGGCGCCGCTCGAGCATCTGCGTCGTCAGCAGGTCGAAGACCCCTGCGAGGGTCACCACCACCACGAGCAGCTGGATCGCCCAGGTAAACGCGAAGGCGCGATCGACCATCTGCTGATGGTAAGCGAGGGCCTCGCGCACGGTGAGCACCTTCACCAGCCAGCGGCCGGCCAGGCGCCGCAGCACGTCCTCGCGCACCGCCAGCGCATCGGCTCCCGGAGCGAGAAAGAGGTTGAAATGGCTCACCTGGCGGTCCCCCCACCACTGCGCCAACAGCTCGCGCTCGAGCACCACCGATCCCTGCTCGCCGCTGTATTCGGCAGCGAGAACACCGAGCACCGTGACGGAGCGGACGCCAGTCGGTGTCGGCAGCGCGAGCTCGTCGCCCACGGCGACGCCGAGCCGGCTGGCCAGGTTGTCCGAGACGAGCACCCCGCGCCCCGCCCGCAGTGCGCCGCGTACCGTCTCGGAGTCGCCAGGCACCAGGCTGCGACGGAACGCCGGCGCATCCACAAACCCCCGGCTCACGGCGACGACGGCAATGCGTGCGTCGCCCAGATCCTGCCCCTGGAGCGCCCGGTAGGTCTCGACACGCGCGACCCCAGGGATCTCGCGCAGCAGCGATTCGACCTCCCCGGCCAGGGGAGTCTCGAGCCAGCCCCCTTCGGTCGCCACGGACGATACGACCAGGTCGCCTGCGAGAATGAACCAGTCGCGCTCGGACTCGCGAAAGCTCCGCGCCACTGCCGCGACCGTAATCGCGACAGTGAGGGCGAGCCCGATCACGGCCGCCGTCACCCCGGTCCGTGCCGGCGAGCGCGCCAGGCTCTCCGCCGCGATGCGACCCTCGATCCCCGCGAGGCGCGGCAACCAGCGTCTGAGCCCCCGGGTCAGCGCTCCCATGGCCGGGATCGAGACCACGAGGGTTGCCACGTACCACAGCGAGGCACTGAGGTTCCCCCAGGCCACGGATCGGGTCCGCTCCGCGAGCACGAGCGCGCCGAGCGACAGGCCGACGACGATACCCCCGAGCTGGAGCAGCCGCCGATCGGGAACGGGCGTCTGCAAGCGTTCACGATAATCGGCCCGCATCAACTCGATGGGATCGAGCCGGCTCGCGCGCAGCGCGGGGACCACGGCCGCAGCCAGCGAGGCCAGCGTGCCCAGGACGATGCAGCCGAGCGCCTGGTGGGGCGCGAGAACGAAGGTCTCGACCACGAAGCGGCTCTGGTAGATGACGCCCATCGACTCCGCGACGAGATCGAGCAGGACGCGCGCGATTCCCAGCCCGCCGAGGAGACCGAGCAGAGAAGCGCCGAGGCCGAGCACGCAGGCCTCGGCGGTCACCAGCGCGAAGACGCGCCATCGATCGATGCCGATCGCCATGAGGATCGCGAGATCGCGCGCCCGCTGGGTGACCGCCGTCGTTCCGCTGTTGTACACGATGAACACCCCGGCCAGCAGGCAGAGCAGGCTCAAGCCGTCGAGCATCGCCTGGAAGGCGGCTATCACGCGCTCGAACCGCTCGCCACGGAGCTCGGGCCGCTCGATGCGTAGGCTCTCTGGCACCATCTCCCGCACACGCTGGGCGATGGCACCCACGTCCTCGCCCTCGCGCACGACGATGTCGACCTGGTCGACGCGGCCGGGCTTCCCGAGCACGAGCTGCGCCGCGGGTAGGTCCATGACCGCCAGCGCCCCCCCGAAGATCGTGGCCAACCCCTCGGGCCGCAGCAGCCCGCGCACGTGGAGGGCTACGATGCCCGCGGGGCCCGCCACGCGTAGACGATCCCCGACGCCAATGCCGTGACGGGCCGCCCAGGTCTCGGCAACGAGCACCGATCGGGGATCGTTCAGCAGCTCGAGCTGATCGATCTCCGGGTCGACCGCCCGTACGTCGTAGGCCTCGACCGCCTCGCTCGCCAGGTCGACGCCGAAAAGCTGCAGTACCTCGCCCGGGGCGTCCACCGCCGCCAGGGTGCCCCGCACGAGCCCGAAGGCCTGCAGCACTCCGGGAACCTTCGCCACGTCTACCGCAACGGCTTCGGCAAAACCCGCCTCGCCCGTCCCGAGCACGACCTGCAGCGCGGCCCGGCCAGCGGCCCGCTCCAGGGAGGCCCGGAAATTCGCCAAGACGCTCGCATTGACGATCGCGAGGCCAGCCACCAGCGCCACGCCGGCACCGATCCCGACGATCGACAGCGCGAGACGCGCCGGCGCCGCCCGGTAGGCGGGCAGGCTTACGCTGCGCAGGAGGCGCCACATGGACTGGTCGCTACCACGACGGCGGGCCAGCAACGCAACCGCTGCACGGCGAGTACTCCGCCACGACATAGGCGCCAGGCGCCGCACCGGCCGCCAGTATGCCTATTTAGAGCTATCTCGCCCTCTAGACATTGACTTTGGTCCCGCCTCTGCGTAGTGGCCCCCGCGACGATGCTGAGGGGAGAGGATGCCATGTCGGAGGTGCTCGCCCTGGGACTCCCGCTGCACGTGCTCGTGCTCGATCCCGACCCGGCTGTTGCGGGGAGCGTGCGCCGCGCGCTCGCCGCCGAGTCGACGCTGCGTCTCACGGCCGTCTGCAGCCTGCGGGCCGCGCTGGCGGTGGCGCGCAGCGGGACGCTCTCGTGCGCAATTGCCGGGCTGCCGCTGCCCGAGGCGCCGGGCGCCGAGGCCGTCCGGCGCCTGCGGGTCGCGCAGCCTGGACTGCCGGTGATCGCGCTCGGGGAGGGCTCGGCTACGGACCTTGCCGTGGCGGCGATGAAGCTCGGCGCTGCGGACTTCCTGACGAAATCCGCCGAGGGGTTGTCGACGCTGCTGGAAACGGTTCGGACTGCGGTCGGGCGCGCGGTGCTGCTCGGGGCCGAGGCTGCCAGCGACGGAGAGACGGTCGCCGACCTGGGGGCCTCGGCTCCCCCCTGCGAAGGCATCGTGGCGAGCGCGGTGGCCATGCGCGAGGTGCTGGCCCTGATCGGCCGCGCGGCGCCCAGCGATGTGCCCGTGCTCATCGAAGGCGAGACGGGTACGGGCAAGGAACTCGTGGCACGGGCGATTCACGCCTGCGGTCCCCGCCGGCTCGCCCCCTTTCTCGTCCAGAATTGCGGGGCGCTCAGCAGTGAGACGCTGCTCGAGAGCGAGCTCTTCGGGCACGTCCGCGGGGCCTTCACGGGGGCCGAGCGCGAGCGGCGCGGACTGTTCGCCGAAGCCGGGGAGGGGACGGTCTTTCTCGACGAGATCGGCGAGGCGCCGCCCGCCGTGCAGGTCAAGCTCCTGCGCGTGCTCCAGCACCACGAGGTCAAGGCCGTGGGCGCCGACCGCCCGTACCCCGTGCGTGCGCGGATCGTCGCCGCGACCAATCGCAGCCTGCGGGCCGAGGTCGCGGCCGGTCGCTTTCGGCCGGACCTCTACTACCGACTCGCGGTCTTTCCCGTGCACGTGCCCCCCTTGCGTCGCCGAACGGCGGACATCCCGCTTCTCGCCCGCACTTTCCTCGCGCGCTTCGAGCGGGAGGAGGCACGGCGGACGGGAGGCTTCGCGCCAGAGACCCTCGAGGTCCTGCGCCACTACCCTTGGCCAGGCAACGTCCGCGAGCTCGAGCACGAGGTGCACCGGCTGGTGCTCACCGTTCGCCAGGGGCAGCGCATCCGTCCGCAGCACCTCGCGCCTCCCTTGCGAGCGGGCGCGCGGGAACGCCTCTCCACGGGCGAGCCCCTCGCCCGCTGTCTCGCCCGCGTCGAGCTCGCGCTGATCCGCGAACGCCTCGATACCCTGCCGAGCAAGGCGGCGGCGGCCCGTAGCCTGGGCATCACGCGCGAGGCGCTCTACGGTAAGCTCCGCCGGCTCGGCGCGTCGACCCGGGGCCGCTGATGGCCGGCGCGGTCAGCCATCCTGCCGGTCCAGCCGCTGGTCGCGGAGCCACGACACCAGTGCGCTGGTGAACGCAGCGGGTCGATCGAGATTGACCACGTGCCCGGCTTCCGGGATCACGACGAGCTGCGCGCGCGGCATGAGCGCAGCCAGGCGCTCGCCGGGAGCGCGACCAGCGCGATCGCCCTCGCCGACGACGACCAAGGTCGGTCGATCCAGTTGCCCCAACGCGGGGGCGAGCTCGTCGAGTCGCGGCTGGCGAGCGATCACTCCGCGCAGCACGTGTGCGAGCGCGTACGGAGGATGCTCGAGAAACCCCTGGCGGACGAGCGCCGCTCCACGGGGATCGAGGCCCGAGGCTGGCCCCCAGACGAAGCGCGCGCCGGCAGCCTCGAGTCCCTCGCGCTCGATGGCCTCGGCAAACCGTGCAGCGACCGCCGCGAATCCGTCTGCTGCGCTCGCATCCGGTGGAAAGGAGACGAGCACCAGACCACGCACGCGCTGCGCGTCGGCCAGCGCAAAGCGCAGCGCCGTCGCCGCGCCCATGGACAGACCTGCGATGATCGCCTCCGACGCCCCGGCGACGGCGAGGACGCGCTGCATGTCCTCCACGAAGGCCTCCGGCGTATACGCGGTCGCCTCCCGGGGTGCCTCGCTCCGGGCATGGCCGCGCGCATCGTAGCGCACCACGCGGAAGCGCTCGCGCAGCGCCCGCACCTGCGGGTTGAAGTTCCTGGCGCTTCCTGCGAAGCCATGCGCGAGCAGCAGCACCGGGCCGTGCCCATCGATCTGCACGTGGAGCCGCGGGGGGCCCTGGTCGACAAGGAGCCCGCGACCCGTCATGGCACCGCGGTGAGCACCACACCCGGAGGAGGGGGGGCGAGGAAGAACGCGGCTGCCTGCGCCTCGCCCTTCAGCTGCCAGTCCAGGAAGGGCAGCACCCATCGGCGGACCACCGCGTGCGCCTCGGCCTGACTTCGCGTGGCCGGGGGCTGGCAATCGGGACTGGGGAAGCACAGCGTCGAGAAGGCATAATGCCCGGCCCCGCGGATCTCGACCGCCCAGCGAGGCGTCGCGCTCTGGTCCCAGACCGCCCGCGCCGCAGCGTTGTCGACGACGCTGTCGATCTCGCCGAGAAGCAGGAGCGAGGGCACCGCAAGCGGCGGCGTTCCGATGGCTGCCGGCGCCATGGGAATCGCCAGGCGGACGCGGGGCTCGATGGCCGCCACCCGAAACGTCGTGAGCCCACCGAAGGAATGGCCGGTCATGGCCACGCGGGACGGATCGACCGCGCCTGCCAGGAAGCCCATCCCGTCGTGCGCTGCCAGCACCTGATCGAGCGCGAAGATCATATCGTCGGGTCGTTCGAGGAAACTCACGGCCTGCACCGCCGGCGTGCCGCAGGAGGGGAATTCCGCCAGCGTATTGCCGGGATGGGAGGGGGCGACGACGACGTAGCCACGCGACGCCACGGCGGGCCAGAGAAACGTGCTCTGGTTCGGGTAGCCACACGAGCCATGCGAGAAGAGCACGAGCGGATAGGGGCCGCCCGATCTGTCGAACGGGGCGTCGGACACGGCGTCGGTGGCGGGGTCGCGAGGTTCGGCGCCAGGCGGTGCCGGGTAGAAGACGTAGGTCTCGAGCACGCGCGGTCGTGACGCGCACACGCCGCTCGCGCACGCAGCATCGTCCACGCAGGTGCAACCGTCTCCGAGAAGCGGCCCCGTGCACGTCCCCTCCCCGCCGAGACACGAGCGCACCGTGGAGGGACGCTCGAGCCGGAGAATGCGCAGGCCGGGCGCGAAGGGGCCGTCCAGCCGCGGATCGTCACAGGTGCCCGCCGTCCACTCGACGACGTCGCTGCACCGCTTCCCGGCCCCGCACACGGTCGCCTCGAAACGTCGCGTCTCGCGACACCGCCGGGCCCGCGTGACTCGACAACTGGCCCCGATCGCGACACCGCTCCTGCGGGCCACCAGACCGCAGGCAAGCGCGCCGGCCCCTCCGCACGCCGTGCCCTTGATGTCCCGAAGCGCTACCCGCCGGCACTCGCTCCGCAGGCCACCGGCCTGCAGCGCCGCCTCGACCTGGCCCCGTGCGCAGGCACGCCAGGCGCGGCGGCTTCGCGCGGCGGCGCACGGGCAGGTCGCGTCGACCTCGGCCTGGAGGGCCCGCAGGGCCCGCTGATCGTCGAGCCAGGTGGTTCCGTCCAGGCACAGCTCGGCGGCCAGGGCGGGCGACACGAGCAGCACGACCATCGACACGAGGCGAGCGACGCTCATCGGGAACACCTCCGGCGCCGACCGCTACCAGATCCCGGTCAGCCTGCGCCACGGTCACGCCCTGCGCCCGACCCTCGACACGGCTCGGGGTGTCGCGTATCGGGCTGCGGAGCTGGCTTCCGGAACACCGCTCCGGAACCAGCGATCCAGAGCGCGAGGAGACCCATCGTGGCCGGAATCGTCCGATACGGAAGCTACGTGCCCTACTTCCGCCTGCAGCGCACTACCATGGGAGCAGGCCGAGGCGAACGTGCCGTCGCCAGCTACGACGAGGACAGTGCCTCGCTGGCCGTCGAGGCCGCGCGCGAGGCCTTCCCTGCCGGCGAGCAGCACGCCATCGACACGCTGATTTTCGCCACCACGAGTCCTCCCTACGCCGAGAAGCTCAACGCTGCCACGATCCAGGCGGCGCTCGACCTGCCGGAGTCCATCCGCTCGGTGGAGCTCGGCGCGTCGACACGCATGGGGGTGGCGGCCCTGAGCCTCGGCTGCGACGTGACCGCTGCCGGTGGCCGGGCGCTCGTCTGCGCAGGCGACGTCGTCATCGGGGCGCCCGGGGGCGCACGCGAGGCCGGCAGTGGCGACGCCGGTGTCGCGTTCCTTCTCGGCCCCGATGCCGAGGCCATTGCCCAGGTCGTGGGACGTGCCTCGGCAACCGTGGAGCTCCTCGATACCTGGCGGCGCCCCGAGGATCCCTTTGCCAAGCAGTGGGAAGAGCGGTTCGGCGCCGAAGTGCTCGCTCCCGTGCTCGACGCCACCGCGCGACGGGCCCTGCGCTCGGCGGGCATCGAGCCTGGCCAGCTCGACAGCGTGATCCTGGACGCGGCGAATCCACGGGCCACGGCGGCCCTGCCGCGCGCCTTCAACCTGCAGCCAACGCAGCTCGCCGATCCCCTGGCTGACCGGGTCGGCCGCGCCGGCTGCGCACATGCCGGCTTGCAGCTCGCCCGCGCTCTCGATCGGGCGACCCCCGGCCAGCGCATCCTCGTGGCCAGCGTGGCCGATGGTGTGGATGTGATGGTCCTGCAGGTGACCGAGCGCATCGCCGAGCACCGACCGAAGCACCGTGTCGACGACTGGATCGCGTCGAAACGCAACGACCTTCCGTACAACACCTACCTCAAGTGGCGCGGGATCCTCCCCTTCGAGCCGCCGCGCCGGCCGGATCCCGATCGCCCGGCAGCCCCCCCGATGCGACGCAGCGAACGCTGGAAGATGGCCTTCGTGGGCTCGCGGTGCACGGTGTGCGGCACGGGGCACCTTCCGCCCCAGCGCGTGTGTGTCCACTGCATGGCCGTCGACAAGATGCAACCCGAGCCCTACAGTGCACAGCACGGACAGGTAGCCACGTATACCCTCGACTACCTGGCGTACTCCCTGCAGCCGCCGGTCGTGCTGGCAGTGGTCGATTTCGCGATCGGCGGCCGCTTTACCTGCGAGCTCACGGATGTCGAGCCGAAGGACGTGGCAATCGGCAACGAGGTGGAGATGAGCTTCCGGCGCCTGTATACGGGCATGGGCGTGCACAACTACTTTTGGAAGGCGCGGCCGCGCCGCTGAACGTCACGCGAGGAGTCGAGCTATGAGCAGCAACGGCATTCGAGACCGGGTCGCCATCGTCGGCATGGGCTGCACGGCATTCGCCGAGCACTGGGACAAGGGCGTCCCCGATCTCCTCGTCGAGGCCGCCGAAGAGGCCTACGCCTCGGCTGGCGTCGATCGCGAGCAGGTCGACGCCTACTGGCTCGGCACCCTGGGGAGCGGCATCTCGGGGCTGGTGTTGTCGGAAGCGCTCAAGACACCGTACAAGCCCGTCACCCGGCTGGAGAACATGTGTGCCACGGGCTCGGAAGCGCTGCGCAATGCCGCGTACGCGGTCGCGAGCGGGGCCTACGACCTCGTGATGGCCATCGGGGTGGAGAAGCTGAAGGACTCCGGGTACTCGGGACTGGTGGGGCAACCCATCCCTGGCGACGGCACCGAGCCGACGATGTCCGCGCCAGCGATGTTCTCGCTGCTCGCGCCCGCCTACGCCAAGAAATACGGCGTCGACGAGGGCCAGCTGAAGGACGTCCTGGCGCGCATCGCCTGGAAGAACCACGTCAACGGGGCCAAGAACCCGAAGGCGCAGTTCCGGGCCGAGGTGCCGATCGACAAGATCAAAGCCTCTCCGAAGGTCGCCGGCATGCTCGGGATCTTCGACTGCTCGGGGGTTTCCGACGGTGCCGCCGCCGCGATCCTGTGCCGTGCCGAGGACGCGCACAGGTATACCGACCGGCCGATCTTCATCAAGGCGCTCGCCTTCGCGGCTGGCCCCGCCGAGGGGTATCTCTCCTCGTCGTACGACTTCACGTCGTTCACCGAGGTCGTGCGGAGCTGCGAGGACGCGTATCGCCAGGCGGGGGTGCGCAATCCGCGGGAAGAGATCTCGATGGCCGAGGTGCACGACTGCTTCACGCCGACCGAGCTCGTGCTGATGGAAGACATGGGGTTCTCGCCGCGGGGGCAGGCCTGGAAGGACGTGCTCGACGGCCGATTCGATCTGGACGGACCGCAGCCCGTCAACCCGGACGGTGGCCTCAAGAGCTTCGGCCATCCCATCGGCGCGAGCGGGCTGCGTATGATGTACGAGATGTGGCTCCAGCTGCGCGGCGAGGCGGGACCGCGGCAGATCAAGAACCCCACGCTCGGTCTCACGCACAACCTCGGCGGCGCACCGGGGCGATGCGTGAGCTTCGTGTCCATCGTCGGCTGTTGACGGCAGCGGGCCCGCCGGCCTATCGCATCCGCTCCGACGCCGGACGCCGCGCCCTCAGCGCTCGGTGGTGAGGGAGCGGATCAGGCTGCGCATGAAGCGGAGGACGCTCGTGCGTGGCGCTCCCGCGAAGATGAGATGGGCCACCATGTGGGCGGCTGCGACAATCAGGCGTGCAGCATCCAGGGGAACGACTCTGGGATGGATCGAGCCCTCGCGCTGCCCGCGCCGGAGCGTTCGTTTGACGAGGGCGACAACTTGGTCATGGAACGCCACGTATCCCGGCCAGGTCTCGCTGCGAAAGGCCGTGCTCCACTCGAGCCAGACCGTCGCGTGGTCGGGCTGCGCTGTGATGGATTCGGCGAAGACCGTCCCATGAGCCAGAATGAGGTCGGGAACGAGGAGATCGCGTCGCCTATGCACTGCCTCGGCCTGGGCCAGGTAAAAGCGGGCGACCTCGTCGAGGACTGCAGAGACCAGCGCGGCGCGGCTCGGGAAGTACACGAAGGTCGCGGACACCGAGACGCCAGCCTCGCGCGCGATCTCCGCGTGGTGGGCCCCGCTCAACCCGCGGCGCGCAAAGACCCGGATGGCGCAGGCAAGGAGCTGGGCTCGTCGCGCCGCTGGCGGCAGCCGCGCGGCACGCTGGCGCGCCGCGCGCCGCGGTAAGGAGAGTCCGGGTCGCATCGCGTCCGAGCCATATCGCAATCGGTGGCCATGCCGAAGATGTCGAAGGGATGCGAAGGGCACGCGCTGACACGCAGGCAGCCGGCCGTTGACGATGCCCAGGGCGGTGGATAAGAGCCGGGGACCAGCGCCACCCTAGCTCAGTCGGTAGAGCAACTGATTCGTAATCAGTAGGTCGCCGGTTCGACTCCGGCGGGTGGCTCTCGGGGCCATGCGTTTTTTGGCTTGACTCGACCGCCCCGGATGGGCGGGAGTAGGGGTATGGGTGTTTTCGCCATCGCTTTGATCCCCCTCGCCCTGGCCTGGACCGCGCCCGTCGACGCCGCAACCGGCTGCGCCAGCGTCGACGGACGACGGGCGATCGCGGCGGTCCGCGCCGCGATCGCCCGGGCCTGTCCCTGCGCCGACTTCGACGGCTCGACTCCGGCCAAGTCCCACCAGGCGTTCGTGGACTGCGCACGGGGGGTAGTCGCCGATGCGACCGATGGCACGCCCCTGCTGGGTGGCTATCAGCTGCCTCGGAGCTGCGTGGGGCGGGTCCTGCGTATCTATCGCCGGGCGGCCTGTGGCTATCCCCCCGCGCAGCAGGTCGTCATGTGCTGCCAAGCACGGACCGGCGCCACCAACGGACGCTTCCGCGGCCGGGCACGACCGCTCGCCAGGTGCACGAGCGTTCCCGGCGGGCGTCTCGTGCGTCGGGCCTGTCTCGCCTCGCCCTTCGAGCCCGAGGCATGCATCGGCAACGGAGCGAATCCCTGCCGGAACGAGGTGCTCCAGCAGACAGTGGACATCCCGAGCGCCGCACAGCCGGCGAACACGCCGGGCAGCCCCGGCGTCGTCGTCACCAACCCAAAGCTCCTCACCCAGTTCGGGGGCGGGAGTTTCAGCTTGAACAACGCCCGCTATACCCGGTACTACCTGGCCGGACCGTCCGCCCAGCCCGATGCGATCCTGATCCTCGTGCCCGGCTTCGAGGGCGGTGCGGGCGACATGAAGATCCTGGCGGAGAACCTGATCGCGCGGGCCTCGGCAGCATCGTTCCGCCTCGAGGTCTGGGGCGTCGATCGGCGCTCCAACCAGCTCGAGGACCTGCCGGGCCTCGACCTCGCCGAGGAGTTCGCCGACCCGCTCATCGGTCTCGACTGGCTTTACGGTGGCGAGCTCGGCCTCGGTCTGCATCCCCTCCTCGTTGCCGGTCCCAATCGGCGTGCGGTCTTTTACGACGCGCAGGCGGATGTCCCCTTTATCGCCAACTGGACCCCGCTCGTCTTTTCCCAGGACATCGATGCGGTCGTTGAGGCAGCACGCGGCGTGGCAGCGAATCAGAATGTCTTTCTCGGCGGGCACTCGGCCGGGACGGGCTTCGCGGCACGCTACGCCGCCACCGACTTCGACCTGAGCGGGCTCGGACCCGCGATTCCGGGGTATGCGAAGCTCCGCGGTCTCGTGCTACTCGAGGGCGGCGGGGGCTCCACCGCGGGTGCACCACTGACGGCCGACACGCTCGATCGCATCGAGGCCAAGTTCGATGGCGGGCTGTTCGGCGCCGTCCGCGACAACGCCCCGCGCTGCGTGGACGGCATCACCGCCTGCACGATCGCCACCGAGGCCGTCGATTGCGCGGGACAGATCCCGCCGAAGTGCACGCCGCCGACGAGCGCCTACGCGGTGGTGCCCGGTCTCCTCAATCCCCGCATCCTCGCCGCAGGCGAGGTGACCGCCATTCAGGCCATCACCGACCCCGATACCTCCCGCAACATCATCAGCGCCGATCAGGGCGCTCCGGGCAACAACGCGGTGGCCGTGGTGCCGGATCTCGCGACGCTGGCCGTGCTCGGCGCGACCACAGCCCACGGCGGACTCGGCAGCTTCCTCGACGACGACGGTCTCGTCGCGCCGCTCGCCTCTTTCGTGTCGACCTCTGTCGGGGCGCCCGGCCCGATCGTGAACGGTCTCCGCACCTGGCAGGACATTACCGAGGGTCCGATGCCAGCCGCGGTGCTTCCGAACAACGGCCCGCCTCCGACCGCCCTTCCCGCCGGTGTGTGGGGGCAGGAAAAAGAAGTCACTCGCCTCGATCGTCTGGCGGAGACCTTTTACAAGGGCGGGACCAACTTCACCGATCTCTACTATCCGAGCGCTGGCCTGAGCGTGACGTCGGTGACGGGGGTGTGCACGGCCGGCACCTGCACGGTGGGCAACGTGGGGGCCTCGTGCACGAGCAGCTCGCAGTGCAACCAGGCCATCGGCCTCGACTCGAGCGCCCTGTCGATCGGCCGGGGACGCCGCGACATCGAGAACCTGACCCAGGCAGCGAACATCGACATTCCGGTTATCGCCTTCGGCGGGAGCAACGGGCTGACCCCCGTGCCGGCGAGCTTCCTCGCCTTCGCCAACAGCATCGGTCCGTGCACCAAGCCGAGCTGCGACGGCACGCCGCGGGTCGTGAACCCGACCCTTCCCAACCCCGCCTTCCCCACCTTCGGAGGGGTCAACGGGGGCTACGAGGTGATGATCGCCGAGGGCTTCGCGCACGTCGACGTGCTCACGGCCGAGGACGACGCCAACAACCCGATCCCGGCGGCGCTGTTCGATTTCCTGGTGCGCAATAGCCAGTGACGAGGGCTGACATGGCGGCAGAAACCGCAGCATGGATGACGACGAGCGGTCGCATCGCGACCCTCGCAGC
>Ga0209101_1000029_pt1 | contig 106284 bp, 95 predicted proteins | sample ConPoolayeCmetaG_FD_185481 | JGI IMG/M metagenome (GOLD analysis project Ga0209101, IMG submission 185481) | Hot spring microbial mat communities from California, USA to study Microbial Dark Matter (Phase II) - Cone Pool mat layer C metaG... ... | reverse complement strand
ATGCAAAAGCATCTCAATATTTTTCTAACCTCATACCTGCTAATTCTATTGTACTTTAGCTCTTTCATTGTATTCCATTATACACAATGATGGTCTAGAGCCTTTGAAAATATCTTCTGAATAATTTTTAAAAATTGTCTCAAAATTTTTTTCTCATTACATATATGTATAAAATTTAAAAAGAAAGTAACAAAAAATATAGAAAGTAAGTTTATATTTTAAAAAACGATGAGTAAAGTTCTAGATAAGTTTAAATTTCGTGCTTTTACTTTTGTAATTATCAGCTCTTATCTTAGTTAAACTTATTTAAGTTGCTAGTAATTAATATAAAGTGTAAAATATTAGCTTGCTTTAAATTTTTATTTAATGATAAAAGTTATAAATCTCAAAAAATACTATGAGCTGGGCGGTGAAATTGTAAAAGCCGTAGATGATATATCATTTACTGTTAATCAAGGAGAAATGATCGCAATAATGGGTCCGTCAGGTAGTGGCAAATCTACTCTCATGCATATACTAGGAGGTTTAGATTCTCCTGATGCTGGTAGTATTGAAATTGACGGTATTGACCTTGATAGTTTGAAAGGTAAAGAATTAGCTAAGTATAGAAATAAAATGGTTGGTTTTGTTTTTCAGACATTCAATTTACAGCCACATTTGACTGCTCGTGAGAATGTGGAGCTACCTTTGATTTTTGCCAATATAAGCGCAAAGGATAGGAAAATCCTTGCAGAAGAAGCTCTGGTAAAAGTAGAACTTATTGATCGTATGAACCATAAACCAAATGCACTTTCTGGTGGTCAAAGACAACGTGTAAGTCTTGCTAGAGCACTTGTAAATAAACCGAAAATAATTCTAGCTGATGAACCTACTGGAAACCTAGATAGCAAAACAGGGGATGTAATTCTAAAACTTTTGAAAGATTTAAATAAAGAAGAAGGAGTTACTGTGATTATTGTGACCCATGATAAATATGTCGCAAATTCTACAAATAGAATTATTCAAATTTTTGATGGAAAAATCAAAGATACAAAATTAGATAAAAAATTATAAAAGAATGAGAATTATAGATAATATAAAAATATCTTTTATTTCACTACTAAGACAGAGAGTCAGAACCTTTCTTACTACATTTGCTGTTTTCATTGGAGTATTTATTATAATTTTTTTAGTCTCTCTTTCTTATGGCGCACAAGATCTTATTCTAAAACAAATCACTAATGCGTTTGATGTAAATGCTATTTATGTTCTCAAAAAAGATTCGTTCTCTTTTAGTTTTATAAACCCGAAAGCCACAACTGAAAAGCAAGAAAATAAGCGGGTCATTAATAATGAAGCAATTGATGAGATTAAAAAGATAGATAGTGTCAAAGAAGTAGAGCCAATTAGTCAAGTTATTGGGAATAATTTAGAATTTAAGGATAAAAATTTTGATAATAGATTAATTAAAGGCGCATCTGGTGCAGGCTGGAATATTAAAAAGGATGATAAGTTTATACGGGAAATACTTGTTGGAAGAGTTGATAATCTCAAAAATAATGAAATAATTCTAACAAAGCAAGTAGTTGATGCTTTTGGCAAAAATCCAGAAGAATTTTTGGATAAAATAGTAATTTTGACTGACCAAGGAAGTTTTTTAGGTTCTCAAACGAAACCTTTGGATCCTCAAGAATATGTTGTTGTTGGAGTTATTGATCTTAAGGATAATGCTCAGTTTATCTTGAGTATAAATAAAGTTATAGCAGATCAAGCTATGAAAAATAGATATACAACTGTAGATGAGTATTTGGAAATAGTAGGTTATCAATCGCTTTATGTAAAGACGAATAATGAAACTGAAGTAAAAGACGTTTCTGCGAAAATCAAAGAATTAGGTTTTGATGCTCAAACCCAGCAAGATATAGTTAATATTTTCAATAACTTATTTGGAATTGTTCCTCTTATATTTTCGATAGTTGGTATTATTGCAGTTATAGTCGCCTCGATTGGGATAATTAATACAATGATAATGGCTGTTTACGAAAGAACAAAAGAAATTGGAGTTATGAAGGCTGTTGGTGCGACTAATTTCACTATACTTAGGCTTTTTATTGTCGAAGCAGGTATGATAGGCTTTTTGGGTGGGCTAATTGCTGTCATTATGAGTTATATAGTCATGCTAATTTTTCAAGCGGCAATTATTCAAGTAATTTTACCAAGTCTAGGAGTTGAAGGTGTGACAGAAATATTTATAACGCCTCCATGGCTAATAATTATTACAATTATTTTCTCTACTCTAGTTGGAATATTAGCAGGCATTTATCCCGCGTTTCGAGCAAGTCGATTGGATCCTGTAGCAGCGCTTCGATATGAATGATGAATAGTTGGTTTGCTTTTCACAATTTGTACTTTACAGTTAATGGTTTTTCATAGCATACGAATTATAGATTGCTTCAGCCAAAGGCTGACTTGACCGCGTGCACTAATGTGAGTTTAATTCCTTATGAACCTTCATGTCCAAAGTTTATAATTTAATATTTAACCGTAGGCGATTGAACTAACTATTTACAGCTCATTGATGTCCTAATTACCAATTGTGAATATGATTCTTTGCTTTGCTTTTCACATTTGATAGTTTATAATTTAAAAAAATATTTAATGCTATTTTAATGATTTTAAAAATTGAAGATACGCTAAAATATAAATTTGCTAAGCTGATTTCAAGAATTTTTGATGGACCTGTGGCAATATTTATAATAATGTTTCTCGTTTGGTATAAAGCTCCTCTAGAAGTTAAATTTCCTTTCTTTGTTTTTCTACTAATCACACTCACTCTAATAATAGGAGGAATTGTTCTAATACTCGTTTTTATAAGGATTAAATTGGTGGATAATTGGGAGCTAACAAATAAAAATAAAAGAAAATATGTTTTTATACTTATTTTCATCACCATATCATTTATGTTAGCAATAGGGTATATCAACAATATATCTGGGTACTATCTAACATATCTTATTATCTGGTTAATTATATTTACTATCTATGCTTTAATTACGGAGTATACAAAATATAAACCAAGCCTGCATATAGGTTACTGGACAGCAATCTTATATATTTTAATAACAACTTTCTCTCCAGTTTTTATCTTATTATCGCCAATATTATTTATTATTGGTTATGCGAGAATAGTAATAAAAAATCATAACGTGCTAGAACTTTTCCTTGGTGGAGTAATTATAATATTAGTATTTTCTGTTTTTAGTTTAATATTTTTGCACTAAAAATGAGAAAAAAAATATACCTCGTTATTAATCCTATATCTATTTCAATCATTACACTACTAGTACCTGTAATTTGTATTATAAACTTTTCAGCTTATTTTCAATATAAATTTGATTCTTTAAATTTAAAGGAAGAGTTTAGTAGATTTGGAGAGCAAGAATTAAAGTCATACTTAAACTCTATATTAGATTTTATAAATTGGAGAAAAGATAATTTAGACTCAAATTTTTTTACCGACCAAGAAATAGTTCACCTAAATGATGTGAAAAGTTTAGTTTTATTTATATACAGTATCTTTATTGCCATTGTAGCAATTTTAGTTATCAGCATTCACAATAACTCGAAAGAATTTCTAAAGAGTATAAAATATTCGATTTTATTAAATTTTTTTTTATTCTTGGTATGTATTTTGTGTATGATAAGATTTGACATTCTTTTTGATGCTCTTCATAAAATATTATTTAGAAACGATTTTTGGTTACTTGATCCAGAAAGTTCTAATCTTATAAAATTCTTTCCAATTGCAATTTTTGAAGAAATCGCGATTTATATTGGATTTTTTGTTATAATTACATCAATTTTACTGTGGATAATTATGAAAAAAAGAATAAAAAAATATTGATAACAGGTGGGCACTTAACGCCTGCTTGGATTACTGCAAAAGAGCTACAAAAAAAGGGAGTGACTAACCTTGTATGGGTTGGAATCAAACATACACAGAGCGGAGATATATCAATTAGTCCAGAATATCAGTTAGTCAGCGAACTTAATATCCCATTTGTACACTTCAATGCTGGTAAATTATGGAGAAAATGGAATAGATATACATTTTGTGAGGCGTTGAAAGATTTATTGTTAATTCCGTTAGGATTTTTAAATGCATTTATCATTGTCTTTAAACAAAAGCCAGATATCATCATTTCTTTTGGTGGCTATGTAGCGTTACCTATTGTTGTAGCTGCTAAGTTATTAGCTAAAAAAATAATAACGCATGAACAAGTGCTCAAACCAGGGCTTGCTAACCGCATCATTGCAATATTTGCAAATAAAATTTTGATTTCTTGGGAACAAACCAAGAAATATTTTTCACAAACAAAGACTGTCCTAACCGGAAACCCATCATGGATTTTGGCACATAAAAATTCTAATTTCAAAATAGAATTTAATAATAAATTACCTATTATCAGTTTTATCGGTGGAAACCAAGGAGCAAGTGTTATAAATACTGCAATTTTTGCTATTTTAGAAGATCTTTTGAAGATAACAAATGTAATACATCAGACCGGTAGAAGTGAAGTCACAAAAGATAAATATAAAGCAGTAGAAATAAAAATAAATTTACCAAGTACACTTGCCACAAGATATGTTCATAAGCCATATATTGTTAGTGAAGAAATTTATGAAACATATGATAAAGCAGATTTGATAATAGCGAGAGGGGGTGCTAATACCATGACGGATATTATTGCAAAAACGAAAAAATGTATAATTATACCTATACCTTGGAGTGCAAATAATGAACAACTTGCTAATGCTAAATTTTTAGAGAAACTTAACTTAGGGACAATTATTACATACGAGAGAGAAATAAACCCAGAACTATTATTAAAAGAAATTAAGAAACGTATAAAAGAAAAGCGTAAAGAAAACATAAGTAAGGAAATAAGAAAACTGCAAACCTTGATACGCTATGCGCCAAATAAAATAATTAAAGAAGTTGAAGGAATGTTGTAAAATATCTGATAGACTTCCATTTGCTTGCTAAAAACTAGTTTCCTATGTTTTTTAGAGTTTTATTTTTTTCTTTACAAACCTTTTTCTACATAAGGTTAATGTTAAAGTGATTCTTTGATATGATATTTATCAAAATGATATCAATATGTTCAGAAAATTTGCTTAATTTTATTTCTATATGAACGTTGAATTATTTCTTGATTACAAAAATTATTTGATGTACACTTATTAGCACAAATTTATTATATTAAAATTATGTCTAAAATATTAATATTTTATGGATCAACAAGTGGTAATACACAAGGTGTTGCAGAAAAAATAAATAGAGCACTAAAAGAGGTAGGACATAATGTGACATTGAAAAATGTTATAGATACAAAAATAAATGAACTAAATAACTATGAAGTTTTATTACCAGGCTCATCGACTTGGAATGAAGGAGAGTTACAAGATGACTTCTTAGAATTTCATATGCAATTTGAGGAAAATCCACCTCAACTTTCTGGTAAAAAATTTGCAGTATTTGGTTGTGGTGAATCAGTTTACGAATTTTTTTGTCAAGCCGTAGATATACTTGAAAAAACATTTAAAGAAGCTGGAGCAGAAAGATTAGTTGAAAGTTTGAAAATCGATGGTTATCCAGAAGATGATGAAAATATTGCAAAACTTAACAAATGGATAGAAAATTTGAAAAAGACGCTGCCTTGATAATTTTTTCTATTCTTCCCCTTTTCGAAAATAGAAACCGATTATAAATCCAAGTGGTCCTGATAATACTCCAGAAACAGTTAAAATAGATTCTTTTAGATTATCTATAGAATTTCTGCCTTCGGCTGCTGGAGTGAAGAGTGATACTAAACTGATTATAAAAAAAATAATAAAAAATCCAATCACAAATAATTTCGCTAATTTACCTCTTGTATCTTCTATTTTTTCTACTAAATTAAAACTGACTGAATTTTTATCTTCTTGATTTTCATCTGGTAATACTTCCACTTTATTTATACCTATTTTCTTGAGTTCCTCGATAGAAAGTTCCTTAACTTTTACTTGTTCTTCTTTTGATTTATTATCGCTATTGTTACTCGCCATCATTATCGTATACTTGAAAAGTGTTTTGATAATCTTCTAATTCTTTAATTTCTATTTTTTTCTTTTGTTTGGGTTGTTCTAAAACAATTTTTCTCCCTATAGATAAATCCAGAAGATCTATGGCTTTGGTGATAACCATACCAGGATTTTCATAACCTAGTTCTTTTTGTATTCTATCTACTTTTTTGGCTAGTGTTGACGGTAAAACAAATGCTTTATTTTTCATTCCTTTATTATAGCATAAATTTTTTTATTGTTTTACTAAAATGAGATATAATAAATATTCTATGGAATATTTATTAGGAAAAAAAATTGCAATAACATTTGACTATGTAATGCAATATGGAGGAGCAGAAGTAATTTTAATCGAATTGCTTAATATATTTCCTAATGCTTCTTTGTATACACCAATTTTGTGGAAAGGTAATATACCAAATGATGTATGGGCGAAAATTATAAAACATAGAGTTTATGTTTCCTTTTTGAATAAATTCTATTTTATGAGAAAGGTTTGGAAGTTTTTTTTACCTTTTAATGCCAAATTTTTTGAAAATTTAGATCTAGATAATTATGATGTAGTAATTTCCATCTCTTCTGGATTTGCTAAATGGCTCAATTGTAAAAGTCATACTAAACATATAGCTTATATTAATACACCACCGAGGTTTTTGTGGGGAATGCAAACAACTACATTTGAAAAGATACCTCGATTTATTAGATTTTTACTGAGTTTTCAATTAAATAAGTGGCGTAGAAAAGATAAATATTATGCTAGACAAGCTGATAAAATATATGGTAATTCTCAAAATATAGTAAATAAAATAAAAAAATTTTATAAAACTGATGCCTATGTTCTATATCCTCCAGTTTCGATAAAACATATGTCAGTAAGTAAAGATATATTTATGAATCAAAAAGATTTTTATTTGATCATCAATAGGCTAGTTGCGTATAAACAGATAGATAAGGTGATAGAGGCATTTAATATACTTGGTAAAACACTCGTAATCATAGGCGATGGCCCTGAAATCAGTAATTTAAAAAGAATAGCAGGAGAAAAGATTTTTTTTACAGGCTTTGTAGATGAAAAGATTAAATATAGTTATTTAGCTTCCTGTAAGGCTTTAATTTATCCTGGTGAAGAAGATTTTGGAATAGGTATGGTAGAGTCACTACTTTTTGGAAAGCCAGTTATCGCCTACAAGGGCGGTGGAGCAATTGAAATTTTGGATGAAAAATCTGGAAAATTTTTTGGATCACACGATCCCGAAGTAATCAAAAAAACTATTTTGTCATTTGAAGAACAAAATTATTCATCAACTTACATAAAAGAACGAGCTGAAAAATTTTCTGTTCAAAAATTTAGAGATAATATAGGTAATATTTTAAAAGGATTATTTTAGATTTGTCTTGTTAGATATAAATACAGAAATACAATTCCAGCTATGATTGCTTGTATAGTTAGAATGATTAAAGCAATCCCTAAAAAAGGTCTAGCAAAATTCAGCCAGCCTGTTTGATCAGAATAATCAGTTGATTTGATCTTTTGCAACAAGTATACAAAAAGAAAAACAAATAGAGTTGTAATTGCACTGATTAACAAAACAATTATTATATCTTTGAATGAGTTTAAGAATGCGTTCATATATTTATTTATTAAATATAAATTTATCTTTATAATCTACGTTTATAGTATCATTTTCTTTTATTTTGCCAGAGAGAATGAGGTTTGAAATTGGATTTTCTATTTCTCGTTCTATAATTCTTCTGAGTGGCCGTGCTCCAAACTGCGGTTCATAACCTAATTCTGCTAATTTATCTATAGCATTTTTGCTAATATTGAATTTTATATTCTGTGCTTTAAGTAGATTTTCTGTATTTGTTAACATTAGCTTCACTATCTCAATAAGTTGTTGTTTTGTTAGGGCATGGAAAACTATAATTTCATCTAATCTATTTATAAATTCTGGTTTAAAAAATTGTTTTATTTCTTCCATTAATTTTTCTTTTACACTTTCCCAATAATTTGGCTGTATATTCTTGTCTTTTTTCATTTTTATCACGCTATTTTGTTGCTTTATTGGCAACGTAGAGTCAATTGTCCTTTGTCCTTCTATTTCTTGTAAAATTAAATCAGTACCAATATTTGAAGTCGCAATTATTATAGTATTTTTGAAATCAATTGTTCTGCCTTTTCCATCAGTGAGCCTACCTTCGTCTAAAATTTGTAGAAGTATATTAAATACATCTGGATGAGCTTTTTCTATTTCATCAATTAAAATAATAGAATAAGGTCGACGCCTTACTTTTTCAGTAAGTTGACCTCCTTCTTCGTGACCAACATAGCCTGGCGGCGAGCCAATTAATCTCGATACAGTATGTCTTTCCATGTATTCGCTCATATCTATGCGAATTATAGAATCTTCATCTCCGAATAATTGTTCGGCTAAAGCTCTAGCAAGCTCTGTTTTGCCAACTCCGGTTGGACCTAGAAACAAAAATGAAGCTATTGGTCGTTTTGGATTTTTTAGCCCTACTCTAGCCCTCCTTACTGATTCTGATACCAATTTTACAGCTTCGTCTTGTCCAACTATTCTTTTATGTAAAACATCTTCTAGGTGCATTAACATATCTTTTTCTTCTTTATGAATATCTTTTATAGGAATACCAGTAATTTCTGAAATAACTTCTGCTACATGGTTTGACTGTACTTCAGGTGTTCCAGTACCTTTTTCTCTGAGCCATTTTTCTTCTATAGGAATGAGTTGTTCTTTAATCTTTTCAATTTCTACTTTTATATCTGCTGCTTCTTTATGTTTTTGTGCACGAGTTAGAGATTCACGTTCCGCTTCCAGTTTTCTTATTTTATTTTTATAATCTCTCATCTCTTCTGGTTCTGAAGTGACTCTTAAGCGTAATTTACTTGCTGCTTCATCTATAACATCAATAGCTTTATCAGGCAGAAATCTATCTTTTATATAACGATTAGAAAGTTCAGCAGAGGCAATCAAAGCTTCATCAGAAATCTTAATCCTATGATGTGCTTCGTATTTATCGCGTATTCCTTTTAAAATTTCTATTGTTTGGTCAACCGTAGGTTCATTAATTAGAATAGGTTGAAACCTGCGTTCCAGCGCAGGATCTTTTTCTATATATTTTTTATATTCTCCTAAGGTTGTTGCGCCTATAACTTGTAAATCACCTCTTGCTAGAGCAGGTTTAATCATATTAGAAAAATCTAATTCTCCTTCTCTAGCTCCAGAACCAACTATAGTGTGAAGCTCATCAATAAAAAGAATTATTGATCTACTTGATTTTTCTAGTTCATTTATAATTTTTTTGGCCCTTTCTTCAAATTCTCCTCTAAATTTTGAGCCTGCTACTAATTGCCCTAAATCCAATGCTTTAACTGTTTTTCCTTTTAGAATATCAGGGACATTTCCATTTATTATCCTTTGAGCGAGTCCTTCTGCAATTGCAGTTTTCCCAACACCTGGTTCACCTATCAAAACCGGATTATTTTTTTTTCTACGTGATAAAATTTCTATTACTCTTGTAATTTCATCTGATCTACCGATGACTGGATCAATTTTTCCTTCTTGGGCTAATTTATTAAGATTTTTTGTATATTTATCTAAAGTAGGAGTTTCTGTTTGGCTCAAAGTCTTTGTGCCTTCTCGATCTCCTTCGCCTACTACTTTTATTACAGCTTGCCTGGCTTTAGTGTGATTTATTGCATATTTATTTAAAATTTGAGCAGCTAAACCTTCCCCTTCTCGTATTAATCCTAAAAATATATGTTCAGTGCCAACGTAATTATGATTAAGCTCTCTAGCCTCCTCATAAGCAAGCTGAAGTACTTGTTTAGCTCTTGGAGTAAGCCCTGGCATTTCTCCTTCATAATTACCATCACTGATTTGTTCTTCAAGGTAATTTTGTAATTGATTAATCTCAATATTTAATTCTTTGAAAATGCGTTCCATTACAGAATCATCTTTGGTAAGTGCATATAGTAAGTGTTCTGTATCTATATTTTTCTGTTTATGTTCCAAAGTTAATGAGGCAGCTTTTTGTAAAGCATCTTTTGTCCTTTCTGAAAATAAATCTGTAATATCAATTCGTTCTTGTGGTCCATAATAATCTGAAAAATTATGAAAAGGATCATCTTGTACTCCAAAACTATCAATAACGTTTGCTCCTTGCGTTATTTCGTTTGCACAAATTGAACATAACTGTACAGTAGATTTTTGTCCATTAATAATTTTTGTTAACGTTGTCGTAGCAGTACGTTTTTGGCATCTTTGGCATAACATAAGATTAATTTAAAACTTAGAATTAAATATTGTATGAGCATAAATCATATAAAGCAAAACTTACAAATTTTAACTAAAGCTAGCAAGATATAATGATTTGCTGCTTTAGTCGGGAACTGACATTATAAAAATCTAAAACTTAGAACTTTCAACTTTTAATCTAAAGTCTAGCATTTTTAGCACCTACTAATCAAGTCTGCTAATTACTCGTGGTTTATTGTCAATGAATGCCAGTTTCTATTTTGTCAAAAATCGTTCCTGGGAATATTTTTTCATTCCATTTATCCTTTGATTCTCGTGTGATTAATGTCAAATTATTATCTGTTGTTGGTACTATCATATGACCTTTTATGTTCAATTGATCTTTGATCCTTTCTGGTACTCTGTCAAATGCTACTGAAGTGTAAATAGCGTCAAATGGAGCACGTTCAGGAAGACCATTCGATCCATCTCTAAATACAAATTCTATATTATTTAATTTATATTTTTCTATATTTGTTCTAGCTATATCTATTAAGTATTGGAGCCTTTCTATTGTATAAACTATTCCTAGATTCCCTACCATTATAGCAAGTAAAGCAGCTGTCCAACCTGAACCTGTTCCTATTTCGAGAACTCTACCACCTACTTTTGGATTTAAAAGTTCTAACATATAAGCGACAGTTGTAGGACGATTTATTTTTTGGCCATAACCTATATCTAATTCAATATCACTATAAATTGTTTCTTTAAATTCTTTTGAGACAAAGTCTTCTCTTTTTATTTTTTTAAGTGCTTTCACTAATCGTGGATTTTTGACTATTCTATTATATCCAGTTGTTAAAACTTTTATTAAATAATCATGATCCCATTTGAATATATTAGATGTACCATAATTATCAAGATTTATTGGCATAGTAAAGTAGTAAAAAATAAATAGAGAGTATCTACCAATAGAGAAACAGGTATAAATTTTAGGCCATAGATTATTAGCTTATAATCTATCTGGTTTCCGTTATCAACTCTCTGCAAGAAAAATTTTTAATTTTTCATATTTTATTTACTTTTTTGCTTTTCACCTATTATTGTAAATTAAATTAAAATACTTCTCAAATATTATAAAGTTATATAGAATAATATTATGAACGTTTTTGTTTTCACAAAAAATTTTTGCAGAAATCCTAAAATAAGAATAATGCTTTTACTTTTTTCCCTCATTTTATTAACTTCAGCTATTGGTTTAAGTTATGAGTCTACTTATATAAATAAATATGGAAGTGTTTTAAGTGCTGGTAGTAGTTATTCACAATTTTATGAGCTTGGAAATTTCAGTAATTATTGTGGATTTATAAAAAATACTACTGGCTTAGTTGTAAAACTTGGCGATAGTTTATCTGATATTTCCTGGTATATGACAACCTTGGCTCCGCAAGATTCTGAACAGAACTGGGCTATAAAAGGTGCATCAACTTATACATTTAATTCTATTTTTGCTGGTCAATCAGATTCTAATTCACAAGATGCTGAGTTTAATGAGAAATATAAAAGTGTTTATGAAAGAATTCATAATACGGCATTAACTGATCAAGTTTCATATGCTGTTGTGATGCTAGGATCTAATGATTGTTTCCTGAGTAATATATCTGGTTATGAGACTAATTTGAGAAAAATAGTAGATAGTTTAATAAGTAGAAAAATTGTCCCCATACTTAGTACTTTTCCGATAAAAGCTCAATGCAAAAAAAATACTTCTAGTGAATTTAACTCGGTCATTATTAAAATTGCCCATGAATATGGACTTCCTCTAAGGCGCATAGATAGTGAAGCTATTAATATAGATGAATTTGAGTTTGCATCTGATGGCGTTCATTTTGGATTGCCTGGTTATAACTTGATAAATCCAATAACTGATGAATTATTATCTAATATAATTAATGCGTGCAAAGAGAATAAGAATTCTCAAAGTGAACAAGAAAATAAAAATAATAAACAAGAACAAACTATTTCAGAATATTGTTCTGATAATTTAATAGATGGTACTTTTGAAGGAGAATTTAAGGAAGAATCAACATCTATTAATCTACCAGAAGGATGGAAATCTTGGTTTCAGGACAAACGTGATGGAAATGGAAAGTGTGGAGAATGGAATCAAACTCCAATTAATGGTAACGAAGATACAACTTGTCGCAGGCCAGAATGGGGGGTATATAAACCTTATGGTGAACAATGTAATGAAGGACTTGTTACTGTCGGTTCTCAGTCTATGAAAATGTTTACCTATGGTGGATCGATGAATGCTGGTGCGTGCGTTAAACTTTCTAGTACATGTAATTCTGTAAGAGCTGGCTTTAATATTTTAGTTAAATCAAATAATATTCGAGAAATTTTACCTAATAATGTGCCTGGCCTAACTTCGATGGTAAAAGCTTATATTGGCTTTTCTAATAAATCTCCAGAAGAGATTCAAAATGGTGGTTGGCGGCTAGTTCAATGGTTACAAAATGAAAATGATCCAGATAAATCAAGTGTTGATTTATTGAAAACAAATGGTGAAAGAATATTTTTGCAAGTAGAAAATCGTTCTAATATAATTAATCCAACGACATTGTGTATAAGGGTAAATAGTGAAACTCCTGGTGCCAGCATAGATACTTTCTGGGATGGTGGTTATGCTAGCTGTAGTGAGGATTGCAAACTATTACAAGATGGAGAGGGAAAGGTAGAATGCACTGGTGGAGTAGAAAAAGGTGGTTTTGGCTGCTGTCAATATAACAAAGATAATGCTTTGAAAAGTTGCACTATTGTCCAAGGACCAAAAAATGGTACTGAGGGGCCAAAAGTAGGTGAAATAAATGGAAATGATGCTGCACTTGGTGGAGTCATGATGGTGCCTGACGAAGCAATCCCAGGAAACTGGAAATTTCAGTGGGCAGTCTCACAACATATGTCATATTTTCCGATATTGTATTATCTAGCTTCTTCTGATGTAATTGGTACAAATGATCACCCTTATATGACAGATGCTGCTTTTGACATTCAGAGAAATATAGGTGATTTGGAGAATTATTTTCCAGGAATAAAAGGAGACCTTGATTTCACGAGACAATTTGAAGGTATTGCAGAGATAGATATGGGGGAAAGTGTAGTCCAGTTGCCTGTTCCAAGTTTAGGTACAGCATCTGCTGTTGGACAAATTTCGTGGGAAGATTATTATGATTCGCTCAATATTCACTGCGGTTTAGTCAAATCAAATACAGAAATTGAACAAGTTGATGAAAGGTTGATTTGTAGTGGCTCTTCTGATGGGGGTTGTTCTGGACAAAAGGTTGGTGGTCCGTGTAAAAATATATCTGGTGTATGTGAAGCTGAATTTTTAAGTAGAGCTGGTACAGTTTGTACATGTGTAACAGATAGTGATCGAGCTATTGCTAGACGCAAATGGAGTGAATTTATAGAGAGTTATAACAAATCTCCAAAAACTGCTAGAAAAAATGTACAAGTAGAAGAAGATATTTGTCTATATAAATGTGAGGATAAGGCACTTATCCCAATAAGTAACTGTGATTATTCTGATACAATAGAGATACCTAAGGAAGACTATGAAATGACGGTTGTATTATCTATAGGCAGTTACACTCCGAAACAAATTTGTGATGATATGTTTAAGTATGACAATATAGTGGGTGGTACATGCATAATGAGCAATGGTATAAGTTTAGACGATTTATCAACAGCAAAGATTTTTTACAAAGGACAATACTTATCAGTAGAGAATGCTTATCTTGCTATGACGATGGATGGAATTGCACCAATTAAAGTTACAGGTTCTCCATTTATTCGGGCTGGACTTCAACAAAGTGGAGAAATGCGATTAGAAGGTATGTTGAAAACTTTGGAGAATGTATTTGAGCTTGAAAGAAAATATTCTGATGAAAGTTATTCTGGCAAGAAAATTTGTCATTACGAGAATATAGGTGTGGAGATACCAGTAACTAAAAGATTATATGATTATTATTTGCCAGCAAAATATGCAGGAAAAGATACTCAATTAAACTTTACTCCTAATATAACGTATTATCCAAAAGAACAGATCTTTAAAGTTGGTAATTCAGATGCAAATTATGGCTCGTGTGAGCCAAAAACCGAAGTGTTTAATTCTAAAGATCCACACTGGAATATAGCAACAGCTGGAATCAGTGATGCTATGGTTGCTAAATACAAAGATATAAATCGTGACGCTTCTGGAAATGTGGTATATCCAAGTACTGTAAATACGATTCGTTATATTTATCCATGGCTTGGGCAACTCCCACAAATGTGGGCCCGTATGAGCGTTAGAAATACTAGGTATAGAGATCTTTTGTTATTGTCTTATACAGAAAAGGAGGTAAATATGCTCTTAAATCCTCCAAAAACGGTATCAGAAATCACAGATGAATATTGTAGTTTTATAAAAAATCCTAGTACTAAACATCTAACTGATTTAATGGCCAATTATTGTTATTTACTGAATGACATTGAGAATATTTGTTACAAAGATGAGATAAAAAAAGCAAAAGATGATAATTTACCATATATCCCACATTTTATAAAAGATGGTGAACCATTAGTTGATTGTCTTTGTGATACAACTGCAATTGATCCGCTTGAAATTTATTTAAGAAAAGAGGGAATGTTAACTAATAGTTTTATAAATCCAGAATTACCAAAAATGTGCGAAGCAAATAGAACTAATGGGGAAGGTGATTCTAATAATAATAATAATAATAATATGCCTACTGGTAATGCTACGAATTTATCTCCTCCTTATAAGGGGTGGTTTACTTTAGTACAGTGCTGGGGGGCGACAAATGATGAAACTTGGTACCAAAATTGTATTTCACAATATCCAAGAGTTGCACCAGGATACGATGGACCTTCTAATATGAAATATTTAAAACAATGGTCAGAATCTGCAGGTTATGCTCAATATGGAGAATTTTTTCACTTTGGAGTTGATCTTGTTGGTGGAAAGGGAGAGGAGATATATCCAATAGGACCTGGAAAAATTGTTGATCTTTGTAAAAGTGGTGGATTAGATGAAGATGGTTATAGTTTGGATAAAGAAGAATGTAGTGGTTATGGTAATTTGATAGTTATAGAACATACTACTTCAGATGGTAAAGTTTTTTATTCAAATTATGGACACTTTAATACACTTAATCCTGATTTACAAATTGGGACTTATGTAGATACAAATACATTACTTGGATACGAGGGTACATCAGGTCGATCAACCGGTAGCCATTTACATTTAACTATCTTCGATGGTGGACCGAATTGTTATAAATCTAATTGTAAAACGATAGATCCAGCTCCTATATTCTCTGGGAAAGGATTAGTGATAAGCGGAAGTTCTGTAAATACTGGTCAGAATAATAATTCTAATACTTATACTCCTGTGCAACCTCAGAAAACTGATAGTCTTACTATAGCAATTGCTGATATTTGTAGGCCATATTGGGCAAAAAGTGATGCAGAGAAAGCAGCTTCTTCATCAACATACAAACCAAGTCTTGGTAGTGAAGATAATATTCTTGAACTTATTAAAAAAGTTGCATATCTAATTAATAGTTATAAAACAACAAGAGTTTTACCTGATGGTAGCAAAGAATCCGAAGAATTTGGCGTCCCGTGGGATCATTTAGCAGCAATCGGTTATAATGAAAGCCATCTACGCTGTGTACCTACTTCTACAGCATTTATGTCTAGTAACCAAAAGACAGTATTAGGCAATGCATGGCCAGGGACTAGTGGTGTTATTTATCTTTACGATGATACATGTACAGGTGACCCAAATCAACCGACTTTATATCAAGATGCAAATCCAATGGATGGTGAGGGTAAAGGTCTAGGGCAATTTACAAATGGAGCTTTTTTACGGGTAGTTTTCATTCATGAAGACGCGATGAATAAATGCCTTGATGATCTACAAGTGGATAGATCCCAAAATCAAGAAGAAACCAGTGATCCTGGAGGAGCATTTTATGAAGGAAGAAAAGTTTATGGTAGGTATTTAACCGACGAAGAAAAACAACGTATGAAAGTAAGTTTTAGTAGAAAACGTGTAGGAGATAGTTTGTGCGCTATGGCTATAATGTTATCTGAAATGACAACGTGGGATACATCAACGTGGCGTAATTACGGCTATACAGAAGAATCCCAATGGACTAAGTTAGACAGATGGATATCAGCAAGGAGGTATAACATGGGTGGAAATATAGATATATCTTCATGCCCTAATGATTATTGTGGAAGAGCAATAAAGCGTGCAGAATTCTTCAGCTATTGTAATACAACGGGATTAATTGATTGTTCAGCTGCTCCCCCAGAGGGTGATAATACTGATTATCTCCTGCCACCAGCAGGTATGGGATTTTATTTTAATAAACAAATTTATTCAGAAGTGCCACAGAGTTTAGAAACAATTTTAACTAAACAAAATAAAAAATAATGAATATTAACATTGAACAGAAAACACTTTTGCGTTTAATGAAATTCTTTCCGATTATAATCATTATAATTGTGATAATAATAATAATATCTGGACATAAACAACCATCTTCTCGTGTAGAAGAGGAAACAGAATCATACAAAATTATCTATGAATCAACTTATGATGCTTATACTGTTGAACTTAAAAGTAACATATACAATAAATCAGACGAAGAAATAATTCAGTACCTTACTGAAGTAAATCAGACTATAAAGCAGTTACAAGAGGAAGGAAAAAAAGTATATTATGATATACCTGGAGCTTTAATGGGTAAACTAGAATTTCAGGAAGTAGATTGGGATAAATGGCAAAAAACACAACAAGAAATTGAAGAGAAAAGTAAAAATGCTGGACATGGTGAAGGAGAAGGAAGTGAATAGGTCTTATAGGCCAAAACTGAAAACTAAAAATAATCAAAGCAATTGAAAAGTTAAAAGGGTAGATCATCTGGATCGATTACATCTTCATCTTTTTTCGTCTCTGATTCTACCTCAAGTTCTTTTACTGGTTGAGAATTTTTTGAAGGCTCATTTGTTGAAACTCCATTTTTTTGTTTCAATTCTTCAGAAGGACTTTTATCATATCTATCTAGAAGAATTACTCTTTCTGCGACAATCTCTGTTCTATATTGTTTTTGTCCTTGGTTATCATCCCAGCTTCGCGTTTGAATCCTGCCTTGAACATAGATTCGTGTACCTTTTCTAGCCCTCTGAGTAAGCATCTCTGCATCTGTACTCCATACTACAATATTATGAAAAGTAACTTCTTCTTTCCATTCTTCTCCAGATTTATAGCTTCTGTTTGTTGCAACACCAAAGTTTGTTACTGGTGTACCATTTGCTGTATATCGTAGTTCTGGGTCCTGAGTTATATTACCAAGTATCTCTATTTTATTTAGATCACCGAAAATAGACATATTATTTAAAATTAAAAATTAAATTCCAGCTATAGCCTACATATCATGGCGTGATACATACAGTAGGTTTACCTTTTCTGCTAGCTTATTGCTATGACGAAAAAAATAATAAATAATTTATGATTTGTCAATATTTGTTATTTCTTGAATATAGTTTATCATAAAAAATGTAAAACTCATAATAAAGAAACTTTATCCTTGAAACCTCAGGTTTATCAAACGGTGGATGAAGCTATCAACTTTACTATATATTAGTATCCACAAAAAAAATTTTATAATTTTTCCTTCCTTTTGGGATCACTAACATGGTGAAAATTTTTTTATGAAATTTCAATCAATTTCGATTTTTGTCCCTATATGTAGGCATTTATCTGAGGAACTATTCTTAACGTTTCCATTGACAATTTCCTATACACGAAGCTCCTAATCGCTTAACAGTTCTAATATTTGGCTCTTTTCCAAACGTTCTTTATTCTTAAAAATAAATACAGTTGGATGGTCGAATACTTGAAATGTTTCTTCACTAGCACTATCGTTTATAACAAAAGGTCCGATATTTGGGTATGAGACAAATTGTGCAACTTTTATAAAACCAAGTTTTTCGTTAAATAGCAGTTTATAATATTGGGACGTATAAGGGAAATCGTTTTCTAGTCTCATAATATTTTCAAAAAAACGTTGACTCGACAAAATAACATAATCAACTTTTGATAATTTTTCTGCAAGAATTTCTATTTTTTCATAATCATCAGGTTCGTATGAAGCAAATTCTATAACTTTAAATGTTTTTTTATAATTTTCAAAATTCTCTATATAAGCAGGTAATGGTTCATCTAATAACTCATTTAAAAGAACGCTCTCATTTTCTACATTCTCATAAATCCATTCTGAAGCTTCTATTTGAGTATTCTTTTTAGAATAAATCGTGACAAAACTAAAGCTTGAAAGTATTGATATTACAATTGTTATAAATATAAATATTAAAAATAATTTTTTAAATTTTCTTATTTTTTTTTCAATGATTTGAAGAAACCAACAAAAAAATAGAAGTAAAAATGGAAGAATAACTATTACATATCGTATAAATTTAGCGTGCCAAGTAGTAATATAGATAAAATAAATCATAGTAAATAACAATATTGGCAAGATATTTTTAGATTGCTTTTTTAATAATACCTGATAAAAGACAATTATTATTCCAATAAAACTAAAAAATGGAATAATCGGCCCAATCCACCAGATTAAATTGTTGAGTTGGAAAAATAGTGAGGTAGTATTTTTAAATTGAATAGTCCACGGCACTTGCACTGTACCGCTTATGACGCCACTTTCAAAATTCATAGCGGATTTGAAGTCGTTCCATTTCAAAATACTATATGGAGATGATAAAAAAAAGTAAGTACACGTTATGATAATAAAATAAATTCCATTATAAAAAGTTTGCTTATCTTTTTTCTTTCTCAATAATATTAGCCAACTAAAATAAGGTATAAGTAAAAATATTAAAGCTGATGTTTTTGTCCCAATAGATAAACCAGAGACCACTCCTAGCCAAAACCAATTTATAAAATTATTATTTTTTAGAACTTTGAGAGCAAGGATTACTATAAAAAGTAGCTCAAAAACTAAAAAGCTTTCTGTTACTCCGAAGTGAGCTTGCTGGATGAAACCTACACAAAAGGTAGCAAAAACTGCGGTTAGTACTGCATATTCTTTTTTTAGGAATTGCTTTGCAATATAATAAATTAAATATATTGAGACAACTGAAACAAATGCAGAAGTCATTCTGTCTACGATACTGATGTAATCCAAACTATTTATCCAGGCGTTATTTTGTGTTATATAGTTTAAAATTTGACAAATTCCCCTATTTAAATATATAAAAAGACCGTTATAGGTTTGATAAACAGGCTCTAGCTTATCTGGGATATTTATAGAAGCAATCATAATGGCTACTTTTCTATCATCTGGATTATATATCTGGTTATCATCCCAATTTAAATTATAAAATCTGAGTATCGAGCCGATACATATAGATAGTACTAAAATAAAATTTAGTATAATTTTTCTATCTATTTTTTTTAGTCTTTTTATTATGAACATGAAATAATAATTTTAGCCATCTAGAAATCATATGGCTAGTTATGTTAAAAACCTAAGGACAAATTCTGAATTTTGAGTCAAATCAGAATGACAAAAATATAAATTCAAAAATTCTTATACGAATTACAAGTAGATGTTTCGAACATTTGAAAATTCAAATATTGTTTTAAAATTAGAATTTCGATATTCTAATTTCTTATTATAATATCATGTTAAATATAATCCATTATAATACAAAATAAATTTAAATAATTTTAAAATGTTAGATTTCACATTACACACAGTATATAAAAAAATTCAAAAAATAATGAAAAATGCTTTAACGTGGGGTAATTGGTCTTTTTTTTCTATATCAGGATTGCCTTCTGAATACCAAAAGTTATTATTCTCAAACCTATGTAATCATGCTTTCTTGAAAAGTGATCTAAAAACAGACACTGTCAAACGCTATATACAAACGTTGAAAGAGATTTCTATAGATAAAATCAAATATTTTGAATTTACCAGTCTACTTAGTCAATTTGGTTTTAAAAAAGTTGATCGCTTATCTAAAAAAAAAGAATTTTGCATAAGAGGTGATACTATAACACTTTGGCCTAGTGTATATGCTAGTCCTATAAAGATTGTTTTTTTTGATGAAAACGTTGACAATATTGAAATATTTGACCAAAGTTTAAATAAAAAAATTATCACTATAAAATATATTTTGGTAGGAAAAGAAACTATTCTTGCAGAAAATAATTATCCAATAGAACTTCTAAATCCAGAAAAAGAGACAAAACGTGTAGTTTTCTTCTTTGATCAGTATAATTTGAAATCAAATTTAAATTTTGACTTTATACAGCCAAGACTTTTTTTTCAAAGGTTTGATTTACTCGATAATTATATCTTTAAATATTCTAAAAAGAATTTCAAAATATATATACAGACAAAACATAAAGAATCAATACCTTCTAAACTTCAAAGATTCATCATAAATACTCAAGAGTTTCCGTCGGGTATAATTTCAAACGAATTAAAAATACTCGTACTAACTGATAGAGAAATATTTGGAACAATTTTTCTTACAACAGAAATTTCTAAAAGTCTATCAAGTACAGAATCAAGAAAAGTACTTGCACAGTTTGAAGGAGAAGTGAATATCGGTGAATATGTCGTGCACGAAGACCACGGTATAGGAATTTATGAAGGATTAGTACAAGAGAGACCTTCAGAATATTACGAGATTGAGAATAACTATATAAAAATAAGATATAAAGAAGGTGATGAACTTTTAGTTCCTCTAAACATGATTTATAAAATTACAAAGTATATTGGGATTGATGGTAGGTGTCCAGAGCTTAGTCGGCTCGACAAAATTGACTGGATTAGAATTACACAAAAGGCAAAAACTTCTATTTATCTATTAGCTTCTGAACTTCTTCGGCATTATGCAAAAATAAGTTTATCGAAAGCAAATGTTATAAACAAAGGTGATACTGATTTGTATTCAGAATTTGTTAGCCAATTCGAGTATGAAGAAACAGAAGATCAACTAAGGAGTATAAACGAAATCAACAAGGATTTAGAAAAAGATAAACCAATGAATCGACTTCTTGTCGGAGACGTTGGTTTTGGTAAAACAGAGGTAATCATGCGTGCAGCATTCAAAACCGTTGAAGTAGGTAAACAGGTTGCTATCCTCGCACCAACTACGGTTTTAACAGCCCAACATTACAAAGTTTTTAGAGAACGATTTCGAAAATTTCCATTTTCTATAAGTATGCTTTCTAGATTTCAGAATAAATATGATAATAAAGATATTATAAAAAAATTGAAACAAGGGGAAATAGATATCATAATCGGAACTCATAGGCTACTTTCCAATGATGTAGAATTTAAAGATTTAGGATTATTAGTAATAGATGAGGAGCAGAGGTTTGGGGTGAAGCAAAAAGAAAAATTAAAAAAATTAAAATATGGAGTTCATGTATTATCGACAACTGCAACACCAATTCCTAGGACTTTAAGTATGGCGTTATCTTCGATCCAAGATATATCTACTATCCAAACTCCACCTAAAGGCAGGAAGCCTATAAAAACTAATGTGAAAAAAATAGATTGGAATCAGATAATTAATGCAATTGAGTTTGAAAAAAGACGTAATGGTCAGGTATATTTTGTTTATAATTCTGTACGAAAAATATATTCTATAGAAAGTAAATTGAAATCATTACTGCCTAATATTACATTTGCAGTTGCTCATGGACAAATGAATCCTGAAAAATTGGATTTAGTTATGACGAATTTTATAGAAAAAAAATATGATGTATTAATTTCAACAACAATTATAGAGAATGGAATTGACATGAAGAATGTTAATACTATGATTGTTATGAAAGCTCAGAATTTTGGATTATCCCAACTTTATCAACTTAGAGGTAGGATCGGTAGATCAGATAGGCAAGCGTATGCATATTTTTTTTATGACGGCAAAAATATTGAAGAGTCAGAAGAAAAACACAATGCTCTTAATAAAAATACAAAAGATTATATAAAGAGATTAAAAGCACTAAAAGATGCAAAAGAACTTGGTGCTGGATTTGATATAGCCACAAAAGATTTAGAAATACGAGGCGCAGGAAATCTACTTGGCCGTGAACAACATGGGAATATAAATAAAATTGGCTTTGGTCTATACATGCAATTACTTACTCAGGAAATTGAAAAACAGAAGAATGATAAGTAAAAAATTATCTCCCTTTCATTATGGATGTCAAATATATTGAATACAATTTCATCAATGTTGTTAATTATATATAGATTGTAAAATATTTCGGAGGCTTTTGGGAGAGTTATGTCTGACGAAGATCTGTATATCGGTCGTTAATAGTAATCAGACATTAGTTTTACATCAAATCTTTTTGCATATTTTTTAGACCAAAAAAAATATGTTTTGTTGGTTTTTTCATAAGAAGGAACTACACAGCGATATAAATTTTTAAAATAATATTATTGAGAATAGAAATTAGAAATTTAGAATTAGTACTTGTGTTGGTTCACGGTCCCGCTGCGAACTAATTCATGCCGTCAAATATATAATTGATTGCATGCATAAACTCATGAACTACTTATACTTCATGACCTACACATATGGTTTATGTTGTAGTGATCGAATCAACTTTTATTTTGATATTAAAAATTTGTTTTGAAAACTTAATAATTTAGAGCATTTATTTTACTTCGAAGATGCAATTGATTAGAATAGATTAATGGCCATAAGTTTTAAGCTAAAGGCTCTCCTTATGTATAAATTTACTGATGAAACCACAATTAATGATTTTTCAGAAAAAAATATAGAAGCCTTTTATAATAAAGGTTATAAGTTTGTTCGCAAAGACAAAGGTATCATGCAACAGACGCACAGTTTAAGAATTATTCTAGATAAAAATTTCAAATTTAATTCAGAAAATAGACGAATACTTAGAAAAACAGAGTGGTTAAAATTAGAGACATATAGATTACCTTTAAATAAATCAGAATATAATTATGAAATCCATAAACTTGGCAAAAATTTTTATGAAACAAAAGCTGGAAAAGATATATTTAGTGCTGCAAAAATAAAGGAACTTATTACAAAATCGGAAAAATCTAATTTTAATTTACTTTTAGAATATTCTGACTTAATTCCAATAGATATTGCAAAAACTTTATCTTGCGAAAGTGAGGAAAATTCTAAAGAGAATTTTGTCCTTGGTTATAGTATTTGTTATAAATCAAAAAATATTCTTCATTATTCTTATCCATTTTATAATTTAGAATATAGTAAACCAAATATCGGGATGGGTATGATACTTAAGGCAATTGAATGGTCTCTTCATAATAATTTAAAATATTTTTACATAGGCTCTGTTGATTCTAAAAAAAGTTTATATAAACTTCAGTTTGAGAATATGGAGTGGTGGGATAATGATAATTGGAGCAAAGATATTACTAAACTTAAGGAATTGATAAGAGATTTTTGAAGTTCTGGCTTTATGTTTATAAAATCTATGTGCTATGCTATTTGTTCAAATCTCCTAATTTAAATTTACATGTACTATTACTTACTTTTTATTCCTGGTAGTTTTCAATTTATGAATGAAATCATCAAAATTTTAGCTTTATAAAAGATATGATGTGACTACAGAATGTTCAGGACTGACTAGCTATATGCTTTTATATGCTTATGGCCTTTTCATTAATTTGCGCTACGTGCCATAGACAGCAATAAATCCTTTTCTGTATTATATTCCTTAATTTGTACAAAATTTAAGACAAATTCTTTAAATTAAATATAATTTTATTTTTTAAAGTTTAATTATGAATATACATCATTTATTTTTAGTTGGTAGAGCAACGAAAGATGCGGAAACGCTAAAAACTAAAGCAGATAAAATTTTCTCGAAGTTTTCTGTAGCAGTTAATGAATATAAAGGAAAAGATATTGAGGAAAAAGTTTACTATTATGATGTATTGGTGTTTGGGAATACAGCTGCAAAGGCTAAGGAACATATTAAAAAAGGTGATGCTATCATAGTTCAAGGTAGACCAGAAGCAAATGCTTATATACCAAAAGATGGAAAAGAACCAAAAGCAAAGATAACTGTTCTTGCTGAAAGCTGGAAAGTTCTAAAATAAGACCACATATAGGCTGATGAAGTCAATGTTTGAGGTATTGGCTGACCCTGAATCCAATATGATTCAGGGCCGTATTTTAAACTTGGAACTTTCCAACCTTCGTGAATAAGATTTTCATTTATAATTCATTTTGAAAGGTTTTAAAAACATCGATTAAAAATTCTAAATGTTCATCTAATGTAATACCAAGTTCGTTTAGACCAGTTATAATCTCATTTCTATCAATTCTTTCAGCAAATGATTTGTCGTTAAATTTTTTCTTTATTGATTTGACTTTCATATCAAATCCTTCAGGCCTCATTTTAGCAGTTGCATAAAATAATCCCGTTACTTCATCTGTAGCAAGTAGCGCTTGAGCCATTTTTGTTTTTCGTGGAAAACCTGCTTTAGTATTATGCCCCATAATAGCTTCATAAACTTCGTCGGGAAATTTATTTTCTGTAATTTCACGAATTTTAGCCTCATTTGGGTGAATTTCTGGCCATTTGTCGAAATCTATATCATGTAATAAACCAGCTGCTGACCAAAGTGTGGGATTTTCACCATATTTTTCTGCATAGGCTATCATAGCAGCTTCTACCATACGAGCATGCAAGCGTTGGTAAGGATCAGATACATATTTTTTTAGAATATTTATAATTTCTTCATGTGATGGAAATTTTTTCGGCTTATTATTTTGTTTGTCTAAATATTTCTTTAACTTAATTATCTTTTCTTTTTTATTTTCTGATCTGGTAACATCACGCAATATATTTCCATAAATTTTTTTTGTATTTTCATCTAGTTCAAATTTCAACATAGGAAACAAAGTTCCTTCTCTACCTGTAACATTCTCAAAAAACCAAAATAGTCTCTCACTGTGTCCCCATCCTGAAACTGGAGGCATGCCATATTCAAGCATTTCTATATAGTCGATATCAAGCATCTGGGCTTCTTCATCACCTTCTTTTCGTAACTTTTCTTGATCCAAAAATCTATTTAATTGATCAACAGGATCATTTATTTCAGAATAACCGTTGCCTAATTCACTACCAGCAATAATAACCTGAAATCTTTCTGTTATATTTTCATTTCCTGGCGTTGACTTTGCGAGCGGAGAAATAAATTTCGGAATATTAATCAAAAATGCTGGACCTGATATTGTTTTTCTAATTAATTTCCAAAGATTATCAACAAGTCTATTTTTGTTCACTTCTCCTTCTAACTTCACTCCATTGTCTTCTAGAATTTTTAACATTTTATTTTCATCATCAACAAAAATATCAATACCAGTTTTTTCTTTTAGAATTGTTTTATAATCAATTTCTATCCAATCATTTGCCAAATCAAAAGTGTGACCTCTAGAGGTGAATTTAGTTTTTTTATAAAGTGTTGAAGCTACGTATCTAAATAAATCTTTTACTAATTGCATATTATCTAGATAGTTTGCATACGCAACATACCATTCTATTGCATAATATTCTTGCAAATGCTCATCACTAATACCTTCATTTCTAAAATTTGGACCAAAAGTAAAAATTTTTTCAAATCCGGCACCAATAAGTCTTTTCTGAAAAAGTTCTGTGGAAATTCTTAAATAAAAATCTTGATCTAAATCATTATGATGAGTTATAAATGGTTTTGCATCAGCCCCGCCTGTTACATGCTCAAGAACTGGAGTTTCTATTTCTATAAAACCTCTGTTTTTTAAAAAATTTTTTGTTATATCCCAAAATTTAGACTTACGAAAAAATAATTCTTTAAGTTTTGGTTTCATTGTGAAATCTAAATACCTTCGTCTAATTCTCTCCTCTTTATCTTTTAGACCAAGCCAATTATCTGGTAATGGTCTTATTGATTTACTTATAATTTTTAATTCTTTAACTAATATAGAAACTTCTCCTCTTATTGTTTTTGTCACTATCCCCTTTGCTTCTAAAAAATCCCCTTTATCAATAAAATTTAAATGTTTTATTCCAATTATTTGTTTCTCTGATGAAGTGTTAGCTAATTCACCTTCTTTGATGTATAATTGGATTTTTCCAGACTCGTCTTGTATATGCCCAAAAAATAATTTTCCATGCTCTCTCCAAGAAACCAATCTGCCAGCTACACAAACTTCTTTATTCTCGAACTTTTTGTAGTTGTCAATAATGTCCTGATTATTAATATTTTTATAACTTTTTGCTGGATAAGGATTAATACCAAGTTTCCTTAGTTCTTGAATCTTTTTAAGTCTTTCTTTTCTAATTTTAATTAATGTTTCCCCTGCCATTGTCTATTTTAAAAAATTCACATTATTATACTATAAATATAATTTCATTAAAACGAAATTTAGGATATGTCAATTGGCAAGTTTTAAGTATTAGTTAATATGGAATAAATTATAATGTGTTTTTACTACTTACTGTATACTACCTTAACTACAAAGGCTACTCAGCCTTTAGCTGAAAATACTTCATGTTATGGCGACATGTTGTGGTTTATCTTTTTGGTGATACTGTTTACTGCATACTAGTTATAATGTGTCCAATTAGATATTTCCTAATACTTAATACCTTTCAATTTATTTCGTACTTTCTATTCTAACCCATGTTGATTTAAAACTTTTATTTAGAATTTTTCTATCCCACCAAATCTTGAGCCATGTAATAAACCTTATTGGATAGAACAGCAATGACCAATATAATTCTTTAAAATTAGTGGCATACTTGAGTGGAAACCAAAAGTATTGTAATTCTTGAAAAAAGGATCTAGATATTGTTTCCTTTCGTACTACACCATATTCAAAAAGTTGTACATAGCCACCTAAAGAACGTTGTTTTTGTTTGAAATAATCACTTAGAGTTTTTGGATACTTTACAAATGACCTAGCTTCTGGCTGATATTTAAGTTTATATCCATTATTAAAAAGAAAATAGGAAATATATGCATCGTCTGCTAAACAATTTTCTGGCAAGATAAAACCTATATTTTTTATCGCCATTATATAACCAGACAAAGGAAACATATTATTATTTTTTAATATTACTGACCTCTTGTGGTGAGCAGCATCAGCCAATAAATGTCCCAAATAGCCCATCATTGTATTTTTAGGATCATTAGATATAGGTCGACCCGATACACCACCAACTTTTGGATCATGAAAGGCAGAGAGTAGATGACTAATTGCTCCTTTATCAAAATATACATCGCCATCAGTTAATATTAAAATTTCCCCTCTTGCCTTCTTAAAGCCTAGATTTAATGCAAATGGCTTACCTTTTGCAGGATCTTTAATTTGAAAATATTTTCCTCTACACCATTTCTCACCGCTTGCCGCTTCTGCACCGCTTCTTAATGTCTCTTCGTCTGGACTAATCTGTATTAATTCAAAATCATCCGGTATGCCTGAATAGAATGGTCGTACAATACTTTTGATTGCTTTAGCTACACATATTGGTTCTTTGAATGCTGTTATTATTATACTAATCATATTTTTAGAGATTGGAGTTAAGACCTATCCACTCCTGTGCCTATGTGCGCAAGCGGTAGGTAATTTCCTATAAGGATTTCCTAATGACTAAAAACCAACGCCTATTTTGAGTTTATAATGATTTTAATATAAAATTCTAAATAATGAAAATATTATACAAAAAATTCTTAAGGCCAATTCTATTTTTATTTGATGCTGAGCTGATTCATAATTTATTTATAATTATTGGAGAAATTTTTGGAATGACTTTTATAGGTAGATTCTTAATTTCTCTATTTTATAAATATAATGGCCCTGATATATCAAAAACTGTTGATGGGATTAAATACAAAACGCCTATTATACTTGCAGCTGGATTTGATTATGACGGTAGACTCACACAAATATTGCATTCAGTGTCTTTTGGTGGCGTTGAGGTGGGTTCTATAACCCTTCATCCTTATAAAGGAAACAAGAAGCCTAGACTTATAAGGTTGATAAGAAATCAGAGTATTATTGTAAATAAAGGTCTGAAAAATCAAGGCGTTCAGAAGATTATTAGTCGTTTGAAGCACAGAAAACACAAGCTGATTGTAGGTATCAACATTGCACGCACGAATAATTACAAAACTATAAAAATAAACGAAGGCATTAAAGATTTTTATGCAACACTAGTTAGACTTGTAAAAGTAGACATTGGAGATTTTTATACGATTAATATATCCTGCCCAAATATATTTGGCGGAGAAGAATTTACTAAACCAGATTTACTTGATAGACTACTTTCAAAATTAATGAAAGTAAAACATACAAAACCAATGTATATAAAAATGCCAATCAATAAAACATGGGAAGAATTTGATGAGTTATTAAGAATTATTATCAAGTATAAAAAAATAAATGGTGTAATTATTGGAAATTTAAATAAGAATTATGATGACTTAGAATTTCGAGATGAAGCTCCTACAAAGTACTGTGGTGGTCTGAGTGGTAAACCTACTTATAAACTTTCTAACTATCTAATCAGAAAAACAAAACAAAAATATAAAAATAAATTAACTATTATAGGTTGTGGAGGAATAATCACAAAGGAAGATGCAATTAATAAATTCAAAGCAGGTGCAGATTTAATACAGCTCATAACTGGCATGATTTTTGAGGGGCCACACCTTATGAAAGAGATTTGTTATGCTTATTCTATTTATATAAAAAATTTCCAGAAAAATAGACGTTTTTTAGTAGAAAAATGTGATAAAGGTTTTTAATATATTTTTTATACAAATTTTGTCATTTGTAAAAATATATGTTTTAATAATAATAAGTATATTTTATAAATGTATTATGAAAGATAAACATCAGAAGCATAATAAATCGTTTTGGCAAGTTCTATCAACTCCAACTGCTTATTTAATACTTGGAGTTATATATTTTCCATGTATAATAATATTAATTGATAGTGGAGGTCTAGCAAGAACAATCTTATTAATATATACACTTATTCTCTTTTTACTTGGCTTGCTATTGATAATCAAGTTTGTATTTTTCTTAATAGAATTTTCTGATACACACAATAGTCGATATGGTTCATTATTTTTAGTTTATATAATGAATTTTTTAATTCCTATGACAATGCAAAAAATATATGGTTATGTTTTTTATTCTATACTTCCAGAAACTCCAAGAGGATTTATGATAGAAATTTCAAATATATTTAAAGATATTTATCTGGGATTCGATTATCAGTATATTTTAAATCTAGTTGTTCTAGTAAGTCTATTAATTATGTTTATTTTCACACTCATTTCTGTTAGAACAAAATCTTAAAAATACATATTTACTATTGACTAAATAAATATCTTCGATATAATAGGAAATGTTATTTTATTAAAGATTCAACATGCACTGCAAAGATAAAGATAAAGATAAAAATAAAGATAAAAATAAAAAAAATACAGATCCAGATAGTCCACATAATAGTCCACATATTTCGCTCCCAAAAACTACTTTTGATTCATTCCTCAAAACTTTTAAATCACTACGAGATTCGAGTACTTACTACAAAGATCCTTGCTCTGTCTCTGTCAGGGATAATTAAATTTAATTTTTATCAAAGACCAGGTATTACAAACAAATTGCAGTATTCCGTTTGATTATTTTTTTATCATAAATTTGTTATAATTAACGCAAATTAGAAAAAATGAAGATCTTTGCTAGAGTAGAGCCTAATAAATATTTATTAAAAGTATAAAAGATAATATAGTGCCGAGATAGCTCAGGTGGTAGAGCACACGACTGAAAATCGTGGTGTCGCCAGTTCGAGTCTGGCTCTCGGCACAAATTTTTTTAAGAATCTCAACTAATATTTATGAATAAATGGGCGCCTAGCTCAGATGGTTAGAGCACACGGCCTACATCCGTGAGGTCACTGGTTCGAATCCAGTGGCGCCCATATTTGTTTGGTAAAAAATTACCTCTAAGTAAATGAAAAGGGTCTTGGATCAATTAGATAGGTTTTGTGTCACCTCTTTAATCAAAAACTTATAAATATTATCACATTTATGACTCCATCTCTGCTCTGATTCTTTAGGATGTAAATAGAACCTATTTTTTTATATATACCGTTACATTTTGACATCCTTCTTTTCGTTTAACTCAAAAAACTTTTCTATCCTATTTATTATGATTCTCTCCCAGTGCAAATTCATTCTTTGAATGGTATATTCGTCTCCTTTTCACCCGTACTCTTCTTTTCTTTCTTCTCCACTTAATAGACTTGTTTTTGTTAAGTCAAAATCCTCTGTAAAGTACCTAAAAATATCTCTAAATTTTATTTCTGAAATCTTTATTTGTTTTAAATATCTATTTTTCATTGTTTTTTAGGTACTTTTCCATAATTATATCATGCTAATCGACCCAAGACCTAAAGGAAAAAGTGCGGTTAAGAAATTTTAGCTAATGCTGAATAAAAATCTAACAGAGTGGAGTTGCAGAGTGGAGTTGGTAGGATTAGTTTTTGGAAAACGAATTGATTTTAGGTACTGAATTTGTATGGTTTTCTAGATATTGTTGAAATAAAGAGACTAGAAGGAAATCTTGAATTTTCGGCTCAAATTAAAGATCATGATAACTGTATTCCATCCATTTAACTTATCAAGGCGGATTACACACTCCTCAAAATATATACTTGAATTAGAAAGAAGGATTCGTAGATCAAAAAATTGGGATAAAGAAATGTGTGAATCTTACAAAGTTTTAAATTCTAGCTATCACAATCTTAATATTCAAATTTTATAGTTCCAGAATCAAATGTTTATGGAACATATGTCTATTAAAGCATATGTCTATTAAAGAACAAGAATATATTACTATACCAGTATATTTCATATGGGTACAGAAATATTAGATTTCAAATATATGACGTAGGTAAGATTTATCTTGATTTAGAAGGGTTTTAAATTGTGTTCCAAAAACCTAATTAACAGAAAGTGGGATATTGAGTTTTAATAATTCTTTATAGTTTTTGTCTATATCTTTTTGTGTAATTTGCCTTATGTCAATTTTTACCTTATCCTGAATTTGATTTTCAAGTATATAAGATTGTTTTATGAGCATATCTGCATGTTCACCAATAAATACATTTTTCTTTTTATTTTTGTAACGTTTTTGAACATCTCGAAATCGTTTTACCAGCGAAACAACACTATAAGGTCCAATACGAAAGTCGGAATATGTGACTACTTTAAGTTCCCAGTTACTTGAATTGATTATATTTGTTATATTTAAAAATTGACTCTGTTGAATTATTCTATTTACTAATGGGGACAATCCGATTTCTTTCGCTATTAATTGTGTAGCTCGATCTGCTTCTCGTCCATACTTATTTGTATATTCTATTTTTACCCTTCTCCAATAGTCTATATTATTTAATTCTTCTTTAAGTATTTTGTCGTTTTTATTTAAGTCGGCTTTAATAATATTTGCTATATCGTGAATTAGACAACTTTCGATTATTAACTCTTTTTTAATTTTATTTTCTTTCCAATTATTAATTAAGATAAAAGCAAATGAAGCCGTATTTAAAAGGTGATTCTGTATATTGGGTAATACTTTATATTGGCTAAATAATTGAGTTACCTTCATTTTATTAGGCTAATATTTCTTCGGTTTTATCACCATTTAAGAATCTTTTTGATGCAATAAAGAGTCTTAGAAATAGCTTGTCGTTATTTAGATAGGCTGGAACAAAGTCCTTTTTTGTTACTTTCATTTTGTAGGATGTTTTTTTGTTATCAACTACAAAATAACCTTTAGCCTTAATTTCATTAACACGTTTTAAGAGTAAATCAATACCATCTTGAACTTTAAATTCAATTAAACCTCTAACCTCAGCTTTCTCCAACTCATAACTTTCAAGTTTTTTATCTAAAGGTAAAAGAAACATATGCTGGAATTCATTCGCTATATAATCGGGATTTATAGTACATGCGGTCTGACGTACTCCAATAGGCGCCAAAGTTTTGAATTGAGTTTTTACTCCGATTTCTTCTTCCAATTCACGAATTCCTTTTTCGATTTTTTCACCAGCTTGATAATGTCCTCCAACTGTGATATCAATGTAGTCTGGTCTGTCAAAAGAATATCTCTGAGGTACTTTTTTTTGCAGGATGATAGTTTTTGTTTTTGGATTAACAACTACACAGACAAAAACTCTATGCCAATATCCTTTTTGGTGAGCCTTCTTTTTACTGGAAGTTCCAATATGTTCATATTTATCGTTGTAAATATCAATTTTTTCATCCATATCAAGTGAATTAAAAATTTATATATTAAAAGAGCTTGTTATTATGCTATCAATATTAACAGAAATTGCAACAAAATCTAGATAATCAACCCTTAGTACGTCTTCCCAGTATTGTGCATCAATTCCTCTTAATTGTCAGTTTACTGCACGTAAAATACTGCCATGTGTTATTATTAATATTGGTTTACATGTCGGTACAATGTTTGTACTAAGCTTTTGAAGGAAGGACAATATCCTTTGTGCTACTTCTTAAAGTGATTCTCCTGATGGAGGTTTTAGAGTATATCTATCCTCTGCTGGATTATTCATATATAAAAAGGGTTTTAAAGTATCAATTTCTCTAGCTTCTGAAACTCGGTACCCTTCAAGAACGCCAAAATTCTGAGCTTGTAATGCTGATATAGGTACAATTGGAATTGTTATAGAAAAACTACTTGCTACAATCTCAGCTGTTTCTAATGCTCTTCTTAATGGCGAAGTTATTATGAGAGATGGTTCCCCAAATCTTTTTTGAAATTCATAAGCCAATCTTATAGCTTGATTACGCCCCTCTCTATTTAAGGGAATATTACCCGATTCGTTACCAGACCCTATTATTAAGTCTGATTCTCGATCAACTTCTCCATGCCTAGCCATAATATAATATTTTGATGCATCTATTGTTTCCATACTTTTTTTAAACTTTCTATAAAATTATTGAGCTCTGAAGCGTACTTTCTATTATGAATAATTTTATAAGAAATTAAACCTTTTAAATATTGTTCTGGATCTCCAACGGTTATCCATTTACCACCGACTTTATTAACAATAATTTTAAAATCTTTTGCTAAATCGTTTAAAACTAATCCTAGATCCGGTTCTCCTGTCCACTTTGCTTTTTTAATATACAAAAATATCTCTTTAGTAAAAATCATTTGTCCTATTAAAGCTAAATCTGAAATTGATTCCTTCTTACTTTGTGGTTTTTGAACAAGCCTTTCCATTATATTTTTTGTTCCCTTTCTTATACCAATATTTCCAAAGTTTGTGATATCTGGGAAACCCATCTTTTGAACATTTAAAACAAAATCACAGTCTGAGTTCTCGTATTTTTGGAGTATGCTTTTTATACTCGATTGTCTTCCAATTACAATATCATCACCCCAACATAATAAAAACTTATTAGCTTTCTGTAAGAATTTTTTTATCGTTAATAATCCTTGCGTATTACCATAAGGAAGTTCATCATTTATTTTAATAAATTGTACACAACTATATTTATTCTTAAAGTTGATCGTTTTTATTAGATGTTTCTTTTTTAATTTCTTTAGATGTAGAGAATATGCTTCATTCTGTTCAAAATATCTTTTCGTTAACTCAGAACGATATACAACATAAATCTTCTTAATTCCTGCTTCGATACATTCATCGACAAGCAAATGAATCAACGGTTTTTCTGATACTGGCAACAACTCTTTGGGGACAATCTTAGTAAAAGGTAAGAATCGAGTCCCGTATCCTCCGCATGCAATAAAAGCGGTATCAATTTTTCTTGAATTACAGCTATTTTTCATTTTCTAATTTATGTTTCTGTAAAAATTTTGATGCATCTAAATACATTTCATTAAATACTTCCCAAAGGTTTATCTTCAATCTCCTTGTTAAAGCGAAAAAAGCTATAAGAGACGCACCGTATGTTTTATTAATATATATTTTGTTGTCAGTAGTGATTCTTATTTTATGTTTATAATTATCTGTTCGTAATAATGTATCACAAAGTTCTCCAACTTGGATTGCCAGATTAGTTCCCAGATTTATAGTAGATTTCTCTTTAAATAAGTGAAAATATTCTTTGGCTTTATACTGACTTATACTATTTTTCAAATCTATTTCAAGATAACTTGCAAGATTCATTAAATTGAATAGGACATCAGCAGTTTCGTCTTTAATTCCTTTATATTAGTACATTTCAATGGTGAGACTTTTAATAATTTTTTTTCTTTTATGATTTCATTGAGCAAATGAGTTACTTGTAAAAGTAATTCAGTTGAAAAAATAGTACAATTCCAATTAGCCTTGTCGGTTTTTACAAATTCTTTTTTGAGCTTTTGGGATTTCAATCGAATAGATTCGAGTTCATTTAAGTTAATAGGTAAATAAGTTTTCATTTATCTTTTGTTTTAATAAATAACGGTTTTCTTGTATGATGACTTCCCCAGCCGTATGTTGTTTCTTTTATTTCTCCTCCTTTTACTGCCACTTTTAATGATTGAGTTATATTTAATAAATCTTCATATGCTAAGTTTTTATTCATCATAATGATTGTCTTACCATTCTTTGATGTAATCTTTTTTTTTTTGAAGATTTGGATCTTGAATATTAAGTCTTTCAAGAACATTATTTATTTCGATACTTGTTGGTCTGTGTTTTGCATGGAATTTTTGGCAAATCCTTCTCTGTTTTTCAGGACATGAGTTTTTCTTGCATATTTATGGGACTGTCGCTAAATGAGTTAGGATTGTGTAAAATGAAGTATTAAATTTTTAGTACTTCAAAAATGCAAAAGCCAGAATATAAAACAATAGCAATGAATTTTTCAACAGAATAAGAGATCTTTAACCAGGTTTTAAGGAAAGGTCATCCGTTTAGGAAATTGAATAAAATAATAAAATGGAATGAATCGGTAAAACCATTAAGGAAGTTGTATAGCAGCAAAGGAGATAATGGTATAGATGTGAGAAAAGGTTTAAAGTGTCTGATCGTACAGTTTTGGGAAGACTATTCAGATAGACAGGCAGAGAAAGCTTTAAAGGAAAACTTTGCAGTAAAATGGTTCTGTGAATTCAGTATAGGAGAAGCAACACCTGATCATAGTTATCTTGGGAAATTAAGGAAGAGAATAGGAGCAGATAGACTAGCCAGAATACTAATTCATATAAATAAAGAACTAAGGAAGTATGGTTTATTTGGGAATATATTTGAAGTCATAGATGCATCGGCAATAGTAACAAAGATAGCACTGTGGAAAGAACGAGACAAAGCGATTTCTGAAGGAGAAGAAAAACTGAATAACAAGAATGTTAAGAAATACGCAAAAGATCAAGAAGCGAGATGGGGAGTAAAAGGAAAAGATAAAGTTTGGATTGGATATAAAAGACATGTGTCAATTGATACAAGACATTGATTAATAAATAAAGTTAGAGTGACACCAGCAAACGAACCGGATTTCAGACAAGCGAAATATGTAGCAGGAAAAGTGGAAATGGCACTTATGGATAAAGGGTACGATTATGAGGAAGTAGATAAAGAACTAGAAAAGAAAGGGAGTAAAAGTTGTGCGATTAGGAAAAGAAATAATCCTAAAAAGAATAAGGATTTAGATAAATGGCGAAGTAAAGTAAGAGCTCCTTATGAAGGTGTATTCTCAAAACTTAATAAAAGAACAAGGTATCGTGGAGAGGTTAAAGTATTCATGCAATGTGTAATGGAAACGATAATCCATAATTTAAAGAAGGCGGTTAACTTTATAGATGTCGATCAATATACAGGGCTCGAATTGGGTCTATAGGATGGGAAGTAATGTAAAATAGAGTAAAAACAACTAAAATTTCAAGAAAATTTAGATGTAGAATCGATATGGCAATTTTTGTGTTGAAAAATTCATTTGGGGTTTATCAGGCGACAGTCCCATTAGAAAACACTGGGGATTGAAAACAGGCAACATTACGTTAGAGATGAATCTATGGGAGAAGATAAATCACGCATCAGGATCAATCCCCTAAACATGGTAATACTCAAGAGCTTTGCATTGAATGCTATGAGGGTTAAGGGTGTCGATAATATTAGAAAAACATTGTACGAAAACCCTCTAAACCTAAACTTAGCTTTATCTTTTATCGATTTACCATGTTAGAACTGAACTGCTCTGCCTTGAAAGTTTAGAACGGAAAACCAGCTACAAAATATATCCACAATCCTATGATAGCAAAAACAATCCCCATAAGCCAAAACCTCATAACCACTTTTTCTTCATTCCATCCCATCATTTCAAAATGATGATGAAGTGGAGCCATTTTAAAAATTCTTTTTCCAAATATTCTCCTGCCAACAGATTGTATTATAGAAGAGGAAACTTCTGCAACAAAAGGAAACCCAATAATTGGTAAAAGCAAAGGTACCCTAGCCATAAACGCCATGACTGCCAGTAATGCTCCTAATGCTAATGACCCTACATCTCCCATCTGAAAACGTGCAGGTGGAATATTGAAATAAAGATATGCAACTAGCCCGCCCAATACAGAAGCACAAAGTAAAGTCATAGGGAAAAATTGCATATATGATACTGGAGATGGATTAATCTCAAGAAATTTATTGAGTATCTTTAGTTCTTGTGAATATGATATTAACGCTAAAGCGCCAAATGCTGGTAATAACAAACCTGCTGATAGGCCATCCATTCCATCGGCAAGGTTTACTGCATTTGTCATACCAATTACTGCAATAACTATCAACAATATCATAAAGATTTGTCCAATATCAATTTTATCAAAAAATGGTATCCATACTTCACTTGGTGCATTCACTTTAGTATATAGCCAAAAAGCAACACATAGAGAAATTAATAGCTGCACTACAATTTTTTCGTGTGCAAATAATCCTTTGCCTGGGTTAGAACCTAATATATAAAAAATTCTAGCAAAAATAATCCATGGTAAAATAATAAATAAATAAATTCTATAAAAATAGTTTTTATGTACTTTTATAAGTTTTAGAGTTCTGTAGAACTTTCTAATCTTTCTTTCTCTACCATAAATATTTAATACATCGTCAAGTGCGCCGAGTAGGGCTGAAATTCCAAATACTAGCATAGAGAGCTTGACAAAACCTACTGGTGAGAAAAACAAGTTTAAAATCAAAATAGGAATAATTACAATTAGGCCTCCCATAATAGGTATCCCGTATTTTGACTTGCGTGCATCAACAAGTACAGAGAAATCAACTTCTAGATGGCGCACAATTCCAAATTTATATAATAGTTTTATTATAGGAAATGCTAGTATAAAACTTATAATTAAAGAAAATAATGCAAAAGACAAAATTTCATCTAACCCTATCATAATTTAAATAATTTTAAAAAGACTTTATAACGATTCTACAATAAATTAAAAGTAATTGGTATAATATATAGCAAACTAAAAATAACATATCTAAAGTGAAGATATTTTTGATTAACATAATTAAAGGCAATATTTTATTTTAGTACTGTTATATAAATTTCAATAATTCAACCTATGTTAAAAAAACTTATAGAACCACTTCAAAAAGTATTGTTAAGTAAAAAATTATGTCCTGCTTGTACCCGCAGCCTAGATGATCAAAAAAACCGCGAAATAAGAAATCATGGGACTGAACGAGTAACTTGTGAATGCGGACGTATTTATATATATGATAGAAACTTGGACAGTTACCGTCGAGCGCTTTTTGATGAGATTTGATAGAAGCTCTATGTTTTAAGTTGTAAGTAAAAAGCTTATCATCTGAAAATTGTAATCATTTCTAGTACCAGCGAAAAGCAATAATCAGAATTTCAATTTATGAATATACGATCAACTTTTAGATTAGACAATATTCCTACACTTACAGGTTGCTATATCTATAAGGATAAGAATAATAATGTACTATATGTTGGTAAGGCAAAAAATATAAAGAAAAGGTTACACCAATATTTTCATCAATACAATCTATTAGATCCTAGAATTAAATTAATGCTTGACCAGGCAGTCACGGTTGATTTTATCATCACTGATTCAGAGATCAATGCGTTAATATTAGAGGCTAATTTAATTAAAAAATACATGCCTAGATACAATAAAATGTTAAAGGATGATAAAAGGTATGTATGGCTTCAAATTGAACGAAAAGAAGATTTTCCAAGAATAAAATTGGTCCGCGAGCAAAATAATACAAGAGACTTGTATTATGGTCCATATCCATCAAAAGATACTATTTTCAGATTAATCCAAGATCTCAGACGCATTTTTCCATTTAGGGATTGTGCTAGAAAAATTCAAATTATACAAGGGTGTATAAAATCTTCTAATACAAAACCTTGTTTATATTATCATATCGGATTATGCAAGGCTCCATGTGCCTCTTTGACTTCCAAACTTGAATATACAAAAAATATAAAGCAGATAAAAGCTATTCTTTCTGGAAAGAGTAATAAGATTATAAAGAATTTAAAAAAAGAAATGGAGAAATATTCTCGTAAACGTGAATTTGAACGTGCCGCTAATATACGCGATACAATCAGAAAATTTGAATATATCAATCAACATATTTTGGTAGATTTTGGTATGGATGAGAATGAATATTCGGTTACGAAAAATTTATTTATACATCAGGGGTTAAAAAATTTAATTAAAAAAATTAATATAGATGGTCTGTTATACAAACCGCATTTCAAAATTGAATGTTATGATATTTCAAATATTCACGGTAAAAACGCAACTGGCTCTATGGTAGTTTTTATCGATGGTAAACCAAAAAAGGCTTTTTATAGAAAGTTTAAAATAAAACTTAACAATGTTCCAAACGATTTTGCTATGATACAAGAAATTTTGGGTCGTAGATTAAATAGAGTTAATTCTGATGATATTATTGACTCTATGAAAAACGAACAAACACGTGATGAAAGTTTCTATATACTTCCTGATTTAATAATAATTGATGGCGGTAAAGGACAATTAAGTAGTGCTTACGAAATTTTGAAAAGAAAAAATTTGAATCTACCAATAATTGGGCTCGCAAAAAAAGAAGAAAAAATTTTCATAATCAATCTTGATAAGAATAACAATATTAAATTTAGACAAAAAATATTTTCTCAAAAGTCTCAAGAACTGTTTCTAATACAGAGAATACGTGATGAAGCTCACCGTTTTGCTATAACTTATCACAGAAATCTTCGATCAAAAGCACAAATAGTAACAACCCTAGATTCTATATCTTACGTTGGAGAAATTACAAAGAAAAAATTATTAAAGAAATTTAAAAGTTGGGAGAGAATAAAAAAAGCAAAAAAACAAGAATTAGCAAATATTATAAAGAACTCCAGAATACTTACTGAAATATTAAAAGCCAAGGGTAGATTTTAGAACTTTAAGTAGTTAAGAATTTAGGAAGTATTGAGATTACAACATTATCATTTAGAATACAGTATCACACAAAAGGTTACCACGGCGCTGTATTAACCCAGTCTAGATAGAATTATCAGTAATCTCTATAGTTTGTTCTTTAATTTGACTTTTATTATCTTGTAAATATAGAGTTACGCAGTATATCAAAATAGAGCTTGAATAAGATCTCCAAGTATTTTACAACAGAAAATTTCTAAAGAAAAATATTTTAAAAACAAAATAACTATTTTAATTCTTTATTGCTTTTACAGAAGATTTATTGTCACTGTTCTAATTCATAAAAATACTAGGATAAAAAAAGCCGCAATAAAGCTTATGGCCATATTCAAAATCGTATCAGGATTGTATTAGAATAAATATATCAATTTGACTATCAAATTATATATTAAGTACATCAAAAACCCAGCATAATTGATTATAAATTATAATTAAATTCAACATTTTGAGGAAATTTTATATAACAAAAGCTCTATACTAGAGCTTTTTGTGTTCGTTATTAAACTAGGTTTATCTTACCGAGTAGTTAGTATTTATGTAGTTTTAGTTCCAGTTCCAGATTGATTTCTACCAACTAAGAAGTAAATTATTAATCCAATCCAAGATAAGAAAAATGTCAGTAAAGCCCATAATATAGGATTTTCCACATTTCTTTTTGTCGCATCTTTATATACCCAGTAAGTTATAAAAATCCAAAAAATCAATACTATAAGTACAACACAACATACAATTATAGAAATTAAAGACGATACACCCCAGAAACTAGTTGCTGCCAAATCATACCCAGTACTATAGTCATAGCTATAATTTAGCAGACGGCCTAAACTATTTATTACTGTTACTAACATACAATTAAATTAAAAAATAAAATATTATAAACATTTAAGTATAATTCTATTATAATAAAAATATAAAAATTAAATCAAGAAAAAATTTGACACTATGATTCAATTAATTACGTTAACATTTTTCAGTATTTTTATATTTTAATTTCTCTGTATGGAACATCAAAATTCCAAAAAGCCAAGCAATGCTAATCTTATTGCAAGTTATCTTATAATCGGCGTAATTTTTACAATTATAATTGGAATATTTAGTTTGTTTATGGCTGGAATAGCTTCTTATAGAAATGGAATCAGTGAGCAAACTTATACAGATACAGAACTTATTTATAATGGCCCAATTAGTCAGTCTGCTCCAACTTTAAGGTCATTAGAAGAAGATAGCTCACTCTATAAAACACATTCTCTAACAAGAGATATAGCTCAAAAATATCTAGATAATACCTCTCTGAAAAGCACAGATGGAAAAGTAGAAATAAATGCAAATTTTGTGAAAAAAGGATTAGTGTATCAACCAACTTATCAGACTACTTTTCAAGCAGTTTACATTCTGAGAAATGATTCTCAAGAAAAATCTATTGTTACTTTTTTATTTCCATTTCCTGTAAATGTTGATTCTAATGAAATTACAAATGCTATATTAAAAGTTAATGGAATTACCATACAAAATGCAAAATCTAAAGTAAACATTAAGTCTTCTAGTTATTTAAACAATTATACAAATTATTATTATGACGATACTACAAAACGCTATGTTTATGAATTAGAGATAGATGGATTAAAAAGCGATGTAGAAATAGCTTCGAATAGTTCTGCGACAATAGAAGTAAGTTATGATACAGTAGGATTATCATATTTTACTTATACAGGTATTGAAAATTCTAAAGGAGCACAGGATTTCAATTTTGAATTAACTATCCACGGTACCAGATCATACAATGTGCCTGATGGTCTTTCTCCAAATACTAAAGAATTTGGTGATGGATTTGTAAAACTTAATTGGACTAAGCCAAATCTAATCTCGACTCCATTAATAAAAGTTACGGTAGGTGATAAAATAAATCCAAGTGAGCAAGTTTCTAGGGTATATCTCACAATGGCTCCAATATATATTGTGTTTATATCAATTATTCTTTATCTAGCTTACAAATTTGCCAAAAAACTCTCTTTATTTGATATGTGTTTGGTATCAACACTTTTCGCTATTTATTTCCCATTCTTTCACTACTTATCGAGCTTTGCTATAGATCCAACTATGGAAATTTATTCTGTATTTAAGCAAGTAAATGAATTTTCTATGCCTTTGTATGGAGCTTTTATCATTTCATGGATAGTAATTAGTGGATTAATTTATTATTTACTTGGTAAAATTTCAGGATTTAAATTCGCAACAAAACTTGGAATACCTACTTTAGTTCTATTCCTTGGATTTTTTCCATTAGTTGTAACAATTCCTGAATATTCTCTGTTACTTGTATTAATTGGCACAGTTGCATTAATTGCAATAATAGTACAAGTCAGAATTAATTTAATGCAGAAAGAATAAACAATAAATTACAAATAATATTCCTTTAAAATTTCACTGTTATGTGAGATCCACAGTAAATGAATAAATAATAATAATAATAATAATATAATTATACAAGAAGCTTCGGGAAATGAGGTTTCTTGTTTTGTAACACATTTTTATAATTTTTTTATTTATTGGTATAATACTGAAAATAGGATATTGGCTGACAAAATAATAAAATATAAGTTTTAACTTCGCTAAGTTCATAAAAACAAGATTTTCTAATGCGGGATCGTCTAATGGTAGGACAGAGGCCTTTGAAGCCTTCAATCTAGGTTCGAATCCTAGTCCCGCAACCAGTAAGAAGAAGAGAAAAAAACAAAAATTTTAAAGAACTTTTTATAACTCAAATGGTCGTTCTGGTTGTAGTCAACTTAAGTCGCCTTAAATTACTCAGAACGGCCATTAAAAAAGACGATTCATCAATTTGACTACAACTACAATATACAAAACTCATAAAGAAAAGGTAATGGTCATGGACTTTTCATCTCTAGTTTGCTATGCTTATAGCAGTTATGAAAACTAAAAAGACACTCTCAAATATCTGTTGCTGTTTAACCAACTTCTCTTTTTGGGAGTGTTTTTTGTGTACCTAAGTTAGAATAAATAAATAAATAAAAACAGAACCTCCCACCAGGGAGTTTTTTTTATTGCATAAATTTTTAAAAAAATATGAAAAACAAAATCAAAACAATTAAAAACAATTTAATAAAACAACACGAACATATTAGAAAAACTCATTTGTTTGAGATAACAAGAGAAATCAAACATAATAGGTTTATCCGAAATCCTATCATTGGTGATAAAAATACAATAATAATTTTAGACAGGTATCACCGGTTTAATGCCATTAAGTCTCTCAGCTTAATGGCGTCGCCGGTGTATCTTTGTCGATTATAACAATAAAAAAATCAAAGTTACAGCGTGGAGAAAAGGAGAAAAAATAACCAAGAAATTAGTAATTGAAGCATATTTATCTGGTAAATTGCTTAAACCCAAAACGTCAAAGCATTTTATACCATACAGATCACTTAAGATAAAAATTCCGTTAAATAAATTAATTTAAGAAGAACATTATGAAATACAATTCTTTACTATCAACAATAGGAGATACTCCCATTGTAGAATTAAAAAATTATTCATCTAAAAGTGTAAAAATCTTGGCGAAACTAGAAGGTAGTAATCCTGGCGGTTCTGTTAAAGACAGAGTTGCCTTTTTTATGATTAAAGACGCTCAACGAAAAGGTCTTTTAATACAAGGGAGCGAAATAATTGAAGCTACTAGTGGCAATACTGGAATAGGTTTGGCCATGCTATCGGCAGTTTTTGGATATAAATTTATCGCCGTGATGCCCGAAAGCGTGAGCATTGAAAGAAGAAAGCTATTAGAAGCATATGGAGCGAAGATAATATTAACTGATGGCGAGAAGGGAACAAATTATGCGATTAAAGTAGCTAAAAAAATAGTTAAAGAGAATAAAAAATACATTATGCTTGATCAGTTTAACAACTTTTCAAATGTAAAAGCGCATTACGAGACTACGGGTGTCGAAATTATTCGAGATGTACCAAAACTTACATACTTTGTTGCAGGAATGGGAACCGGCGGAACATTGATGGGTGTTGGTGAAAAACTGAAAGAATATCGAGATGATATTCAGGTGGTTGGAGTCGAACCAAAACCATTTTCAAAAATTCAGGGATTGCGGAATATGAAAGCATATACCCCAACAATATATAAAGAATCAAATCTTGATCAAAAACTGATTATACCTGATGATAAATTAGCCTTTGATTTAGCGAAAGATATCTTTAGAAAAGAGGGAATTTCTGTCGGTATTTCATCTGGTGCGGCACTTTGGGGAGCTATAGAGATAAGTAAAAAAATTAACAGCGGGGTGATTGTTACATTATTTCCTGACAGAGGGGACAGATACACCAGTACCGCTCTGTTTAATAATTATTAATCAAAGTAGCCGGAAATTTTATTTTTACTGCTGGTCAGATTCATCTTAAACCTAAAGGTGAATTGCTTACTGGTATAGTTGAGTAAAAAATGCATCAAGTGATGAAAAATCTTGAAGCAGTTTTACAAGAATCAGGAGTGAATTTCTTTGATGTTGTAAAAACAATAGCATATATTACAGATAACTCAATATTTCGCCGAATTAATACTGTCTATTTAGAATATATGAGAGATCCATACCCTGCCAGAGAAACTGTTGTTGTCAAATCATTACCCATTGTGGCCGAAATAGAGATAAACATAGTTGCGGTTAAGAAATAAATTCCTTACTCGCGCCCAAAGGGTGAGGAAATCGCGCGCGCAAAAAATAGCGGAGGCGTGGCGGGTAAGGACGCCGCGCTGAAGCAAGCGAGCCGAGCGAAGCGAGGCGAGCTAACCAAATGAAGTTCGACATTTTCGATAAACGGCCAACCAGTTTTTAAGAAAATTCCAACTTCGTGAAAGCATTGATAATAAATGCAATTAAGACTTAGTCAGGTTTGAGCTACAATTCCCCTTGTTTTCGGTAAGTTAATAAATTTATTGAAAAATTAGTATAAACTGCAGTTCGAATATAGATTGCTATTTAACCTGTACAGAATATATAGTTGACCATATAAATAATAGTTCAAGCCAGAAATCACTTATCTGTTGTTATTTTCTGATGATTCGATAAAATCTTTTAACCATAAATCATACTTATCTCCATATTGTTTCTTCTTCTTACTGTAGAAATTCTGAATTACTCTACCGAAATTTAACAATCGATATGCAATTATTTTTACTTCTGTTTCAGTGAGTTTACGTTTATAACATTTTTCAAACATCACTCGAATTTTATCGAGATATTCTTGAGATGGTTCACTCATATTAATAAAGTAACAAATTAATACTTTATTAAATGACAGGACTCGGTTAATTAATATGTCAGAAGTGCAATTTCTCGTAACTTGGGAGTATAAAAAACGTAATAGCCTTATGAATATAAACCAGTTGGAAACAATTGAAGATCTTAAGAAATTATTTATATTGTTGAACGAGCCTATATTTAAATATGTTTATACCAGATGCGGATACAATCGGGAAACAGCTGAGGATATCACACAGGATATATTTATCAAAGCTTCGGAAAAACGTGCTCAATTTAATAAAAATAAATCGACACTTAAAAATTGGATTTATATTATTGCCCGAAATTATATAATCGATCTTTACAGAAAAAAGAAAGGAATAATAAGCGGTTACAGTGACGATATTCAAGAAATTATTACTGAACAAAGTACAAGTGATGGTAACGAAATGATGATAGAAACAATAATCGAGAGCCTTGATAAACTAAAGGAACAAGAAAAAGAAGTAGTAATTCTAAGATACATACAAGAGCTTGAAATTGAAGAGATAGCGAAAATTATTAACAAAAATCATATAGCAACAAAAGTAATGATTCATAGAGCAATAAAAAAAATAAAAGATATAGTAGATTCTCAAAAATGAACGAAGAACAACTAATAAAACAACTGAATAGAATCAATCCTAAGCCAAGTAAAGATTGGCAGGAGAGGGTTATTAAGCATTTTGATAATTTTGTAACTCCTGAACCCAAATTACGTAATAGCTTTTCGAATATATTTAATTTTTTAAAACTGTCTAATATGAGCCCAAAACTCAAAGCAATAATATCCGTAATAACGGTAGTTGCAACTCTCGGTGCAGGAACAGGAACAATTTATGCTTCCGACTCTGCTAATCCAGGAGATTTCCTTTACGGTTTAGATAAAACCGTAGAAAGTATTCAAAGGACATTTACATCAGACCCAGTAAAAAAAACTGAATTGGAACTAGCAATCATGGATGAAAGAGTTCTCGAGTTGAAGAAATTAAGTGAAGATGATAATTCAGAAGCTGTATCAGAATTAATTTCCGAAGTCGAAGCACAACAACTAAGACTTCAAGAGAGATTTCAGGAAATGAATCAATTGAGAACAGAAAACAAGATTCAAACTCAAGAACAACAGCAAGTAATGGAGAAATTACAGGCCAAAATACAAGTACATGAGGAAATAATGAATCAGATTCAAACTCAATTAAAATCAAATGTTGATAACTCTAATTCTGAGAAATTGAAACAACTTCAGAATAAGTATTCCGAAGAGACTCAAAATCAAAATCAAAACGATGGTGATACCCAGAATCAAGAACAGGAGCAAGAGCAAAATCAGAACCAAAATGACACTCAAGATAATAGTAACAGTACCAATCAAAATACTATACGACAGCAAGGTCAAAATTAATCTTGATTAAAATGAAATTGAAAGAGGCGATTAATTCATCGCCTCATTTTTGTATTTTTTTATTATACACCACATTATCTTTAAAACACCAAAGGGGTATTGACCCACTTAAAAGAAGATGTTAATATTATAATGGGTAATCACCCATTTAATTTATTATATTAAAATTATGCCAAATCTAAATGGAGCAGGTCCTTTAGGACAAAAGCTAATGACTGGTAGGAGCATAGGTATGGGACGTGAAAGAGATAAGGGAATGGAAGGAAAAAGACATGGTGGAAGCAAGGAATGTACTTGCCCCAAATGTGGTTATAAAGAACCACATACAAGAGGCATACCTTGTTCGGAAAAGAAATGTCCTAAGTGCGGAACATTAATGAAAGGTGTTTTCTGCTCGTAAGTACTTTTGTAAGGTGTAATAAAGTAATGCATTTACTACCCCTATTTTTTAATTTTTAATTTTAAAACACATGCGGCAAAGATGTAGAAGAAGGATTGGGATTAACTTTAATGAGATTTACTTTAAGCCAAAAGGAATTCCTTTAAGAGAACTTGAAGAAATAACAATTACAGATGAAGAGTTAGAAACAATCAGGCTGAGATATATTGAAAAAATGGATCAAGAAGAATCTGCAAAGAAAATGGGTATATCTCAAAGTCAGTATCAAAGAGATTTGACTTCTATTCTGGAGAAAATCACAAAAGCTCTTATAGAAGGTTATGCTATTAATATAGCAAAAACAAAGTAATTTTTCTTATTTCAATCTTAACTAAAATATTGTTTTCAGTATATCTCAATGAACATTGAAATATCTTTTATAAACATAATATGAATGATATTACATAGAAGAAGATCAAAAATTTACAAAAGCTTTTTGTCTTAAATAAAATAAAAATCCTCGAACTTTTATATGAAGAAACTTGAGTTTGTAAAATGATAGAGAAACTTAGAATGGAGTATAACCATCCTATTTCATCATCTTAAAATTCTTGTAAACATGATATATTTAGAGAATACAAGAAATGGCCAGCATATTATGTACCGATTAGTAGGATTCAAAAAAGTTGTAGTAAAAGATTTAATAGATAGAAATGAAAGTACTTAGATTAGGTGCAGTGTTGTGTTCAGAGTGTCTAGTAATCAAGCCAAGATAACTGAAGATCGAAAGAGAATAACCTTAGCTTGTCACAGAGAATATCACAATAAAGATAATAAAAAAGAATGAATAAATTAAGTGATTAAAAAAGCGAAATTAAGTGAGATGGATTTTGTAAAGCTTAGAGAGGATTTCTCTTGCAGCTCTTTAAGTAAAAGTTTATATTATAGCATCTTTATTATTCCAACGAAATTAAACTTCTTTAAAGTGGAGCAGAAACTTGTTCTTCCCTTATCACATTGAACTTCCAGAGTCTGCTTTTAGTGTAACTCCAGAAGCTTTCAATACCGTTAATGTGGTTTCTTCCTCTTAAAAATCATTTTCAGAGTAGTGGATTCTGTAGTGTTTATATCAATGAAGACAAGACTGTCGTAGCTTTTCCAGCCATTTGTATATACTATTGAATCACCCAGTACTTTACCTTTGATTATTGGTAGTAAGATTTCTCTAGAACAGTTATTGATGAATTGTCTGTAAACTTTACCATTTCGTTTAAAAAGACATATAACTGAAGTTTTACCACTTGTTCCACGACCTCTTTTTCTACGAATTCTTTGAGCTCCGAAATAACTCTCATCTACTTCAATCTAGCCATACCATCATATTTTGTTAGGTTTCGAGTTAAATGATCTTAAGTAGCAATTTTTGGTAAATATTTTATATAATTATTATGGAAATCCAAGTTAAACTGGCAGTTTGAGTAGCGTAGAAATCCTCACTTAAATACTTCAGCAACAATTAAAATTGTCTTCCGAAATACATGCACGTTTTAAATACTTGTTTTTCATAGGATAATAATCATTCTTAATATACTCCAGCTTTTCTATGCTTTACAATATCCATACAAGAAACAATACGAAGAAGTGTGTATTTCTTAATCAGAAAAAGTAAATCTAAAAACAAAATCAGAATTGATTAAGTCAAAAGATTTCTTGCAAGAAGCAAATAAATATTTACAAAAATACATAATTTAGTATAATTTAAAAAGAACGCATAGTAGTTTAGATTACTTGACATCATTTGAAAAAACTCAAGTCATTGTAATAATAAACTTTTTAAATTATCATTATACTAATTAAAAATCAGAATAAAAGCTTCTTTTTTATTTTTTCCGCATATACTGTTGATTTCATTATTAACTAAAAAAGACCGCTGAAATGCAGTTTTTTTATATAAATTACTATATAATGGAGATGGAAGAAATAAAAAGCACTATTATAGTAGAATCTACTTTGGATATTGAACTCACAATTATTCATCTATTTTTTATGAACTAGACTAGCCACACATGCGCCAAATATAATTTAGGATAATTTGATAATAAAAAATAAAATATTATTTTCAGATATAATAACGTGAAGTGAAAATCTCAGTTGTAAAGTAATTGTTTTTTAACTTAATTGAGGGAATTTACATTCATTTAGATAAAACATATGAGCAACATACTGCATTTTCAAAAACATGGATTAATTGATGATTTTACGTTTAAACCAAAAATGACAGTTGGAATACACGGAATTCTTGGATCATTCAATGATCAGGCTTGGAACACTTTTGTTAGTGAAGATATACCAGATGTTTCAACACATTTCCAAATTGTAGAACTAGTGGAATCAGAAAAAGTACTGCGTGCTGTTAGTCACAAAGAAGTCGATATAGGAATTTTTGCTTTCGCAAACTCTGGATCAGGTGGATACCTAGCATCCGTTGAAGCAATGGGAAAATATAATTATCGTGTTTTAGCTCAATTTACTATGCCAATAAATATGTGTATGCTTGTTCATCCTACTATTAATTCAATTGATGAGATTAAATTATTTTTCGGACATCCAGTAGCTATAAACCAATGCAGAAAGACATTAGTTAATCGTTGGCCAAACATTCCTATAAAAAGTGGTAGTGATGGGATGGATACTGCACTTTCAGCAAAACTTTTATCCGAAGGGAAAATCTCCAAAGAAAATGCAATTTTTGCTTCTAAACGTGCAGCAGAGAGATATTCACTAAAAGTTTTGTTTGAGGGTGTTCATCATGATCCAAATAATGCTACAGCATTTGTAATTATTACACATTATTAGGAATAATTCATCATTTTGTGTAGAATTAGTGTCTGATTTTTCAGAAAATCCTTTTTATTTTGATGCAAGAGTATATTACAATTGATGTCTTTGACGTATAAACATACTGAATATTGCAAATACTTGATAATCAGGCATTGATGTAATATCTAAAAAATTAGTTTTAACTGAAAAATTTATTGATGTGTAAGTAATTCCTTAGTTTTATCCAACTCTCTCATCAATTTGTTAACAAATTGAATGAGTTTAGAAATTGTGAGGATCAAGTAAAATAAGAATGTGTTTTACTTAGATTTTCCGCCTTCGGTGAACTAAATATATCCACACTTCACTTTCTCGATTATATTTAATTTAATGTTCTACAGAATGTCTACTTATATTTATTAAAATACCTATAGCGATCATTGAAGTTATTAGAGAACTTCCACCATAGCTTAAAAAAGGAAGTGGCATACCAGTTAGAGGTATTAATCCGACATTAACACCTAAATGTATTAAAGCTTGTATACTTATCCATATAGTTATTCCTGATGCTAATAATACACCTAATTTATCAGGAGCATTTCTGGCTATCTTGAAGCCTTGAAACATAATCCAAATAAAAATTGCAACCAAAATTACACTTCCCAAAAAACCAAATTCTTCTGCATAAACTGCAAATATTGAATCAGAAAATGCAGTTTCAGTTAGATAAGAAAATTTCTGCTTTGACTGAGCAAATCCTTGACCAAAAATTTGGCCTGTACCCACGGCAATTAAAATTTGTCTTAATTGATAATCACGTCCAAGAGGCTCAGATAACTCTCCAGTTATAAGAAAATTTATAAATGATTCTAATCTTTCCAGTCTATAAGGCACAAATACTCCTGCAAATATACCAGAAATAAACATAGTAATAAAAATTCCAAAAGTACCAATTATATTCAAAATATCTGTACCTGAAATTATTCCAATAAGAACAGTAGTAGACATATCAGGTTGCAATATTATTAAAAAACAAAATATTCCTAATATCAATAAAAATGGTAGTAAATTATAAAAAATATAATGTTTTATTAAATTTTGTTTAACCTTTTGTAGACTAGGTTTAGAGAGCCAAGAAGATAAATAGATAACAATAATTAATTTAGCAACATCAGATACTTGAAATTTTATGAAATCTAAATCAAGCCATCTATGAACATTCGTATTAGGATCTGGAGGAAGTATCAGTACTATGATAAGCAATAGTATTGTTAAAATTATACCTGGCACGATTAATCTGGGATAGAAATGATAATCTATGTTATAAGTTATCAGAAACACAACTAATCCCAGTACAACAAATTGAAGTTGTTTTATAAAATAATGATAAGGTGGCAAGCCTTGACTTGTAGCTACAGGTACACTACCGCTAAATATCATTAAACAGCCAAAAATTACTAATGCAATTATAACAAGAAACAGTTTTCGGTTTCCGCGACTTAGATAACCTGATTTATTTCTACTAATTAATTGTCTCTTTTTTCTCATCATCATTATATTTGTCATCTTTCTCTATAGTATAATAATTTCATACAAATTATGGAATCAAAGAAAGATATAAAAAAAATAACTGCTAATATGCATCTTGATTATCTAAACAATCATTATCCTGAGATTGCAAATTATCTTCAATTAAAATATGGACTTCATTGCATAAATTGTTTTTTGGCTGGAGACGAAAATTTAGAACAAGGTGCAGCAGTACATGGAATAGTAGGCAAAGATTTCGAAGAATTACTTAAAGATGTAAATCGGTTAGTAAATTCTAAGTTTTAGGTCTTATTTTATAGGCTTGAAGTTTCTTTGTTGATTTCATTGGATATAATCAAAATCAACTGAAAACTATCCTATCCGCTTAACAGCTTTACATCATTTATACACAAAACTCGCCATCTTTATAAATAATTTTTCTTTTTCCATTTTTCCAAATTGCTTCCACTACTCTATTCTGTTTCATTATTATATCTGTATGCTCTGGTGATTTATTGAAACCTATATCTTCTAAGTCAATTTCAGAAAGCATATTTACATCACCATCATAAGCTTCGTTATAAGAAGTTCCCAAAGCTAAATGAGTGTTACCCCATTCACCGCCAAAATTTTCATCAAAAAGCGTTGTTGCCATAAATTTATCTATTTTTGAAAATCGTTTATCAGTTAATGAAAATTCTCCAATTTTATTTGCATTTTTTTGCTTAATAAGTTGAATTAGTAGTTTTTCATTTTTCTCTGCCTTTGCCTTTCTTACTTTTCCTTTTTCAAATTCTAGATAAATATTTTTTATTATATTTCCATATCTATAAAGCGGAAAATCAAAATAAATTTTTCCTCTAGTTCCTCGCCAGTCAGGAGATGTAAATATTTCAAAGCTTGGTATATTTCTACCACCACCACCCATCCATCTTCTTTTTTCTCCAATAGTTATCCATAGGTCTGTGTTTTTTGCAGTAATATGCAATTTATGAATTTTTAATTCTGTAAGTTTTTTTTGAAGATTATTTATAGTCTGAGATACCTCTCTCCATTTAGAAACTGGATTTTTATGATTTAAAAAACATGCCTTCTCTATTACTTCCCAGTATGCTTTTTCAGAGAGCTTTGCTTCTTTGGCTAACCCATTAGTTCCATACAATGCAATTGTCCAGGTTAATTTTCCTGCATCTTCTTTTTTCTCCATCCACTTGCGAATAAGCGTTTGCTTCTTATTAACTTTTATAATTTTTTTTGGATCAACATATTTTAGATAAAATGGATCTTTGTCTCCATAAAGATAAATTCTATGATCAAATGTATCTATAAGACTCTTATGATATTTTTTCGGAAAAAATTCTAGTTGATGATCTTTTGCTAATGCAAAAAATATTTTTGTAAATTCTTCATCTGAAATTTGTAAAATGGGGTAAGCTTCGTTTTCTAAAATTCTTTTGTAAACCTCTAGAGCTAAAGGTAATGCGGCTATATCAAGTTGTAGGTATACAACTTCCTTTTTCTTTATGCCTTTACCTCCACCAAGTGCAAAATTTACCAAGACACTAGAATATTTTTCTAGAAATTTTTTAGCTGGTTTGTACATATGTTAGTAAGTTGTAAAATAAATAATTTTGGTCAGTATTATAGCAGATATTAGACGTTAGGTATTAGTTGTTAGATATTAGGACGTTTAGGTTGTTAAGTAAAATAAAAATAAAAATAAAAAACAAATTGAAAATTAGTATATTTTAGAAAGATTTAGGTAAGTCAATTATGAATTAGTACTTAAACTCAATTTAAATGTTTAAACTGCTCACAATTGGAAAAATTAAAAAGTATTATCTAGTAAATCATCTCAACCTTTGCCATTAAGAACAGGTATAACCAAAGAATAAGAGGATTTAATTATATATGAACGTAAAGCTTATAAAAATACTCTTTGAAATTTAGTATACCCTTAATAAAAAAATATCAAATTTCTATCGGATAAAATTACAGTAATTGAAAGGAAAGACTCTAATGGAGGAATCTTCTATTCAAGTTTCAAAAGTATCTAAAAGGTACTCTACAATGTATCGTTATCTAACAATTATATTATAAATTTAAATTACTCCGAATGCTAATTTTAATTACTTTTATTTACAGTTTGAACTTATACAACAAAATATGTGTAACCCTTCTGACGGCAGGCCTTCAACTATCAGCATTTAACTAAATGCTACATAAAACATACTTAAGCTACTTTTTCTAATCAAGCTATCCAGTCAATTCTATAATACTTTCTCCCTTTCAAATTTTTTGGCAAGTATTCTTGCTTGATCTTTTTTCCTGTTTCCTTTTCTACTAGCCATGGATACCTCACATGATCTTTTCCATAACCTAAATTCTTCATAATTTTATTTTCTGGATTTCGAAGATGCAGTGGTATTGGATCTAAGTTTTCCTCATCTATATCACGTAGCGCTTCTCCAATACCTACAGTTGAGGCAATTGATTTCTTGCACGTAGCTAGATATGTCGCGACTTGAGCTAAAATAAGCGTTGATTCAGGCATACCGATCATGTGTACTGCCTGCATACAAGTTGTTGCCAAAACTAAAGCAGTTGGCCTAGCATTTCCTATATCTTCTGAAGCGAAAATTACCATTCTTCTTGCTATAAACATTGGATCTTCACCAGCTTTTATCATTCTTGCTAAATAATGAAGTGTAGCATCAGGATCAGATCCTCGCATACTTTTTATAAATGCAGAAATCGTATCATAATGCCAGTCGCCTTTTTTATCATAAAAAACTGCCTTTTTCTGGATAGCTTCTTCTGCTACCTTTAACGTTATCTTTCTAGAAATTGAAGCAGCAAGCTCAACGGCGTTTATCAAAGTTCTGGCATCCCCATTTGCATATTTCAAAAAATACCTAAGAGCTTTATCATCCCATTTATTATGTTTATAAATTGAGATTGCTTTATTTAAAATTTTTTCTAGGTTTTCTTCTGAAAGTTGTTTAAAGACATAAACTTGACTTCTCGAAACTAGTGGGGCAATCACATGAAAACCTGGATTCTCTGTTGTTGCGCCAATAAGTGTAATAGTTCCGTCTTCTACAAAAGGTAAAAATGCATCTTGTTGTGCCTTGTTGAATCTATGAATTTCATCAACAAAAAGAATTGTATCTTTTCTATATAATTGTTTATTGTCTTTTGCGTTTTTAACAATTCTTGTCACATCTTCTTTTTTGCCAGTAACCGCAGAGAATGGCTCAAAAAGACAATCTACATTATTTGCGATAAGCCTTGCCAAGGTTGTTTTACCAGTACCAGGCGGTCCCCAAAAGATCATTGACGCTACATTACCTGTCTCAATCATTTTTCTGATTGGTTTTCCTTTTCCAATAAGATGCTCTTGACCAACAAAGTCAGCTAAAATTTTGGGACGTAATTGTTCTGCAAGTGGAATGGACATAATGAAAAATCAAAATTTAAAAATTACCACACAGATAATAATCCACATTTGGGAGAAAAGCCAAAAGAAAATAATAAATAACAAATAATCTCCCTAAAAAAGATTCTCTATCTATCATCATGTATCAAGACAGATAAATAGAAAAACCCTATAGTGGACAAAATATAAATCGTAAACTACCTATACAAACTTTTATTTATGTTACAATAAAACCCTACTCTCTACTCCATATTATTTATTATCTAATATCTACCATACTTCCTTTATGCTAAAATTAAATTTATTACAATAATTATAACAGAAGTTTCAAATGAGCTTGAGAAAAAAATTTCGCATATTATTATTCTTTCTGGCCTTAGTTGGGCTAATTCTTTCACTATATCTGGTTTATGAATATTATCAAGACAAACCAATTACTTGCCCTATTTCATTGGTAAATACCTGCGAGACTGTTAAGCAAAGTGAAAATTCTACACTACTTGGTGTGAAGCTCCCAGTTTTTGGTTCGTTATATTTTATGATCTTGCTCGTTAAGTTAGGCATTTATATCTTTTATGACCAAATAAAAAATTTTTTCTTCATTTCCAGAATACGACACAGCAAGAATCAGATTATATTATCTATAAAACAAATAATGCAGCCAAAATTTTATGATCTTGGTTTATTTATTTGTTTGCTTTGGGGAATTTCTTTTGAAACTTATATGACATACATTCAGATATTTAATATAGAGGCTATTTGTAAATGGTGCATCATGATCGAGATAATAGTAGTTCTTATGTTTTTTATAAATATATTAGAATTAGTAACATGGAAAATTAAAAAAATCTAATAGCATGACTTACGCATTTAGGCAAAGTACTTAAATATAAGAATGATTTAATTAATTAAATTATCGGAGACTTTGATCGATCTCGAGATCCGTCAATCAGAGCGAGATTTCATTCTGGAATATAAATTCCGATACAATAACTAAATTCGAATTTACATTTGTATTTTTCAATCTGACTAGGTTCAGATTTATTTATAATCTAACTTAAAAAGATAGAGAATTAAAGATAAAAGAATTTTATTTACATGCGTGACTCCTGCTTAGAGTTAATAAGCTACATACTACATAATATTCTTTTTCCTAAGATTCCCTAATAATTTTGTATAAAATCTTAAATTATGAATTGTTGCTAGTCGAAATCCTGCAAGTTCTTTTATTTTCATCAAATATCTAAGATAAGCTCGTGAATAATTCCGACATGCCTCGCAGTCACAATTGTTATCGATTGGTTTTTCATCAAATTCATAATCACTTTTTTTTATTCTCAATACAGAATAATTCTCAAAATTTGTATCCCCTACTCCTTTTGTCACATAGAGATATCCGTGACGTGCATTTCTCGTTGGTAATACACAGTCAAATAAATTCCAGCCCCATTTTAAACACTTAACGATATCATCAGGAGTACCAACTCCCATAGCATAAGCTACTTTATTTTCAGGAATTAGCGAGGCTAAATATTCTCCAACTTCATCGCGTTTATCTATTTCATCATAAGGACTTCCTCCCCAATTATAACCATCAAAACCTATGTTTTCTAACTCCTCAAAACAATATTTTCTAAGTTTCAAATCATTGCCACCTTGGACCACTGCAAATAATAAAGGTCGTTCTTCACCTGTAGTTTGTTCAAAATCTTTTTTTGTCAAATGGTGAAGTTTTAAGAATTCTTGCTTCGAACGTCTAGCCCAATCACAAGTTCTATTAACTGCTTTAATAAGCTCAGTTTTACTTTTGTGCCCATAAGTTGGTTCATCAAGAACTGTACAAATATCCGCTCCAATTTTATATTGAATTTGCTGACTAGACTCAGGAGTTAATTTAAAAGTCTTGCCAGAAGTTTTATTTTTAAATATACATCCTTCATCAGTTATTTTATTTTCTTCTATATTACTTGCATAAATTAATGAGAAAACTTGAAATCCGCCAGAATCACTAAGAATCGGCCTGTTCCAGCCGATAAATTTATGAAATCCGCCAATCTTTGTTAAAAAATCGCTTCCCAGTTTTTGTTCTATATGAAGTGTTGTTGTCACGATTTCTTTTACTCCAGAATTTTTGGCATCTTCAAATGAAATCGAGTTTATTGAACCATAAGTTGCATCAGGCATAAATGCCGGTAGATCTATAGTCCCATGTAATGTTTTAATTTTTATTATTTTTCTTGTCATATTATTTTTTTAATTGGTCACTAGTATAGTTTAATCATGGAAGATTGAACCAACGTAGTGAGATAGCTATTGGCTTAGCCATTCCATCATCGCTATAGGATATCAAGATAAGCTCATGTCTCACTTGAACTTACATAGTATTGATCTTTACCGTTAATCCATTATTAATTCATATATTAACTTCCATTCTTTTAAAGTTAATTCTGATGCTCTAACTGTTCCATTTAGTTTATGTTCTAAAAGAAAGTTTATTAATTTCATTTTATCAATTTTATAGATCGACGATAGTGTATTTACCAAAGTTTTTCTTGGACTTCTATAGCCGTTTTTTATGAATTTTATTATATTATTATTATTCGCTTTATTCTTTGGAATGATTTTTATTAGTCCGCCATCCACTTTAGGTTCTGGAAAAAATTCTTCTTTTTTTATAGTTAGCAAATATTCTATTTCTCCAAAAATTCGCACATAATTTGAAAGAAAAGTAGCTTTTGGTGGCATTGCCACATAATTTTTTGCCACTTCTTTTTGAACTAAAAATACCATTTCTTTTGGCTGATTCTCTAGAGAAAGAAACTTTGAAATAACTTTTTTGCTGATATTATAAGGTAATGATCCAATAACAGAATAGTCACCAAGTGCTAGATCCTCTATATTAAATTCTAAAATATCTGCTTTTATTAGGCTAAAATTATTAAAACTTTCAAATTTAGTTTGCAAAGGCTCGTATAATAATTTGTCTATTTCTACAGATATGACATTGAAATTTTTATCTAACAATTTTTCAGTCAGAATACCAGCACCAGGGCCTATCTCTATTATGTTTTTTGTATTGAAATCTAAATAAGAAATTATTTTTTCTGCAGTACTTTTATATTTGAGAAAATTCTGGCCAAAGGATTTTTTGAAAAAGTGGCTTGACATCTATTTTCTTTTTACAAAAAGATATAGAAGAAATGGAATGGTAATAGCTAAAAAAACTATCCAGACAAGAAAATTACTAACGAGGCCAAAAATATCCAAATATATAATGCCATTTACTACATACCCCCCTTTGAAAGGCCATCCGAGTGAAACAGGCGAAAGTGAAACCATAGCATTCATTATCAAATAATTAAAAATCCCAGACATTATTGTGGCAACAAAAATATATGGAAAAAATTTTTTTATAGTCTTATAAGTTTTACTTGACTGAGTATCCATTATTTTATTCTAACTCAGTTCTATCACTAACGCAATTTATAAAATGAAAATTTTGTTAAGAAGAAGAAAACGATTATTTTTTGGGATAACTTTCAAGAAGTTCGAATTTTCCAACACGCCTTTCTTTTCGTAGTTTCTTATAAGCTTTCATTGAAACTGTAATCTTTTCTACTTTACCATCCACTTTTACTTTTACTTTACGGAGATTTGGCTTCCAAGTTCTGATAGTCTTTGTAGCTTTAAATTGCCATTTTCCACCACCACCAGACGATCCACGTTGGTGTTTCTTTTGATAACCAAAACTTTTTTTTCTACCTGTAACTTCACATTTTTTTGCCATATATTTAACTTTTGGAAATTCTTTTAAACTAATAGTTGATTATAACATGAAAATCAACCTGTTAACAGATATAAAAATGTTATTGAAATTAAATATTAATTTCTGTAACAAAAAAATTAAAAAAGTAAAAAATATTTTATAATTTGTGAAATTTGCCTTCTCATTGGAAGATTGAGTATAATTATTGCTTGAACTCAATAATGAGTTAGTTTCAGAATCAATCATTGTGTTTCACTAAACATAACATATATTAAAATTATTAAATTTTGTAGAGCTATATCCAGACAATCAAGATTCAATATTTATATAAAAAAATAATTAAGGCCAATTATTAAATAAAAATGGCCCTGTCGTATAACGGTTAGTACATCGGGTTTTCATCCCGACAATCGGGGTTCAATTCCCCGCAGGGTCACAAAATTATATTTAAGTTTTGTAGGAATATATCCAGACAATCAAGGTATACTTCGCCGAAATACTCTAATCACTTTTAAAATTAGTCTAGATTTTGTTCCAAACCTTTTCATCTTTACCATCTATTCTCAAAAAATCAACGCTAGCAATATCATATTTTTTTATTTCTAATTTATATCTAAAACTTTCAGCATTATCAAGCCATACTTCATAATTAATTTTCTTGAATCGCTTATATATTTGAAATAATATGGCCAAAATCAAATACCTGTTCTATTTTCTTTTTTTACCAACATATCTTGAATTTCCGAGTAAATTAAATCATTCGCTTCTTTATCAACCCAATCATAAGTATAGATGGAACGCATAAATATATTTTTTCTTTTTATATCAATTCAACAATATGTTTTATTACATCTTCTATACATTTGGCAGGGTACCATCTCTCCTGGCTCTGAAGTAAACTAATAATAGGCCACAATTTTCAGTTAACCAGACACTTTACCAACCTACAGACAGCCCTATAATTTTAATCCATCACATAAACCAGACTCATCAGTTTTTACATGAAATGAACTATAAGAATCTTTCCATTTTTTTGTAGCGCATTAGAGAATTCAATCACAAAGACTGTAAATTATTTTTATTCTCTTCTTTCAAATTCGCATAATTTAAACTTACACCTACATAATTATTAAAAGTAATAATACCTACAATATCTTGAATATAATTTATACGCTTAGTTTTATATACAAAAATACTTACTAAAAGTTTTCATTCAAATTTATTTAATATTATAGTGGTAATTGTTGTATTAGTATCTGCAAATATTTTATAATATTTTCATTTTAAGTATTCCGAAATATTTATTTTGCATTTACCATTGAGTTCATACCCCAATAGCATGACAGGAGAAATAAATTATATCAGTGTGACTCCGGATCAATTTAAACCAATTTACCTGTCCACACAAAACCAGATATACTGAAACTTTTTTTTTATTTAAAGTTTACTTGTGTCTATTGTGGTGGATCTGGTGACTTTTCTATATTATCCTGTTTTAGTAGATTTATTTGAAAATAAAATAAAACATTTACGTACTACAATCAAATTATAACCACACTCTGATCGTTATCATGAAAAATTTTGTAAATAATTTTATGTATACTTTCTAATAAGTATCTAATCATTTCTTTGCCAAGGACCAGCATTTGGGTTATAATGAGCCCCATCTTTTCTAAGATTCTGATCTTTTACTTGATCTACGCTCGAGTCAGATAACTTTTTTGGCGGGTTTTGTTCTTCTGGATTGAAGTTAAAAACATCTAAATATTGTTTTGATTCTTGTAGTTGTCCAGGTGGATTTTGTGGTACGTTAATAGTGATATTAGTCTGTGGCTGGCTTGTTTGTTGTACAGGCTGAACTGACTGTAATGGCTGAGCTTCTGGAACTACTTCTAAGTTAATGTCATTAGTCTTCTCTTTTGCAAACATACTTTTCAGAATGGATTCTGAAACGATATCAAAAACAGTTACAACTATAATTGCGATTAATGTCGATGTTTCAAATATATATTGATTATGAGCTCCGAATTCAGGATGTGGCAAAATATTTTTAAATGGAGAATATACAAATTCTGAAAAAAAATAAACAAGATTTATAAATCCCAAATCTTCTGCACCTGTTATTTTAAATAAAAAGCGCAAAATTAATAATAATTCAATTATTTTAAATAAAGAATCAATTATATTAAATAATAATTCTCTAGAATCTTTCACTATAAGAGCCATAACAATCTTATGTGTGATTAACATAAATGTCAAAATCATGATTAGAGAAAGTATTGCTGAGCTTTCTAATTCCATCTTTCCTAAAAATAAATTCGGATAAACTCCTTCTAAAGGAACAACAAAAGGATAAGAAATAGTGTCAAACCAAAATTTAACAATTGGAGTGGATTTATTTGCATCAATCAAAGTGAAAAAAATTCTAATTAAGACTATTGCAAATAATAATATAAATATTCCAAATATAAATGCACGAATTTTCGGTCTCAAATTGTTGATATCCATGTTAGAAAAATTAAAATGCAAAATTAATAATTATAAATATTTTGTAGCGAATAGTCATTAGCAAGTAGTAAAATAGCTTTTATCTATTTACTACCCACTATCTATATACTAACTAAGTGCTTCCAATATTATAATAACTTAAAACCTACAACATAAAGAAAATATTTGTTATGAAGTAGTAAATTCTAATCCTCCCTCTTTTCAATTTCTAAATATTCTACCTTTTAATGCCCAATCTGTACAGCCTGTTATTTTTATATTTAAGAAAACTCCTAAAGGAATCTTTTCAAAAACTAAAACGTCCCTGTTATTTATTGTTTTACAAATTGTTTTTTGGGCTAAAACTTTGTATGGTAAACATTTGAGAATTTTTCCTATTTCAGCTTCTTTTTGTTCTCTAGAAGTTTTTCTCAAAATTTCATTGAGTATATATTTACGTTTTTCTTTTTCTTTATGAGAAACATCATCCTTCATCAAGCTTGCCTTCGTGCCATGTCTTTCCGAATATTCATTTATATATGCCATATCAAATTTCAGCTCTTTCATAGCTTTTTGGGTATCCAAAAATTGTTTCTCAGTTTCACCAGGAAAACCAACTATAATATCTGTTGTAATTACTATATCAGGTAATGCTTTTCGCAATTTCAAAATTATATTTTTATATTCTTCATAAGAATAATTCCTATTCATTCTTTTCAAAATTTCATCATTTCCGGATTGTAAAGGCAGATTTATAAATGGTCTTAAATGTCTTGCCTTACCAAAAAATTCTATCAATTCATCTGAAAAATACTGTGGATGAGGAGACGTAAAACTCAGCCAATAATCACCTGGCACTTTGTCAAGTTCAGTTAGTAACTCTAAAAAATTTAAAATAAAATTGTGATCCTTGACTTCTTTCAACTTCTGGGTATCCGCTTTTAGTTGAGGTTTTTGGATTTTATCTTTTGGCCTAGTCCATCGATTTACAATTTGCCCTACCAAAGTTATATCTTTGTAACCATTTTTGATTAACTCAGAATATTCTTTATGAATTGACTCAAACGATCTGCATACTTCGCGTCCTCTTGCGTATGGTACAATACAATAAGCACAAAAATGATCACAACCAGTGCTGATTGGCAAGTATGCTTGAAATTTATTTTTGTATTTCGGGATAATATCGAAAAATTCTTCATAATCATTCATTTTATTTTTCTTTATAATTGCATTCATAAAACATGGAAAATCCATTGTCTCAACAATATAATCCAACCACGGCATTTGCTTTTTTAATTTTGTTTTCCATTTTTTATTGTGTCTTGACTGTTTAGAGTCCCACATTCTTCTGGCCATGCAGCCAGTAAGAATAGTAACTAAATTAGGATTATTTTCTTTCAGATTTTTTATAACAGGACCAAGTCCAAGAATTCTATCTTCCGCTTTTTGCCTAACAGAACAGGTATTAAAAATAACAACATCTGCATTTTTGATAGAATTTACTTTATTCAAATAATTATTTTTTAGGATTTTCTCAAAACGCTCAGAATCAGAATAGTTCATAGCACAGCCAAACGTTTGAATGTAGAATTTTGATCTGGAATAGATTTCTTTCATTGAAAAATTATAGATAGCAAATAGTTAAAAAAATGGATGGAAAATTCTGAACCACAGTAAAAAACTTAATTGCTGGAATAGATATCTATTATAGTCAACAATGGATTGTTAAACCAATAATTAATTTCTGTTGCCATTTTTTATAAAGAGTCTTATAAAAATTAAAGAGGATTTTGACTCAACTCTCTCATCAATATTTTATAAATATTATCACTTATATGGTTTAAACGCCACTCTGATACTTTTAAATGTTAAATGTTATCTATAAAATACCTAAGAATTTATCTAAATTTTTTCCATCAGAAATTTTTAAACGGTTTATATAATTGTTTTTCATAGTCTCGTAAGGTATTTTAAAACATTTACAATGTGCTAGTCTTTACAAGCCCATTATCAAAATTACATATAAAATTGAGTAGTCAATATTTATCAAAATAGGAGTTAAAGTTAATGAAAATCATAGGCCAAAAGTGAAGCTTACATAATTTCTAGAACCTAAAACCTATTAACTACATTCTGGATTAAAGTATCTCATAATATAAAGTCACAGTCACACTTAGTTCATTTGTTCCTGGCTGGATTGTTATATCACTTGCTGATTCAGAACTTGGACTTTTAGTTGTACTGAGACTCCCTGCTTCATCATATACATAATAATATGGTTTATCTCCATTAAACGATATATCTACCAGATCACCAAGTTTTAAACCAGCAGTATTAGCAATAACATCTTTTTTGGATTTTGCATCATCGATTGCTTCTAGTTTTAATTCTTCAAGTATCGCTTCTTTATTCTCAATCACAAATGATAAACTTCTTACCTCATTTAAATTTGCTTCACTGGCTGCAGTTATAACCTTCCCAGTCATATTATCTTCTTTATTCAGGTTTTTAATTGTTACTTTCAAAGCTATATTTATAGTATAACCAGTAATTTTTGAAGTTTCGTAATTATAATTAGGTGAAATATCATAATGAGAAGTTTTTATATCTTCTTCTGCTATACCAAGCACTTTAATTTTATCTATTGCATTATTAATTCTATCATTCGCTTGTTTTTGAATTGTTTGAACATTTGTACCATCTAAAATTGTACCTACTGTTATAGTCGCCTGATCTGGGACAACATATCTCTTCGCTTCACCACTTACTGTATAAGTTCTCTTTTCTTCTGGAATAAGATTATTGATGTTATGAGAAAAAATAGCAACACTTATAAATATCAGAAATAAAATTAGTACAAAAACGAAGGTCGCTTTTGATCCAAATCGAATTAATTGTTTAATAAGGTCTTTAATAAATGGATGCATAAGAATAAGTTAAAAATTATAAAACAAAAGTAATGAATAAAATTAATTAATATTTTATCTTAGCTTAGCAGATAATTTGAGAAAAGTAAATCATAATAAGCTCGTGTTATCCACTATAATATAAACTTTCTGCATTAACCAATAAACATTCAAGAAATTTTTAAAATAAGAATTGTTAGGCAAAATTAAATATTGATCTTTTAACTTCTTAGTCAATGAATTTTAATATTTGTTTTAAATTTTGCATGTACCTGTTAGTTAATAAGTAAAAATAAATAAATAAATAATTTTTTTTATGATTTTAACGCCAGATACAACATTCTTGATAAGTCCGGCCAACTTACCTATTTGACTATTTACCTATCTATCACTTGACCTCTTTCTCTGCTAACGATATAATAAAAAAAGATTTTAATGCTAATTCTTATGACAATTGATATTACAGAACGACAAAAATTATTATTAAAAGCTATAATTGAAGAATTTATGCATACAGCTGAGGCTGTTGGGTCTTTGTCATTACCTAAAAAATATAATATAAAAGCAAGCTCGGCTACTATTAGAAATGAAATGGCAAAATTAGTTAAAGCAGGTTTTTTAAGTAAACCACATTCTTCATCTGGTAGAATTCCAACTACATATGGTATTAAATATTATTTACAAGAGTTACTTAATGAACTAGAAGAACTAGACCATTCGCAAGAAATAGAAATTAGAGAAGACTTACATCAAAAAAGATTTGATAGTCAGAACTTGATAACTCAAGCTATAAAATATTTATCCGAACTAACCCATAATACAGCCTTAGCTATAATTCATAACCATATATATTATGCAGGTCTGGCAGCTATGCTTGATTATCCTGAATTTCAAGAACTTTCTAAACTTAGATCTATAATAGAAATATTTGAAGATTATTCTTTGGTATTATCTCTTTTTGAAAAATATGATGGTTCAAATATACAAATTTTGATCGGCGAAGAAACTGGATTTAAGAATTTTCAAAATTATGCAGTAGTGTTTACTAAAATTAATTTATACGACAATCAAAGTGGGTATTTAGGTATAATTGGGCCAAATAGAATGAACTATTCTCATGTAATTCCAGCCATTAAATGTATTGCAAATAATATAGAATCTGTAGTAAAAGGATGGTGAAGAATAAGTTAAAATTTTAAAGTTATCACTTAAAGAGTGATAACTTTAAAATTTTAACTTTAATTATATGTTACCAAAATTAGAAGAATTAAAAGAGTTAATTACCAAATCAAAATCAAAAGTAATTGAGTTGTATCCTGACGTTGGTTATGAATTAAGTCATGTTGGATACATGGTAAAGGATAAACAAAACTATGAAAAATATAAGAAGATATTTGAGAAAGATTGTGACTTTGTAAACGAAGTACTACACAGTGGTAGAAGAATTGCTTTATTTAAAATAAAAGAATCATTTGATTATGAAGGCTTACATATTTCTCGTGTAGAACTTTTTGAGCCAAAGCCTAATTCTACTTCAACGGAAAATAAATGGGAGCATATTTCATTCAAAGTTCATGATCTAGAAGGTATGATTTCTAAATATAAACATACGGAATATGCACTACAGAAAATTCGACAAATTGATGGTGATAAATGGGGTTATTATTTATTTAATGGATATAGAATACAATTTAGAAACAGATATTTCGGAGAAGCAAAAATAGAAAGCTCAATACCAACAAAAAAAATAGATCCAGAAAAAAAAGAAGTCGATTATAAAAGTTTATATAACCAGGAAAAAGAAAAACGATTGAGGCTACTTGCTGATATAGACAATGAAAAAAAATTATTACAAAGGCAAAAAGAAGAATTTATAAAAATTGCAAATTTAGCCTTGGTTCAAGATCTCTTTACAATAATTGACGATCTTAAACGTGCGATAGATAATAAAATTTCTGATAAAGATTCTATAAACATGATCTATAACAAAATTTTAGGAATTCTAAATAATTATGGTGTAATTCCACTTGATACAAAGGTAGGAGATGAGTTTGATTCTACAAAAATGGAAGCAATTAGTACTACAAAAGTATTAGATAAAAAACAAAATAATAAAGTTATCCATATAGAACAGCAGGGATTTAAATATAGAGAAGATGATAGAATCATTAAGCCATGTAGAGTAATTGTAGGGAAAGTATAATAGAACATTTAAATTTCTAAATTATTGGAAAATTTGAATTTGTTTATCTCTGCTTAAGCTCTAATTGAAAATTACTTTGGACATTCGAATTTTTATTTTATTATATATTATATATTAGTTATTATTATAAAAAAATGAGTAAAATAATAGGAATCGATCTTGGAACGACAAATTCTTGTTTCGCTTACGTCACTTCAGGGAAACCTGAAGTTATAGCAAATAAAGAAGGTGGCAGAACAACACCTTCGATAGTTGCTCTATCAAGTGATAACAAAGAATTACTTGTTGGAATCCCAGCGAAGAATCAAATGGTCACTAATCCTGAGCAAACATTCTATTCCATAAAAAGATTGATAGGTAGGCGCTGGAATGATCCGGAAGTGCAACGTGACAAAGAAGTCTTGCCATTTAAAATTCGAGAGAGCAACAAAGGTGGTGTTGAAATAAAATTTGGTGAAGAATGGGTTGCACCAGAAGTAATTAGTGCAAAAGTATTAGCCAAAATCAAAATAGATGCTGAGGCTTATCTTGGCGAAGAAGTAAAAGAAGCTGTTATTACAGTTCCGGCCTATTTTGACGATTCTCAAAGACAAGCGACAAAAAATGCAGGCAAGATTGCCGGATTTAATGTAAAGCGAATTCTTAATGAACCAACTGCTGCTGCTCTTGCTTATGGATTAGATCAGAAAGAAGATAAACAGATAGCAGTATATGATCTTGGTGGCGGCACTTTTGATATATCTATTCTTGAAATTGGCGATGGTGTATTTGAAGTAAAATCTACAAACGGTGATACACATCTTGGTGGAGATGATTTTGATCAAATAATAATTGATTGGCTTGCAGATGACTTTAAGCGTACTCAAGGTATGGATTTGAAAAGCGATCCTTCTGCCTTACAAAGACTGAAAGAAGCAGCAGAAAAAGCAAAGATAACTCTTTCTAGTGCTGAGGAAACAGAAATCAATTTACCATACATAACAGCTGACAAAAATGGTCCAAAACACTTATTAAAGAAAATGACAAGAGCAGATCTCGAAAAACTTATTGGACATTTAGTTGAGAAAACATTAGAGCCAACTAGAAAAGCTTTAGCTGATGCCAAATTGGATGTAAAAGATATTGATGAAGTAGTTTTAGTTGGTGGTATGACTAGAATGCCACTTGTAAAAAAGACAGTTGAAAACTTTTTCAAACGAAAGCCACATGAAGGTGTAAATCCAGATGAAGTAGTTGCAGTTGGTGCAGCATTGCAAGGTGCAGTATTAATTGGTGATGAATCAGTCAAAGATATTACTTTGCTTGATGTCACACCTCTGACACTTGGAATTGAAACACTAGGCGGTGTTCGAACTCCTTTAATTCCAAGAAATACAACAATTCCAACAGAAAAGTCACAGATCTTTTCAACCGCGGTGGATAATCAGCCAGGGGTTGAAGTACATGTACTTCAAGGAGAAAGAGAAATGGCAGCAGATAATAAAACTCTTGGTAAATTTATCTTGGATGGGATACCACCAGCACCACGCGGAGTTCCTCAAATTGAAGTCACATTCAAAATTGACGCAAATGGTATATTAAACGTATCTGCTAAAGATAAAGCAACTGGTAAAGAGCAAAGTATTACAATCACAGCATCAACCCAAATAGATGATTCTGTAGTTGATAAAATGGTGAAAGAAGCAGCCAAACATGCAGCAGAAGATAAAAAGAAAAAAGAAAGAATCGAAATCAAAAATAATGCTGATTCTCTTACATTCCAGGCAGAAAAGTTCATCTCGGACTATAAAGACAAAGTTGATAATAAGGACAAAGAGGATTTAGAAAAAATGTCAAAAGAATTGAAAGAATTAATCGCAAAAGATGATTTTGATGCAGATCAAGTAAAGTCTAAAACAGAAGAATTAACCAAAAAACTACAAGAAATAGGTGGTAAAATGTATCAGCAAACTGGACAACAACAAGGAGTTAAAACTGAAAAAGAAAAAAACAAAGAAGAGCCAGAAGAAGGAGAAATCGTTAATGATAAAGAGAAAGACAGATAAATAATGAACTGGAACCGCGAATCTGAATTCGCGGTTCTCTTCAAAATACCATCCCAATGGCAGTACACCAAATTTTTAAATCATTTATAAGCCTTAAAAAATCTGAATTCAATAGATTTACTAGACAATTTACTATTTACTTAACTTTTTTTTTAAAAACAAGATAAACTCTCCTAGAGAAATTAAAGTTTCTCTAAAACAATTTAAAATTCTATCTAATGAATTTAATGTAAGTTTAATGGATTTTTGATTATAACACAGGATTTAGGAATTTAGGTACGATAGCTTCTGAAGTTAATTGCTTCAATATTCTATAGTTTTTTAGCTAACCTAACATCTATCTAACCTTTTACTTATATTATTATAGTCTATTTACCTACCAACCTAATCCACTAATGAATAATTTCAATTATTCCTTTTCTTATACTCCAAAAATGTTTTTTCAGTTCCGCAATGCTAAATTCTGCACCAACCTTATGTACAACCTGATTCCTAATATAATGAGCACGCTTAAGATCTTGAAAAGTTTGATTGTCAAATAATTTTTTTGCATTTTTGATTCGCTCATATGTAGTCTTGCCCATAATACCTACTCTATACAACGCAAAGTCTAGTATCTTGTCTGCTTCTATTAAAGCATATTTGATCTTTATTATATCTTTTGAAGAATAGCTATTCTGGATCTGAGCAAGTCTATTTTTCACATCGTTTTTCCAGTCAGGATACTGGACAAAAAACTTAGCATTACTTAGTAAATATGCGATTATAAAGTCTAGTAGGAGTAATATTCCGATGATTAAAAAATATAAAAAATTTCCACATGAAGGCCCATAACTATCTTTGGTCAAGCATTTAGCGAAAATTGAAACAAAATCATTACTACTACTTATCGATAACACAAGTAAAATTAACAATTCTAGTGCTAAAAAAATTATAAAAATTACTGTTATTCTAAAAATCTTGGTAATCATAAAATTTTTTTTAATTTATTTCTAACATAATTTACTGCTTCTATAGAATCATAAATCTCTAAATTTGCACCAGCAGCCTTCTCATGTCCTCCACCACCAAATCTGGTAGCAATTTGTCTAACATTTATAGTTCTCGATCTGAAAGTAATAGAGCATGTTTTATCAGGCTTTGGTTTCACCAAAAAACCAAAATTATATCCTTTTATTTTAAGTAATTCATTGAAAAAATTATCTTTTATAGAAGTTATTTCTGCATAATCAAGGCAAAGTCTTCGCGCTTCATTACGCGTTATATAAGTAAAGAAATATTTTTTATTATCATCAAATTTAACATTATTAAATATTAACATACCCCCCTCAAATATCTTTTTATCAATTGTGTTCATATCTTCGACAATTTCTTGAAACTTTATACCTTTATGAATAATTTCTTCGACAATTTTAAAAGTATTCTTATAAATAGCATATTGAAAGCCACCTGTATCGGCATAAATTCCCAATAGTAACGGCTTTAATATAGCCGAATCATTTTTTATTAACTCTCTAAATAACTCATAAATCACTTGACATGTTGATGAAGATATTTTGTTTATATAAATATCATACTTAATATTAGTCTCACCTTCATGATGATCTATTATTACAACCTTTTTTTCTCTTAATATAGTTTCAGGAAAACCCGCAATTCTTCCTAATCTATTTGTATCAACAATAATAATCAAATCTACATTTTCACTGTGACGCTCTATTTTGTCTATAATAATATTCTCTAAACCTTTTAAAAACTTTATGTTTAGTTTGTAGTTTGTTTCACTAACTAGCTTGATATTTTTTTTGCCTAATTTTTTAAGAATCCAATACATTGCAATCATAGAGCCAACACAATCTTCATCAGGATATTCATGCGACACTATCAATATTGACTTTGATTGTTTAATTAATTCCAATAATTTCTTTTGTTCTTTTTTCATTTTTTAATTATACTGTAATTTTTCTTCCTCAGAAATTTTCAGCCGTATTAGTTCAACCTTACATGGTTCAACAGTTCATCAATGTATAAGTATATAGTATAAATATAATCTAATTTGTTAAATTCTTCTAATCTAAAACTGTAGTAAAATAATTTTCTAGATTATCAATTTTTATTCTATTTTGTTTCATACTGTCCCGATCTCTAATCGTTACTGTTTTATCATCTAGTGACTGATAGTCAATGGTTATGCAAAATGGAGTTCCTATTTCGTCTTGTCTCCTATACATTTTACCAATATTTCCAACATCGTCATATTCGCATGCATATTTTTTTCTAAAATTTTTATAAATTTCCTTTGCTAACTTCCTAAGTTTATCATCTTTTTGTAAAGGAAATATCGCAAATTTAACCGGAGCTATTGATGGAGAAAATTTTAAGACTACTCTTGTTTTTCCATTTTTCAAAGTCTCTTCAACAAATGATTCGAAAAACAAAACTGTTGCTACTCTTGAAAGTCCAAAAGTTGGTTCTATAACATGTGGAACTATTTTTGATCCATCTGGGTATGTATATTTTAAATCTTTACCAGTATGTTTTTCGTGATTTTTTAGATCAAAATCAGTTCTATAAGCAACGGCAAATAACTCGCGAAATCCCCATGGAAACCTATATTCTAAATCCTCAGTTCTTCTCGAATAATGCGAAAGTTCAAATTTCTCATGAGGTCTGAAGCGAAGATTTTCATCACTTAAACCTAATTGCTTTGCAAAGTCATGAACTTCATTTTTCCAATATTCGAACAATTCATTCCACTCCTGCTTCTCAGGGTCGAAAAAATATTCAAACTCCATTAGGTCAAATTCCAAAGTTCGATGAGTAAATTGTCCTAAAGTGATTTCATTTCTAAAAGCTTTTCCAGTCTGCCCAATACCAAATGGGAGTTTAGGATGCATTGAATCTATTATATTTTTAAAATTTATAAATAAACCCTGAGCAATTTCTCCACGGAGATAGGCTTTATTTTTTTCTCCTGAAATAATACCAATTTCTGTTTCAAATAAAGTGCTGAATTTTCTTGGCTCAGTAAGAGAATTTCCATCAGGACTTTTTATATTATTTTCCTTTATCATTTGGCCAAGCTCAGAAGGAGTTTTACCATCCACTTTTACTGATTTACCTTTTTTTTCAAAATACTCTTCGATAATATGATCAGCCCTATAACGTTTTTGATTCACAGTATCCTCCACCATTACATCAGCGAAGTTCTCAACATGCCCACTTGCCTTCCAGACTTCTGGATTTATAATTATGCTACTATCAATACCATACATATCATCGCGATTTTCTATAAATTTTTTCCACCACAATCGTCTTATATTTTCTTTTAACGCAACTCCATATGGACCATAATCATAAGTATTTGCTAGACCACCATAAATTTCCGAAGATGGATAAATGAATCCACGTCGCTTAGCCCAAGCTTGAAGTTTGTCTAAGGTTATTTGTGTCACCATAAATTTTTGTTAATAAGTAAAATCAACTCACAATCAAAAGTTAATTGTCCATTGCTCAAAACCCACAACTCATAACTCATAACTCACAGTCCATTGCCCATCGCCTCAAAAAGCCGTCCTTTACACAAAAATGTATTTCATGTAAGGGACGGCTTTTCATGATAACCGTGGTTCCACCCATATTCTCTACAAAAAAGTAGAACTCTTTTGGAGAACTAGCTTATAAAAACCTTATTTAGCTCACTTTTTTTATTATTCTCTCAGCTTTAAATAATTTTCTGTATTAAGTGAGTTATTTCTTTTTTATTATTGCTAGTAAAAATATTGAATTATAAGAATATTAACACAATTTCTGATAAATGCAAAATACTCTCCCGATAATTTTTTAAGGGAGGAAAAGACTCTAGAATAAATTGAATATACAGCTTAAAGATCAAAACTAAAGACTAATGGCTTTTTCACATTTTTCATTTACTATTTATCATTTTTCTCTAAAGCCCCTATCACAATGCTATCAGCCTCATCTAATAGATTGGTATCAACATTTTCAAGCTCTACAGTACTTGGATAACTTTTTCCAAAACCAAGAAAAAATAAATCAACACAAACAGTTGCCCCTTTACTTTGCTCATTTGATAGGCTAGAACAATCAATTTTTGTACCATATTTGAAAATATTATTCTCTGCTTTTAGAGAATATCTAACCAGCTCATTTTCTTCAAAAATTTTGTAATAATATTCATTGGTAGATAAGCCAAAACCACCATTCATATTTGGATTAAATATCTTATTAAAAATAATTTTCATTTCATTTTTTGTCAATACAAATTTATAAGAATCTAACACAGGACCTGCACTAACTTTTGTTATCAAATTACCTTGCCAGCTAGCTGGATATTCTAGTCTTATGCCAAATCCTTCATCAATAAAGACAGACTTATTTCTATTTTTCGTCTGATTTTGTATTGTCAGATTTTCGAGATCAAATGCAAGTCTTGTTTTCTCAATAATAAGCAATTCATTTTTTTGATAAATATCAGAATATAATAACCCAAATATCAGTGCAGCAGTTAGTGAAACGGCAATTATTATTAATGTAACAATTAAAAGAAATTTTCTCACTCTAAATGGGAATAATATTTTAAAAAATAAAATTTAATAAGTCCGTGTTTAAAATTCTAGATCATTTTCTTAAATTCTTCAACCATCTCTACAGGTTCTGGATCAATGTTGTAACTTTCTGCTAAATAATAAGTTACATGATCTATGAAATAATACGCATTCATAATTTCTTCAAAAATATTATCTCCTTTCATTTCTATTATCTCTACTGGCAAACTTTTGTTCCGCATAATTTTTGAGAATATTTCAATTCTCTTTTTATTTTTTTCGTGTGTAAATTGTGACTTAAAAATTATAAAATATGGGTCCATAACGAGATTCGTAAAGCCAACCATTTCATTGTGATTTAATTCTGGAAAGAAATTCCAAAATGACTGCGTCTTAGAATTTTCGTTAAATTTTATTTTAGAAACTCGAGCTAGCGACCAATTATTATCAGTAGAATAAATAATTGGAACTTTATTAACAAGTTTCTCTGCTAGATCTTTAGTCTTTTCCTCATCAAGTGAAGAATTTATTTTTTCGCTAGCTTTAAGTATCTCTTGTTCATCAAATTCAATTAAGCCGCTATTTTTCAAAATTTTCATCAAGCCAGCAATAAAATAACCAGTTGATAATCTTGGCTGCAAACCTAAAGGTATCTGAAAGTAAACCGCGTTATTCTCTTTTGCTCTTTCTAAAAGTTTTCCACTTGCTGATAAAACTATATATTTATAACCTTTGGCAAGAACTTCATCCATAATAGAAAGAATTTCTTCTGTATTACCAGAATAAGAAGCCAAGACAAAAAGCGTCTGTTCATTTAAGCTTTTATTATTTGAGATATGATAAGATCGATTCACTTCAAGCCTTAGATCAATATCATCCTTTGATTCTAAATAATTATTGATAATGTCAACATAAAAAGAACTTCCACCCATACCACATACTTGTAAATGGGAAAAATTACCATCAATTTTTAAATTGCGAGCTATTTCAAAACCTTCTTTGAATTGAGATGGAAATTTCTTTATATCGTTATAGTACTTTTTGTTAATCATTTTTTTTTAAATAAAATTTTAAAAAATTTAAACTTCTAAGGAAAGAATAAAAAAAATTAGATAAATTAATAAAACTCTTTTATTTACTTTTGATTTACTGTGAACCATACGCTACGCATTATGTTCTGCCCTAATCTCTTTTAGCAACACCTCAGGTAATAGAGAAATTTCATCTGGAAATAATTGAGTAATTTCTCTAAAAACTTCCGTCGCTTCTAATAATTTTTTATTTTTTTTCAATACTCTTTTGTAAAAATCTTTGCCTTTTATCCAGAAATTTTTCTCATCTTGTGCTGTCCTAAGCATTAAGCTATCAAAAGTATTTTTGTGAATAATTTTTTGTTTAAAAATTTCTTTATAAACTATCTCTAATTCTTGCTTAATACCCACTTTCGAATTATCTAGTACCAAATTATAATTTTTTATAATATCTTTTAGATTAAGCCAATCAAAACCATATAGTTTTCTGTATTCATCTCTTAATGTCTTTTCACGCTTTTCTAAAACTAAAACATCTTCTTTTCTTTTATCTCCAACTAATCTTCTCATTCTTTCTGCCTCACTTGCGATAAGAAAAATAGAAAAAAATTCTTTACTTTTACCTAATCTAAAGCCGCCTATATCTGTTTCCACTACTAATCCTTTGTCATTTTTTAGTTTATAATCTATATACTTATCGTAAATTGGACCAAAATGAGGTTGTAATAATTTTTCCACTGCAATGAATCTTGCTCCTGTCTCAGTACTTGTCAATTTTTTTGACAAATACCTAAAAGTATCAGAACCACGAAGTAAGCAATAATGAAGATGGTAAGCTAATAACAAGACTAATGTTGAAGACCCAGCCCCCGGCCAACCAGAGACTAGAATATTTCTTTTCATAAATATTTTCTGAAAATCTGTCCAATAAGATGAGGGACAGTTATATAATTAAATCCTATATTGAATATAACAATTGGAATTAGAATAATAAATACCAGTATTGTCATTATCAATCCCACTATACTATTTTGAGCTATTATAATAATTAAAATAAAAGGTAATACAATTAGTATCTCTATTATTGAAACAGCCGTTACTACAATTGTTAACTTTAAAAAAGACTTGAACATTAATTTAATTCTATCAAAAACTTCAGAAAGCTTAAATACTGATTCTAATTGTCTATTCGAAACAAGGTAATGATAAACCGTTGGATAGATAATAGCTGACCGTACAAAGCTGACAATAAATCGCATCACAAAGCTAAAAGCTAGTATTATTAAAATAGTTAGTACAGAGCTCAGTCTTACCTCAAGATTTATTACATTAACAAATAAGGTTTGGAATAATACTAAAACTATAATATATCCAAAAATTTCAACTAAAATCAAAGGAATCATTATTAAACCTATTATTAGCTGTATAAAGTATAATTTTATTCCTTCTATAAATTTTTCTTTTGGATTGTCAAAAAGATTATCTGGTTTCTTATCATGCATAACTTTTTCAACAATATGATAGAAATATCCAGAAGTATAAAAATCGTATAAATAACTTCCAATAATTATTACAAAATAGAATATGCAAAATAGAATCATTCCCAAAAATGGAATAAGCAAAACTAATATCGCATTAAGGAAAAAACAAACTATAACCGCATTAAGTCCAACTAAAACCAAAAAATTCTTTCTACCTTGTGGATCTCTGAATGTATAATTAAATGCCTCTTTTAAATTAAAATCTTTTATCATATCAAAAAGAATGAGTAATAACAATAAAAATTATAGTTTACAGTTACATATTAGATTTCTTATTTTAAATTTATTTAAACTTACAAGAATTCTAAATAAATTATAAATTTTTCTCATGTAGCAACTTAAATAACTGTCCCTGAAGATGTGGATAATAAAATATATTCAAAGCAGAAATAATATATTGTATTAATAATAATAAAGGTATTGATATGATACAAATAACCAAAAGGCATATTGTTACCAATATTGTTCCTATAAATGAAACAACATTTGTGAGAAAACCTATAATTAGTATAATGACAATGATTATCAAAGATGTAAAAAAGACAATAAAAAAAATAAACATTCCCGATATAATCACGCTTAGGAGGTATTTCGTGATATCTTTTACACCATTCTTAGCGATTTTAAGTATTTCATTAAATTTAAATCCATCAGCTAAGTTGTATTCTTTTTGAACGTTATAAATTGCTGGTAACTGGATATAAATTCTTACAAGCCAAGATATTAGGGATATGATTAAGATGAGGCCCAAATAAACTATTAGGCTTATCATAATGTTAGTTAGATAACTTTTAGAAAAATTATAAGATAATCCTGCATTATTAGATATATTAAATGTAGTCGTCAAAAAAATAAATGAAATTACAAAATATAAAAACAGAAAAGGTAAATTATATACTACACGAATTATAAATATAAACAATGTCTCTTTAACTTCTTTTCGAAAATTCTCACTGATTTCAGGTGCCATTTCTATATTATTCTGGATATTATGTCTGACTCTATAGGCATAAAATTCTTGAACAAAATAGTCACACAAACTTACTAATAAATTATAAATGGAAGATGTTATATTTATAATTATAGGAATTGCAATAAGACCAACCATGTAGCCTATACCAAATCCTAATAAGTTACTTATAAAAGAAAATATAAAAAGAATTATTGCAAAGATCACAACTTTACTCAAATTCTCTTTACCAAAAGCAAATCTATAGGCTTTTTTTAGATCTAATATTTCTAACATTTAAAAGTATAATAATTTATAAGACTTGATTTGAGTTTCAATTATACATTCAATCCAATTGTTTTGCAATTCTAGCAAGAAATTTACGTCATTTTCATCGAGCTGTAATTTATATAATTTCTCAATATTTTGGTGGAGAAGGAAATTCTGAACCTTTAAATATCTATCTTTTATAAGAAAACCATTTTGTTTATGTTCTGCGCAAAAATAACCAACATAATTTTTTCTGGCAAATCTTGCCTGTTTTAAAGACTTGTTACAAATCTGGCAATTTAACAAATTTGGTAAAACTCCAAGCTCTAAAAGTAAAAATAGCTGTAATTTTATTGTTATCAAATATGGAGATTTTGAAAACAAAGAACGTAATTTGATCAAGTTTTTCCACACATTTTCTTCTACCTTATTTACTGAGAAGGCTTTGTTCAAAAGTTCTGAAAAGTAAAATACTAAATTATAAAAATCAGGATTTAATTTCGTGATAAAGCCGTCTATTAATTGTATCTCTGTAATTATATCTAGATTTTTCCCTTTGGCTATAGAAAATTTTGCATAATTTAGAAGTTCGATACTTGATGATTTTCGCGACTTAATCTTTCTAGCGCTTTTTGCTATAGCTTCGACCTTGCCTTTTTCTTTTGCAAAAATAGTAACTACTTTATCTGCTTCTCCGAAATTTCTTGTATTAATAATTATGCCTTCAACAGAATAGAGAGCCATAAAGAATAGTTGAAAATATTAAATTTTCACCTAAAAGATGATCACTCACAACGAAAAGAAAGATGTTCCTAAAATAAAAAATAAATAATCTACTTATAGTTCGTAGTGTGCAGTAAATTGTATACTCAAAATATATGACCCACAACTCGTAACGTGTATAGCTCATAACTCACTTCCAATAGCCTTTATTAACTTCGACGTTGAAATATCTACACTCATTTTAATCACCTTGAGTTTTATTTCATTCTTAATTGAGAAATTCTTAATTGTTTTATTTTCAAATTGTCCTTCAGTCACTGCTATATATCCAGGTTTCAAAGCGATCACAAATTCTCGCACATTTTCCCAGCCATACCAAGGCACCACAAAATCAACACATTCTAGCTCGCTAAGCATTTCTATTCTATATTTAAGTTCATTTATAGGACGATTTTGTCCCTTTTTCGCTCTTACTGATTTATCATCATGGACAACAACTAGCAAAATACCTTTCTTTTTTAGAATATTTTTTGCCTGTCGCAGAAATGTTAGATGTCCAATATGAAATATATCAAACACACCAGAGACAAATATAACATTTTGTTTATTAGTAAGAATTTTCAAAGCTTCTAATGGCTCTAGGATTTTGTTTTTACGATAATACATTTTTAAATAATAAAAAAAGAAGTTAAAACTAATCCAAGTAACCCACTTCAATTAATTTAATGCTGAAATAATTCGTTTCTTTATTTCTTCAAAATTTTTCTTTTCAACTTCATCATATTGTTTATCATATTTCGGAATAATATGCATATGATAATGTCCAATTACTTGATCAGCAGACTTTCCATTATTTTGGATAAATTTAAACCCGGTTGGTTTTAAAGCTTTTTGTATTGATATTGCTACTCTTTTACCAAGTTTCAATACATCTGATGCTATTCCCTCTGGAAGATCAAAAATATTCTCAAAATGGCTTTTTGGTATAATTAGCACATGTCCCTTCTCACAAGGATTTATATCCAAAAATACTATAAAAACTTTATCTTCATAAATTTTATAGCTTTGTATTTCTCCTCTGATTATTTTGCAAAAAATACAATCATCCATTTTTGTATAAAAATAAAAAATAAATTTTAGGTTTTTACACCCTATACCCTACCTTCTACGACCCATGTCACAGGTGGATAAGTTATAAAAATTTTAATTGACCTTTTTCTATCTTTTGTGTAGTTTTAAATTCTAAATTTTTGACTTTAGCTTTTTGATCTTGACTTTTTTGCAGTTCTGCCAATTTCCACATAAAAATCCTCCCCTTATTTTTAGCTTTTGGATAATCACGGGCAAAACTGAGAGCATGCAAAAGTAAATTTCTATCAACGTTCTTAGCCATTTTTATATAAAGCGATTTATGGCTCATATCATTTAAATGTACTGCAAGTCTATAACCAAAATCCTGAAATTCTCGAGTGATATATTTTTCTGACTTTTCCCTTCGATCTAGAAACTCGCTTGACATTAATATATTTTTTGCACTTTGAAACTTTTTTTTCTTTGGAGTAAACATTTATTATCATTTAGTAATAATTGATTATAACCAAACATAAATTCTTAATTTCTAATTTTTAGTTTTGAATAAATTTTCTCCTATTGATTCAACCACCATAACTACTTTTAGGCATGATGGTATAATAGATTGAACCTACCCCAACAGGGCTGAACGTTTTAATTTTCTACGCCCTATTCTCTACTTGCCTATTAACCTTACTTAGCATTTTTCTTCTGACTTTTAACTTTTTCTAACTTCTTTCTTAGCTCTAATATCACAGTTTCAAACTCATGACTTCCTAAAAATGCAATTACAACCTTTCTATTACAATTTTTAATAACTTGACTTATTCTATCAACTATTATTTTGTTGTCTTCAACACTTTCAATATTGTTATGATAATTATCAAGGTATTTCTTTAGTTCTTTAGAACTTATCCTATTCTTTATCTGCCTGAATTTAGGCAATATCACAAGATCAACGTCATCAAAAAGATCATTATACAAAGGTAAAGCTTCGTCAGTTCTAGCACCTTCATTCGGCTCAAAAACACATATAATTTTCGCATCTGAAAATTCTTCTATTATAGAATTGATACTACCTCTAGCCTTTGAAGGAGAACTTCCAAAATCATCTATAACTATATTCTTGTCGTCCAGATATCTTATTTCAAGACGCCTTTTAATCCCACTAAAGGCCTTTATAGAATTTTCAATTATTTCTTTCTCAATTCCTAAGTGAAGACTCACTTGCATTGCAATTGCTGCATTAACTTTATTATATTTACCTATTAAATTCACTTGGGTTAAATTATCTACTGGCTTAAGCATAATAGTCTTACACTTAGCAGCAGAAATTACTAGCCTTATATTATCACTTGGTAAGTAGAATATTTTTCCAGTCTCAGGAATCTGTTGTATTAATTTCTGAAAATTATAAATATATTCTTCTTCTGTTTTAAAAACATCTGTATGGTCCCATTCTACTGCAGTAAGAATCAAAATGTCTGGATTATAATAGAAAAATTTTGATTTTGTATTAATTCTACTTGTAATATATTCATCACCCTCAATAATTGACCATTCTGTTTTACTTGTTTTGGGTAATAAACTTCTATTGAAATTATCAGAAAAACCACCAAACATATAGCTTGGATTTAAATTAGCTTTTGTAAAAATTAAAGATAGCAAAGCTGTAATTGTTGTTTTACCAAAGGTGCCGGCGACTACAATTGAACTTTCTGGTTTTACAACATATTCTTTTAAAATTTCCGGATAACTTTTTATAAGAATTCTTTGCTTTTTAGCAAATAAATATTCTTTATTTTGTGCAGATTTTGATGAACCAAGTATCACTAAATCCGGCTTTTTATAATTTTGACAAAGATTTTTAAATGAAAATTCTAAAAAATACTTAATATTATTCTCATCAAGGATATTTTTTACTGGAGAATAAATATCTTCATCAGAACCAGTGACTTTCCATCCCATATCCCGAAACATAAGCGCAATTGATGAAGTTGTCACTCCAGCTATGCCAATAATATGCACCCATTTGTCAGAAGTTTTCAAATTAAAATCTTGCATATTATGATTCTAAAGCAAAGTATAATTATATACAACAAGTTAATTTATAATAATAATAAAAATTACGCAGGTAGATAAAATCTTACTAAATTTTTAAAATAAGTATCCATTATTCTTAAATCCTATATCTCATAAATTCAAAGTACGAAATTTCTAATTACTCCCAAAAAATTCCTCTAAATGTTAGTTAGTTGCTTGAGCCGCAAACAAAGTTAAACCAACAAATTAAGGACAACTAACTTGCATTGTTTTTAATCAAACCACAAACTCAGGTAGTCATCTAATATTAGTAAATCATAGTAAGTTTTAAATATGACAAACTCAAAAAACCAAATTGCTGATATAGATATGTTTTTTATATATAACTGTTAATTTTGTTTTAAAATTTGCTATATATTCGATGAAAAACATAAAGATTATTTCAAACAGAGTGGTAAAACACGACATTTTGCTTTTACATCAATATAATAATTTATCATAAATTTTTAATTGTAATTTTAATCTTTGAGTTTTTATATTTAAGATGAGATCTTTACAGATAAAATAAAAATCTTTGTTCAATTTCTGTCTACATTTCTCTCTTTTTAATTAATTTATTAGAAGAATTTTGTAAAAACAAAAAAATTTGACAAGTACTATAATTATTGTTAATTTAATAGAAAGGTATAAACAAAGTGTATGCTATTGGGGCAAAAAACAAAAAACCTCGGCCTAATTTTGATTTGCACTTAAATATAGAATTACTATAAAAGAATTTACTGCCGAGCAAGTTTGATTCCCCTCTAGGTCGAAGGAACATTTTCGGATTAATTATCAAATTTAATAATACTTTATATTCTTATTTTGGAGTAGGAATATTCTCTTTGTGGATATTACTGAGTCTCAGAGACATTTTTTGCCTATAAGACCAAAAACTATAATCTACTCTCTGAATCCTTGTTATAAGAAAAGATAGGACGAATTATAGTCAGAAAACTTAAATTAATTATAATATATTTTATTTATAGTTCTGTATTTTAATTCAACTATAAGATGACAAAATTGACTGAAAAAAAAATACCATCACTTACCGAAAATGCCAAAATAATTGCCGAGAAGAGGTATCTAAAGGTAGATTCTTCTGGCAAACCTCTTGAGACACCATCAGAAATGTTTGAAAGAATTGCAAAGTTTATAGCAACTGCGGAAAATGATACATCTGATAAAAAAATAGGTTATAAAAAAATTACCAAACATGCATTGAATAAATTAATAGAAGAGTTTTATGAAATACAAGTGAATCTAGAATTTCTTTCTGGAATGTCACTTCTAGATAGAGGCACAAACGATCTATTTGCAGCTTGTTATGTACTTCCAATTCACGACAGTCTAGAATCCATCTACGGCACCTTAAAAAACGCTGCCATTTTGCATAGAAGAGGTGCTGGTATAGGTTATGACTTTTCTGAAGTAAGGCCTGAAGGAGCTTTAATCCATTCTACAGGAAAAGAAGCAAGTGGGCCTATATCTTTTATGAAACTTTATGATTTTTCTTCTGAAATAATCATGAATAGAGGCTCAGTAAGACATGCTGGACATATGGGTATCTTACGAATAGACCATCCTGATATTGAGAAGTTTATTGAAGCTAAACAAAATTATTCAGAACTTACAAATTTTAATATATCAGTTGCTGTTACTGATGAATTTCTGCAAGCCTTAAATGAAAATACAACCTATAATTTGAAACACAATAATAAAATTTACAAAAAACTCTCGGCAAAATATATCATAGAAAAAATTGCAACTAGTATATATAATAGCGGAGAACCGGGCTTTATTTTCATTGATGAGATAAATAGACATAATCCAACTAAACATATTGGTCCATTAACTGCGACAAACCAATGTGGAGAACAACCACTACTACCATATGAAGCTTGTAATCTAGGTTCTATTGTTTTAAATAACTTTCTATTAAGAGATAAATCCATTGATTATCTAAAACCTTACGAAAGAATTAATTGGAAGAAACTAGAAAAAACTATAACAATAGCTACTAATTTTTTAGATAATACGATTACTATCTCACACCATATACTCCCTGAAATTGAAAAAATGGTGAAATACGGAAATCGTAAAATAGGTATTGGTGTGATGGGATGGGCAGACTTATTATACGAACTAGAAATTCCTTATAATTCTAATGAAGCATTAGACCTAGCAGAAAAAATTATGAAATTTATAACTCAAAAGGCAAGGCAAGCATCTATTGAACTTGGTGAAAAAAAAGGAAGTTTCTGTAACTTCTCTGGATCACTTTGGGATAGAAAAGGTATCAAACATATCAGAAATGCAACAGTAACGACAATAGCACCAAACGGGACAACAAGTCTACTCGCTGATTGTAATGGAGGAATTGAGCCATTTTTTGCATTAGCATATATTAGAAAAAATATGAAAACTATAGGAGATAAAACAGAATTAATTTATCTAAATAAATATCTCGAAAAAAAATTAAAAGATGAATGGCTTTATAATAGAGAATTAATGAGTGAAATAATTAAAACAGGTTCTATAATGCACATTGAGAAAATTCCAATGAGAATAAAAAAAGTATTTGTAACTGCTCTTGATATTACTCCTGAATGGCATATAAAAATGCAGGCAGCTTTTCAGAAATATACAGATAATGCAGTATCGAAAACAATCAATTTACCTGAAAATACAAGCATTGACAAAATAATTGATGCATTTAAACTTGCTTATAAATTACACCTAAAAGGTCTGACTATTTACAGAGATAAAAGTAGAGATAAACAGGTATTGACAATAAATGAAAAAAAGACATAACAAAATATTTATAACAAATTATTTATTATGTACTAAAAAAAATGGATGTTAATGAATTTATAAAGAATAATAAATTATTAATTGATTTATTTGGTTTAATTGGCGCATTTTTATCATTACTGCCTTATGTACTACTTCAAACAGACAAAGTCGAAGAAGATGGCTTTTTATACAATTTTTTAAATATAATTTCGTCATTTATTTTGATTATATATTCAATTGTACTTTCTGCATGGTCAAACATTCTGGTTTCTATTGTTATTGTGATATTTGCATCCAAACGACTTATTAATTTATTTTTACGAAAACAATCTTAGTTATTTAATTCTTATAGAGAATTCATGAAAAATAAAAAAGAATTACCAGAATATGTACAAAATTTCAAGATCAAAATTGCCCCAAATAGTCTGGAAGTCATGAAAAAAAGACATTTACTCAGAGATTCTAAAGGAAAGTTAATAGAAACCCCACGAGAAATGTTCTATAGAGTAGCAAAAGCTATTGCTTTAGAAGATAACAAATATCTCTTAGACAAAGAAGCCAAAAAAGAATTGGCCACTACTTGCGAGAAATTTTTTAAAGTTCTTGCCGACAATAGATTTCTACCTGGATCACGAGTTCTTTATGAAGCTGGGAATGAAAAAGATGCTACAGGACAATTGTCCTCGTGCTTTGTACTACCTATTGAGGATAGCTTAGAGTCAATATTTCAAACACTAAAAGAAGCTGCAATTATTCAAAAAAATAATGGCGGAACTGGGTTTAATTTTTCGCATATTAGACCAAAAGGAGATGAAGTCGGCGGTACAAAAGGTGTAGCTGCTGGTCCAATACATTTTATTAAAACTTATTCTCAAGCATTTGATAAGGTTCTCCAAGGTAAAAAACGTGGCGGTGGTAATATGGCAATTTTGAATATAGATCACCCTGATATTGAAGAATTTATAAAACTAAAAAACGATGATAATAATATCAGAAATTTCAATATCTCAGTAGGAATAAAAGATAACTTTATGGAAGCACTGAGAAATGATGCAGAATATGAGCTAAAAAATCCTAGAAATGGTAAAGTAGTTAAAAAAATAAGTGCTAGAAAGATATTTGATCTAATTTGTGAACAAGCATGGAAATGCGCTGATCCAGGATTATTATTTTTAGATACAATTGAAAAAGCTAATCCTAATAAAAATTTAGGTGTTATAGAGGCCACAAATCCATGTGGAGAAGAACCTTTACGGGCTTATGAATCGTGTAATTTGGGTTCAATAGTACTTCCTTCTCACCTAATTCAAATTAAAGGTAAATATGAAATTGACTGGAACTTGCTTCGAGATACAATACAAATAGCTATACATTTTCTTGACAATATGATTGACGCTAGCAAATTTCCTCTCAAAAAAATTCAAAAAGAAGTTAAGAAAACACGTAAATTGGGTTTAGGCATTGTTGGTTTAGCAACTATGTTTTATAAAATGGAAATTCCTTATAATTCTACTGAAAGCTTACATCTAGCAGAGAAAATTACTGCTTTTTTACAAAAAGAAGCTGTTAAAGCTTCAGAAGAATTAGCCCAAAAAAGAGGAGTATTCTCTAGTTACAAAGGTAGTGTATGGGAAAAAATGAAAAAAAAGGTAAGAAATGCAACTATGACTTCCATAGCCCCAACAGGTACACTTAGCTTAGTCGCTAATACTTCGAGCGGAATTGAACCTGTATTTTCACTGGTATATAAAAGATTTAGTTTTTACCAGGACAATGGTCGTGAGCAGAGGTCAACACTTTTGTATGTTGATGAAGAATTTGAAAAATACGCCAAGAAACACAAATTTTATTCTAAACAACTGCTAGAAAAAATTATAAATAATAATGGTTCTATTCAAAATATAGATGAAGTACCAGAAGAAGCTAAAAAGATATTTGTTACAACTCATGACATTGCAGGCACGTGGCATATAAAAATGCAGGCTGCCGTCCAAAAAAATATTGATGCTGCCGTTTCCAAAACAATAAATTTAGCAAATAGTGCAACAATTGATGATGTGAAAAAAGCTTATATAATGGCATGGGAATCTGGGTGTAAAGGCATAACTATCTACAGAGATGGAACCAAAAATATGCAAGTACTTGAAGTAGGGGTAAAAAGTGAAGAAAAATTAAGCCAAGAAAAAAATAATAAACTCACTCAAAACGCACTACAAGTTTTGGAGAAACGTGCATTACTAAAAGATAAGGATGGAAATATTATTGAAACTCCAGAAGAATTGTGGAAAAGAATTGCAAAATTTGTAGCTCAAGCTGAAAAGAAAGCCAATAGAAAGAATTTCACTAAGCAGTTTTTTGAAATTATGAACAATAATGAATTTTTATCTGGTGGCACACTAATTTGGGCTGGCATGGGTCCTGGTACTATCATTTCGAAATGTCTAGTTCTACCTATAGAAGATTCTATTGATTCGATTTTTAGAACTTTGAACTTGAACATACAATGCTTACGAAGAGGAACAGGCACAGGATTTAATTTTTCTAAACTGAGGTCAACTTATGCAAAAGTCTCAACAACTGGAGAATTTGCTGCTGGTCCAATCGAATATTTAAGGATGTTTAATAGAGCCCAAGATACTATAAAAGGTAGAGGTGGTAGAGGTATGGGATCAATGGCTATTTTAAACGCAGATCATCCAAATATAGAAGAATTTATCACTTGCAAAGATGATCTGACATCTATCACACATTACAATATCTCTGTTGGTGCGTCAGATAAATTCATGAAAGCTGTAAAAGAAAATAAAGATTGGGAGTTAATCGACCCTCACGATCGAAAAGTTTATAAAATTATCAAAGCACGAGAATTATTTGAAACAATAGCTAAACACGCTTGGCTCAGTGGCGATCCAGGTATGATATTTCTAGATATTTTAGCGAAAACTAATACTACACCAGAACTTGGGGAAATGAATGCTACTAATGTATGTGGCGAACAACCTCTAATTCCATTTGAGACATGTAATTTAGGCAATCTAAATTTATCTTCCTTCGTAAAAGGTTTTCCTTTTGCTGAAAATACTGAGATTAAAAATGCCACATTAAAACAAAAGCTTAAATATATTAATTGGGAAAGACTTGCTACAGTTATCAAATTAGGAATAAGATTTTTGGATGACATGATAGACATGAATATTTACCCAATACCAGAAATAGAAAAAATGACCAAAAAAACTAGAAATGTTGGTTTAGGAATTATGGGATTTGCTGATTTACTTGTAAAACTTGGGGTTCAATATGGTAGTGACGAATCTCTAAAAATGGCAGAAATTATCATGAAGTTTATTCAAGAAACTGCCCATAAAACTTCACAAGAGTTAGGTAAAGAAAAAGGTAACTTTCCAGCGTTTAAACAATCAACATGGTTTAAAAATAGAAAACTGAAATATATGAGAAACACTAGAACAACTACTATAGCTCCAACAGGCAGTGTTTCTATAATAGCCAATTGTAACCCAGGCATAGAACCTATATTTTCTTTAGGATTTAGAAGAAAGAATCAAATGGGTGGATCTGACCAGGAAGTTATAGATCCATTATTTGAATTTGTCGCTCGTTCACACAAATTTTATTCTGATAAATTAATACACAAAATAGCTAATGGCATAAATTTAAAAGATATAGCAAAGGAATTTAATGTTCCTCAAGATGTGGTTTATGTATTTAAAACTACTCATGAAATAGATCCTGAAGATCATGTAAAGATTCAAGCTTCATTTCAAAAATATGTTGATAGTGCAGTTTCCAAAACTATAAATCTACCAAATTCTACTAAATGGGAAGATATCGCACGTATTTTTATGCTCGCCTATGATCTGAAATGCAAAGGTATAACTATATTTCGAGATGGTTCAAAAGATCCTGCTCTCCAAATTGGTACAAAAGTAAAGAAAGATATTATTAGAAATAGTTTAGAGCCAAGGGTCAGACCACAGGTTACAAAGGGATTTACATATCAGGTAAAAACAGAACAAGGCAATCTATATGTTACTATAAATGAGGACGACAAAGGTATGTTTGAAATATTTCTGAACCTAGGGAAAAGTGGAAGCTTCACTTCTGGTTATACAGAAGCCATTGGTAGGCTCATCTCTAATTCTTTAAGATCTGGTATCACAGCAGAATCTATAATAAAAGAATTATCAGGCATTAGAACATCTGCGCCGACACTCAACAAAGGCATGATAATATATTCTGTACCTGATGCTGTTGCAAAAATTATGAAAAAACATATAGAAGAAAGAAATAGCCAGATGAAACTTTTACCTGAAGAACAACCTGTTAATAAATCAATAGAGGAACGTAAGAATATAGTAGAAAAACTAACAGAAGTAAAACCAACAGTAACAAAAAAAGAGGAAAATTTATTCTTATCTAAAAAGAAATACACATCATTTAATATGAACGGTGACTTATTCGAATGTCCTGAATGTGGAGGAGATTTAGAATATGCAGAAGGATGTATATTATGCAGGAGCTGTGGATTTTCGAGATGCGGATAGTATATATATTACGAAATATTAAAAGAAACATATTCGTTTAAGTTTAATCATATGCCAAATCATGTTATTGTCGCTTCACAAAATCCAGTAAAAATTAATGCTGTTAGAACAGCATTCAACAAAACATTTCCGAAAATAAGCTGGAAATTTGAAGGCATTTCTGTACCATCAGGAGTTTCTAATCAGCCAACAACCGATGAAGAAACCTATAATGGTGCTTATAATAGAGCCACTAATGCGAAAAATATAAAGAAGACTGCACAATTTTGGGTTGGAATAGAAGGTGGAGTAGTTGATGACAAAAAAGGCATGGCTACATTTGCCTGGGTTGTAATATTATCAAAAAATAAAATTGGTAAAGGTAAATCAGCAACTTTCTTCTTACCAAAAAAGGTTGCAGAACTTATTAAAAACGGTAAAGAACTGGGAGAAGCTGATGATATTGTATTTAAAAAGAAAAATTCTAAACAGGCTAATGGTGCGATAGGGCTCTTAACTCATAATTTAATCACAAGAACTACTCTTTATGTACCAGCAGTTATAGTAGCATTGATTCCATTCATCAGAAAAGATTTATATTGACACCAAGATATCAACTGATACTTATCTATTTATTAATTCTTTCACCACCTCTTGATCACTCCAATCATACTCTTTTTTTCCAAAAGCCAAACTTTTCTCATGGCCTTTACCAGTGATAAACACTATATCATTTTTTCTGGCAATTTTTATTGCTAAATTTATCGCATCTTTTCTACTATTTGGAGAATCTTCATCAAAAGCTATAATAGGTTTTTCATCTGCATTAACTGATTGATTGATACTGTTTATAAGCATCTGAAAATTAATTTCTAAATAATCTTCATGGTCAGACAATCTAAATAACAATTTACCTCTTGCTTCTTCTGCTTTTTTTATAATTTCGTTATTTATATCATATAACTTTTCGTCTCTTGGATCTTCAGCGGTAAGTATAATAATATCTCCAAAACTCGCAGCAATTCTACCCATATTTCTTCTGCCTTTATCCCTTTTCCCTGCACAACCAAAAACAGTAATTACACGCCCACCATTCTGTTTTAGATTTATCATTGACCTCAAAGCTGACTCTAGAGCTCTTGGTGTATGAGCAAAATCTATAATTATCACAAAAGGATTTTTTTTCATTATTTGCATCCTACCTTCTAGTTCTCCAAAAGTAGACAATGCTTTTCTGATCTTCTGAAAATCTACATATCTCTGACACAACTTTATAGCTTGAAGTGAATTTATAAAATTATATTCTCCTATAATTGGAACATTAAAAGGGAAATTATCATAATCGAAAAATATTCCATTAATATTCTGTCGCCTATTAAATAACATTTTTTCAGAAGCTATTGATATATAAACATATTTTTTTAATCTATCTGATTGTAGTAAAAGCCATTTAAAGGATTTTTCATCATCTTGATTTAGAACTGCTAAGCCTTTATCAGTCACCATCTCTAATAATTTGAACTTTGCTTCTGCATAATTTTCCCATGAGATATGATAGTCTAAATGATCATATCTAATATTTGTAATAACTACACTATCAAAAGTTAAGCCATACAATCTATTCTGTTCAAGTCCTTGTGAAGTTGCCTCAATAACTACATATTTTATTCCAGAATCTACCATCATTTTCAGATATTTTGGAATTACCCATGGATTTGGGGTAGTTACGTGTAGACCTGTATCAAATTCTTTTTCTTCTATTTTTGCTTTTATCGTAGAAATATATCCAGTCGGAAGCCCTGACTCATGAAGAATATGATAGATCATTGTCGTAACTGTTGTCTTACCATCAGTTCCAGTAACACCAATTAAAGTCAATTTTTTATCAGGATACCTAAATCTATTCCGCGCCCAAATTGCCTGACCTTTGTGTATGATATTTTTAAATTTTTGAAGCAAATTTTGCATTTTACTTTATCTTTTTATTACCTTCGCAAAGAAATTGCAAATTTTTATGTCGCTAAGAATAACTATACCAGCAGCATTTTATGTAAAGGTCACTCTACTCTATGTCTTTATAATTTTTGCTAACTTTTTTCTTAGCCTATGTAGACGAGTACCAACATTAGTTTCTGACAATTTCATGAGTTTAGCTATATCTTTATTAGAGAGATCCTCAAAAAATTTATAATAAATCAAATACTGATCTTTCTCTTGAAATTCTCTAATTGCATTATAAAGGGCTATATGATTCTCGTCCTCGATAATCATCTCTTCTGCCTGTTTTAAAGGAGATTCTAAAATGTTATCATAATCATAAATTGAAGTATCGTGTTTTCGCTTTTCATTTTTTCTATAATAATCAATCACACTATTTCTAGCGATTCTAAATATCCATGCTGATATCGTTATACCTTGCCATTTGAAATCAGATAATGATTTATATATTTTTTCAAATATTTCCGAAGTGATATCCTCTGCAACTTCTTTTATACTCACCCTTCTTGCCACAAATTCAAATACTTTTAGCTTGTAATATTTATATAAAGATTCAAAATCTTTTTTAGAAAAGAATTTTTTTTGTGCAAATTCTTTCATTATTTTTTTTTCTTCATGATTCTTTCTCACTAATTTTTTTTGAGATTTTTTCTAATATCCTTTCCCTTAAATCAAACTTTAGTAAACCAGATAAAATATCATCTATATCTACCCCTCTTGCTATAGAAAACGCCACTATCGCCGCAATAAATTTCTTCGTATAAGAAGGTATATAATATTTTGGAAATCTAACCTTATGTTTTTTATATTTAATAATAATCGCCTGTTTATTTTCTGTGTATGAAACATGAGCACTTTTTGTAGTACCATACATGAAACCTCTAGAGAATTTTTTCGATTTGAAATCATCTTTGTCATATATTATCAATCCCCCATATTTTATTGTCGCTTTGATCAAGTGATCTGTCACACTAGATTTTTTACTATGATTTACTATGATTAAATAATTAGGTTTTATAATTTTTCCCCAGTATATTGCCGTGGACTGAACTCCTGAATGCACAGATAAAATCAACGTATATTTGCTTTTTCTTTTTAATATTAGAATACAAATTGATTTTATAATTAATCTGATCCAATCTAAAATTTTTCTCTCTTTATCTTCATAACCTAATATGTTTAATGGAATAGACAAGTCCCACCAGATTGGTTTTGTATTTCTCCTAACTATAAACTTTTCTTTTAGCACAGAATAGACACCTTCTTTAGTAAGCTCCACCCCCAACCAACCTATTACAATTACGAGTTCTATCTCATGTTTTGCTACTGCCCAAATTGATAATAATTGTAAAATATATTTTAAAATTATTCTCATAAATTTATAGAAAAATATTTTTATAAAATAGATTTTTAGCTAAACTAAATTGAATAAAAAAATATCTGTTACTATAGAATAGCTAATTTACTGACTAATTCTTTTTATATTCGCACCAAGAGACCTAAATTTCTCCTCGATATTTTCATAACCTCGCTCGATAATTTCACCTCTTTCAATGATACTTTCACCTTCTGCCGCAAGTGCTGCAAGTAGAAGTGACATACCTGCCCTAATGTCTGGTGACTTTAATACCCTACCTTTGAGCTTGGTTGGACCAAATACAATAATTCTATGAGGATCTGCCATAAAAATTTCCGCGCCCATTGAAATCAATTCTGAAACATAAAAAAGTCTACCTTCATACATTTTATCATGTATTAAAATTTTTCCTTTTGCTTGGGTTGCCAGAGTTATAGCAAATTGTAGAACATCAGCTTGAAATCCAGGCCAAGGTAAACATTCGATTTTATTCATAGTTCCATCTAAATAACTTCTTATCTTTAAACTTTGATTAGGTGGAATATAAATAGAGTTTTTAGTAATTTTGGCTCGAAGCCCAAGTTTAGCAAACTCATTCAAAATCATTTCCATATGAGAAGTATCAATATTTTCTATAATTAATTCTCCGCCTGTAATACCTGCTGCAACTATGAATGTAGCTACCTCCATAAAATCATAGCTGATTTCATATTCTGTACCATGTAGCTCATTCACACCAACAATATGGAGAGTATCACTGCCAATACCCGTAATTTTCGCACCCATTTTATTTAAGAATTTACATAAATCTTGTATATGGGGTTCACTTGCAGCATTTATAATAACTGTTTCCCCTTTTGTAAGCACGGCAGCCATTATAGTATTCTCTGTGCCAGTTACAGCTTTTTCTGTTTGCCAAACCCGTGCTCCCTGTAAATTAGTTGCATCGACTTTATAACAATTTTCTTCTACCTCAATTTTTGCCCCAAGCTTCTCAAGCGCTAGTAAATAATTATCTACAGGCCTTTTACCCAAGCTACATCCGCCCGGTGACCATACTTGTGCTTTTCCTTTTCTACCGATTAAAGCACCTAAGAATAATATTGATCCTCTGGTTTTTAGGACATCTTGTTTTTCAAGTTTATATGTATTTATTTTATCTGCTTTGATAATAGCCCTATGCTTTTTTCTATTATAATCAATATTTGCACCTAATTTTTTCAAAATATTAAATTGCACCGAAACATCTGATATATTAGGAATATTTGTAAGAATAATTTTCTCGTCAGTGAGTAAAGAAGCAGAAATAATTGGTAAAGCAGCATTTTTATTTCCACTTGGCGTAATTTTCCCACTAATCGGATATCCTCCAATTACTTTATATGATAAGCTCATTTATTAATTTTAATAATTATATTTGTCAAGGAAAGAACGATTGTACCTACTTTATTTTACATTATTATAAAATAATCTATCCGTAATGAAAACTCATATCCAACAGATCATAGCCAAAATCTAAGAGTTTATAGTTTATAGATCTCTAATCTGTAGGCTGTAAGCCAGGTTATAAGCAATAAACTTTTAAATTTTTGTTATAATCTCACTACTATATTGCTCTAAAATTTTTCAGATTAAATTTCAAATTATGAAGATAAAAAATTTTAATGATGCAAAAAATTATCTATTTAATTATATACCGCCGTGGAAAGCAAAAAAATCGGCATATAAAGCCGGTATTGGCCTTAAGAGAGCTAAATATTTTTATAATTTACTTGGAAACCCACAAGAAAAATTTAAATCAATTCACGTAGCTGGAACTTCTGGGAAAGGTTCAACTATTACTATAATAAGCAATATTTTAGGAAGTTTAGGATTTAAAGTCGGATCTACTATTTCTCCACATTTAGTTGATATTCGTGAAAGGATACAGATTAATAACAAAAAAATTTCTATAGATAAATTTGTAAAATATTTAAATGAAATCATACCAACAATTGAGCGAATAGAAAAATATACCTATGGCCTACCAACTTTTTTTGAAGTTTTGATTGGTCTAGCCTTTTACACGTTCGCAAAAGAAAAGGTCGATTATGCAGTTATTGAAACAGGAATGGGTGGAATTTTTGATGCTACAAATACAATTATGAATAAAGATAAATTAGTGATACTTACTAATATTGGACTCGATCATACAGAGTTTTTAGGTAAAAATATAAAAGAAATTACAAAACAAAAAGCGCCAATTATTCAAAAAAATAACAAAGTAATATGTGCATGGAATAAAAAACAAGTTCGAGAAATTGTGAAAAATTATACAAATAGAAAAAATGCAAAAGTTTATTTCATTCGAAAAGGTTATGATTATAATAAAATAAAAACGAATGAAAATTATTCTAGCTTCGACTTTAATTTTGATGATTTTAGTTTGAAAAATATAAAACTCAGTTTGATCGGAATTCATCAAATATCTAATGCTTCACTTGCATTAGCAGCACTTAAGATATTAAGCGAAAGAGATGAATGGCAAATGGACAAGGCGAAAATCAAAACAATTTTATCAAAATTACATTTCAAAGCTAGATTTGAAATAAGAAAAATTCATAATAAAACGTTAATCATAGATGGTGCACATAACCCACAAAAGATGAAAAGTTTGATATTAACTCTAAAAAATATTTATCCTAAACATAAATACGATTTTTTAATTGCTTTTAAAAAAGGAAAAGACTATAAAAAAATGCTTAAACAAATTACAAAAATTGCTGAAAAAATTTACCTATCAGATTTTTATATAACCGGTCAAGATTTAACTCACGCTTCTGAAAATGTTGATAATCTAGCCTATGAACTTCAAAAACTTCATTTCACTAATTATGAAAAAATAAGAAATACTGATAAAATTATTAGAAAGGTTTTAAAAAGAATAGAGGATATATTGGTAATAACTGGTTCTCTCTATTTTATCGGGAGCATATATAATAAAATAACATAAACCGGAGGCTTTAGTCCATACATTTACTAGTTATAATTATAAAATTCACATATAATAACTCTTCTGTTAAATTCCATACTACGTTATGCTTACTTATTTCTTTTTTCAAGAAATGCTAGAAATTTCTCCATATTCATAATCTTTATTTCATTTTTTCCTCTTCTTTTTACCTCCAATAAATCCCCAGTTTTTTTGGAAATAACCACCCGATAAGGAATACCAATTAAATCACAGTCGCTGAATTTTTCGCCAGCGGAAACATCATCTCTATCGTCAAATAAGACCTCAACATGCTCTCTTAATAATTTTGAATATACAGTTTTCGCTTTGTCGAAAATAGTTCGATCTTCAAGATTGAGGCCAATAAGATGAACCGCAAATGGAGCAATATTTTCCGGCCAAATTATACCTTTTTCGTCATGAAATTTCTCTACTATTACACCCATTACCCTTGTTGTTCCAATGCCATAGCATCCCATAAAAATTGGCTTCTGTTCACCTTTTTGATCTGTAAAAGTATAGTCAATAGCATTTGTAAATTTTGTATTGAGCTGAAAAATATTTCCAACTTCGCTGGCCTTGAATACTTCGTAAACCTCTTCGGTTTCTTCGTGCAAGTCGCCTTGTTTGGCAACTTTGAAATCATAAAATTTTTCTGGTTTTTCGACATCGCGTCCCCAGTTTACGTTAATATTATGGTAATTAGTTTTGTTCGCCCCGCACTCAAAATTGTGTAAATGCTCAATTGAATTATCGTAAAATTGTTTTACATTTCTTGGTAAATGAATAATACCTTCGTAGCCTATTTCAGCGCCTGTAATTTTTTTCACAGTTTCAGGACTTGCCAGTGTTAAAGTTTTAGCATTTGTTAATTTAATAAGTTTTCCTTCATCAATCTCACGATCACCTCGAAGTGCAGCAACAATTACTTCGTGTTTCTCATTTTCAAAAATAACAGTTTTGACACACTTTTCAATAGGTAGATTTAAAAATTTTATGAGACCATCAATACAATTAATGTTCTTAGTGAAAACTTCTTTAAGTTCTAAAAATTTTTCTTTACTATGAAGATTTTCAGCAACTTTACACGGAGCGACTTCACGATTATAGTATGTGTTTATACTTTTTGCGAAAAAAATCCAATCCTCGCCATTTTCACATTTTGTCTGGAATTCATGTGAGAAGTTTTTAGTAAAATCCCCACCTGAAGCTAAAGCAATCACGGTATCTTCGCCAATACCTAAACGATCATAAATTTTTATATAGGCTTGTTTTACTTTATTGTGATAATAGTCTTGTAAATCTTCTTCTGATGTGTGAAAACTATAAAGATCCTTCATGCGAAATTCACGCCCACGCAAAAGTCCCGATTTTGCACGTGCTTCATTTCTGAATTTGGTTTGAATTTGATATACAGCAAAAGGAAAGTCCTTATAGCTAAAATTAAATTTTTTTGCAAGCGGTGTAACAACCTCTTCGTGGGTTGAATTTAAGATATATTCTGCATCATTTTTCTCCTTTGAATTGATGTTAGCGGGAACTACTTTAAATAAAACGTCTACAGAATCTATTCTTTCTGTTTGCTCCCAAAGTTCAGTAGGAACGATTGCTGGCATAAAAACTTCAATACCTATTTTATCCATTTCTTCGCGAATTATATTTTCAATTTTATTTAGAACACGCCAGCCTAATGGCAAAAATGTATAAACGCCAGCCATTACTTGATCGATAAAGCCTGCTTTTGTGAGAAGTGTAGCGTTCACTGAATCATATTCTCTGGAGGATTTTTGTGTTTTGGAAAAAAGTTGTGATTGTAGCATTGATGTTTCGTAATAAATGAATTGTAGAAATAATGGACTATGGGAATTTTAACGAAGTATAGGCAATTTGGCAAGGTGACTGTAACTTTCTACTTATTGTTCTGGCACATCTAAATAATTTTTTATTCCCCTAAACATATTAATCCAAACAGTACGTGTATTATATGTTGAAAGGGTACCTTTTGGTTTGTATAACCAAACGCCAAGAATAAACTTCTTTTCATTCGACAAATCATATCCAATATAAGTTGCATTAATATCTTCTGAATAACCAGCTCTATCAGTATATGGAACTAATGCTGTACCTGATTTCATAGCAATAGCATACTTTAGCAAATCCCTATTCCAATATTCATATAGGCTATTTTTATATACCTGATTTAAAATCCCTCCAATAATTCTAGCTGTTTCTGGAGAAATTGGCTGCGAAATTACTTTTGGTTCCATGATTTTTTCTGTACCATCTGGCTCTACTATTTTTGAAACTATATATGGTTGAAGCATTTTACCATCATTAGCAACTCCAGTTAAAGCAGATATTAGTTGTAATAAAGTTGCTTGATAGCCATGCCCATAAGAGTATGTAACTAAATCAGCTTCATTCCATTTTTCTAGTGGTTTTAAGTAACTATACGATTCATATAATTCGACGCCACTAGGATAACCTATTCTAAATGCATTTAAATACTTATATAAAAGTTCACTACCAATTTCTTTTGCAGTATGATATAAAGCAATATTATCTGATTTGATAAGGCCTTTTGCCACAGTCATCGGACCCTGAGGAAGCCTATCTGCAGTACAAACACGACAATTATTTGGATTTTCTTGACAATCACTTCTATCTTTATCCAAAAAAAACTCACAACCATTATGACCATTAGGTAAAATCAAGGTATCTGGAGTGACTTTATGTTCTTCAAAAGCAGCTGATACGGTAAATATTTTTCCAACAGATCCAAACTCATAAGGCACATTTACTGCTATATTATTAAATACTTCTGGACGTTCTTGTGCATATTTTTGATATTCATTTGGATCATAATTAGGATAATTTGCAAGAGCTAGAATTTCTCCAGTTTTTGGATCTATTAATACTGCTGCTCCAGACTCAGCCTGATACTTTACTACACCATCATTTAAACTTGATTCAATAATTTTTTGTAAATTAACATCAATTGTGAGATAAATATCCACGCCCCTTTGCTCTTCGATAGGCGTGAAATCTAATATAGTAATTATATTTCCAAAGCTATCTACCTGTTCTTGTTGAAATCCTTCTAGTGCTTTTAGACTTCCTTCCCAGTAGCCCTCTATACCAGCCATACCAACAAGCTGACTTATATCATTATATCCATAATAACCAATAACATGACATGCTAAAGTTTTCTCTGGATAAATTCTTTTTGAGGTGTATTCTACAAAATTTCCCTCTAAAGGATAATTAGGCTCATTATCTCTTTTTAGGTTCACTAATTCTTCTTTTTTTTCATAAGTAAGTTTTGTTGCTATCAAAATCCAAACACTCCCATTTGATTTTCCATCATCCAAAAGTTTTGCCAAATCTTCTGGCTTTTTATCTAGTACTTTAGAAACTTTTGATATATATTCTTCTCTAGTTTGTTTGCCATAACTTTCTGCTCTTTCTATTTCTAACAAATAAGCATAAATATCAAATCTTCTTTCGCTAAAAGCTAAAGTAGACCCATCTCTCGCATAAATACTTCCACGCAGTGCTGGTATCTCAATATTTTTAATTCTTTCAGTAGCCATTGCTTCAAATTTTTTTTCATCAACTATTTGCCAACGGAACAAAAATACTATCACTAAAAAAAACATAATAAAGAAGAAAAATAGAATTATTCTTATTTTGTTTACTGGGATAGATGAGAGATTCATTTAGCTGCAATTCTTTTAAGATTATCAGAATCGATTATTATAATATCGGATTTTCTCATTTTCAATTCATCGCGGGCCTGTTTATCAATTTCTGTATTTACATTTAATGCCTCTATTCTTGATCTATATAGATCATTAATAAGTTTTTGTTGCTCCTGTGCATTTCTTATCTTTGAAAGCTCATCACCTTTTGTGCCCAGAAATGTAAGCAAAGACAAATTTGCGCCAAGAGCTATCACTAAAACAATACCAAGTATAATTGCTACCTGTTTTTGAATTTTATGAAAAATACTTGGTTTATTTAAACTTTCGTTATATTCGACTAATTTTTGCATTTATAGTTAAAAGTGCTTTTTTTATCTATAGTGAACAAAAAATAAAATCGCTTCTTAAAGATATTTATATTTTATTTAGAATTCTCATTTTGGCTGCTCTAGCCTTTTGATTTATATTTATTTCATCTTCTGTTGGATAAATTAATTTAGTCACACCTAGTCCTTTTCGTGTAAATTTATAAAAAAAATTCTTAACGATTCTATCCTCTCCGGAATGGAAAGAAATAATAATTAAAGTTCTACCGTTAGCGAGGGATTCAAACGCTTGGGGCAGAAATTTTCGCAGACTAGTGAGTTCATGATTGACTGCTATTCTTAACGCTTGAATAGCCCTCGCAAAGAGATTTCGTGAACGTTTTAAGTTCACAGCTTTTTTAATAATTTTTAAAAAATCGTCTATATGTTCTATTTTTCTATTCTTTCTATATCTAATTATTTCTGCTGATATTTGTTTTGCTTCAATAATATCCCCATAGATTTTAAATAATTTTGTCAATTCCTTTTCATACAATGCATTCAAAAGGTCAGCTCCAGTTACTTTTAATCTATCATCCATTCTTAAGTCTAATTTTTCACCTTTTTTAAAAGAAAAACCTCTGGAACTATCTAAAAGTTGATCTGTAGATATGCCAAGATCAGCAATAATTCCATCAACCGATGTAATATCTTCTTCTTTTAAAATTTCTCCCAATCTATCAAAATTACTGTGTTTCAAAATAACTTCAATATTTTCTTTTTTGAAATGTAGTTTTGATAATTCTACAAATCCTCTTACTCCTAGTTCTCCTATAAATCTTTGTATTGCTTCTCTATCATGATCTATTACAATCATTTTTGACTTTTGGTTTTTTGTCTTTTCCAGTCTTGTAAGAATTTTTAAAGAATGTCCACCACCACCTAGAGTAGCATCTATATAAGTTCCGCTAGGTTTTATATTCAAATTCTCTATAGTTTCTTTTAAAAGAACTGGTATATGTTTTGTTTTCATAATTTAGTTTTCGGTTACTAGATAGTATTTGTTCAACCTTTTGAACCCTCCACTTCACTTAATCTCTCTGCTAAATCCACAATTTCTTTATTGAGTTTCTCAACCTTCTCAAGCCATTTATTTTTTGCCCAAATTTCTATCCAGTTATCTATACCAATAAATATAACCTCACTCTCAAATTCAGCGAATTCTTTCAAAGCAGAACTTACCACGAATCTTCCTTGATTATCTAGCGTTATCTCAAAGGCACCACCAACTAAATATCTTTTTAAATCTCTGACACTTGCATTTAATAATGGTCTGACTTCTATCGATTTAATGAGCTCTTCCCATCTTTTTTCATCAACTAATATTAAACATCTTTCATATCCTCTTGTTACTATTAATTTTTCGCTTAATTCATTTCTAAATTTTTTTGGGACTGCAATTCTATTTTTCTCACCAATCTTTGATTCATATTCGCCTATTAACATCAATTTATATTAAAAAATTAATGTTGAGGCAGTGTGAATCTTTAATTGTTAATAATAGTTAAAAATTTTGGTGAAAATGTGATGGAAGCTCAGAAGTTTACCTACATACAGCTTCTTGTATTTTGTAAGTAAAAGCAGTTAAAAGTATAAACTGAGTGAGTTTTAGAAGGAATAAATATAAAATTCACCACATTTCACCATCAATCACCACTATAAAATATTTTAAAAAATAAAGCAAGTCCAGAAAATGAAATTTACTATATTTCGTCCCGAAATTTTACCGAAAAATGCAAACTTATTTTAGATTATGGAAAATTTTAGTTTATACAAAATAGATAAGTTAAATACAATTTTTATAACTACTGCAAGCTATAGTAAACTTAAAACAAAATTGCAGGTTTATATAAATTTTTTATATAAGTATTTGAAACTAAGCGTACAAATACGACACTTTGTTTTTACATCAGTATAACTTACTTGCCGAATTTAGTGCATGAAGATTCAAATTATGTATAAACTAAGTAGAGTTCATTGTTTAATATTTAAACCAACGCAAGTTAAACTGAAGGATTGAACTAACGAAAAAATTACTAAATTCGAAGATTAGATAATTTATTTAGAAGATCAGAATATTGGATAACTGGTATGTATTAAAAACATCACTTAATACTTCTTTTATATAAGCTTACTATAAGCCTCGCAATTTTTTATTTGAGATTTATAATTGCATTTTTGGTTTTTCCTCAATAGTAGGGATCATTCTCTAAAGATAGCTTCTTGCATTTATATTATTTTCCCCATTCTCCTTCTTCGCCCTCAACCACCTCAACTAAATCTTTGCTTTTCATAATAATTGAGCAATCAGTCTTACCACAATTAAATGCTACCAGCTCATTTTTTGTAATATTCTTGTCAAATAGAACTCTAAGTTCAAATAAATTTCCAAATGGAGGTATACCGCCAAGTTCTAAGCCAAATTTTTCTTTTATAGATTCTGGTTTCTCAAAATCTACAGATTCGCCCAGATATTCTCCCACCTTCTTCATATCTACTTTCAAATTTGCAGGAATAACAACCATATAATTTGTTTTTGACTTCTTAGTTGATAGAATAATCGCCTTAACACATTCTTCAATTTTTGCATTTCTTACTTTTGCTACTTCTTCACTAGTTTGCACTGGCTTGTGTTTTAGAAATTTATATTTAATAGCTCTACTATCAAGAAGTTTTTTTATAAGCTCAACTGTTTCATCACCACCATAAATTTTTTCAGATTTGCGTCGGGCGCCAGCTATTCTTTTAAGGTCAGACGGAAACAAAGTTGCTTCTCTGATATTTCGAAGCTCAAATATTTGCTGTGTCATTCTCTCCAAACCAAATGAAAAACCACCCTCAGACGGCATGCCATACTTGAATGCTTGTAAATAATGTAAATAATCTTCTTCATTTAAACCTTGCTCTTTAAACCTTTTGTATAATTCTTTATAAAGATTGATTCTATGAGTGCCAGAAAGCCATTCTAAACCTCTACATTCAAGGTCAAAACTTAAAGATTCATTAGGATCGTCTGGATTATTCCATGTATAAAAATTTTTATTTTTTTTAAAGTTTAATAGCCACAGAAAGTCAGAATCATATTTCTCAAGAGCCCATTTTGCTATCTCACGCTCATCTTCTGGGTCAACATCAAGCTCATCACGTTTAGAACTTTTCCCAGTTCTTTGTTCAATGATTTTTAATGCTTCTTTTATCTTTATACGCGGGAACTTTCCCTTTGGTAACTTGGGCAATGTAGCTTGCCATATATCAAGTTCTTTTTTATAATTCTTTTCTAAATAACCTAAAATATCTCGCACAACTTTTTCTACTACATCCAATATTTCATCATAAGTTTTTATAAATCCCATCTCCCCATCCATTTGAGTAATTTCCATCAAATGACGCGAAGTGTTATGTTTTTCTGCTCTGAAAACAGTTGCAATTGTGAAAACTCGCTCAAAAATACCCACCATAATTTGTTTATAAATTTGAGGACTTTGAGCTAGATAGGCTTTACCTTCAAAGTATTTGACCTCAAAAACATCTGCACCGCTTTCTGAAGGAGCTCCCATCAAAACTGGTGAACGAAATTCAATAAAGCCTTGATTTCGCATAGATTCAGCAAAAGACCTAAGAATTCCTCCTTGCACTTTGAAGATCGCAGCTTTTTTGGGATTGCGAAGTACAATAGGGCGGAAATCAAGCTCTGTATCAATATTTACATCAACTGATTTTTTGTTATATGCAACAGGAGGAATTTCTTTTATTGGAACTAAAATTTTTATTTTAGGTTCAACTATTTCTATACCAAGTTCAGTTGCCTCTGTATCTTTCACTTTACCAGTAATTTCAAGAACTGTACCTTCTTGTAAGTTAGATAATTTAGTAAGTTCTTTTTGATCCTGAACAACTATCTGAACCAATCCACCAATGTCACGAAGAATCACAAAATTTATTTTTCCGAGAGTCCTTACATTATGAAGCCAACCCTGAATTAAAACTTGTTCACCAATTTTTTTAGAACACTCAGTAGAAATTGTTCTTTCCATGAAAAACATTAAAAAAGTTAATTAACTTTAATCTAATAACTCACAAAAGATTAAAAACAAATATTCAACCTAAATTCGGAAAGTTCTTAAATCGTAATTCATGTTAAGATTATATAATTTTTCTCTCTAAAGAACCAGAGTGTTAGGGGATAAGTTACGAGTTCAGGTAAAGTTCGTTTGGTTGGTTCAGCTCAAATAAAAGCTCCATCATACCATTCCATAGGCAAACAGTGGCGATTGAACCAACACTGCTAGCTGTATTTTATTTGTCATTTGTTATTTCACTTTTAGCTTATTTATGGTATTTCCCATGCGCCAAATAATCTCCACATCTGAATAATTGTTCTAGCAAAATAATTCTAACCAACTCGTGTGGAAAAGTCATTTTGGATAAAGATAATGTTAGGTTTCCTTTAAACTTCACATTCTCAGTAAATCCAAAAGCGTTTGCTATAAAGAAGGTTAAGTCAACACTTTTGAGCCTAGCATTATTTAGCATTTCTGCAAATTTTATAGTTGAGAATTCTTCACCATCTTCACTTAGAATTATATTCATATCTTTTGTAAAATATTTCCTAATATCAGAATAATCTATCATCCTGTTTCTTATATCTTTTGTAATAATAATTTCAATCTGGAAATATTTTCTTGCAAGTTTCATATAATAATCTTCAAGCTCTCGAACACTTGAATTTTTTGTTTTGCCTATATTTATAATTTTTATTTTCATAATTTAATTTTACTTCATGCTTTTTCTCAAAGCAAAGGCATCTTATCAAGATTTATAAAATGCTATAATTATAGAAGTCATGATATCTGTTTACAGAACTTTATTTTATTATAATTAATTGTATAGTAATTTAAATTATTAATTTTTCACCATACTTGTGACCACCAACTAGAATTCAAACATTTTAATCAATTTAAGATTTCTATTATAATTATGAATATGCTTACAGCTTATCACTCAAAGAGTAATCCACGCTAGGTAATAACTTAAGGCTTAGAGCTATCTACTATCCTCTATAAGCTGTAAACTGTCTGAATTTCTATGTTAAATAAAAAGAATAAAATAAAAAAAATTTTTTGTGCCATGTCTGGTGGAGTTGATAGCTCTGTCGCAGCAGCTCTTCTAAAGAATCAAGGTTATAGCATTGTTGGCGTATATATGAAAAACTGGTCAGGAGATAATTTCGGCCTACAAAAAAATTGCCCTTGGGAAAAAGATATGTCCGATGTTCAAGCCGTTTGCAAAGTTTTAAATATCCCATTTATGTCATTTAATTTTGAAAAAGAATATAGAGCAAAGGTTATAGAGTATTTTTTTGAAGAATATAGAAAAGGTAAGACACCAAACCCTGATATCATGTGTAATAAGGAAATAAAATTCGATTTATTCTTAAAAAAAGCTTTAGAAGAAGGCGCTGATATGATCGCGACAGGACATTATGCACGCGTTACAAGCGGAAATGACAATATTAATAACCTAAAACTTCAAACTTACCAGTCTGCTTTACCGCTTCAGCGATCAAGTAACTTAGAACCTAAAACATACTACCTATTAAAAGGCCTAGATACAAATAAAGACCAGAGTTATTTTTTATATATTCTAAACCAGGAACAATTATCAAAAATTCTATTTCCTATTGGCCATCTAAAGAAAAGTGATGTACGAGAACTCGCGCGAAAATATAAATTGCCAGTTGCTGAAAAAAAAGATTCTCAAGGTATTTGCTTTATTGGCAAAATAAATGTTCAAGAATTCTTACGAAAGGTGATAAAAAAAAAGCCAGGACCAATAATAGATATAGATACACAAAAAAAACTTGGCAATCATGATGGAACTATGTTTTACACAATTGGGCAAAGAGAAGGTTTAAATATCGGAGGAAGTCCTGAGCCTTATTTTGTTGTTTCAAAAGATGAAAAGAATAATATTCTCTATGTAGCTATGGGAAGAGAAAATAAACATTTATTTAAAAAAGAATTACAGCTTGAAAATCTGCATTTAATTTCGCATAAGAAAATTGAACAGTTATTACAATTATCAAATATAACTTGCTCTATTCGTTATAACCATTCTCCAAAGCTCTGCAAGTTGAGTAAAGACATAAGACCTAGTGCTAGATATAAAATCACTTTTCAAACCCCACAAAGAGCAATTACTCCTGGACAAAGCGCTGTACTTTATGATGGTGAAATTTGTCTTGGCGGAGGAATAATACAAAAATAAAGAAAGTATTATACGGTTAGTAATTAACACACATTAGGAATTAATATTACTTTCGAGTCGCATTGAAGTGAGCAAAACAAAAGACTAATCTGCTTATGGCTACAACTTATAAATTAATTTAAGTTTCTACGGCCTAAAGGTCTAACTGTCTAATCACCTATCCGCCTAACAACTAACATCTACCTAATTTTCTGCTCATATTCTTTTTTATATCTATCAACACACTCATCGATTATTTTCACTGCTTCTTCGATGTCCCAAAAGCCCTCTACCTTCCCTGTGCCTGGTTTTTTCAAGTCCTTATAATGCTCCCAATAATATGTCGTTTCTATTTTAAATTGCTCACCGAGATCATCAACTCTTTGAATGTGATTTACTCTTTTATCATCAGCCAATACACCTATAACTTTATCATCTGTTTCTCCTCCATCACTAAATTTCATAATGCCAATAATTCTAACTCTCACAACTGATCCTGGTACCAAAGGTTCTGTAACATAAACAATTTCAACATCCAATGGATCGTTATCTTTATCCCAAGTTTTTGGGATTGCTCCGTAAGCAAATGGATAAGATAGTGAAGAATAACCAACACGATCAAGCATTAAATGCCCTGTCTCCGTTATCAATTCATATTTATTTATTGTATGAGAATTTATCTCAATTATTGCATGTACAGAAGTTTTTTCATCACCTGCAAAAGCAGGAAGTATATGAAGCAAATTTGGCATCATTTTTGATGGCGGATAATCTATATTTGCCATATAAAAAATATTTTAATAATTAAAATTATAGACTTATATTATCATAACATAGAATCTCTGACTAGTACTATTGAAATAGAATGCAGTATGCAACAACAGCATACAATTAAGTCTCTGAATTTAGTAAACAAATATTATATATTGCAAATAATAATTTATTCACAGTGTAACCTTTTACAGTCTTTAATTATAAATTTTCAATTTTTAGTGAATTCTTATTTAATTAATATAGTCATATACAGCTCAGATACAAAGGCTTTAACTTACTGAGACTTTACAGTTAGTACAAAACATGATTCTAGTGTATCGGAACGAAAGAAAGTACCATACGATACAAAGGAGTACAGATAGAATGTTACGTTATTATATATTACAAGAAAAGGCCTGAGTCGATTCACGGTTAGAATTAAAAATTTAAAATAGATTAAAAATTACCATCTGTAAAGTGAAAAATTGAGAATTTATTGGTATCGATTCAAATATTTTAACATAAACTCTATGTAGTTTATATACCATTTGAATCAGTCTGTTAAGTGCTTCGGCCTACAGGACAGATTAGCATTCTGCATACAAATGCTAAGTGCTATGTGCTCCTTGCTAGCATTACTCCCAACTACATCCTAACTTCACACTCAAAGTCTAAATCGTATTCTCTCTACTACATCAGCCCAAAACTGATTTGCACTTAACATACACTATCTTCTACATCTAACACAATGTCAAGTCCCCGAAAATTCAGACAAAATTTAAGGACAAATAAGGGACAATTTGGTACCCATTTTCTCTAGCATAATCATTCGGTGATTCCTGCACTAACGATTCATGCGGTCTCCTGTTATTGTAAAAGTTCAGCCATTTTGTTGCAAACTCTACAAATTGCCCAATATTCTCATAACTGTAACGTTCTACTACTGCCAGTTTAAACGTGCCTACAAAACGTTCTGCGAAACCATTGTCTGTCGGTCTACCAGCCCTGCTCATTGA